>Ga0105244_10001138_pt1 | contig 22048 bp, 21 predicted proteins | sample KBSM44metaG_FD_80423 | JGI IMG/M metagenome (GOLD analysis project Ga0105244, IMG submission 80423) | Miscanthus rhizosphere microbial communities from Kellogg Biological Station, Michigan, USA - KBS M4-4 metaG | ecosystem: Host-associated > Plants > Roots > Rhizosphere > Soil | place... | reverse complement strand
AGCCTGTTCTCTGTCAGTGGTTGGGCCCTGATGCACGATCTATATGGCATTTCGATTGCCGATATGGCCCGCTACGCAACTATGTTTGCCATTCCAGCAGCCATTATCTATATCGCGATGGTGGTATGGATGGTGAAACGCGATGTGATCGTCCGCAAAGCGTGGTCCATGCCAGTTGCCGAAAAACTCAGTAAGCGCAAACAAGTGAATGCCCTGGCGTTGCTCTCCCCGCTGGTGCCGGTGGTGATTATCTTTGCATTCAAAATTGAAGTGGTCCCGGCCATCGTTCTGAGCCTGGTGATATGTCTGCTGCTTGCCATGCCAAAACGCCCGACGCATGTGCTTGTCAGCAGCCTGGTCGAAGGTATTCAGAACGTGGCGGGTGCCATTGGTCTGATGGTTGGCATCGGTATTCTACTGAACGCGGTCACCGCGCCTCAGGTCAGCATGGTCTTAAAACCATTGATTGAAACGATTATTCCAACCTCACCACTGACTTACATTCTGTTCTTCTCGATCCTCAGCCCGCTGGCGTTGTACCGAGGCCCGCTCAATAGCTACGGTCTGGGCAGCGGTTTAGGCGTGTTGATGCTTGGCGGTGGCCTTTCACCTCTGGCAACCATGCTGGCGTTACGCTCGGCGACCCTGCTGCAAGGGCTTTCCGATCCGACAAACACCCATAACGTCTGGTCATCTGATTTCGCGAAGGTCGACGTAAACGAAATAATGCGTAAGACCTTGCCGTGGGCCATGGCTGCCGTGCTGGTCTCCATGTTGATGGCGGGTTATATCGCCTTTTAATACCCTGCTCCGGCCCTGGCCGGAGTGATTTTAAGGAATGGTTATGACGGACAAAAAATATCGCATTGGTATTGATGTGGGTGGCACGTTTACCGACGCTGCAGTTATCGATAACGACAACTTTACCTTGATCGCGAAAAAGAAAATCCCCACGACACACCACCATCCTAATGGGGTCGCGCACGGCATTATTACTATTATTCATGAGGTGCTGGCAGAGAACGGGATTTCGCCACAGGAAGTCAGTTTTATCGCCCACGGTACCACTCAGGCTACCAACGCCCTGTTGGAAGGCGACGTCGCGAAAGTGGGCATTGTCGCTATGGGGAGCGGGCTTGAAGGAAAAAGTGCCAAAAAAGAAGCCAACATCCTCGATATCCCACTGGCCGACGGTAAGTTTCTGCACACTTTTAATACCTATATCGACACCCGTCAGCTCAGCGATGACAACATCCGTGCAGCGATTGAAACGCTGCGTGAGCAAGGCGCGGAAGTTATTGTTGCCTCAGAAGCCTACAGTGTTGATGACCCGACCAACGAATTACGGGTGATGGCCGTGGCGGCGGAAATGGGGCTTTGTGCCACGGGTGGCCACGAAATTACCCAGCTGTACGGTCTGAAAACCCGTACCCGCACTGCCGTCGTCAATGCCAGCCTGATCCCACGGATGCTGGAAACCGCCAACATGACCGAACAGGCAATTATCGAGGCTGGCATTACCTCGCAGCTGATGATCATGCGCTGTGACGGTGGCGTGATGAGTATTGACGAAGTGCGAAAACGCCCCATCCTCACCATGTTGTCTGGCCTGGCTGCCGGGGTTGCCGGAGCGCTGATGTACGAAAAAGTCTCTGACGGCATATTCTTTGAAGTCGGTGGAACCAGCGTCGATATCTCGGTTATTAAAAACGGCAAAGTGATGATCCAAAATGCCCAAGTCGGCGGTCATCGCACCTACTTGCGTTCACTCGACGTGCGTACTCTGGCGGTTGCGGGCGGCAGTATGATGATGGTCGAAAACGGCAAAATCACCATGACTGGCCCACGCAGCGCACACATCGCCGGCTGTGAATATGAATGCTTTATTGCTGAATCCGCATTTGGTGAAAATCCGCAGCTCACCTTTATTAGCCCGCGCCCAGGCGACCCGCAAACTTATGCCGTAGTGAACGGTGCCGAAGGCAAACGTTACGCATTGACAGTGGCTGGTGCGGCAAACTTGCTCGGCTATGTTCCGGCAGATGACTACGCAGCGGGGAATATTAATAGCGCCCGCATCGCCTGGCAGTTGCTGGGTGACCATCTCGGTGTTTCGGCAGAAGACGCTGCGCGTCAGGCACTGGATATCGCCATCGATAAAGTGATGGTGGTGGTCAACGAAATGATCAACGAATACAAGCTGGAGCGGCACTTCATTACGCTGGTGGGCGGCGGTGGCAGCGGTTGTGTGCTGGTGCCAGCCATGGCTGAAAAAGCAGCCATGAAGCATAAAAATGCCAACAACGCGCCTTACATTTCCACCATTGGTGTGGGCATGGCGATGGTGCGGGAAATGATCGAAAAAAGCGTCGTGAACCCCGGAGAAGCCGAGATAAAACAGATTCGCGCCGAAATAATGGAGCGCATTGTTAAATCCGGAGCCAATGAAGCCACTGTTGATATCAACATCGAGATAGACAAACAAAAAAACGTGCTGCGAGCGATTGCCACTGGGGCGACCGAACTGCGTCAGAAAGAGAGCCTCAACGAAACGCTACCCCTTGAGCAGTTGCAACAAATTGCAGCTGAGTCGATCAATCTGCCTGTCGAAACCACCAAACCGGCCTGTCAGACCGGGCGCTGGCATCTTTTTGAAAACATCAGTGAACATAAGCGTTTCTTTGGCCTGATGAAAAAGAAAAAAATCTGCCTGAGTATGATTGACCGTGAAGGTGTCGTCCGGCTGAAAAAAGAGAATGCGAACTGGTTACTGTGCACGCGCCAGGAAGTGACATCAAGCTTTGCAGAATTCCTTGATGATAATACCCGCTACTCCGAAGCAAATGCCACCATCCCCAAAACCTTCCTGTTCTGGAAGGAGAAAATGCTTGATCTCACTGGCATGCAAACGAAAGAACAGATGCTGTCGATTATCGAGATGGAGTTGGATGTGCTGGAACAAGAGCAGCCAGTTATCGCCGTGGCCTGGCAATAGGAGCAATCATGACCCCTGTTGAACTCAATCGAGTGCTTGCATGGCTGGACCTTCGTAATGATGCGGTATTTAACAAAATACCGCCCGCGAAATACCGCTATTATCTGGACAACGCGCTGGCTGCTGGGGAACAAGCGGCCAGCGAGTTTCACGGAAAAAACATCCGTGATCTGTATGCAGAAAATGGCATCGACATTCAGCTTAAACAGGGGGATGGCCTGTTTTTCACCGTCCAGTTCCGCGCCCAGTTTGAATACAGTGAAGTGAAGTCCATTCGGCGGGTAACGTTGTATCAACCCTCGCTGGAAAGTTTACAACGCAGCTGCGAACAATCTGGGTTGCAACTACCACTCAGTAAAATCATCGATATCCATCTGGCGCACGAGTTTTTCCATTTTCTGGAACACCACCGGCATCAACCTGTTGGGGCAACGCTTGAGAAAGTCTGTCATGTCTCCCTCGGTCCGTTCCGCAGTTATTCGACGGTGTGCGCCACTTCAGAAATTGCTGCGCATCGCTTCTGCCAGGTGCTAAACGGCCTTGAACATTACCCAACCTACTACGATTTTCTTTGGCTGGTGCACAGCGGAAAACAAACTGAGCGGGAGAAAGACGAACTGTTTGCCCATTCGTGGCAGGAACTAAGCCAGATGTGAAAAACATGCTAAGTGGGGGAATATTAGGAGAGATTAGAGCGCAGGGAGAACCGTTCTCCCTGCCCTTTATTGCGGAATGCAGGGGTTAACTATTTAATGCCTTCTTTCCTGTAACAATATCATTTCTGATTTTCATGACAAGAATTGAACCCGCAAGGATAAAAGTAATGAAGTTTGGAATGATGACTGGCAATGCATTAGACATAATGCCGTACATTAGCCATAGAGAAATACCAAACACAAAAATAGAGTACATTGTTAAAGATATATCTTTTGTCGACTTACTTTTCAGAACCAAAACTACCTGAGGGATGAATGAAACAGTGGTACATGCACCACCGATAAACCCCACCATATCAATCGTATTCATGTAGTAAATTCTCGTAAAACTAGAGCTTAACGCCAATCAAAGTGTTGATTCGGCATGCTCCTTGAAAGATAGCATTGAGTCTTAACACAGTTATTGGACCAATTATTTTACCTGGTAAACATCTCTCCAGACACCATCTTTTAAAATACCCGCCCTCTCACAAAACTCTTACCATTCCGTGATTATTTCGAGTTCATGGTAAGTCATAACATACTGATTAATCAATTCATTTCCATTATTAACAATGACAATTTAGCTTAATAATTACTAATTCTCGCGAATTAAAAAATTGCCATTATCCAAAAATAATAAATAACCCACTGTTAAAAAACAATAAACAATTCATTTAAAAATAAATTATTTGGTAAACCACTTTCACGCTCCTAAAAAGTTTAAAAATAAACTTTTAAAAAACAAACAATAACAATGTGAATAAAATCACAATTATCAGAGTAATTATCTTGGGTTTTTTATTTATGTGACCGCCAACAACAAACAATCATGTCATACCAATTATTCTCAGCATCACTTACCTGTATGACACAAATAGGAAGTGGTATACAAAATCGCAATAGATTCTTAATATTTTTATTACATGAGAATTAAGAGGGTTAGCTCTATGAGTACCAAAGTTTTAAATGATGAAAAAATAAGAATAGCTGCAATGAAGCCCTTTGGTATGAGGGATAAAATTGGTTACATGTGTGGTGACTTAGGCACCTGCTTTATTTTAGGGCTAGTTAATAGCTTCTTAATGATTTATTACACAAACGTCCTTGGTGTTTCAGGGATCATCGTTGGTTCATTATATTTTGGCACAAAACTGTTTGACGCTTTTGTTGACGTGACGGTCGGTCGCATGTGTGACACGTCAAAATTGACAGCAACAGGTCGTTTTAACCCATGGATTCGCAGAATGAAGTATCCATTCTGTGCCATTGCAATCGTATTATTCCTGCCGTTTGCGCAAGAGTTATCCTATACAGGTAAAATCATTTATATCTGCGTTTCGTATTTTTTATACGGCGCGCTGTTATCGACCATCAACATTCCTTATGGCGCAATGTCTGCGGCTATCAGCTCCAGCCCGGATGATCGCGTGTCCCTTTCTACCTACAGAAGCGTGGGTTCGGCAATCGGTGGCGGCGCAACAGGGTTCTTTATCCCAATCCTGATGTACAAAACGATGGTTGACGGCAGCCAGGTGATTTCTGGACAGCATTTCTTCTGGATCGCCATTGGCTGTGCATGCCTGGCATTCATCTTCCTGACACTGACATGCAAATTAACCACAGAGCGTGTGCGTGTAGAAGCGAAAGAGAGTATGGCCCTTTCACAGCTGCTGAAAGGTCTGCTGAAAAATAAAGCGCTGATCGTTCTGGTGGTGGTTGACCTGCTTATTGTGATCAACCAGGGGTTATCCGGAACCAACATGACTTATCTGTTTAACGATTACTTCCATGATAAACAGGCTATGTCCATCGCCCTCTTGTTCACCTTTGGTTCTCTGGTTTTACTGGCACCTTCTGCATCATTCTTGACCCGCCGTTTTGGCAAGAAAGAAGCCAGCGTTTGTGCACTGATGTTCTCCGTTGCCATGTATTTGATTATGTATTTTTGCCACATAACAGATCCTAAGATCTATTTGGTCTTCCTGTTCCTGGCAACCCTGGGCGCTGGCCTGTTCAACTTGATGATCTGGGCATTTATGACTGATGTCTGTGACTATCATCAGTATGTGACTGGAACGCGTGAAGACGGTACCGTTTACGGAGTGAACTTCTTCGCCAGAAAGATCGGACAAGCTTGTGCGGGTGGGATTGCCGGCTTCATGTTGGCATTAATTAACTACCAGTCTTCTTCGACCGGTGGAACAGTACAAAGCCTCGAAGTACAAGAAAGCATTTATACCATGGCTAACCTTCTGCCTGCATTCTGCTTATTTGCCTCAGCTGTCATATTGATTTATTTCTATCCATTGAATAAGAAAACAACACTGGATATGGAAAAAACTTTGAACAAGATCAACGGCATTTAATCGTAAAAACCATAAAGAGATTTTTAGCATGACAACACAACTTGATATTAAAGACTTTGGTGCAACGGGTAACGGGGTTGAAAAAGATACCCATGCTATTCAACAAGCAATCGACCTGGGTGCAGCACAAGGCAAAGCAGTATTTATTTCAAAAGGGGTTTATCTGGTTGGTGCACTCTTTTTAAAAGAAGGCAGCAAATTAAAATTTGAGGATGGTGCCACTCTGCTGGGCTCTAAAGATCTGGCAGATTATCCAGAAATCGAAACCCGAGTGGCCGGTGTTGAAATGCCGTGGCCAGCAGCCATTTTAAATGCTATCTCAGCCAATAATGTTGAAATTTCAGGCAATGGTTTAATTGATGGGCAAGGCCAACACTGGTGGGATATTTATTGTGGTGCAGATAAAAACAGCGGTTTACGCGTCGACTATGACAAGAAAGGTCTGCGTTGGATTGCCGATTATCTGGTGAAGCGCCCTCGCTCCTGCCTGATTTACGAGGCTGAAAACATCAAGATTTCTGATATCACATTTGAGAGAGCTGGTTTTTGGAACTTGCAAATCACCTATGCGAATAACGTATTGGTTCGTAATGTAAAAATTGGTGATAACCATGGGCCAAGCACTGACGGAATTGACATTGATTCATCGACAAATGTTCGTGTCACAGAGTGCGTAGCCTCGTGTGGTGATGATTGCATCGTGATTAAATCCGGACGCGATGGTGATGGTTACCGTGTCGGTAAAATTTCTGAAAACATTGAAATCGATAATTGTAAGATTAAGTCAGGCTACGGTATCACGCTGGGTAGTGAAGTCAGTGGCGGTCTTCGCGGCATTCATATTCATGACATCGAATTTGAAGACTCTGATTGCGGATTCCGAATGAAATCATCCAAAGAACGCGGTGGTTTCATTGAAGATGTGGTGGTGGAAAATCTACATATGAAGAACGTTCAGTTCCCATTCTCATGGATAATGGACTGGCATAACTCATATAACAGAAAACTGTTTGAAAATATCGACCAGTTACCTGAAATGTGGCAGGCCGTGGCATTGCAAATCCCTGAAAACATGCAAATGACCAAGGTGAGAAATATCAGCATCTCTAATGTTAAAGCCACATTAGATCCAGATTACAAATTACCTGCAAGGGCATTTGATCTCGTCGCGTTCCCGGAAAAACCGATGGAGAATATTCGCTTCAGTCAGTGCAGCATCGAAGCAAAAGAATTCGGCCGCATCGTTGCCGTGAATGGCCTGCAATTTAATGATGTCACTGTCTCGATCGCCGGTGAAAACGATTATTCAAATGATACATTTGATAATCGCTAATCGTACTTATATTCAACATAGATTAAAAAGTGGTTACTAATACTACGGTTTAATTTTGAATTTCAGTACTGTCACCCTTTTGGTATTTTTTCCAGGAGGGTGACAACTGCTTTAACGTAGGAAGTTTGGCCTGTCAGATTTTCGTCTGGTTAACCCTCTTCGACAGTTCCTGATGGCTCTCTTTTCTTTCGCTGTAACGGTCAGAAAGATATCCGGTGTGCCCTTTTAGGATGAGAGTGATTTTGAACAGCTCTTCAGTGACATCTACAATCCGGTCATACCAGGCAGACGGTTTCATTCGCCCTTCATCATCAAATTCTTGCCATGCCTTCGGTACTGATGACTGATTTGGAATAGTGAACATCCGCATCCAGCGACCAAGCACGCGCATCTGGTTTACAGTATTAAATGATTGCGACCCGCCGCAAACCTGCATCACGGCCAGTGTTTTACCCTGAGATGGCCGCACTGCTCCTTCACTCAACGGTATCCAGTCTATCTGCGCCTTCATAACAGAACTCATGGCGCCGTGTCTTTCCGGGGAACTCCAGACCATGCCATCACACCACCTGACCAGTTCTCGTAATTCCAGCACTTTAGGATGAGTATCCGGTGCGTCATCAGGCAATGGTAATCCTGAAGGGTTAAAAATTTTTACTTCAGCCCCCATTTCACTCAGCAAGCGCCCTGCCTCTTCGGCGGCAAAGCGGCTGTAAGAACGCGCCCGCACAGAACCATAAAGAATCAAAATGCGTGGAGCTTCCTGGTTATCGCTCTGAAGTTTGCTGGCAATTGCTTCATCAAAAGAGCCTCGGTCAATTGCGGGTAAGTGAGTCATGAAAAATCCTCCGTTTTTAAAGCTGTTCTTTAAAACCAATCATATATGAATTAACATATGTATTGTCAATTCATATTGAGGTTAAAAATGCTACAGCCTGTTCAGCTTTTTAAACTGCTTGCCGATGAAACTCGTTCAACTATCGTGATGCTGCTAAGGGAGTATGGCGAGTTATGTGTCTGCGATATTTGTGCAGCCACGGCTGAATCCCAACCCAAAATATCCCGTCATATGGCTTTGTTACGTGAGGCGGAACTGGTAACCGACCGCCGTGAAGGAAAATGGGTTCACTATCGTTTGTCGCCACATATACCTGCCTGGGCTGCCGCGATTATTGACTCCGCCTGGAACTGCGAACGCGAGAACATACGCAATAAACTCAAGAATACTTTGACTGCCTCATGTTGAGGAACAGAGGATACATACGCCTAATCAAATATGAATGGAGTTCATAATGTTATTGGCCGGTGCAATTTTTTTACTCACTCTCGTTTTGGTTATCTGGCAACCTCGTGGGTTGGGTATTGGCTGGAGTGCCTCGCTTGGCGCAGTCCTTGCGCTTCTGACAGGTGTTGTTCAACTGAGTGATATTCCGGTGGTCTGGCAGATTGTCTGGAATGCGACCGCTACCTTTATCGCGGTTATCATTATCAGCCTTCTGCTAGATGAGTCAGGTTTCTTTGAATGGGCTGCTCTGCATGTGGCTCGTTGGGGCAATGGCCGTGGTCGGTTGCTGTTTACCTGGATTGTCCTGTTAGGCGCAATGGTGGCAGCACTGTTTGCGAATGACGGTGCTGCACTGATCCTGACGCCTATCGTGATTGCGATGCTGCTGGCGCTGGGTTTCAGCCCAGGGGCAACGCTAGCTTTTGTCATGGCCGCAGGATTTATCGCCGATACGGCCAGCCTGCCTCTTATTGTTTCGAATCTGGTGAATATTGTCTCGGCTGATTTCTTTAACCTCGGATTCGCAGAATATGCCGCGGTGATGGTGCCGGTTAACCTGGCGGCCATTGCAACCACGCTGGTGATGCTGCACTTGTTTTTCCGCAAAGATATCCCCGCCGTATACGACATTTCACTGTTAAAAGAGCCGAAAGCGGCAATCCGCGATATCAACACCTTTAAAACCGGCTGGCTGGTTCTGGTGCTGCTGTTGGTGGGGTTCTTTGCTCTGGAGCCACTCGGGGTGCCGGTCAGCCTGGTCGCTGCCGTTGGCGCGCTAATTTTGTTTATGGTGGCGAAAAAAGGCCATGCCATTAATACCGGCAAGGTACTGCGTGGCGCACCGTGGCAAATTGTTGTCTTCTCGCTGGGGATGTATCTGGTGGTTTATGGTCTGCGCAATGCGGGTCTGACCCACTACCTTTCTTCCCTGCTCAACCAACTGGCAGAACATGGCTTGTGGGCGGCGACATTGGGCACCGGGTTCCTGACGGCATTCCTGTCGTCGGTGATGAACAATATGCCGACTGTTCTAATCGGCGCGCTGTCGATAGATGGCAGCACTGCCACCGGTGTCATCAAAGAAGCGATGATTTATGCCAACGTAATAGGCAGCGATCTTGACCCTAAAATTACCCCAATCGGCAGTCTGGCAACGTTGCTGTGGCTGCATGTATTGGCACAGAAAAATATGACGATTACCTGGGGATATTACTTCCGGGTGGGCATTGTCATGACTATCCCTGTGTTATTCGTCACGCTGGCGGCATTAGCCCTGCGGTTGTCGGTAGCACTGTAATTTTTTGTTTTAACAAGAGATCATCACCATGAGCAATGTGACTATTTATCATAATCCCGGTTGTGGAACGTCCCGTAACACGCTGGAGTTAATTCGTAACAGCGGCACTGAACCGACGGTTATTTTGTATCTGGAAACGCCTCCCACGCGTGCGGAATTGGTAAAAATGATCGCCGATATGGGGATTTCGGCGCGGGCGTTGTTGCGTAAGAATGTCGAACCGTATGAGCAATTAGGGCTGGCGGAAGATTCCTTCAGTGACGAGCAGTTAATTGATTCTATGTTGCAGCACCCTATTTTGATTAACCGACCGATTGTCGTTACCCCTCTGGGCACACGGTTATGCAGACCTTCCGAAGTGGTATTAGATATTTTGCCTGATGCGCAACGCGGCGCGTTCACTAAGGAAGATGGTGAACAAGTTATTGATGCACAAGGTAAACAGATCAAGAACTAAATAAGATCAAGGGAGCACAGGCTGCTCCCTTGGTTTTTCCGCTAGAAGAGCAACTGCGTCAGATACCCCATCATCACGGCCATGCCTAAAATCACCGTCAGGAAGGCAATAATCATCGGCATTCTGAACATAGATTTAAGCAGAATCACCTCTGTTAAGCTGGCTCCCGCACTGCCGATAATTAGCGCCATGACTGCGCCAGTTCCCATCCCTTTAGTCATTAAAACAGACGCCAGCGGGATCACGGCTTCCGCTCTGATATAAAGTGGAATACCGATAATCGCACTCAATGGGACGGCAAAAGCGTTATTGCTCCCGGCATGGCTGGCAATCCACTCGGTGGGAACAAAACCATAAATAAAAGCGCCAATCAGCACCCCTGCCAGCAGATACGGAAAGACTTCCTTAAACTGTTTCCACGCCTCCTGCCATGCCTGCGTCATCGCTCCTGGTGTTGATGCTGTTGATACCTCACTACGCGTGCTGACACAGCATGAACTACCCGTTTTAATAGATTGAATGTTTATCCGAACCGGTGTCGTGTTGCTGTTACAACATGAGGCTACCTGAAGTTTTGTAATGGGTGCAGAGCAGCCTACGGGAGAAGATATTCCTTTGCGCTTCTCGTTAATGACATACCGTTCAAAACCGAACTGACTCAGAATGAGACTGGACAGCACTGATACGATAGTGGCGATAACAATATAGAGCAGAGTGATTTTCAGCCCGAAAGTCGCCCACATCAAGCCAACAATAATCGGGTTGAGCAGCGGCGAGACAAACAGGAAGGTCAGTGTCGGACCAAAGCCAGCTCTGGCTGACAGCAACCCACGTAACATGGGAATCGTCGAACAGCTACAAAATGGGGTGATCGCCCCGAGCAAAGCCGCAATGACATAGCCTCTGCCCTTGCGTGCCCCCAGCATTGCCTGAATTTTGCTATCTGGAATCTTCTGCCGTAGTAAATTGACGCCCAGGCTAATCACCAGAAACAACAGCGACAACTCGGCGGCCAAAAAAAGGAACATCTTTGACGCATCGGACAGCATTGTTAATCCATTACTCATCTTCATCTCCTCACAAATTAAAAAAACTATATTTCTAGTATATTCGAAGTGATTTGTGGGGCAAAAGATATTTCTGGTATTATCGAAATATCAGTTATCGGGAGGTGAGATTATGCAACTGGAAATGGTCGCTAAAGCATTGAAAGAGTTGGGGCACCCTACACGTCTGTTTATTTTCAAACATCTGGTCAAAGCTGGCAGTCAGGGATTACCCGTAGGTGAACTACAGAAACAGTTAGAGATACCGGGGTCGACGCTTAGCCATCATATTTCAGCGCTGGTATCTGTGGGTCTGCTGCAACAAAATCGGGAAAGTCGGACACTGATGTGTGTCGCACAGTACGATGTTCTTGCAAGCATTATTGAGTACTTACAAGATGAGTGCTGCATCAATGGGTCAGAAACTATTCCGGAAAAATAACGCTGTAGCGGCAGAATCGAGGGCAGCCGAATTTTGCTCCGGATACACATATTTTACCAGGCTTCTGGCTCCCTTAACATATGCACAATATTGCATGGATTCATTACCCACCCCCCTTTAAAACCCTCGGGTAAGAGTTCGACACTGTCACAACGAACTACCCCATGTTCTTGTATATGCTGCTGCGCCAGGTTGAAATCAGGAGTAAACAGTTCGAGCCACACTTCGGCCTGGCTCAAACCTGGCGCTTCATCGATCCACAATCGATTTGGGCCAAGTACGAAGCCGGTGGCCGGTAATTTGTCTGTGATTTCAGGGAGTCCAAGAGTATGACGATAAAAATCAAGCGTCTGTTGATACTGATGTGAGGGGACTTTGATGGCAATATCAATCCCCCCCTTAATTTCTGCGTTCATAAGCATGACCTAATTCAGAATCGGTGTGAATCAGCTAAGCCTGGTACAAACCTCGGATCTATCAACCTGCTGAATATGATTTCCTCGTTTTACAAAGGGAATCAATAATATTGAATGTTACCCAGTGGCATTTTTCAGCAACAAACGATGGCGTGACTATCCGTACGCTGACGCCGCAGGAAGTGGCAAGCTGGAAAGTGATCACGCAGTATCAACAGGTACAAGAAAACTGGGTGAAAACACAGGAAGCAAAAGGTGTTAAAGATGCGGCGCAGACGCTCAAGCAAGTGACCGCCATTATGAAAGAGAGCATGAAAAAATAGTGTTTCCCGGTCGTCATGACGACCGGTTGTTAGTCACCTTTCCGGTAAACTATTTGTGCGCAAAATTCATACTGCCCTTTACTTTCAATACATCGTATCTAAAATAATTTACTTCATTTCTTCTCTATAGGTATTACGCCAATGCGCCATTGATGCTGCCGTCTGTCTGACGGCCAATTGAGTTGCCCCGCCTGTTCGGGTCAGTTTCTGGCATCTATGGAGTACACCATGACGAATACTTATATCGCGCTGGAAAGCGTCGAATTCACCTTACCTGACGGCACCCCGCTGTTCACGCAACTCACTGAAACTTTTGACACCCGTCATACCGGCCTTGTTGGGCGAAATGGCGTGGGTAAAAGTGTGCTCTCGCAGATTTTAGCAGGGCAAATTCCACCGTCATCCGGGCGCTGCACACGTTCCGGTACCGCCTGGTATCTGGCACAGCAGATTGTCTATCCGCCGGAGTCTACCGTTGCGGATCTTGCCGGTGTGCAGGCAACGATTGACGCACTGGAACGCATCGAAATAGGCAGCGTGTCTACGTCCGATTTTGATCTTGTTGGCCAGCGCTGGGATATCCGTCAGCAATTACAGTTTGAACTTGAAAGATGTGGGCTCGGGCATCTTGACGCCTCCACGCCTGTCAGCCTGTTAAGTGGTGGTGAAGCGATGCGCGTTTCGCTGGCTGGTGCCTGGCTGTCGGAGGCTGATTTTTTAATCCTTGATGAGCCAAGCAACCATATCGACAGCACCTGGCGGCGGGCGCTGATTAACCAGTTACAACGCTGGCAGGGTGGGATGTTGGTCGTAAGCCACGATCGGCAACTGCTGGAGTCAATGCAGCGAATTGTGGAATTGTCATCACTGGGTTTGAGTAACTACGGCGGAAACTACTCTTTTTACGCGCAGCTTAAGGCGCTAGAAACGCAAAATGCTCTGCAACTACTTGAACAACGCAAACGTGAGCGCCAGCGCGAACAAAAAGCGCTTCGTGAGCAGAAGCAACGGCTTGAGAAGCGGCAATCCAGGGGAAACCGACAAGGACGCGAAGCCAACCAGGCCAAAATTCTACTGGGCGGGCAAAAACAACGCAGTGAAGCATCAGCTGGGAAATTAAACCAGCAACATCTCGCCGCCCAGGCGCTACTCGATAAACGGGTACATGAAGCGGCAACTCAGGTAGAGGAAAACTCGGCGATTGTGGTGCATTCCCTGGCAGTGAATTCACCTGGCAGACGCATGGTTGCTGAACTCAAAGATGTGCAACTTCCCTATGTGGCTAACTTCCCTGCTCCTCTGAATCTGACGATAACCGCCCAGCAGCGCATCGGCGTTGTCGGAGATAACGGATGTGGGAAATCGACATTAGTAAAAGTGCTGGCGGGTCTGCTTCAGCCATTGTCCGGGGAGTCTCGTGTCTCACACAGTTACGCGTGGCTCGATCAGCACCTCACGAGCCTTGACCCACAATGCACTGTTCTGGAACAGATCCAGCTCGCCAACCGCACTGCTGGTGAAGCGGATTTACGCATGCGGCTGGCGCAGCTCGGCCTTGATGCTGACAAAATCCAGATCCCCAGCGGCCTGCTGAGTGGTGGTGAACGCCTGAAAGCGGCGTTGGCTTGTGTGCTGTACGCCGACCCAATCCCACAACTCTTGCTGCTTGATGAACCCAGTAACCATCTGGATTTAATTTCCATACAGGCTCTGGAAATTATGCTCTGCAGTTACCAGGGGGCATTGGTCGTTGTTTCACATGATGAGGTCTTTTTGCAGAATCTGAATTTATCCGACCGGTTATCAATAACTAAACATGGTTGGCAACTTCAGGTCTGGAGTATTTCATGACCGGGATTTATCGCATAACAGCGTGTTATCGCGGTATCACGAACAGTGATTTACATTTTGGACAGAGCAATGTTTGCCCCTGACGGATTTTATTTGCTGGATGTGAAGATTTGCTTCCACAAATAGGACATGTCACCGAGCTATTTGCCGCATTACCGAAGCGCTTCATTGCGTAATCTAAGAGGGACATGATGATTAGCCATTTCAATGAATGAAGTTCATCGTATCACGCCCTGAACAAATAGCGCACAAGTTATCCTGTGGCCGATCTCTTCGGGCGTGTATGGCTACGGCAAAGGCAAACGGGCATTTAATAACGCTAAATTAAAATGTTTGCCACAACCCTTCTTCAGCCTGTTTCAGTGGATTAGCAGGAACTTTCCTGGGCGTGCCAGTTACGAGCACCCTTTCTTCGTCGCCAAGACGCAAATTATTGGTTCTGGTTTGCAATTCCACAACCTGGTCTTTTAACACATCCGAAGAGTGAGCCAGTTCTACCACCACTGCCGCATTGCTGTGTGTAACTTTTTCCAACTCTGATAACGCGACAGTAATTTGCTGGATCCCTTTTTCCTGTTCATTAGTCGAGATAAAGATGTGCTCCATCAGCAAATTAAGATCGTCGGATCCCGAAACAATATCGTGCATATTTTTTTCTGCTTCAGAAACCAGTTTCGCGCCCTGCATCACATTAATATTCGTTTGCTCAATTAACGACTTAATATTTTTGGCAGATTCTGAACTTTTTTTCGCTAATACTCTGACTTCACCGGCGACGACAGCAAAACCCTTACCGTGCTCACCCGCTCTGGCGGCTTCCACTGCGGCATTTAATGCCAGGATATTGGTCTGGAATGCAATACCATCAATTATGCTAATAATTTCAGTCATTTTCTTTGAGCAATCGGTAATCGACACCATATTTTCGGTCAGCTTATGCATCAAATCACTGCCATGCCCGGCAGATTTATGTGCTTCGCTGGTGATGATGTTTAGCTGGCGGGTGTTTTCTGCATTACTCCGGGTCCCTGCGGAAATCTCTTCCATGCTGGCGGCGGTTTGCATCAACATCGCCGATTGTTGTTCGGTTTTTACCGATAAATCCGCACTTTGGTTGGCAAGAGTGCTCGATAACTCACTGGCTGAATTTGAAGACCTCCTGATATCCATAACCAAATTGGAGATTTCTTTTGCCAGGCTGTTTATTCCGGGAATTAATTTCCCTGCACAGTTATTACCAAACTCACGTATAGATATGGACAAATTACCTGTATTGATTTCATCAATATTTCTTTTAACTTCATTAATCGGCCTGACAAGATATTTAGTCATGTAAGCCCATAAGATGAGCAGTAAAACGACACCGATCACATTTAGCATAAGTAAAATATTAACATTTGCTAGTAACAGGAAGGCTATTAAATCCATGGCAGCAATTGCAATTGCTGTAAAAACAATAATTACGGTTCTTACGCTGTAATCTTTAAACATGTTCAGACCTATTACATATTTCACGGGTGTTTATATTTATCGGCGTTATTTATGAAAGATCCAGTGCGCAGTTAAAATCAAAGCTAAATACTGACATAAGCAAATGGCGAAGTTTTTTACACTTCCTTACAAGAGAGGATGGAAAGCAGAGGTGGAACAAAAACATAAAAAAACGGTGCTCCAGGCACCGTTTTATTCTGTATTACTTACCGTTCAGAGCATCATCTGGCCAGTATTTATAGCCGTTAACCATGGCCTGTGCAGCAAGGCCTTTTTCTGTCATTTCATAGACATAAAGCTGTTTAGGTAACTCGACTGAACTTGGTGCGACAGCACTTGCCGAAGCATTGACTGCAGGCAAACCTTTATCGTCATATTTTGCCGCAGCATTTGCATCAGCGCCAACAATATAGCCATTTTTAATAAAGTCGCTCAGCGCTTTGCTGTCATTAAAGACCAAAACGGTGCGTAATTGCTTAACGCCCATCCCGACACCAGCTCCAGCCTGGGCCATTTTCATATAGGTGTCTTTGCCGCTTCTAAGATCTTTCACCACGCCATAACCACTGCCGAACCCTAACACCAGGATTTTGCTGCTATTATTTGAGAATACGGCGTACCCTTTAGACTTCAGAATCTGTTTACGAGCCTCAGGATGAATCTTATACAATTTAGTTAACGTATCAATTCGCATTTGTTGGATAGTGTTACGTTGCTGGCTAGCGGTATCGCCTTTAGCGCTACAACCGGCAATAGCCAAAACTGCAATAAGAAGTATTTTTTTAAACCGCATGTGATCCCAATCCATTTTAAAGAACGGTCATTAAACAACCAGAGTTGTATAAATACCGAAAATAAGGACGCGAATTTTATGACACAGTCGATGTTGTGGTTAATTCTTTTGTGCTAAGCCTGATTTTTTTTGTTTAATTTTAAACAAACAAAATATTGCCTAATTACCATTAATTTTGGTAATGGTTTGGGGCGTAGATTAGAATAGATAAACCAGCACTGCCATGATCACAACGGTCAACGCTATAAAAGCGATAGTGGCAGAAAAACCACCTAAAGAATCCATATTGTCACGGGTGTTTTCATTTAACTTGTCAATGGCTTCCTGCTTGCTTTCCGCCTCAAACTCCAGCGGATATTTTTTAAAGCCGTCTTGTTTTAGCTTTTTGATATCGTCTTTCGACAGTGCGCTACGGGCAAAAATTTTCGTGGCTTCGTCTTTGACGTAAAACACATACTTTTCCATACACCATTCTCCTCTGTGCTCGCACCCACTATAGATAGCCTGGATATCTTCAAGTCGAAGACCATCATAAACCAGTCACCGCTCATAAAAGTTTAACCTGGTTAAAAAGTTGCGCGGTTTCCTGGAAAAAAATGCGCAAAAATCATTGTCAGCGAAGGTCTTTAATTTGTCGAAGTGTGTGATATAAAGACAGACCTCGCGAAAAAGTGACCACAGTTTGACTAAACTCACCGTGGTCGCCACACAAGTCTAAGATGCGCTCCGCGCAATTCTCGACCAGCGTCCTTAAATGCCTGAATAGTTTTAGGCTCGTTACAGGTTTTGCTCCACTCAGTGCGCAACCTGAATACCGACAGGAACGCTTTATGAATAAACCCCTTATGGTAATTTTCACCACTATTGCTCTTGATGCCGTGGGTATTGGTCTTATCTTTCCGATCCTCCCCTCGCTATTAAAAGACATTACCCACAGTGGCAATGTCGCCATTTATATCGGTACATTGACCGCGTTGTATGCTGCGATGCAGTTCGTGCTCGCACCCGTTCTTGGCACGCTCAGCGACCGTATTGGCCGCCGGCCTGTGATGTTGTTATCTCTCGGTGGCGCGCCGGTCAATAAAAAAAAACTCGCCTTTTCACCGAATCTGGCATTACTGTTTGTTGGCCGCGCCATTGCTGGTATGACGAGCGCCAATATCTCCGTCGCCACCGCTTATCTGACCGATGTCTCCGCACCTGACCAACGTGCGCGGCATTTTGGTCTACTCAATGCGATGTTTGGACTCGGCTTTATTGTCGGCCCGTTACTGGGCGGAATTCTGGGGGACTATTGGGTGCGCCTGCCATTTATCGCGGCAGCGGTACTCAATGGCTGCAATTTTCTGCTCGCGCTATTTGTGTTGCCTGAGTCTCATCAACCTGAACGCAAGAAATTCGACCTCGCGGCACTTAATCCACTGCGGCCATTTCGTTGGATCTGTTCCATGAAAGGGCTAATGCCAGTAGTACTCACCTTCTTCATTCTTAGTGCCACCGGCGAAGCTTACGGGATTTGCTGGGCACTGTGGGGGTTTGACGCCTTTGGCTGGAATGGTTTCTGGATAGGTTTATCGCTGGGAGCATTTGGCTTGTGTCAGGCGCTGGTACAGGTATTTCTGCCAGGACCAGCGGCAAGGCTATTTGGAGAACGCGGTGCGGTGTTCGTCGGAATCAGCTGCGCCTGTATTGCCCTGATGACCATCGCCTTTGCGCATGAAAGCTGGATGGTGTTTGCGATTATGCCGCTGTTTGCGTTAGGCGGTATCGGCACACCAGCGCTTCAGGCGCTGGCAACTCGCCAGGTGGATGCCGATAGTCAGGGGCAATTCCAGGGGGTACTGGCTTCCGCCGTGAGTCTCGCCTCGATCATTGCCCCGCTGTTCTTTTCCGCTTTTTATTTCGTTGTACAGAAACAGTGGCCTGGCGCTATCTGGCTTTCGGTGGTGGCCGTTTATTTGCTCGCTATTCCTTTGGTGATGTTAGGTACACGCAAACCCGCAACGGCAACAGCCTGACAGGGATGTTTACGGACTAGCAGCAAAGGCTGCTATCCTGTGCGCCATTGTTTCTGTAAATGATTTACCTAATGAATTCTTCAATGTCTGGAAGCCTGCTCTGTGTCCGCGACCTCACCCTGTGTTTTTCCGGTCACTCGCCGCAAGTTAATGCGGTCTCTTTTGATGTTAACGCCGGGGAGTTTGTCGCGATTATTGGGCCGAATGGCAGTGGGAAATCAACATTGCTGCGCCTTATCATCAGCGAACTCCAGGCAGCCCGTGGCGAGATAGTGATTCAGGGTAGAACGTTACGCACGATGAAGCCGCTTGAACGGGCGCGCCGTGTGGCGCTGCTCACCCAGCATGACAATGCGGACTCACGGCTGACAGTCAATGAGTATGTGGCGTTGGGTCGCATACCCTGGCAAGCCGAACACACGCAAACTGAACATAACGAAGCGATTGCTGGTGCGATCAATGATGTCGGCATCAACCACTTGCGGCAGGTGGCGCTGGGGAAATTATCCGGTGGAGAACGACAACGCGCTGGCTTCGCCCGTGTACTGGCGCAAAAACCGGCATTACTGTTACTCGATGAACCGACAAATCATCTCGACCCGCTCGCTCGCTACCAGTTACTGAGCCTGGTTAAGCACAAAAACATCACTACGCTTGCAGTACTTCACGATCTTGAATTGATCCAACCGTTTTCAGACCAGGTGCTTATGATGAATGCCGGGCGCCTGGTTTGCCGTGGTACGCCCGAAGAAGTGCTGGATTCCCCCTGGCTTGCGCGGGTTTTCGGCATGCAGAGCCTGCACGTTACCCATCCCCAAAATGGCAAAACGGTGCGTATTTTTGAAGCCCTGGCCTCAGAAGTTAATGGTTATACAAATAACTAATCATTAATTGATCTAATCGAATCCATTCACACTATTAATTCCTGTAAGGTGCAACGCCTGATGAATCAGGAGTTTGTGTGAAAAATTTAATGCTTGCGGCACTGTTAGCCGCACTTACCGGTACTGCCGGTGCCTCTGGTTTTCCGGTAACTGTCGATAACTGCGGAAAACCGCTGACCTTTACCGAAGCCCCTAAACGCATGGTCGTTCATGACATTAACCTGTCCGAAATGGCGTTTGACCTGCACCTGCAACCCAAAATGGTTGGCATTACCGGTGTTTCTGGCTGGTACAAAAACATCCCGGCGTTTAGGCGATTACAGGGAGATATTCCTGAGCTTGCCGCCAAATATCCGTCAATGGAAACCCTGCTGGCTGCCCAGCCTGACCTCTTTTATGCTGGCTGGAACTACGGTCTGCGCGGTGATGTCACTCCGCAAGCGCTGGCAAAATTCAATATCAAAACGCTTATCCTGAGCGAAAGCTGTATTCACGTTGATAGCCACCGCCCACGCGCCAGTATGGATTTGCTTTACGGCGATATGGAACGACTGGGTAAAGTGTTTGGCAAAGCAGAAGATGCAGCAAAACTGGTGAGTCGCTGGAAAAAGCAGGTTGCCGATTTAAATAACAAAACTGCCGGACGCAAACCGCTGCGCGTGTTTCTTTACGACTCCGGTGAAGATAAACCCTATACCAGCGGGGCTTACGCCATGCCAACGGCGATTATCGAAGCTGCTGGCGGTAAAAATGTCATGGATACGCTGAACAAAAGTTGGGCATTCAGCAACTGGGAAAGTGTCGCCGCGACCGAGCCTGAGTTCATTATTCTGGTGGACTATCAGTCAGATTTTAATGGTGGAGTTGACAAGTTACAGCAGTTCCTCGAACAGCATCCGTTAATGAAAAACACGCCAGCCGTTATTCATCACCGCTACCTGAAACTTAAATACCAGGAGCTGACGCCCGGCCCTGCCAATATCACCGCGATCGGCAAAGTCGCCCATGCGCTTTACCCTGGCGCATTCAACTGATGTACGCCGATAAACGATTTTTACTGGTGTGGATTATTGCGCCGTTTCTGTTGGCGGGTTTAACACTGGCAAACGTGGCGAAAGGCAGCGTGCCGCTCTCTTTTTCCGACGTGTTGACCGCACTGGATTTAATGCCAGGTGAAGTCTCGCCGATGATAAAAAGCATCGTGCTGGAGTTGCGTGTACCGCGCACGTTACTGGGAATGTTGGCTGGAGCAGGCCTGGCGCTGGTCGGTTCACTGCTACAAACCACCACGCGTAACGACCTGGCTGACCCTTTTCTCTTTGGCTTGTCTTCTGGCGCTTCTGCGGGTGTTGTGCTGGTGACCACCCGTCTTGGCAGCACTCTTGGCATGTGGACTTTGCCCATCGCCGCGTTTGCTGGCGGGATGCTTTCTGCGGCAGCGGTGATGATTATCTTTATGTCTCAGTCGCATAAAGGGACAGAGAAGTTGATTATTTGCGGGCTGGCAGTGTCATTTTTGTTTGGTGCGCTCACTAATTATCTGATTTTTTCCGGCGACCAACGCACTGCCAGTCATGCCCTGTTTTGGGCGTTAGGGGGGCTGGGTTTGGCGCGCTGGGATAACCTTGGCTTTGCCGCCATCGCCCTGCTTCTGCTTATCGTATTCATTTCACTACGCTGGCGTTCACTGGATGGCTTGCTGGCGGGTGAACAGACTGCCTGTTCGTTAGGCATTAACGTGACACGCCTGCGTAGTGAAGTCTTTCTTTGTTGCTCAATGGCGACAGCAATCTTCGTTTCACTCACCGGTGTCATTGGTTTTGTGGGGTTGATGGTACCTCATTTGGCACGACCATTTGCTGGCGTGCGGCATCGCAGATTATTGCCGCTGGTTGGCATCCTGGGCGCAATCCTGCTGTCTGCCGGAGATTTGTTGAGCCGAACACTCATTGCCCCACAGGAACTGCCAATCGGGATTATCACCGCAGGTGTTGGCGGAATGTTTGTGTTGGTTATCATATTGCGTAGAGGGAGCTAAGGATCAGGAACCACAAATTGCAGTCCCCGCTGTGAATCGTTATTCCTGCCCTTTTTTACTCTGCCAATTTGCCCACGGGCTATCAGCAGGGGGTTCTTTTTGAGCAACTTTTTCGTCTTCTAAAGAATCAAGATACAGATCTTCGACTTCTTTACGCGCCCATGGGGTACGGCGTAGAAACTTAAGGCTGGATTTCACGCTTGGGTCACTTTTAAAACAATTGATGTTGATGCGTTTTGCCAGTTCTTCCCATCCAAAACGTGCAACTAAAGCATTCACAATGGCTTCAAGTGTCATGCCGTGCAGAGGGTCTTT
>Ga0105244_10001130_pt1 | contig 22186 bp, 14 predicted proteins | sample KBSM44metaG_FD_80423 | JGI IMG/M metagenome (GOLD analysis project Ga0105244, IMG submission 80423) | Miscanthus rhizosphere microbial communities from Kellogg Biological Station, Michigan, USA - KBS M4-4 metaG | ecosystem: Host-associated > Plants > Roots > Rhizosphere > Soil | place... | reverse complement strand
GATACGCTGTATGGCCGCGGCTATCCCGAGCTGGCGCTGCGGCTGGTGGGCGAGGACGCGCCGGTGGTGCTACCCGGCGATATGGAAGCCATCGCCGTCCCCTGCGACTTCCTCGGGGTGAACTACTACTTCCCGGAAGTAGTCACCGACGCGCCCGACCAGTACCCGCTACGCACCGCCATCGTTCATCCACAGGACCGCCAGCGCACCGACTTTGGTTGGGAGGTGTCGCCTCAAGGGCTGGTCGATTTGCTGGCGCGCGTGGCGCGCGAGTATCCGACCGGCGATTTGTATGTGACCGAGAACGGTTCATCCTACGACGACCACGTGACCGCCGATGGCGCCGTCAACGATACAGCCCGGCGCGATTACCTGATCCGTCATCTGGTGGCCGTGCGCGACGCGATCGCCGCCGGCGCCAATATCAAAGGCTATTTCGCCTGGAGTTTGCTGGATAACTTCGAATGGTCGGAGGGCTATCTGCGCCGCTTCGGCCTGACCTATGTCGACTATCCGACGCAGCGCCGCATCGTCAAACAAAGCGGCCATTGGTACAGCGCCTTCGTGCGCGGCCAGAACCAACAATAAATCAATCACGGAATCAATAACGGAGACTCGCACCGAATGAACACACGCCACAACCACATCCTGCGCCGCGCCGTTCTGGCATCCTTGCTGGCGCTGGGCGCGCACGCCATCGCCGCCGCTCCGGTTCCGGCTTCAACCCCGCTCACCGACTGGCCACACATCACCAGCGCCGTCAAGCAGGACAAGGCGATGGAGGCGCGCATCGCCGGCATCGTCGCCGGCATGACCTTGGCGCAAAAGGTTGGCCAGATGACGCAGCCCGAAATCAAGTTCATCACGCCCGCACAGGTGCGCGAGTTCTACATCGGTTCCGTCCTCAATGGCGGCGGCAGTTGGCCGCAGGGGAACAAGTACGCCACCGCCGCCGACTGGGTCAAGCTGGCGGACGCCTATTACGACGCCTCGATGGGCACCGATATGAAGGTCAAGGTGCCGGTCATCTGGGGCATCGACGCCATGCACGGCAACAGCAATATGTATGGCGCCACGCTGTTCCCGCACAATATCGGTCTCGGTGCGGCGCACGACAAAAAGCTGGTCGAGCAGATGGCGCGCTCGGTCGCCAGGGCGGTGCGCGCCACCGGCATCGACTGGGTGTTCGCGCCGACGCTGGCGGTGGTGCGCGACGATCGCTGGGGGCGCACTTACGAGAGCTTCTCGGAGGATCCCGCCATCGTCAAGGATTACGCGGGCGCCTACGTCAAGGGACTGCAGGGCGACTTGAAAGGCGACGGCACCGTGGTCGCCACCGCCAAGCACTTCGTCGGCGACGGCGGCACGGCCGAGGGCAAGGATCGCGGCGTCAACCAGGCCACCAAGGCCGACATGATCAACATCCACGCGCTGGGCTATTATCCCGCGCTGGAAGCGGGCGTGCAGACGGTCATGGCCTCTTTCAATAGCTGGAACGATCTCGAAGGCGGAGTCGATCAGGGAAAAATGCACGGCAGTAAAGCGCTGCTGACCGACGCGCTGAAAACCAAAATGGGCTTCGATGGCCTGATCGTCAGCGACTGGAACGGCATCGCCGAGGTGCCGGGCTGCGCCGAGGACAGCTGCCCGCAGTCGATCAATGCCGGCATCGATGTCATCATGGTGCCGGAGCGCTGGAAGACCTTCATCGCGAACACCATCGCCCAGGTGGAGAAGGGCGAGATCCCCATGGCGCGCATCGACGACGCGGTGACCCGCATCCTGCGCGTGAAGCTGCGCGCCGGCCTGTTCGACGGCAGGAAGCCGTCGCAGAACCGCTACGCCGGCAAACAGGAAGCCTTGCAGGACCGCGCGCTGGCGCGCCAGGCGGTGCGCGAATCGCTGGTGCTGTTGAAGAATAACGGCGGTGTGCTGCCGTTGGCGCGCGGCAAAAAAATCCTCGTGGTCGGCAAGAGCGCCGACAGCATGGCCAACCAGTCGGGCGGCTGGTCGCTGACCTGGCAGGGCACGGACAACAAGAACAGCGACTATCCGATCGGCGACACCATCCTGGCCGGCATACGCGATGCCGCTGGCAAGGACAACGTCACCTTCAGCGAAAACGCCAGCGGCGTCGATGTCGGCAAGTTCGACGCCGTCATAGCCGTCATCGGCGAAACGCCGTACGCGGAGGGCGATGGCGACATCGGTCCATCGGGCACGCTGCGCCTGTCCGGACGCCATCCGGAGGATCTGGCCGTGCTGCGGGCGGTGGCGGGCAAGGGCAAGCCGGTGGTGACTGTGCTGGTGACCGGCCGCCCGCTGTACGCCAACGACATCCTCAATCTGTCCGACAGCTTCGTTTCGGCCTGGCTGCCGGGAACCGAGGGCAAGGGCGTGTCCGATGTCCTGTTCCGCAGGGCGGACGGCAAGGTCAACGCGGACTTTCGTGGCAAGCTGTCGTTCTCGTGGCCGAAGTCGGCGTGCCAGTCGCCGCTCAATGTCGGCGACGCCGGCTACGATCCGCTGTTCAAATACGGTTTTGGCCTGACCTATGTCTCCACTGCCGCCCAGGCGACCCTGCCGATGCTCGACGCGGGCTTCGCGCCGGGCGGTTGCGGCAAGAGCACGGCCATGCCGGTGTATAGCCCCGCCGACCGCGCCACCTATGGACTCTATGTGGAAAGCGGCGGCCAGAGGACCGCGCTGGGCGCGGACCTGAACGCGGTGTTCAATCTGCCCACGGTGAAGGTCGAGACGGCGCAGGTCAACACACAACAGGATGCAAAAAGGCTAAGTTGGTCCGGTCCTGCTAAACTGTCGGCGCAATCCGGCAAGGCCATGCCGATTCCCGCGATCGCCGGCACCGACGGCGCGCTGCAATTCGACACCATTGTCACCGGCGCCCCACAAGGGAAGGCCGGCATCTGGATGGAAAACGTGGAACTCGACGCCAGCGCCGCGTTCCAGCGCATGGCCGGCAAAGGCAAGCAGACGGTGAAAATACCGCTGTCGTGCTTTGTCGCCAAAGGACTGAAACCCGACGCGTTGTCCACGCCGTTCGCCGTATCGGCCGATGGTCCGTTCGCGGCCACCTTCGCCAACATCCAGATCGTCGGCGGCGCGGCCAGGGACAAGGACGCGTCGGCGTGCGGCGACTTTAAGTAAAAAACAGCAAATACAAGAGAAAGAGCAAGCATGGAACCATTATCGAAAGCTGCCGGAGTGCCGGACAGCCCGTCGCAGGCCAAGGGCAACACCGGCCCCCTCATCATCATCACGATCCTGTTCTTCATGTGGGGTCTGCTGACGGCGTTGAACGATGTCCTGATCCCGCACCTTAAGTCGATTTACACGCTGACCTATGTGCAGGCCATGCTGGTGCAGTTCTGCTTCTTCGGCGCCTACTTCATCGTCTCGCTGCCGGCCGGCGCGTTGATCAAGCGGATCGGCTACCAGAACGGCGCCGTCGCCGGCCTGACCATCGCCGCCGCCGGTTGCGCGCTGTTCTACCCGGCGTCGACCAGCGGCTACGCGCTGTTCCTGTTGGCTTTCTTTATTCTGGCGGGCGGCATCACCATCCTGCAGGTGGCGGCCAATCCCTACGTGACGATCCTGGGCGACCCGCAGACGGCGTCGAGCCGCCTGACCTTGACCCAGGCCTTTAACTCGCTGGGCACCACGGTGGCGCCGACCCTGGGTGGCATGCTGATTTTGGCCGGAGGGGTGATGAGCACCGCCGATCTGGCCAAGCTGCCGGCCGACCAGGTGGCCGCCTACTACGCCAGCCAGGCGGCCAGCGTGCAAGGTCCGTATCTGGCGCTGGCCGGCGCCTTGCTCGTGCTGGCGATCCTGTTTGCGATGGCGCGCCTGCCCAAGATCGTCGACGCCGAACAACCGGCCGCCCAGGCGGTTGATGGTGGCGGCTGGAAGCAGGTGCTGCAGCATCGTCATCTGGTGCTTGGCGTGCTCGGTATCTTCCTGTATGTTGGCGCGGAAGTTTGCGTCGGCAGCTTCCTGATTAACTTCATCGGCGAGCCTCATATCGCCGGCTTGCCGGAACACCAGGCGGCGCCCTACGTCAGCTACTTCTGGGGCGGCGCGATGCTGGGCCGTTTCATCGGCTTCGCCGTCATGCGCTACGTCAGCCCGGGCAAGACCTTGGCCTTCAACTCGGCCGCCGCGTTCTCGCTGCTGATGGTGGCGATCTTCGGCGACGGTCATATGGCGATGTGGGCGCTGCTGGGCGTCGGCCTGTTCAACTCCATCATGTTCCCGACCATTTTCTCGATGGCGCTGAACAAACTGGGACCGTTGACGGGGCAGGGTTCCGGCTTGCTGTGCATGGCGATCGTCGGCGGCGCGCTGGTGCCGTTCGCGCAGGGCTTCCTGGCCGATCACGTCAACCTGCAGATCTCGTTCGTGGTGCCTGCGGCGTGCTACGTCTTCGTGCTGTACTTCGGGTTGAAGTATGCCGGCATGTATGCGGATGGCGGCGCGGACAAACCGGCCGCGCGCGCCGGGCACTGACCGGATTGATGGAATCCCGGCGCGGCAATCGCTCCGGGCCCGGTACTGTTCCGTACCCATAGAAACACGTAGGGCGGATTAGCGCAGCGTAATCGGCCATGCATGCGTCTCGACTGCTCATGGAGTGGCCGATTACGGCGTTCCGCCTAATCCGCCCTACGTGTTTTCGTGTTTTTGTGTTTTGTTCCCATACTCCGCCGACGGGATACACACCGCCACCGAGGCTAACCCTCGAATTTAGCGGGCTTTCTTTTTCGCTATTTTGATCTGGCGCATGGATATGCGTCTTAGAGGGTTTCCTCTCGCGTGCGGCTTGTGCCAGCGAACTATGATGGTCTCATCTCAATCGCAAGAAAGGATGTAGACATGAGTACCATCAAGGCATATCTGGTCGGCGGCGGCATCGGTTCGCTGTCGGCGGCGGCATTCATGATCCGCGACGCGGATGTCTCCGGCAGCAATATCACCATCTTCGAGGCGATGCCGCTGGTCGGCGGCAGTCTCGATGGCGGTGGCGACTCGGAGCGCGGTTACACGCTGCGCGGCGGCCGCATGTTCACCACCGATAATTACGAATGCACCTGGGATCTGTTCAAGAGCATTCCGTCTCTGGAGCATCCGGGGCAGACCGTGTACGACGAGACCATCGCCTTCAACGAGATGCACAAATCGCATTCGAAGGCGCGGCTGGTGGACCGCAACCGCTTCAGGGTCGATGTGACGTCGATGGGTTTCTCGATGCAGGATCGCGCCCAGCTGCTGGCGCTGACCGAAGCGGACGAGGAAAAGCTCGGCGACAGCGCGATCACCGACTGGCTGTCGCCGGAGTTCTTCGAGACCAAATTCTGGTACATGTGGGCCACCACGTTCGCCTTCCAGCCGTGGCACAGCGCGGTGGAGTTCAAGCGCTATCTGCATCGCTTCATGATGGAGTTCTCGCGCATCGAAACGCTGGCCGGCGTCAAGCGTACCGTCTACAACCAGTACGATTCGCTGGTGCGGCCTTTGCAGCACTGGCTGCAGGAGCAGGGCGTGCGTATCGTCAGGAACTGCAAGGTCGACGACCTCGATATCATGGAGGAGGGCGGCGTGCTGACCGTGACGGCGCTGCGCTGCACGCGCGAGGGCGTGGCGGAAACGATCGCGGTGGCGCCACAGGATCTGGTGTTCTTCCAGAACGGATCGATGACCGACGCCTCAAGTTACGGCACCATGCATAGCGCGCCGCCCAAGCTGGACAAACGTGACAGCCAGGGCTGGGCGTTGTGGGAGAAGCTGGCGGTGGATCGTCCGCAGTTCGGCAATCCGGCCGCTTTCAATTCCAGCATTCCGGAATCGTGGTGGGAGTCGTTCACGGTGACGTTGAAGGACCCGAGGTTTTTCGATCGCATGGAGCGCTTCACCGGCAACGTGGCCGGAACGGGCGGGCTGGTGACGTTCAAGGATTCCAACTGGCTGCTGTCGGTGGTGCTGGCGCACCAGCCGCACTTCGCCGGCCAGCCGCAAGGCGTGCAGGTGTTCTGGGGCTACTCGCTGCACCCGGACCGCATCGGCAACTTCGTCGCTAAGCCGATGGCCGATTGCACCGGCGAGGAGATCCTGCGCGAGCTGTGCGGACATCTGAACTTCGACATGGAGGTGATGGAGACGGCGAACTGCATCTCGTGCCGCATGCCGTACATCACCAGCATGTTCATGCCGCGTTTGCGCAGCGACCGTCCGTTGCCGGTGCCGCCGAATTCGCGCAACCTGGCCTTTGTCAGCCAGTTCGTCGAGGTGGCGGAGGATGTGGTGTTCACGGTCGAGTATTCGGTGCGGGCTGCGCAGATGGCGGTGTACCAGCTGCTCGACGTCAAGCGCGAGGTGCCGCCGGTCAGTCATCATGACCAGTCGGCCAGGGTCAAGTTCGACGCGCTGATCAAGGCGTTCACGTAGTCGGATGGCTCAGCCCGTGTAGAAATGGTGGACCTGACCCTGGAGTTGCTGTCAGGCCAGGGCGCCCATCAGCTTTTGTATCGGACTTAAGGGAAGTAGCGCTTCCGCCGCGTCGATTTCCAGCACGACGTCGTTGTAGGCGACGGGGCGCAGCGGCTCGATTTCCGCCGTGTCCGAAAGCCGCGCTTCGTCCAGCATCTGCTGAAGCTTAGCGGCGTCCACCGAGTTGACCTTGGCCAGCAATGCGCCGTACTTGCGCACGTCGGCCTCGTTGGCCGCGATCTTGTCCGCCGGGCGCAGCGCCAGATTGATGCAGCCGAAAATCGCGAACACGCCCAGCAGCCATGCCGACGGCACCGGCAGTTGTGCGGCGAGAGTTGCGACGGCGCTACTGCCGGCAAGTAAGCTGATAAAGGTCAGCCAGGTTTGCAGTCGCCGGTAGAAGCGGGCCGTTCGTTGGCAGAGCCGTTGCGCATAGCGCAGGTTGAATTGCAAATCGTTCTTGGTCTCATCCATGGCTATTTCCCTTTTTGCTTGGGACGTGGCACGGGCTCCGGCATCGGCGGCGGCGCGGGCTTGCGCGGCTTGCGCTTCCGCTTCGGGGCCGGGCGTGGCGGCTGGTGCGACTTCGGGTCGAGAAATTTCATTGTATGCCTTTCCGCAGCCGCCACCGGCGCACGATTACATCATGCAAGGGGGTGATGGCGGCGCATTGAGGCAGGTCAGTAACAAACCCCGGGGTTTTACAGGAAGCGGTCGAGGATTTTCTTGCCGTGCTTGTCGAGCTCGTGCACGTCGCGGATCAGGTAGTGGATGCCGTGGATGTCGGAGATCAGCAGCGTGTCCACCGTCAGCCGGCGGATGTCTTCTTCGCCGCGCAGGACGAATTCGGTGTCGCCGCGGTCCGTCTCGACCTTCCACGTGCATGGCGTGGCGAAGCCGGAGACGTCGACGATGCGCGAGATCTCGGGCATGAATTCACGCCCCGCCAGTTCCTCCCGCACCAGGTCCCCGATCTCTTTCGGCAGGTCTTCGATGCGGTCGATCCATGCCACTTCCTTGCCGTCGCCGCTGACCAGCGCGATGCCGTCCTCCGGCGCCTGCACCGGGAACGCGCGTACCGCCGCCACGCCTTCGTGCACGTCGCCTTCGCCGGTCGTCAGCACCAGCCGGCCGAAGGGATTGCGTACCAGTTCAAATTTTGTCGTCGTCATGTGTGTCTCGGTTGCTTCCCTTGTTATTCCTTGCCGCCGCTGTCGTCCATGTCGGTGTCGACATTGCGGGCTTGCGCCTGATACAGGCGGTAGTAGGCGCCTTCGCGCGCCATCAGCACATCGTGCGAGCCTTCCTCGACCACCACGCCGCGATCCAGCACCACCAGGCGGTCGGCCTTCTGCAAGGTCGACAGGCGGTGGGCGATGGCGATCGTCGTGCGGCCTTTCACCAGGTTTTCCAGCGCGCGCTGGATTTCTTTTTCGGTCTCGGAGTCGACTGACGACGTGGCTTCGTCGAGGATCAGGATCTTCGGATCGATCAGCAGCGCGCGGGCGATCGAGATGCGTTGACGCTCGCCGCCGGACAGGCCTTGTCCGCGCTCGCCGACCATCGAGTCGTAACCCTGCGGCAGGCGCAGGATGAATTCGTGCGCGTGCGCGGCGCGGGCCGCGATGATGATTTCCTCGCGCGTCGCATCCGGTTTGCCGTAGGCGAGATTCTCGGCGATGGTGCCGAAGAACAGGAACGGCTCCTGCAGCACCAGGCCGATGTTGCGGCGGTAGTCCGACACCGCGAACGAGCGGATGTCGACGCCGTCGAGCATGATGGCGCCTTCCGAAACGTCGTAGAAGCGGCAGATCAAATTGACCAGCGTCGATTTGCCGGAGCCGGAGTGGCCGACCAGGCCGACCATTTCGCCGGCCTTGATATCGAGGCTGATGCCGCGGTTGACGGCGCGGTTACCGTAGCGGAAGCCGACTTCGCGCAAGGTGATGTTGCCGTCGACCTTGGCCAGCTTGACCGGGTTGGCCGGCTCCGGCACCGACGAGACGTGATCGAGGATGTCGAAGATGCGCTTGGCGGCCGACGCCGACTTCTGCGTGACCGAGACGATGCGGCTCATCGAATCCAAACGGCCGTAGAAGCGGCTGGAGTAGGCGATGAACGCCGACAGCACACCGACGGTGATGTGGCCTTTCGATACCTGGTAAATGCCGAACACCCAGATCACCAGCAGACCGAGTTCGGTGAGGAACGATACCGTCGGCGAGAACAGCGACCAGATTTTATTGAGCTTGTCGTTGACCGCCAGGTTGTGCTGGTTGGCGGTGCGGAAGCGCGCCGCTTCGCGCGATTCCTGCGCGAAGGCTTTGACCACGCGGATGCCGGGGATGGTGTCGGCCAGCACGTTGGTGACTTCGCCCCATACGCGGTCGATCTTTTCAAAGCCCATGCGCAGGCGGTCGCGCACCACGTGGATCAACCAGGCGATGAAGGGCAGCGGCAGCAAGGTGAAGATCGCCAGCCACGGGTCGATCGAGAACAGGATCACGCCGGTCATGATGATCATCAGGCAGTCGGACGCGAAGTCGAGCAGGTGCAGCGACAGGAACACGCAGATCCTGTCGCTTTCGCTGCCGATGCGCGACATCAGGTCGCCCGTGCGTTTGCCGCCGAAGTATTCCAGCGACAGGCGCAGAAGGTGGTCGTAGGTTTCGGTGCGCAGGTCGGCGCCGATGCGCTCCGATACCAGCGCCAGCACGTAGGTCTTGGCCCAGCCCAGTATCCACGCCATGACCGCCGCGCCCACGAGGCCGGACATGTACAGCGCGACCATCGAGGTGTCGACCGGTTTGCCGTTCTGGTACGGGATCAGCACATTGTCCATCAGCGGGATGGTCAGGTAGGGCGGGATCATGTGCGCGCCGGTGCTAAGCAACATCAGCGTGAATCCCAGCGCGAGCTGGAATTTGTATGGCCGGGCGAAGCGCCACAGGCGGAACAGCGTCCACGTCGACGGCGGCGTGTAGATCACCTTCGTGCAGACCGGGCATTCCTCCTGGTCCGGTTCCAGCGGCGCCTTGCAGCTCGGGCAGATGCTCTTTTCTTCGACGATGACCGGCACGCCGGTGGCATGGCTGTCGAGGTGCGCCGAGAAGGCCTCCACCAGGCGGATGGCGTTGAGATTCTGGCCCAGCGTGAAGCGCCAGGCCGCGAGGCGTCCGCCGCCGCCGATCAGTTCCAGGTGGCCGACGCCGGCGTGGTCGTGGTGCTTCAGGGTCAGGTCGTGCGAAAACGGCCACGATTGCCATTGATCCTGACCCGGCGCGCGCGCCAGCAGGCGCGTGGCGGTGACGACGATGACACCCTTGGCGAAACGAAGTTGCTGATCCAGGTCAACCTCCAGGGCACTTACAACGTTTTCCTCTTTGGAAAGCTGTGCCTGTATCTCGGAGCGCCAGCGTTCAGGAAGCTCGCCGAGGCTGGAGACGTTGGAAAGTTGTTGGGTTGTCATCGTGCGGCTTACTCCGGTCGAAAAAATGGTGAAACTAGCATCGGTACTCTACAACAATCGCTTTGCCAATAAGGTGTTGCGGCTGGTATAAGTAATTATTTGCGGTATTCTGTCGTTGCTTAACAGTGGATTCGAAGATTTGAGTCGAATCAATAAAAGCGCAAAAAAGCACCGGGCTTTTGTACTGGCGGCAAGTATAACGCACAGACATCAGGGCCGGTGGACGTGATGAACTTGGTCAAAGCTACGGGGTGGGCCAAACAGGATTTGGCGGCAAGCGGTGGTACGGGTTTAAAATACGGCGCAGGCTGGCCACGGCTGATAACAAAGATACAAGAATAGAAACATGACCAAGAAGAAAGACATTGAAGTCCTCCGCGTAACCCATTTGCGCGGTCCCAACATCTGGACCTATCGCCCGGTGATCGAGGCGTGGTTGGATATTGGCGAACTGGAAAAATACCCGTCGAATTTGTTGCCTGGCTTGTATGAGCGCCTCACCGCGATCCTGCCCGGCCTGACCGTCCACCGCTGCGGCGTGGGCGAGGTCGGCGGCTTCCTCGAACGGCTGCGCGACGGCACTTACGCCGGCCACATCCTCGAACACGTGGTGCTGGAGTTGCAAAACCTGGCCGGCATGAAGACCGGCTTCGGCAAGACGCGCCAGATCGGCGAGGACACCGGCTTGTACAAGATGGCGTTCCGCACCCGCCAGGAGCAGGTCGGCCGCGCCGCGCTGGAGGCGGGCCGCGACCTGCTGATGGCGATGATCGAGGACCGTCCCTACGACCTGGCCGCCAAGGTGGCCGAGCTGACCGACATGGTCGAGTCGCTGTGCCTGGGGCCGAGCACCGCCAACATCGTCGATGCCGCCACCGACCGCAAAATCCCGTCGATCCGACTGACCGACGGCAACCTGGTGCAGCTGGGCCACGGCGCCGCGCAGCGCCGCATCTGGACCGCCGAAACCGAACAGACCAGCGCCATCGCCGAAGGCATCGCCAGCGACAAGGACCTGACCAAAAGCCTGCTGGCCTCGTGCGGCGTGCCGGTGCCGCAGGGAGAGCTGGTCACCAGCGCCGAGGCGGCGTGGGCAGCGGCCGAGGACATCGGCGTGCCGGTGGTGCTCAAGCCGTACGACGGCAACCATGGACGCGGCGTCTCGCTCAACCTGATGACCCGTGACGACGTGGTGGCCGCCTATGAACTGGCGGCGCGCAAGGGCGGCAGCAAGAGCGTCATCGTCGAGCGCTTCATCCCCGGCGACGAACACCGCCTGCTGGTGGTCGGCAAGCGCCTGATCGCCGCCGCCGCCGGCGAGTCGCTGTGGGTCAGCGGCGACGGCAAGTCGAACATTCTCGAATTGTGCAATACGCAGATCAACACCGATCCGCGCCGTGGCGAAGTCGAGGACGCGCCGCTGGGCGTGGTCAAGCCGCACGAATCGGGCGAGATCATTCTGGAGCTGGCGCGCCAGGGCATGACCTGGCAATCGGTGCCGCTGGACGGCCAGAAGGTGCTGATCCAGCCGAACGGCAACGTCGCCACCGATGTCACCGACAAGGTGCACCCGCAGGTGGCCGCGATGGCGACGCTGGCGGCGCGCGTGGTCGGCCTCGATATCGCCGGCATCGACCTGGTGGCGGCCGACATTTCGCGTCCGCTGCACGAGCAGGGCGGCGCCATCATCGAAGTCAACGCCAGCCCCGGCCTGCTGGCGCACCTGAAGCCGGCCAACGGCGAGCCGCGCAACGTCGGCGAGGCGATCGTCGACCACCTGTTCGCGCAGGACGAGAGCGGCCGCATGCCGATCGTCGGCATCACCGGCAAGCACGGGACGACGATGGCTTCGCGCCTGATCGCCTGGCTGCTGCAAATCAGCGGCAAGAAGGTCGGACTGACCTGCGACGACGGCCTGTTCGTCAACGGCCGCCTGCTGCCGCGCGACGGTTTCAGCGACTGGGAAACCGGCGAGCGCCTGCTGCTGAACAAAAACGTCGAGGCGGCGGTGTTCGAATCGAACGCGCGCATGATCCTGACCGAGGGCCTGGCCTACGACAAGTGCGCGGTCGGCGTGGTCACCGATGTCAGCGGCTTCGAGGAGCTGGGCGAGTTCTATATCGACAGCGCCGACAAATTGTATGGCGTGCTGCGCACGCAGGTCGACGTGATCCTGCCGAGCGGCGTGGCGGTGCTCAACGCCGCCGACGCGCAGGTGGTGGACATGGCCCGCCTGTGCGATGGCGAAGTGATTTTCTACGGTGTCGACGAGCACCTGGCGGCCATCGCCGGGCATCGCCAGGACAGCGAGCGCGTGGTGTTCCAGCGCGCGGATTGCATCGTCATGGCCCAGGGACACGACGAGGTGGCGAGCCTGCCGCTGTCGCCGCTGGTGCCGCCGGAAGCCGTGCTGGCCGCGATCGCCGCCGGCTGGGCGCTGGGACTGACGCCGGATCTGATCGGCGCCGGCCTGCGCACCTTCGATGCCAATCCGAAGCGCACCCATCACTGATAACTTCACTGAAAGAACACGAAGATTTATGGAAGTTAAACGCACCCGCGCCCTCCGCGGCCCCAATCTCTGGAGCCACCACACGGCGGTCGAAGTCATCGTCTCCTGTCCGCCTGAAGAGCAGTCCATCGCGCTGCTGCCAGGTTTCGAGCAGCGCCTGCACGCGCGCTTCCCGGCCATCGGCGCGCTGCGCACGACCGGCCGCGCCGACGCCGTGCCGCTGGCCCGCGTGCTGGAGGTGGCGACCCTGAGCCTGCAGGCGCAAGCCGGCTGCCCGGTCACCTTCAGCCGCACCAGCGCCACCCTGGAAGAGGGCATCTACCAGACCGTGGTCGAATACAGCGAGGAGGCGGTGGGACGCCTGGCCGTGACCCTGGCCGAAAACCTGATCAACGCCGCGCTGGCCGACACCCCGTTCGACCTGACCGGCGCGCTGAACGAACTGCGCGACCTCGATGAGGACGTGCGCCTTGGCCCGAGCACCGGCGCCATCGTCAGCGCCGCCGTCGCGCGCGATATCCCGATCCGCCGCCTGACCGAGGGCAGCATGGTGATGTTCGGCTGGGGCTCGAAGCAGCGCCGCATCCAGGCCGCCGAAATGGACAGCACCAGCGCCATCGGCGAATCGATCGCGCAGGACAAGGAACTGACCAAGAAGCTGCTGCACGCGGCCGGCGTGCCCGTGCCCATCGGCCGCTCGGTCGAGGATATCGAGGACGCCTGGGCCGCCGCGCTGGAGATCGGCCTGCCGGTGGTGGTCAAGCCCAAGGACGGCAACCAGGGCAAGGGCGTCACCGTCAACGTGATGACCAGGGAGCATTTGGCGAAGGCGTTCAACACCGCGCGCGAATTCCGCGACGACATCATGGTCGAGCGCTACCTGCCTGGCCACGATTTCCGCCTGCTCGTGATCGGCAACAAGCTGATCGCCGCCGCGCGCCGCGATCCGCCGCAAGTGGTCGGCGACGGTACCCACACCGTGCGTGAGCTGGTCAACATCGTCAACGCCGATCCGCGCCGAGGCAGCGGCCATTCGACTTCGCTGACCAAAATCCGCTTCGACGACATCGCCCTGGCGCGCCTGGCGCTGCAGGACCTGGACGCCGATTCCGTGCCGGCCAAGGGCCAGCGCGTCATCCTGCGCAACAACGCCAACCTGTCGACCGGCGGCACCGCCACCGACGTCACCGACGACGTGCATCCGGAAGTGGCGGCGCGCGCGGTCGAGGCGGCGCAGATGATCGGCCTCGATATCTGCGGCGTCGACGTGGTCTGCGAAGGCGTGCTGCAACCGTTCGACAACCAGCGCGGCGGCGTGGTCGAAGTGAACGCCGCCCCCGGCCTGCGCATGCACATCGCGCCGTCGTACGGCAAGGGCCGCGCGGTCGGCGAGGCGATCGTCAACACCATGTTCGCGCCGGGCGAGAACGGCCGCATTCCGGTGGTCGCCGTCACCGGCACCAACGGCAAGACCACCACCGTGCGCCTGATCGCGCATCTGCTGACCGCCAGCGGCCTGCGCACCGGCATGACCAACACCGACGGCGTGTATATCGAAGGCCGCCAGACCGACAGCGGCGACTGCAGCGGTCCGCGCAGCGCCCGCAACGTGCTGCTGCATCCGGATGTGGACGCGGCGGTGTTCGAGACGGCGCGCGGCGGCGTGCTGCGCGAAGGCCTGGCCTTCGACCGTTGCCAGGTGGCCGTGGTCACCAACATCGGCAGCGGCGACCACCTCGGTTTGAACTACATCACCACGGTCGAAGACCTGGCGGTGCTCAAGCGCGTGATCGTGCAGAACGTCTCCGAAAGCGGCTTCGCCGTGCTCAACGCGGTCGATCCTATCGTCGCCGGCATGGCGGCCACCTGCCGTGGCAAGGTGATCTTCTTCGGCGCCGATCGCGGCCATCCGGTGATCGCCACGCACCGCGCGCAGGGCAGCCGCACCGTATACGTCGAGGACGGCCATATCGTCGCGGCGGAGGGCAAGGAATTGAACAAGATCGCGCTGTCGCAGGTGCCGATCACCCGCAACGGCGCCATCGGCTTCCAGGTCGAAAACGTGATGGCCTCCGTGGCCGCCGCGTGGGGCGTGGGCATCGGCTGGGACGCGATCCGTCTCGGCCTGAAAACCTTCTCCAACGATTCGGACAATGCGCCGGGGCGTTTCAACGTGTTCGATTACAAGGGCGCGACCCTGATCGCCGACTACGGCCACAATCCGGACGCGATTCTGGCGCTGGTGCAGGCGGTGGAAACCATGCCGGCCAAGCGCCGCGCGGTGGTGATCTCGGGGGCCGGCGACCGCCGCGACCAGGACATCACGCAGCAGACCGAGATCCTCGGCCGCGCCTTCGACGATGTGATCCTGTACGAAGACCAGTGCCAGCGCGGGCGGGTCGACGGCGAAGTGGTGGCGTTGCTGCGTTCGGGCCTGAACGGCGCGCCGCGCACCTCGCACGTGCAGGAGATCTACGGCGAGTTCCTGGCCATCGACACGGCGCTGGCGCGCCTGGGCGAGGGCGATTTGTGCCTGATCCTGATCGACCAGGTGGAAGACGCGCTGGCGCACATTGCCAAGCGCATCGCGGAGGTTTAACAGCTTATTGCCTTTGGCTATCAAATCCATAGTTATTTATAGTTTTGAGCTATGGATTTGCCTCGTTACAATAGTCCCATACTATCAACGAGGAGCCAAAGCATGAGCCAGCCACCTATCACCACCGCGTCGGGCATCCCGGTCGCCGACAACCAGAACTCGGTCAGCGCCGGCCGGCGCGGCCCCTTGCTGCTGCAGGACTTCCACCTGATCGAGAAGCTGCAGCACTTCAACCGCGAGCGCATTCCGGAGCGCGTGGTCCACGCCAAGGGCTCGGGCGCCTACGGCACCTTCACCGTCACCCACGACATCACCAAATTCACCAAGGCCAAGCTGTTCTCGGCCATCGGCAAGCAGACCGAAACCTTCGTGCGCTTCTCCACCGTCGGCGGCGAAAAGGGCAGCGCCGACACCGAACGCGATCCGCGCGGCTTCGCCATGCGCTTCTACACCGAAGAGGGCAACTGGGACCTGGTCGGCAACAACACGCCGATGTTCTTCATCAAGGACGGCATCAAGTTCCCGGACTTCATCCACACGCAAAAGCGCGATCCGCAGACCAATCTGAAATCGCCGACGATGATGTTCGACTTCTGGAGCAAGACGCCGGAAAGCCTGCACCAGGTGACGATGCTGTTCTCGGACCGTGGCACGCCGGATGGCTACCGCCACATGGACGGTTTCGGCAGCCACACCTTCAGCTTGATCAACGAGGCCGGCGAGCGTGTGTACTGCAAATGGCACCTGAAGACCAGGCAAGGCATCAAGAACCTGCCGGCATCCGAGGCCAGCCGCCTGGCCGGTGAAGACCCCGACTACGCGCAGCGCGACCTGTTCGGCGCCATCGCCGCCGGCGATTTCCCGCAGTGGGAAGTGAAGCTGCAGGTGGCCACCGAGGCCGAACTGGCCGCGTGGGAAGCGCGCACCGGCTGGAATCCGTTCGACCTGACCAAGGTGTGGCCGCACAAGGACTTCCCGCTGATCCCCGTCGGCCTGTTCGAGTTGAACCGCAATCCGCTGAACTACCACGCGGAAGTGGAGCAGGCGGCGTTGTCACCGTCGAACGTGGTGCCGGGCCTGGGCTACTCGCCGGACAAGATGCTGCAGGCGCGCCTGTTCGCCTACCACGACGCCCAGTTGTACCGCGTCGGCACCAACCACCAGCACCTGCCGGTGAACGCGCCGCGCTGCCCGGTCCACAACCAGCAGCGCGACGGAACGATGGCGATCGCCAACGGCGGCTCGGCGCAGAACTACCAGCCGGTCGAATCGGGCGGCAGCGATCCGCAGGGCCTGGGCCATGGAGAACCGGCGCTGGCGCTGGACGGCGGCGCGGCACGCTACGACGGTCGCGGCAAGGAAGACGATTACACGCAGGCCGGTAATCTGTTCCGTTTGCTGCCGGCCGAGGAAAAGCTCAACCTGTTCAACAACATCGCCGGTCCGTTGAGCCAGGTGAACGCCGAGATCATCGCCCGCCAGCTGGGCCACTTCGACCAGGCCGATCCGGCCTACGGCGCCGGCGTGCGCGCCGCGCTCAGGGCCAAGGGCGTCAACCTGGCGTGATGCGGGGCGCGGATGGCGGATTGGCGGGCAAGGCCCGCCAATCCGCCATACAATGATGCTATTGACTCGCCGCCGGAGGTTTTTTTGACACACCATGCCGATACCCTCGCCATCCCCGGGCAAACCGTGCTTGTGCTGCAGGGCGGCGGCGCTTTGGGCGCTTACCAAGTCGGCGTCTACCAGGCCATGCATGAAGCGGGGATCGAGCCGGACTGGGTGATAGGCACTTCCATCGGCGCCATCAACGGCGCCATCATCGCCGGCAGTCCACCCGGGCAGCGGCTCGAGCGGCTGCGCCAGTTCTGGCATCGCATGGAGCGCAACGCGCTGGGCTTCACCGCCATGCCGCGCAGCCTGGCCAACGCCGTCACGATGGGGCAGGGCATCCCCGCCTTTTTCGAACCGAATCCCGCCGCGTGGTGGAATCCCGAGGCCCATGTGGGCATCGAGCACGCGTCCTTCTATCAAACCACGCCGCTGCGCGCCACGCTCGACGCGCTGGTCGATTTCGACATCCTCAACAACGGCGCCATGCGCATGACGGTTGGCGCGGTCAACGCCCGCAACGGCGCGATGCGCTACTTCGACACGCGGCACGAGACGCTGGGCGCGGTCCACGTGATGGCGTCGGGCGCGTTGCCGCCGGCGTTTCCGGCGGTGCGCATCGACGGCGAACCGTATTGGGATGGCGGCATCTATTCGAACACGCCGATCGAGGCGGTGCTCGACGACGAGCCGCGCCGCGATTCGGTGATCTTCTCGGTGCAGGTGTGGAACCCGGACGGCAGCGAGCCGCAAAGCGTGATGCAGGTGCTCGACAAGCAAAAGGAAATCCAGTACGCCAGCCGCGCCAGCCATATCGAGCAGCAGCGCAAGCTGCACCGGCTGCGCCACGTGATCCGCCAGCTGGCGCTGCAGCTACCCAAGTCGGCGGCCGGCACGCCGGAAATGCGCGAACTGGCGCAATGGGGTTGCGGCACCACCATGCACGTCGTGTCGCTCAAGGCGCCGCGCCTGGGTAACGAGGACCACACCAAGGACATCGACTTCAGCGCGGCTGGCATCCGCGCGCGCTGGCAGGCCGGCTACGAGGATGCCGCGCGCATGATCGCGCTGCAACCGTGGCAGCGGCCGGTCGATCCGATTGAGGGCGTCGCCATTCACGAGCCGCCGCCGCGGTAGCCGGCGGCTTGCTTGCCGCTACCACGTGAGCAAGTCGCCCCGGCTGGTAAAATAGCGTCATCGGTATTCACTTATTGGATCGACATGACCATCAAAATCAGCCAGAACTTCGACTCCGGCGCCATCGAGGTGCTGCGCGCCGACAGCGCCGCCACCATCGAACTGAATCTGCGCAAGGACTCGCACGCGGATATCCACCAGTGGTTCCACTTCCGCCTGCAGGGCGCGCGCGGCCAGCAGGTCACCATGCGCTTCCTCAACGCCGGCCAGGCCACCTACCCCAAGGGCTACGAGAACTACCAGGCCGTGGCCAGCTACGACAGCGAGAACTGGTTCCGCGTGCCGACCAGCTTCGACGGCGCCGTCATGACGATCCGCCACACGCCGGACCTGGACAGCGTCTACTACGCCTACTTCGAGCCGTATTCGTTCGAGCGCCATCTGCGCCTGCTGGGCGAAGTGGCGGAGAATCCATCGGCGCGCGTGCTCGACCTGGGCAGCACGGTCGATGGCCGCGACATGAACCTGGTCGTCATCGGCAAGCCGGAAGCGGAAAAGAAAATCTGGTTCATCGCGCGCCAGCATCCGGGCGAGTCGATGGCCGAGTGGTTCATCGAGGGCCTGATCGATACGCTGCTGGACGACTCGAACCCGATCGCGCGCAAGCTGCTGCAGCGCTGCGTGTTCTACATCGTGCCGAACATGAATCCGGACGGTTCGGTGCGCGGCAACCTGCGCACCAACGCCGCCGGCGCCAACCTCAATCGCGAGTGGATGACGCCATCGGTCGAGCGTAGCCCGGAAGTGCTGTATGTGAAGCAGAAGATGCACGAGACGGGCATCGACATGTTCTTTGACATCCACGGCGACGAGGCGCTGCCGTACAACTTCGTGGCCGGGAACGAGATGCTGGAGAACTTCAGCGACGAGCGCCGCGTCAAGCAGCAGGCCTTCATCGACCGCTATAAAAACGCCAGCCCGGACTTCCAGGACAAGGTCGGCTACGCGGCCAGCAAGTACAAGGAAGACATGCTGACGCTGGCGTCCAAGTACGTCGGCCACCACTTCGGCTGCCTGGCGCTGACGTTGGAGATGCCGTTCAAGGACAACGCCGACCTGCCCGATCCGCACGTGGGCTGGAACGGCGCGCGCAGCGCGGCGCTGGGCGCGGCGATCCTGCAACCGATCCTGCTGTCGCTGGACGATTACTGATCGTGGGCGTCGAGATCGAGCGCAAGTTCCTGGTGCGCGGCGACGCGTGGAAAAGCCTTGGCGAGCCGGTGTTTTTTCGCCAGGGCTATCTGTCGTCGCACAAGGAGCGGGTGGTGCGGGTGCGCATCGAGGGCGACCGGGCGGTGATGACGATCAAGGGCCGCAACGTCGGCGCCACACGCGGCGAGTGGGAGTATCCGATCCCGATGGCCGACGCGGTCGAACTGCTCGACGGTTTGTGCGAGCAGCCGCTGATCGAAAAATACCGCCGCCGCATAGACTTCGCCGGCAATGTGTGGGAGGTCGATGAGTTCCTCGGCGCCAATGCCGGGCTGGTGGTGGCGGAGATCGAGTTGGGCGCGGAGGACCAGGTGTTCGACAAGCCGGAGTGGGTGGCCGACGAAGTCACGGATGACCTGCGCTATCTCAATTCCAGCCTGATTAAGCACCCATATTCGGCTTGGTAGCCGGCGGATTTTGGTCTAAGCTTATAGGATGGAAAGCGAAGTTGCAGCGCTCAAAGCGCATCTCGATACGATCGTGCCGACGTTAGCGACGAAGGCAGATATCGAGGTGTTGCGCGCCGAAATGCACAAGATGTCAGCCGATGGATATCGCTGGATGGTGGCTTCGATGATCGGCATGTTCATCGGTTTCGGCGGTTTGTATTTTGCCGCCGGCAGGTCGTTCGATGCGAGGCCTGCGGCGCAGGCGACTCCCCCAACAGTGGTGCAAGCCGCACCTCAACCCCCGGTTGTCATTTATCTCCCACAACCGCAAACACCGCCGCAGCCCACAAAATAAAAAAGCCCCGAAGGGCTTTTTTTATTAATGGAAATGCTCGGTGCCGCTGGGCGCGTCTTCCGGCATTTCGGCATGCGCCAGCTCGCCGACCGGGTCGGCGAACAACGGCGCGCCGCAATCGTCGCAGAATTCGGCCACGTAGCGCTCGGCGTGCTTCTTGATCTGCGTGATGCCGGCCGCGTTCAGGTGCGCGACGATCTCTTCCACCGGCGTCACCGGCTTCTGCACCACACCGCCCGGACCGCCTTGCAGCGGACCTTCCGGCGGCGTGCCTTCCTCGTCCTCCTGGCCGTACAGCGGCCACACCACGCCGTAGATCACGTCCGGCGTCGAGCGCTGCGTGAACGCCACGCGGTACTCGTCGATCTGGCCGTCGGCGTTTTCCTCGCCGAAGCCGGCGATCACCGCGCGCAACTCCGACGGTTCGACCGCCAAGGTGTGCGTCAGGTAGTGCACGGCGGCGCGGATCGACACCGGACGGATCAACTTGTCCGCCTCGCGGCAAGCCATGTAGTAGGCCTCAGGCAGCAGCAGCTCGATGCCGCAGCCCGGCAGCAGACGGGTGACCGTCGGCGTGACCTGCTCGCGCCATTGCTCCAGCGCGGTGGCGCGCTCGTTGGCGAAGTTGCCCTGGTTGGAAGGCATCTGCCAGCGGAACAGCGGGGCGCCGGCCGGGGCCACGACCGCCACCAGCAGGTAGCGGGTGTCGGCCAGGAACGGCGCCGTCTCCGGCACCTTGGTGTCGGCCTTGAGCACCGTGCCCTTGATCGCGGCCTGCGCCAGCTTGTGTACCTTGCCGTAGGTCTCGACGTGGCTGCGCGGCAGCTGGTCGATCGAGAACAAGGTCGGCGACATCGCCATGCGCGTGCCGTCGGCCAGCAGGTGGGCGCTGAAATGCGTCGACAGCGTTTGCAGGATGTCGGCCGGGATCGCGCCCGAGGCGATCGAGAAGCGGGTCCACGCCAGGATGGGCGCGGCCACCAGCAGCACGTCGTATTGCTTGGCCACGCCGTCGGCGGTGTCGATGGTGATGCTGCTCGATTCGCTGACCGCTTCGACGCCATCCATCAGCACGTCGTAGGCGTTCAAGTCTTCCTTGAACAGCGCGTTGAGCGTGGCGTCGATGGTGTCCTGGTGGCCGGTCTTGAGGAGTTTCTGGAGCTGTGCATCGAGGTTGTGTTCCCACGACCGCTCTTCAAGCCGGCTGGCCGCCTGACCGACCGCTTGGGCGTAGGTGACGAGACGTTGGCTTTCGACAGACAATTTATGGGATGAATCTTTAGATGGACGACGCATAGCGCAATAAGAGTCTTATAAAAGGTGAAAAAAGCGGATCAGTCATGCAGATGATAACCCTTATGACACGTATTGTAGTTGATTCGCTCAGCTAACCCTGATTAGTTCGGGACGGGGGGGCGGAAATCAAGTCCGCGCGGGGCCGGGAGCGGCGCGCGGACGGTCGAGCGCCGATCCGTCAAGCGATCGCCAAGGCCTGGACATGCTCGGCCGTCATGGCGCCGTTGTAGATGCGGAAGTCATCCACCTTGCCGTTGAAGTGGGGATCGGCCGGATACTGCGAGCGGCCGAGCCAGTTGCTCCCGGTGCTGTCCAGGCGGAACGGCGCGCCCGTCATCGCAGTGTTGACGCGCCGTTGCCGAAGTCGAATACCCGCTTCCAGTCGCGCGCCGCGTTCCAGAACACCTTGAGGGCGACGTAATCGTCGACACCGTTGAAGCTCGGCGCGCCCAGCCGCAATTTCCGGCTTCTTCGACATGTTTACCTTTCGGCTCGGCGATCTAAAATATTAAAAATTATCCACCAGGAAGCCGATTGTGTGACAAGTAATTTCAAATGAGAAATTTTTTCAATCGTGCGGAACGAAAAAAAACACCCTGCCGCCGAAGCGGGCAGGGTGTCTCTTAGCGTGACACCGGCGGATTACGCAGCCAGCAGCTGGCGCAACACGAATGGCAGAATACCGCCGTGCTTGTAGTAATCGACTTCGATCGGGGTGTCGATACGCAGCAACACTTTGACTTCCTGGCTCGAGCCGTCGGCGCGATGGATGACCAGGGTGGCCAGCTGTTGCGGCTTGATCTCGCCTTCCAGGCCCTTCAGGTCGTAGGTTTCCTTGCCGGTGATGCCCAGGGTTTCGACGCTGTCGGTGCCGATGAATTGCAGCGGCAGCACGCCCATGCCGACCAGGTTGGAGCGGTGGATGCGTTCGAACGAACGCACGATCACGGCCTTCACGCCCAGCAGCTGGGTGCCCTTGGCCGCCCAGTCACGGGAGGAGCCGGTACCGTATTCTTCGCCGCCGAAGATCATGGTCGGG
>Ga0105244_10001128_pt1 | contig 22199 bp, 23 predicted proteins | sample KBSM44metaG_FD_80423 | JGI IMG/M metagenome (GOLD analysis project Ga0105244, IMG submission 80423) | Miscanthus rhizosphere microbial communities from Kellogg Biological Station, Michigan, USA - KBS M4-4 metaG | ecosystem: Host-associated > Plants > Roots > Rhizosphere > Soil | place... | reverse complement strand
TCGACCGCAGCAAGCGCAAACCGGTGCTGACCGAGGCCGGCAAGGCGCTGCTGGCCGACGCCCGGGCCGTCTCGCTCAAGGTCGACGGCATGCGCGCGCGCGCCAAGGCGCTGTCGGCCGGGCTGGAGGCGGAGGTGTCGCTGGTGGTCGACGTGATGTATTCGACCTGCAAGCTGGTGCGCATTCTGCATGGGTTCCAAAAGGAGTTCCCGACCGTGTCGATGCGGCTGCGCACCGAGGCGCTGGGCGCGGTCACGCAACTGGTCATGGACCGCACCTGCCACATCGGCGTGAGCGCCTGGATGCCGGGCGCGCCGGACACCATCGAGCGCCAGAGCTGCGGGTTCGTCACGATGGTGCCGGTGGTCTCGCCCGACCATCCGCTGGCCCAGATCAAGGGCAAGATCCCCAACGAGATCCTGCGCGAACACACGCAGCTGGTGCTGACCGACCGCAGCACCTTGACCAAGGGCCAGGATTTCGGCGTGGTGGCGCTGCGCGACTGGCGCCTGGGCGACCTCAGCTCCAAGCACGCGCTGCTGCGCAGCGGCATCGGCTGGGGCAATATGCCGGTGGAGTTCATCCAGTGGGATCTGGAGGCGGGGCGCCTGGTGCAACTGGAAGTCACCGAGGGGCCGTCGTTCAGCGCGCCGTTGTACGTGATCCGGCGCGGCGACGAAGAACCGGGGCCGGCCACGCGCTGGGTCATGCAACAGCTTCTCGAGATGGACCAGAACATCGCGCGGGAGTATGGCGACGATATCTGCCCGGTGCCGAAGGCCACGGACCACACGCCGATCCCCATGCAGTTCCATCAGCGCTCGGCCGAACGGCCGGCGGCCGGACCGCTGCCGGTCATCACGCCGACGCCGCGCATACGCGAAGCGCCGGAGGTGGCTACTTCACGCCGGCGGCGCTGAGCTTGCGGCGCAGGCGGCAGATCTCCTCCGACAGGTCGACCACCAGCGCGGCGACGTCGTCGTTGGCCTCGAAGTCGCGCTCGATCTGGCACAGGCGGCGCGCCCGCACCAGGTCGGCGCTGGTGAAGCGCCAGCTCACGCTATCCTCCTCCGCGCATTCCATCAGGATGCCGGTGCGCACCCGCTGCACCACCCAGTCGCGTTCGACCGCGCAAGCGCGCGCCAGCTCCTCGAGCGTCAGCGCGGTCTCATCGATCAACACGGCGGTCAGGGGCGACTGCCCCACCGCCGCTTCCATTGCCTGTCCCATAGCTCATCCTCCCGCGCGCGGATTGAACGCCATCTCGCGCGCCATCGTTTGATACAGTTCGCGTGCCTTGTCGGTGTTTGCCGGCGGCAGCACCACTTCCAGCAGCAGATATAGGTCGCCGGCCTCCTTGCCGGGAATGCCGCGTCCGCGCAGGCGCAGTTTGCGGCCGCTTTGCGAGCCGGCCGGCACCGACACGGTCACCTTGCCCGACGGCGTGGCCACCTCGATGTCGGCGCCCAGCGCCAGCTCCCACGGCGCCACCGGCACCGTCTCGAAGACGTCGCGGCCGTCGACGCGGTAACGCGCATCGGGCCGGAACTGGATTTCCAGATACAAGTCCCCCGGCCCCGCCTCGCCGCGCTGGCCCTGGCCGGACAGGCGCAACTGCTGGCCGGCTGTCACGCCTTTCGGAATATTGACGCTGAGCGTGCGCTCGCGCGTGACGATGCGGTCGGCGGCGTCGCGCTCGGCCACCATCATGCTGACGTTGCGCGTGGCGCCCTGGTAGGTGTCGACCAGGTCGATGGTGATCGTGGCGTGGCTGTCGTCGCCGCGCTGCGGCTCATACTGCGTGTACTGCTGGCGCCGGCGTCCGCCCAGGTTGGCGAACAGGTCGGCGAAGAAGTCGCTCGAATCGGTGTCGCCGAAGCCGCCGCCCGGACCGGCGCCGCCCGGATTGCCGGTGCCGCCGCCGAAGCCGCGTCCCCAGTCCGGCGGCGGACGGAATTCCTGGCCGGCGCGGTACTGGCGCCCGCGTCCCAGGTCGTCGTAGGCGGCGCGTTTTTCGGCGTCGCCCAGCACGCCATAGGCCTCGTTGAGTTCCTGGGTTTTCTTTTGCGCGTCGACTTCCTTGCTGACGTCCGGATGGTATTTGCGGACCAGCTTGCGGTAAGCCTTCTTGATCTCGTCTTCCGAGGCGGTTTTAGCCACGCCCAGGGTCTGGTAGTAGTCCTTGTATTCCACGTTGCGCACTCCGTCCGGTTACTTGTTGCGTTACCCGTAGTCTACCCGCAAACCGATCGGAGCGCGCCTCCCAAGAGAACCGTTAGCGGACCCGACGCACGGACGAGATACGGTCGCCCATATCGCGCAGGTTGTCGTAGCGGCCCGGCGACAGAACGATGCATTTACCACGGAAATCGGCGTCGTCGCACAGCTGCCATTCACCCTCGCGGATGATCGCGGAGCCGGCTTGGTCGTTGAAATCGAGGCGGTCCAGCTTGCGGACATCGTCGCGCAGCTCGACCTCGGCGCCGTTGAAGCGCGACTGCGAATACAGCACGATGGGCGCGCCGCCACGGCGGCCGCCGCCATAACCGTTGTCACCGCGCCAGCCATGGCCGCGATCGCCCCGGTCGCCGCGGTCGCCATCCCCGCCCACTTCGCGCAGCGACGACAGCACATCGTTAAACCCTTCCAGCTTGCGGTATTCTCCCGGTCCCAGGACGATGCAACGGCCGTCGAAATTGGCGTGCTCGCACAGCTGCCAGCGGCCGGAGCGCACCCGCACGCTCGAGGCGCGGTCGTTGAAGCCCTCGGACGACAGATCGGGCACCTGGTCGCGCACGGTGATCGCCGGCCCGCCGAAATTGTCGTGGGTGTAGAGGGTGATTTCGCCGGCCTGCGCGGCGGAGGCGAAGACGAGGGGAGCGGCCAGCGCCAGGGCGGCGTTCAGCAAGCGGGGCAGGAATTTTTTCATAGTTTTGACCTGAATGGTGATTGGACGACATCCGGGGTGAATGCCTTTTGCACATAACGCGCATGTTATAAGTTTCGCATACGCAGCAGTCCAACTAAATTGCAACCAAATGCAATCGTGCGCCGCAGCCGTTAAAATGGCGGGTTCCGTCACATCAGCCTGCCGCCCCGGTCACCTTATGCCCCACTCGTTCACCCTGTCGTCGATCCGCCTCGAAGCCGCCGCGTTGTGGCGCCTGTCCTGGCCCATGCTGATCGGCCAGCTGGCCACCGTCGGCATGGGCGTGGCCGACGTCGCCATGACCGGCCACACCAGCGCCGACGAACTGGCGGCGGTGTCGCTGGGCGCGTCGATCTGGTCGATCATCCTGGTGACCGTCAGCGGCGTCATGATGGCGATCAACAGCATCGTGGCGCACGACGTCGGCGCGGCCGACCTGCGCAAGATCCCGCACACGGTGCGGCAATCGTTATGGAAGGCGCTCGGCGTCGGCCTGGTGGCGGCCGCGCTGGCCAACGTCGCCACCTTGCTGTTCGCCCACCTGTACCTGACGCCGCACGTGCAGCGCCAGGCCGAGCTGTTCGTCCACGTCATCAGCATCGGCCTGCTGCCGTTCGCCGCCTACCGTGCGCTGTACGGCTACAGCACCAGCATCAACCAGACCTTGCCGGTGATGCTGATCGCCATCATGGGCCTGTGCATCAACATCTTCGTCAACTGGCTGCTGGTGTTCGGCAACTGGGGCTTCCCGGCCCTGGGCGGCGTCGGCTGCGCCGTCTCGACCGCACTGTGCATGTGGATGATGCTGTTCGCCATGCTGGCCTGGATACGCTACGCGCCGGCCTACCGCGCGACCTACCCGTTCACGCACTGGGAATGGCCGCACTGGCCGGAGATCGGCGCCATGCTGCGGCTGGGCGTGCCGATCGGCATCAGCTACTTCGCCGAGGTCAGCGCCTTCGGCGCGGTCAGCCTGCTGGTGGCGCGCTACGGCGTGGTGCAGATCTCGGCGCACCAGATCGCGCTCAACTTCACGTCGCTGGTGTTCATGGTGCCGCTCAGCTTTGGCATCGCGCTGATCACCCGCGTCGGCCAGTCGCTGGGCGAAGGCAATCCGATGAAGGCGCGCTTCGTGGCCTGGGTCGGCGTGTGGATGTCGCTGGCGTTCGCCGTGTTGTCGGCCGCCTTCATCGTCGTGTTCCGCCACCAGATCGCGCGCGCCTACACGTCCGACCCGGCGGTGCAGGAACTGTGCGCGCACCTGCTGCTGTTCGCCGCGCTGTTCCAGCTGTCCGACTCGACGCAAGTGGCGGCCGCCTGCGCGCTGCGCGGCTACAAGGTGTCGCGCCAGCCGATGCAGATCCAGTTGCTGGCGTTCTGGGGCTTCGCGCTGCCGCTGGGCTGCTGGCTGGGCCTGGCGCCGCAATGGATGCCGTGGGCGCCGGCCGAGCCGATGGCGGCGTCGGGCTTCTGGATCGGGCTGGTGGTGGGGCTGACGGTGGCCGCCGTGCTGCTGAGCGGGTCGCTGCGCAACCTGTCGCTGGCGCGCGTGCGCGGTGCCTGAAACAAAGCGATACATAAGGCCGAAGGAAAGACGGTTTTGCGGGACAGATTCAAAACATTGCCATCTCGCCACATAAACACGACTCTGGTATCGTCTTGGATTGCCCACCAAGAGACCTTCCATGCGCTTTATCCTCTGCTTTCTCGCACTGCTGGCCGGCGGCAACGCCGCCGCCGAAAAACTGACCCTGGACCGTATCCATGCCGACCCGTCGCTGAGCGGTCCCGGCGTCCGCAGCCTGAAAGTGTCGCCCGACGGCGCCCGCGTGACCTTCCTGCGCGGCCGCGACGACAACCAGTTCCAACTCGACCTGTGGGAATACAACCTCAAGGACAAGTCCACGCACCGCCTGGTCGACTCCAAAACCCTGGTGCCGGAAGAGAACCTGTCGGACGCCGAAAAGGCCCGCCGCGAGCGCGCCCGCACCGCCAGCCTCAAGGGCATCCTCAGCTACAGCTGGTCGCCGGACGGCAAGCAGCTACTGGTGCCGATCGCCGGCAACCTGTACCTGATCGACGTCAGCAAGCCCGACGCCGCGCGCATGGTCGCCAGCGGCAACGTGCTCGACCCGAAGATCTCGCCCAAGGGCCGCTACGTCTCCTTCGTGCGCGACCAGAACCTGTTCGTCATCGACCTGAGCACCAACAAGGAACGCCAGCTGACCACCGACGGCAAGGGCACCATCCACAACGGCGAAGCCGAGTTCGTGGCGCAGGAAGAGATGGGCCAGACCAGCGGCTACTACTGGGCGCCGGACGACTCCGCCATCGCCTACAAGCGCTACGACGAGGCCCCGGTGCCGGTGGTCAAGCGCTTTGAAATCTACGCCGACCGCACCGACGTCATCGAGCAGCGCTACCCGGCCGCCGGCGATCCGAACGTGCTGGTGCAGCTGAAGATCGTCTCGCCGACCAGCGGCGAGATCCGCGACGTCGACCTCGGCGCCGAGCGGGACATCTACCTGGTGCGCGCCGACTGGAGCGCCAACAGCAAGGCCCTGCTGTTCCAGCGCCAGAGCCGCGACCAGAAGAAACTGGAGCTGGTGTCGGTCGACGCCGCCACGTTGGCGCAGCGCGTGCTGATCACCGAGACGTCGCCGACCTGGGTCAGCATCTTCGACGACCTGCGTTTCCTGGGCAACGACAAATTCATTTGGCCATCCGAGCGCAGCGGTCGCAAGCACCTCTACCTGTACGACTTGAACGGTAAGCTGCTGCACCCGATCTCGAGCGGCGAATGGGGCATCGACAAGCTGCTCGCCGTCGACGAAAAAAACGGCCGCGTGTTCGTGCAATCGAACCGCGACGCCGTCATCGACAGCCAGACCTACGCGCTCAAGCTCGACGGCAGCGGCGCCGACAAGCCGACGCGCATCACCGAAGGCGACGGCTGGCACGACTCCTCGTTCTCGCGCAACGGCGAAGTGTTCGTCGACACCTTCTCCGACCCGGACACCCCGCCGCAAGTGAGCATCCGCCGTCCGGACGGCAAGATGATCAGCTGGCTCGAGCACAATGAACTGAACGCCAGCCACCCGTACGGCAAGTACAAGGACGCGCACCTGCGCACCGAATACGGCACCCTGAAGGCCAACGACGGCCAGACCTTGTACTACTCGATGATCAAGCCGAGCGGCTTCAGCCCGGTGAAGAAATATCCGGTCTACCTGTCGACCTACGGCGGCCCGCACGCGCAGCACGTGGCGCGCAAATGGGGCAACCTGTTCGACCAATACATGGCGCAGCAAGGCTTCGTGGTCTGGCGCCTGGACAACCGCGGCTCGTTCCGCCGCGAGCGCGCCTTCACCGACGCCAACTACCTGAACCTGGGCAAGGTCGAGGTCGAAGACCAGCTGACCGGCATCGAATGGCTGGGCAAGCAAAGCTTCGTCGACGCCAAGCGCATCGGCGTATTCGGCTGGAGCTACGGCGGCTTCATGACGCTGCGTCTGTTGGCGCAAGCGTCGGACAAGATCGCCATGGGCGTCTCGGTCGCGCCGGTGACGGACTGGGCGTTGTACGACACCCACTACACCGAGCAGTTCATGAGCACGCCGAAAGCCAACGCCGCAGGCTACGTATCGGCCGGCGTCTACGCGCACCTGGACGGCCTGAAATCGCCGCTGCTGCTCATGCACGGCATGGCCGACGACAACGTCCTGTTCACCAACACCACGCGCATGATCGACGCGCTGGTCAGCCGCAACGTCCGCTTCGAACTGATGACCTACCCTGGCGGCAAGCACGGCATCGCCGGCCGCGCGCCGCAGCGCCACGTCTACGGCAACATCGAAGCCTTCTTCAAAAAGAACCTCATGCCCGACGCAAAATAACCCTCCGAAGTTTTTTTGGGTGGGTTGAGCGGCCACAAGAGGAGATTTGTTGATTATTCGATAATTCCGGCTGCGGTGCGTTTCGCATCGTTTCACTACTATTCCAGGAGGAATTATGGCTATCGATGTCTATCTGCAAATCGACGGAATTCGGGGCGAGTCGGCCGACGAGAAGCACAAGGATTGGATTGAATGCAAGTCGGTGAGCTGGGCGGTGAGCCAGCCGAAATCGGCTACCGCCTCGACCAGCGGCGGCCATACCGCCGAGCGTTGCGAACACCAGGACATCACTCTGTTCAAAATGGCCGACCTGGCGTCGCCGGTGTTGCTGCAAACGTGCTCATCCGGTAAGACCATTCCGAAGGCAAAGTTCGAATTCATGCGTGCCGATGGCCAGGGCGAGCGCGTCAAGTACTTCGAAATCGAACTGGAAAATGTGTTGGTCGGTACCGTGTCGCCCAGCGTCCAGGAAGGCGATGTGCTGTCGGAGCAAGTGTCGCTGAAGTTTTCGAAAGTGAAGTGGCGCTACACGCAGCAAAAAATTTCCGGTGGCGCGGGTGGCAATACCGCCGGCGGTTGGGATTTGTCGACCAACCGCATCGCCGCTTGATCCGTCACACAAGCAAACGAAAACAGCCGCTGATGCGGCTGTTTTTTTATGCGGCGAATGATCGCCTGCGATGCGCCCTGGGGCGCGGCGTGGTGCTGTTAGTTGCGGTTGCCTTTGACGACGTCGTCGATCGCTTCCTTGGCATCGCCGACGCCCTTTTGCACTTTGCCTTCGGCTTGCTTGTTCAGGCCCTTGGCCTGCTGTTCGGAGCTGCCTACCAGTTCGCCCGCTTTTTCCTGGATTTTGCCGCCGATGTCTTTCGCCGTACCCTTAACTTGATCCTTGTTCATAATGAACTCCTTTATCGTTGTTGAAGCTACAGGACACACAACTTGGCGCTGTGTGGATGGGTCCACTATAGGCGCCAGCCGCCGGGTTCTCTGTGCGTTCCCGAACGCTGCCAGCAATCAAATCTTGCGCCAGACACTGGCCAGCCACGGCTGCTGATCGCGCGGCAATCCGCTGGGCCGGTAGTAATGTTGGATGGCGCTAAAACCTGCTGCGACAAGGTAACGCTCCCAAGTATCGTAATCGTAGTAGCTGCCGTAGCGCGGGCCGTTCCAGCCTTCGCGATTGTCGCCGCGCGGGTTCGAGCTGAACAAGACGCCGCCCGGTTTCAGCGTGGCATGCAGGCGCCGCAATACGTCCGGCAGCGCCGCGCTGGGCACGTGGAACAGCGAGGCGTTGGCGTACACGCCGTCGAAGTATTCGGCCGGCAAATCGAGCTGGACGAAGTCCTGCTGCCAGGCCTCGCAGCCGCTGTAGGCGCGCGCCATGTCCACGAAGCGGGCCGAGCCGTCGACGCCGATCGCCTCGTGCCCCATTTCGCGGAAGGTTTTCAAATCGCGTCCGGGACCGCACCCGAGGTCGAGCAGGCGGTACGGCGCCGGCGCCTCGATCGCGTCGAGCAGCGCGGCGATGTTTTGGCTGACATCGTGATCGATGGTGCCGGCGAAAAATTGCTGCGCCGTCAGCTCGTAATGTTGCAGCGTCTTCCGCGTGATTTCTTCAATGTGATCGGGTTCCATGACGCCAGTGTAGCGTATCGACAAGGCGGAAAAGATACGCTCAGGTATCAAATCACTTCTTTCATTCAGGGAATCGCTATATAGTTAGCCTATAGCAACGCCCCCATTATGAGTACCGAGGAGATAAAAATGAAACTTGACGCCTTGTTCCAGAATCCGACCGCGCTGCCCACCGCGCCCAAGGTCGTCGAGGAATTGATCAGCAGTTTCGACAAGGCCAGCGTCTCGACCGAAGAGATCGCGAAAAAACTGGCGACCGATCCGGTGCTGAGCGCCAAGCTGCTGCGCCTGGCCAACTCGGCCTACTATCACGTCTCGCGCAGCATCGGCACGGTCGAGGACGCGGTGCTGATGCTCGGCTTCGTCACCGTGCGCACCCTGGTCATCAGTTCGGGCCTGGTCAGCGGTTTCAAGACCGTTCCCGGCCTCGACCTCAAGCAGTTCTGGCGCTACAGCCTGCACACCGCCGTGTCGGCCAAGTGGATCGCCAAGAAGACCAAGGAAAACACCGACCTCGCCTTCACCATCGGCATGATGCACGCGATCGGCCAGTTGGTGATGCATTCGGCCATGTCCGAAAAAGCCATCGCGCTCGACAAGGTCGCCGGTCCGATGGACGCGCGCCGCCTGGACGCCGAGATGGGCTCGTTCGGCTACACCTTCGCCGATGTCGGCGCGGAGCTGGCCAAGCGCTGGAAGTTCCCGCAAACCTTCTCGGAGACCATCGAGGCCTTCCCGGAGCCGCATCACAACGGCGAGCTCAATCGCCTGGCCGCCGTCATCTCGCTGGCCGCCTGGCGCGCCCGCGTCGAGCAGGCCGAACTGAACGACGAGGAAATCGCCGCCTGCTACCCGACCGAACTGGCCGAGGAACTGGGTCTGGACGACAACGCCTTGATTGACGATATGCCATCACCGGACGAGCTGAGCGCTGGTCTGGAGGAGCTGGTGAAGTAAGCTGCCCAGCTTGCCTTAACGGCAACGAAAGCCGCCTGCTTTTGAGCACGGCGGCTTTTTTTTTCGACTTTTTCAAATATTTTTTCAAAATACCCTAAAGTTCCCGTTTAAGGCGACGTTAATCAGGACATGCGGTAATCCGTTTACCGAAGATAACTAGCCTGGGTGGGTATATGATTGCTACCGAAGTCCTCTCGATGTACGAAAACATTGCCGGTTTGAGCAACCAGATGGCTGCCGCTGCACGCATGGGCGACTGGGATCGTCTGAGCAAACTGGAAACCCAGTGCGCCACCGAAGCCCGTGCCGTCGCCACCGGCGTCCCCGCCCTGAGCGGCGCCCCGCGCCTGCGCAAGATCGACCTGCTCAAGCAGATCCTGGCCAACGACCGCGAAATCCGCGACGTCACCGATCCCTGGATGAACCAGGTACCAGGCATGGCGCGTCAATAAAAACGGCCCGCCCAACGAAAAAAGCGCCTCATCGAGGCGCTTTTTTATTCACCCAACACAATCACGCATAGCTAAAACACGTAGGGCGGATTAGCGCAACGCGCGTAGTCAGCCATCGAAAAGCCGCCGACAACGCCTTCGAAAGCCGAGCCCGTGTAGAATTGGTGGACCTGACCCCGGAGTTGCTTTTAGCCAGCCAACGCTACACGCAACGACAGCGCGATCCCCTGCGCGGCCTTGGTGATCTCGTCCAGCGACGGGAAGCTCGGGGCGATGCGGATGTGGCTGTCCTTCGGGTCGTTCCCGTACGGGAAGGCGGCGCCGGCCGGCGTCAACGTGATGCCGGCGTCCTTCGCCAACGCCACGGTACGCTTGGCCGAACCTTCCGGCGTCACCAGGTCGATGAAATAACCACCCAGCGGACGCGTCCACGACACGCCAGGCACGTCGCCCAGGTAGGCTTCGAACTGCGCCAGCACGGCTTCGAATTTCGGCTGCAGCAGCGCGCGGTGCCGTTCCATCAGCGCTTCGACGGTGGCCACGTCCTTCAGCAGGCGCACGTGGCGCAGCTGGTTGATCTTGTCCGGGCCGATGCTGCGGATGCCGGCGTGCTTGGTCCACCAGGCGATGTTGGCCGGCGATGCGGCCAGCGCGGCGATGCCCGAGCCGGCCCACGTCACCTTCGACGACGAGGCGAACACGATCGCGCGGTCCGGATTGCCGGCCTTGGCGCAGGCGTCGAGGATGTTGGCCACTTCCAGTTTCTTTTCGCTCAGGTGGTGGAAGCGATAGGCGTCGTCCCACATCAGGCGGAAGTCCGGCGCGGCCGTTTTCATCGCGGCCAGGCGGCCGACCACCTCGTCCGAGTAGACCACGCCACCCGGGTTGCTGTACTTCGGCACGCACCACATGCCCTTGATGCTGGCATCCTCGGCCACCAGCTTTTCGACCAGGTCCATGTCCGGACCGGCTTCGGTCATCGGAATGTTGATCATCTTGATGCCGCGCGCTTCGCAGATGGCGAAGTGGCGGTCGTAGCCCGGCACCGGGCACAGGAAGGTCACCGGCTCGCGCACCCACGGGGCGTTGCCCGGCGTGCCGTTGAGCAGGCTGTAGATGATGACGTCGTGCATCAACGACAGGCTGGCGCTGCTGTCGACGACGACTTGCGCCGCCGGCACGTCCAGCAGTTTGCCGAACAGTTCGCGCGCTTCAGGCAGGCCGATGGTGCCGCCGTAGTTGCGGCCGTCGGTGCCGTCGGCGGCTTTGAAGCCACCCAGCGATTCGGTCAGCGCGTTGGACAAGTCGAGTTGCTCGGGCGCTGGTTTGCCACGCGACATATCCAGTTTAAGGCCGAGTTGTTTGAAGGCTTGGTACTGCTCCTGATATTGCGACGGGAGATCTGCTGCGGTCATATGGCTCTTTCAAAATGGGGTATGGCGTGCAAAAAAGCGTCGAATACTATAACCCAGATCGAGGCACCGCAGGCAAAGCTGAGGTTATAAGCTTATTACTATTGCATTATTGATTCGGGTGTGACTTCATGCGGCGGCTGCGCCTCCTGAGGCTTGCCCGATGCCTCGACCGGCTTTTTCTTGCGGAAGCCTTGCCAGATTTTCAGCGGCGCCGCGCCGGACTTCTTGCGCCGCCAGTAGATCAGGCCAGCGCCAGCCAGCAGCAGCGCACCGACCGCGCCGGCGCCCCAGGCGACATAGTTGGTCGGACGTTCGACCGGCTTTTCCTTCTTGTATTTCAGCTTGGGCAGCACGCGTTTGAGCGGAACCGGCGCGGACGCCGAGGCGGAGGCGCCCGCCGCCGAGGCCGACGCGTTGGCGCCATGCCCATCGGCGGAGGCCGAAGCGGAAGCCGAGCCCGCCGCCGCCGAGGCCGACGCCGAGGCGCCATCCATCGTCGCCGCCTGCGCTTCGCCGGCTTTGCCCGGTTTGCTCGATTTGCCTGGTTTGTCCTCAGCCGCCTTGGTCGCTGCCGCTTCAGGGCCCGCCCCCGCTCCCGGCGCCGCCGAGGCCACCGACGCGGCTTTCGGCGCGGCCTTGGCCGCCGCCGGCGCCGCCACAGCGGCGGCCACGCTACTGCCGGCCGCCGCCAACACGGCCGTGCCCGCCTGCCCGACCTTGGGCGCGGCGGCAGGAGCGGCAGCCGGCGTCGCCGCCGAATTTTTGATCGCGCCCTGCAGCGCCTTCATCTTCCCCTCCAGCTCCACCAGCTTGCTGGACAAGGCCAGGCTATGCGTGTCGAGCGCCTTGCATTCCTTGGCGCTGATGCCGGACGGCGCGCATGCGGCGGGTGCGGCCGGGCGTTTGACGCCGGCAGGCAGCGGCAACGGCCCCAGCGGCAGCAAGGCTTGCGCCACCGGCAGCGGTACCGCGTTGTCGGCGGCGGCCGCGTCGCGCTTTGCCGCCGGCTTGGCCGGAACAGGCGCGGGCGCGGGCGGGGACGTGGGCGCCGGCGCGGGGGCGGCTGCGGGCGCACTACGCGGCGTCCCCATCGCTTCTGCTATGCGCGATGGCAAATCCCGCACCGCCACCGTCGGCGTCTGCCGAACCGGCGCCGCGGCGGCCGCGGCGGCCTTGAGCGCCCCCGGCACGCCTGTCTCGGATTCGTGCAACGACGGCAACGGCGCCGGACGCGTCCGGTCCCGCACCGCCGGCGCGGCAGGCGCGGCGGCCGCCCGCTCCGCCCTCGCCTGCGCCGCGATCCGCTCCGCGTCGGCCGACGTCATCACGCTGGGCGTCGGCACGGACGATGCCACCGGTGCCGGCGGCGGTGGCGGATTGGGGTCCGCCTGCAACCAGACCGTTGCCAAACGCACATCTTGCCGCCCCGCCGCGCCCAATTCCACATATATATGGACGTATTCGGCGTCGATCGCGCGCGTGGTCGTCACATGCAAAAACTGCTTCTGGTCGCGCTTGACCACCGACATGCGCACCGACGACAGCGCCGGGTTCATGGTGATGTTCGCCCCTCGAAACACGTCCGGCCGCGCCAGTCTCACCTGCAAGGCGTTCACTTCGTCCGGCGCCAGCGCCACCAGTTCGATGTCCGCCGACAGCGGCTGGCCGATGAACGAGCGCGCGGAAACGTCGCCCAGCTCGGCCGCGTTGGCCACGATGCCCGCCGGCGCCAGCAATACGGCGCAGGCCAGGGAGCGGAGCAAATGTGTAAGTGTGGAACGCTGCATAGAAGTCGGTAGTGACGCGTAGTCTTAAGGTATATGGCTATAACGGCTGATTTTCCCAATTTTGTAGCCCCAGGATAATTTTTCCAAACTGCGCTACACTGAAAAGCCCACATATGATGACTTCCGCACAAGGATGAATTATGAGCAACAGAAGCGAACGTGACAGTTTTGGCCCGATCGACGTCCCCGACGACAAACTGTGGGGCGCGCAGACCCAGCGCTCACTGGAACATTTCCACATCTCCACCGAGCGCATGCCGCCGGAGTTGATCCACGCGCTGGCCAGCGTCAAGCGCGCCGCCGCCCGCGTCAACCTGGACCTGGGCCTGCTGGACGGCGCGAAAGCGATCGCCATCACCCAGGCCGCCGACGAGGTGCTGGCCGACAAGCACACCGGCGAGTTCCCGCTGGCGGTGTGGCAGACCGGCTCCGGCACCCAGTCCAACATGAACATGAACGAAGTGCTGGCCAATCGCGGCTCCGAGCTGATGGGCGGCGTGCGCGGCGAGAGCCGCAAGCTGCACCCCAACGACGACGTCAACAAGGGCCAATCGTCGAACGACATCTTCCCCACCGCGATCCACGTGGCCGCCGCGCAGGCGCTGGCCAACACCGTGCTGCCATCGCTGCGCCAGCTGCGCGCCAGCCTGCACGCGAAGGCCGAGGCCTTCGCCGACATCGTCAAGATCGGCCGCACCCACCTGCAGGACGCCACGCCGCTGACCCTGGGCCAGGAATTCTCCGGCTATGTCGCCCATCTGGACTTCGCCGAGCACGCGATCAACGCCGCCCTGCCCGGCGTGCTGCAGCTGGCCGCAGGCGGCACCGCCGTCGGCACCGGCCTCAACGCGCATCCGGAATACGCGGTGCGCATCGCCGCCGAGCTCGAACATACCTTGTCGCTGCCGTTCCGCACCGCCGACAACAAGTTCGCCGCGCTGGCCGGCCATGACGCGCTGCTGTCGGCGCACGGCGCGCTGAAAACCCTGGCCGCCGCGCTGATGAAGATCGCCAACGACGTGCGCTGGATGGCGTCGGGCCCGCGCTCCGGCCTGGGCGAGATCACCATCCCCGAGAACGAGCCGGGCAGCTCGATCATGCCGGGCAAGGTCAACCCGACCCAGTGCGAAGCGGTCACCATGCTGTGCTGCCAGGTGTTCGGCAACGATGTCGCCATCACGATGGGTGGCGCCTCGGGCAATTTCGAGTTGAACGTCTACAAGCCGCTGATCGCGCACAACTTCCTGCAAAGCGCGCGCCTGCTGGCCGACGGCATGCGCAGCTTCGAGGAACATTGCGTACACGGGATAGAACCGAATCGCGGCCGCATCGCGGAGCTGATGGAACGCTCGCTGATGCTGGTGACGGCGCTGGCGCCGCACATCGGCTACGACAAGGCGGCGTCGATCGCCAAGAAGGCGCAGCATGAGGGTACAACGTTGAAGGAAGCGTCGCTGGCGCTGGGTTACGTGACGGCCGAGCAATTCGACGAGTGGATCGTGCCGCTGGACATGACGCGTCCGAACGCGGCCTGATCAAAAACCGTAAGAGTAGCGCACCCCGGTCAGCACATCCGGCCGGGCGTTCGCATCGTGACCTGGATTAACGCGCAACATCACCGCGCCGGTCAGCTTGCCCATCTTGCCGGCTTTGCCAACCATGGTGGTGTAGCCGAGCTCCAGATCCCGCTCGGTGGCGGTGGGCCGCAGATTCAAGGTCGGCGCGCCGAACTCCTGGGTATTGGCATAGCTGACCCGCGCATCCGAGTCGGCGTTTTGCAGCGCCCCCGTGCGCACCTTGGCCGGCACCGACAAAGTCACCGCCAACCGGTCCTGGGTAGAGAAGATCTGGCGCGTGGACACGCCCACGCTGTATGCCATCGTCCGTACCGACGACACCTGCGCCATCAGGCTGTCCGGCGCGCCAAAACCCTCGGTCTTACCATACGACGCCATCGCCATGATCGAACTGCGCGGCGTCAGCGCATACCCCAGCGACAACGACGTGAATTTGGTGGTGGGGCGGCTGTTCATGCCCCATGACGTGCCGGGCTGGCCGCCGCCCAGGGTGGAGCCGGTCTCGCGCAACAGGCCGATCGTCAGAATGCCGACCGCGCGCCCGGTCTTTTTTTCGAACTCCGCGCTGCTCAGATAACGCCGGCTGCGTTCGTTCAACAGGGGACCGAGCGGATCGAGCAGCGAAAGATTTTCCGGCAACGCGCCGAAGTGCAGACGCGGAGCGCCGGCGAAGGCGGCATAACGGCGCGCGCCATCGGTCTGCAACTGGTCGACCAGCGCCGACTGCCGGTCGGCGGCGTCGAACAACAATGCGGAGTTGGCGCGCTTTTCGTACACCGGCGTGGTTTGCTGGGGGAACAAAGGATCGGATGTGGCCGCGCCAGCCGCTGCGGAGAGCGGAGAAACGATTACCAGCATGGTCAGGGAAAGCTTATTCATGATGCTGCTCGGTAAGACCTCGGTAACACACCCTGCACTGCTTAAATATTTGGCAGTGACTTCAGGATAGCAATTTTTTTTCCAAGTGACAACCCGATTCGTTGGGGTAAACTGCGCGGCTGTCGGAATGCCGCTACACTATCTGAAGTGACGTCGGTGCCGACTTTATATCATGGCAACAGAGGATAAAATGCAAAAAGTAAGCTTCGAATTGAACGGTGAATTTGTGGAACTGAACCAGCTGTTGAAGCTGGTGGGATTGTGCGACAGCGGCGGCGCCGGCAAGATGATGGTGGCCCGCGGCGCGGTGAAAGTCGACGGCAAGCAGGAGTTGCGCAAGACGGCGAAAATCCGCGCCGGCCAGCAGGTCAGCGTCGGCGACGTCAAAATCAGCATTGACGCCGTGTAATTTCCTCTTGCTTTTGAGCAATAACGTACTAATCTGTAAGCGCAGCCAAGTAAACGCTGCAGACGGGGGTGAGCGTATTTGATTATGCGCAAACCGACTGGCGATATCGTAGTTATATTGGAATTGCTTGCCACCCGGCTTTTTCAACCAGTTTCTTTACGACCAAGGGGACGTCATGGACGGTCCTGAACCACATAGCCCAACCCAGGAAAAACTGCTCGACGATCTGCGCCAGGTGATAGAAAACGCCGAGGAGCTGCTCAAGAACACCAATCAGTACCACGGTTCGCTGTACCAGGGCGCGCGCGCCAAGCTGGCGCAGGCGCTGCTGACCGCGACCGAGGAACTGGCCCGGTTTGAAGACGTCCAGATCGACCGCATGATCGAGCTGACGGCCGCCGCCAACAAATTGCACCGCGATTTGACGGGCGAGGCTAAGGTGCTGCGCGCTTTCAAGCCCGGCAGCCAATAACGATCACCCCGTTTCAGCCATCCCATCTATTTTGACGATCAGCGCGTGCGCCAGCCACAGTTGTAAATTGCCGGCCACGTCAAAGGCTTCGTCGATGTCGAACGCGGCATCGAGCGCGGCGCCGAAATCCCTCCCCTCCCCCAATGCCCGCAGCGCCGCGTGACCAGCGCCGCTGAGCGCAACCACCCGTGTTTTCCAGCCCGGACGCGCGACGACGCCATGGCTCGGCGCCGCCATGTGTTCGGGGAAACCGATCCCGCTGTCAGGCTGGTGTGCCTGCCACAGAGGTATCGTGGCCCATTCCGACGACACCAGCCGGCAGGCCGGATGCAGTGTCATCCGCGCCGTCTCCATGTGTTCGGGCGACAGGGCGCCAAGCCGCTGCGCGGTGATCCCCCGGGCCGCCGGCGCGTAGTGCGCCCGGTGCAAGGCCCACTCCAGCGCCGCCATGTCGGGCAGGTAGGGATACTCGGCCACATGGGGAAAATGGCGCAGGAAGGTGTCGAAGTCGGCGCCGAAACGGTTCAGATCGCCGCTGGTGGACGGATGGGCAAGGCCGTAGGCTTTACTCAGAGCGCTAAAGAACTCCTCCCCCACCAGCATCCGCACCACCGGGTACGCGGCCGACAAGGTCTTGTCCCAAGTCGCGCTCAGGTTGCCGCGATAGAGCGCGAACCGGTGTTCGTTGTCGCCGCCTTTGAATTGTGATAACACCTGCGCCGCCTGCCCGGGGTCGAGCAACGCGCCGGCGAACTGCTGTTGGGCCTCGGCGAGGCCGGAGACGCCCGCCTCCGCGGCAACCGGGGCCGCCACGCGCAAGGGCTGCGCGGCCCGCGCGGCATGGCGGCGGTGCAGCACCTCGGCCTTGGCGGCCTCTTCCAGCAGCACCTCGACAGTCGGGATGTCGGTATCCCACTCGATCAGCGTCGGCACGGCGCCGAAGCGCTCCAGCGCCGCCTCGTACAGCCGCCAGACCGGGTCGGCCACCGCCGCGCCGTGGTGATCGATGACGGCCTGGGGCGTCACCAGATGACCGGCCAGATGCATTTCGCCGACCGTGCCGGGCGTGATCGCGGCGATGGCGGCCAGCGCGTCTTCGCCGTGGTTGCACTGGTTGACATAGAGGTTGTTGATATCGAGCAGCAGGCCGCAACCGGTGCGCGCCGCCAGCGCCGCCATGAACTCCGCCTCGCTCATCGCGTCCCGCTGAAACCGTACATAGGTCGACACGTTTTCCAGCAGCAACTGGCGCTTGAGCGTGTCCTGCACGCGGTTGACGCGCGCGCTCAGCATGTCGAGCGCGGCATGGTCCAAGGTTAGCGGCAAGAGATCGTTGAGGTGGCGGTCGCCGACGGCGCCCCAGCACAAATGCTCGGACACCAGCACCGGCTCGATCCTTTGCACCAGGCTGCGGACGCTGTCCAGATGATGCTCTGAAAAGCCGCGCGCCGAGCCCAGTCCCAGGCCGACGCCATGCAAGCTGATCGGATAATCGCGGCGCAGCTGCTCCAGCACGTGGCTGTCCCAGCCGGCTTGATCGAGGTAATTTTCAGTGTGGACCTCAAGCCAGGCGGCGCGCGGCCGCTGTTCGAGAAACTGACGATAGTGCGGAGCCCGCAATCCAACGCCGACACCCGGCTTCGGCTCGGACAGGCGTGGCGGCGACATGGCTCCGCTGGTCGCGACGATTGCTATGCGAGTATCGCCGCGATTACTTGGCAGGCGGCGTGGTCTTGCCGCCGGCTTTTTCGCAAGTGCCTTTAGCGACGTATTTCCACTCGGTCGGCGCGTTGTCGACCTTGGCCTGGCCGGCGCACGAGTGCGTGCCGTTGGCGGCCGCGCAATCGTTTTGACCGGCCTTGGCGATGCCGAAGCACTTTTCCTTCGGCGTATCTTGGTCGACGGCGGCGGCGGTGCCGGCGCTGGCGGCGCACACGGTGGCCAGGGCGGCGGCGATCAGGGCTTGACGTTTATTCATGGGGAGTCTCCTCGAATGGATGGTTGAATTCAGAATCGCAGCGTACCAGCAATAACGCGGATACGCTTGTTTCTGTTGACAGGATTCAAGTCAAGGAGAGGCGCGGACCGAACGATCGCGCAAAGACGCCGTAAAGCACGGTGCCTGGCGCCAAGAGGCGCCGAAAAACCGCCGTTCAGGCGGTTGTATTGATGGTGTTACCCAAGTGCGAAGGCAATTTCGGCGCCGACGGCACGGGAGGAATGGCTTCAATCAATGCCTGCGCGCTGGAAGCCTGGATGTCCTGGGCTTTTTTCAGCACAGCGATGCCGACCGCCTGCTTGGTGCCGGTTTCCGCGATCGAGGTTGCGGCTTGAGCAATACTTGAAACGTCCATATCATCCTCCTTTAAGGGGTATCACTTCTTTTACGGATGATTCGAAAAAAACTTTAGCCTTCCGACGAATTATTTTGACGTTTTTTCTTGACGTGGGCGAGCAGCCAGGCCAGCACTTCGGTGGGCGCATTCAGGTCCAGCCACACTGTGTCGGGCAACAAATCGGCGGGCCGGGGCAGGTCGGAGGCGACAGCGATCACGTGCGGATCGAGCGGATACAGCGGCGCACGGCCCTGCTCGGCGCGGTAGACTTCCAGCTTGTCGATCGGATACGTCTTGAAACCTTCGAGCAGGGTCAGGTCGGCCGGCGACAGGCGGTCCAGTTGTTCCTGCAATGACGGTTCCGGCGCGCCGCGCAGTTCGCGGATGATAGCCACCCGGAACGGCGACGCCACCATGACTTCGGCGGCGCCGGCCATGCGCAGGCGGGCGCTGTCCTTCTGTGGTGGCTCCAGTTCCAGGTCGTGGTGGCTGTGCTTGATGACATTGACCTTCAGCCCTTGCGCCGCCAGCCGGGCGATCAGGAATTCCAACAACGTGGTCTTACCGCTGCCGGACGTCCCGATGACGCCCAGGACATTGCGCATGTGCGCGGAACTCTCTTGCTGCATTGATCAACCTCTCTCTACCCCAACCTGTTACCGCCATTATACGCAGCAACATTTAAGGACGTAGCGAGGCTTCCGGCCAGGTGTTTATTCGCCGTTCTTTTGGTTGAAGGCGTCGTTGCGCGAACGGCCGTTGGCCAACAGGACCAGGCCCAGGCACAGCAGCCCGGCGCCGTAGCCGATCGGTTCTTGCTGGGCATCGACTTCCGCCGCCTGCGCGCGTGGCATGGCGAAAGCTGCGGCTATCAGGAAAGGCAATAGTTTCAGATGTTTCATGATATTCCCCCATGCATTGTTTTCAATGATAAGAAAATATCACTACCGAGTGACAAGTTGATGACAGCTCAATACGGAACGCGGTATCGGTAACCTTTGAAATTGAACACCGCTTCCTTGGGATTCAGTTTTTCCAGTTTCAGGCCGGGGGCGACCTCCTCCCCCTCGCGGCGCAGGACCTTGTCGATCAGCAGCAGGCGGTCCGACGGATTCTTGGAGTAGATGTAGCCGCCGACGGCGACCTGCGGAATCGACCGCTGGATGGGCTCGGGCAGATCGCGCAGATTCTGGACCGGCTCCTCGAACGCGGCAGCCGCTTTGGCCGGGGTGGTCGCGGCCGCGATCGGGTTGGCGGCTGGCGCCGGCGCGGCCTGCGCTGTTTGCGGATCGGCGTGCTTGCGCGGCGCCGGAGCGAGCGTGGCCACCGGCGGCGGCAGCGCGGCGACGGGCGCCGGCAACGGCGCGGCACTATCGGCGGCGACCTGGGCCGGGGCCGGGGCCGGGGCGTTCACAGCGACGACAGGCGCCGCCAGAGCCGGCGGCGCGGCTGGCGCCGGGGCGCGAACAACTTCCTGGGCGGCCTGAGCATCGGCGGGCGCCGCAGCCGGCTTCAGCACCATGACCAGCAGCGCGGCGATCGCAACGCCCATCGCCACGATCAACAGCAGCAACGGCTTTTTAAGACGGCCGCCGGCCGAAGACCGGTCCACCGATTGCAGCGTCGGCGCATGCAGGGTCGGCGAGTTGCCGAGTTGACGTTCCGCCTGCGCTTTTTTCAGCGCTTCCAAAATATAGGACATATTATTTCCCTGCCACGGCGTCGGCCTTGCCGGCACGGGCCAGCAAACGTGGCTCCTGCACGCCGCCCAACTGATACAGTCGGATGAAAGTTTTCGGACCGGCCACGCCGTCCGCCTTGAGATGCTGCTCGGTCTGGAACTCGGTCAGGCGGCTGCGCAAGGCCGCGTCCAGCGGTTGATTTTCCTGCGGTTTTTTCAGCTCGTAAAGTTGCGACAAGCGCTTGGCCAGCCAGTCCACATCGGGACCGTGATCGCCGACGGAAACCTCGTCGCGCCAGCTGCGCGGCGCCCGCCAGAACGTGGTGAACTCGCCGCCGAAGCGTGCGCCCAGCGCCTCCAGGCTGATCGTCTGCGGCGTACCGCCGGGTGTCATGATGGTCGCGTTGCGCTTGTCCAGCGCGGTCAGCAGCACGTAGTTGGGTACGACTGGATCGTCGCGCAGGGTCAGCACCGCCGGACGGTCCAATTGACGCAGCTCGTCGACGCCGCCTTTGGTTTGCAGGCAACGCAAATTGAGCCGCGCCGCCGTCGGACAAGGATCGCCGTCGACCAGCGCCAGCCCCCACATGCCGGCAAGCTGGCGCAAGGCGGCCGCCTTGCCGGCGCCTTCACCCGCCGCCGCCACCGGCGTAGCGTTGGCAGCGGCCGGCAAGGACGCCGCCGGAGCAAGCGCGGCCGCAGCCGCCTTCGGCGCGGCGACAACGGCGCCACTGGATGCCGACGGCGTCGTCGAAGCGGCCTGCGCACTCTGTATGCCAGGCTTCGCGTCGTGCGCCGCCAATTGCCACAATACCGCGCTGACAATCACGCCGCCAAGCGCGCCGGCGGCCACCAGCGGCCAGCGCCGGCCGGACGACGAGGCAAGCAGCGCGCCAGGCACCACTTCCTGGCCGGAAAACACCTCCGACGCCGCGCGGCGCAAAATGACGCGCGTCACCTGCGGCTGGTTCTCCACATACGCACCCAGCAGCGCACGGTCGCACAGCAAATTGATACGGCGCGGCACGCCTTTGGCCAGGCTGTGCACCAATCCCATCAAACGGCGCGGAAACGGCGCGATCGCCGACGCGCCGGCCACCGCCAGCCTATGCTCGATGTACGCGCCGGTTTCGGCCTCGGTCAGCGACCCCAGGTGGTAGCGGGCGATGACGCGCTGCGCCAACTGCTCCAGTTCCGGCCGCGCCAGCATCGTGCGCAACTCGGGCTGGCCGATCAGGATGATCTGCAGCAGCTTGCGCTCGCTCGTTTCCAGATTCGTCAGCAAGCGCAGCTGCTCCAGCACCTCGGCCGACAGGTTCTGCGCCTCGTCGATGATCAGCACATTGTTCTTGGCCTGCGCGTGGCTGGCCAGCAAATAGGCGTTGATCGCGTCGACATAGCCCTTGACGCTGACGGCGCCGGCGCCCTGCGGCGGCAGCTCGATGCCGAACTCGTCGCAGATCGACAGCAGCAACTCCTCCACCGACAGCTTCGGATTGAAGATATAGCCCAGCTTGCAGTTCTCGGGGATCTGCTCCATGAAGCAGCGGCACACGGTGGTCTTGCCGGCGCCGATCTCCCCCGTCAGCAGCACGAAACCGCCGCCGCTGCCGATGCCGTACAGCAGATGCGCCAGCGCCTCGCGGTGGCGTTCGCTCATGAACAGGTAGTGCGGATCGGGCGCGATGGAAAACGGCGATTGCTTCAGATTGAAAAAGTGGGTGTACATGAAGACCTTGGGAGTGCGCGTACCCTATTTTAGCCGCTGGCG
>Ga0105244_10001122_pt1 | contig 22279 bp, 39 predicted proteins | sample KBSM44metaG_FD_80423 | JGI IMG/M metagenome (GOLD analysis project Ga0105244, IMG submission 80423) | Miscanthus rhizosphere microbial communities from Kellogg Biological Station, Michigan, USA - KBS M4-4 metaG | ecosystem: Host-associated > Plants > Roots > Rhizosphere > Soil | place... | reverse complement strand
GCAGCACTGTTACCTGGTCCGCCACTGACAACACATCAACAAGCCCCAGGACTGGCACAATAACAGTCACCGTTACGCAGCCAGGGGTGATTCCCTCTGGTGGCTGGGCAAAGGAGATTGGAGGCATTGGCCCTGACAGTGGCTATGCCGTTGCGGTTGACGCCAGCGGCAACGTATTTGCGGCGGGGTATTTTTCAGGCTCAGTTGACTTCGGTGGAGGCCCGCTAACCAGCGCAGGTGGCGTTGACCTATTCCTGGCCAAGTACACGGCGGCGGGAAATTACGTTTGGGCCAAGCGGTTCGGAGCAAGCGGCAATGAGCAGGTGGGAACGATTGCGCTTGATGCTCAGGGGAATATTTTCCTCGCTGGCTCCTTCACTGGAACCGGAAACTTTGGCGGCGCAAACATCATCAGTGCCGGCCAGTCCGACATCTTCCTGGCCAAGTATTCCCCGCTCGGTGTTCCGCTTTGGTCGGCTGGATTTGGGTCAACTTCTTCAGACGTGGCAACGCGAATCGCCGTTGACTCTCAAGGCAACCTGATTGTCACGGGTTATTTTTGGGGCAATGTCAACTTTGGCGGCATAACGCTGAACAGTTATTTCCAAAGCGTCGATTGCTTCCTGGCAAAGTACTCGAGCGCCGGCCAACTCGCCTGGGCCAAGAATTTTCAAAACCTGGGCAGTTCGGAATACGGCCGAGGTTTAGCCGTGGCTCGCAATGACGACATCATTCTGTCCGGCTATGCCCTGAGCGACATTAACCTTGGAGAAGGCATGTTCCAGAAATGCGGTTTCCTTGGGAGATTTTCAACCACTGGCGGCATTCTCTGGTCGCGGGCTTGTGGCACCAATAACATCGGTCGCATCTCGGCGATGGCGCTCGACGCTAACGGTGACATCATCATCGGCGGTGATTTCCAAGGCCAAACAGAACTGGGTGGCGGGAACAAGATTGTGGGAACCTCGACGCAATCCGATCTGTTCATGGCCAAATATTCAGGTGTCAACGGTGGATTCATGTGGTCAAAGGGCATCACTGGAAATCTTGATGCTCGAATTACCTCAGTCGCTTCAGATGCTCAGAACAATATCGTAATCGCTGGATCGTTCCGCGGCGTGTACAACTTCGGCGGCCAATCACTTACCACCACCGGCACCTGGGACACCTGGGACGGATTCACCGCCAAGTACTCGAGCGCCAGCGTTCTCAATTGGGCCAAGAACTTTGGCGGGACTGGCAGCGATTATGGGAATTGTGTCTCATTAGATGGCAATGGAGTGCCAGTGGTTATTGGCAGTTACGAGTCAGCTTCGCCGGTATTTGATGGAAAGCCGTTGATAAACTCAGGATCAACGGACATCTTAATTGGAAAATTCCAATGAGCGATGAAAACAGCGATCAACCGGAGCAAATTGTTCAGAAGCACGTTCGAGAAGCTATTGAGGAAGTTCTCAGGAAAGTTGAGCAACGACGGCTTGAGTCTCCAGAGAAACCAATCGAACCGGCATTGCTATTGTTCGTTCTTGCCCGCATGTTGGAGATTATGGGAAGCGAGTGGGGAATCCTTGAACGGGTAATCGACCGGCAAGAGAAACAGCATTCGTTTTTACACAACCCTCATGGTGAGAATGGAATTACGTTAAAAGACATACTTGAAAGCGGAAGAAGAAATAGAAAATGGGTGCAGGCGGGCATGTTGATATTGCTCGGTCTGGCGCTGACTCAAATCTGGAACATTGTGGCCAGAACACAGTCTCAGAACGACGTTGATAAAAAGCTAGACCAACTGATTTTGAAAGCCAACGAAGTCAAAGCCAAATGAGCGACGTGCCGCTGAAAGAACATATTGAAGTCCGTATTTCCGCCTTGAAAGAAGCGGTGGATAAGGCAGAGCGAACTTTGAATCAGCGGCTCGAAGGGATGAATGAGTTTCGGGACACGCTCAAAGATCAGGCGTCGAGACTGGCCACAAAGGAAGAGATGGGGCAGATGCTAAAGCGGGTTGAGGCCCTGGAGTTGACCAACTCTGAAACATTAGGCAGGACAAAAGGTATTGCAATCCTGTGGGCTATCGGTGTTAGTCTGGTCATCAGTCTATTGTTGAGATTTTTTAAGATATGAACTCCAGGTGGGAATGTTTCAAGTCACATTTTCTGCCTGTCACAAAACACGACTTGGAGAAATTCGAGGAACGTATTATGGCAAAAGAACAAGATGTATTGGACGCCCTGGCAAAGATCGACGCGGCGACAACCAAAATCGGGGCAACAATTCAAACCGAGGCGAATGTCATCCAGACCGTGAGTGATGAAGTGGACGCCCTTGTGACAGCCCTTCAAAATGCTGGCGTGAGTCAGGCCTTAGTGGATCAGGCTTCTGCGCTCGCCGAGAAAACACAGGCATCAAGCGAAAGCCTGGACGCGCTGGTGCCTGTCCTGCAAGCCATCGCCGCCAAGGGCGTGACCAACCCGGTGCCGGTTCCTGTGCCATGAGAACGCAATTGAACCGCACGGCAGCACTCACCATTGCGTGCCTGCTGCCAATGCTGCCGCTCCTGAGCGGCTGCCAAACCGTATTCAGCGCCACGGTGACTGTCACCGAGATCGTGGACAGCACCATGAAGAATTGGGCCACGCTGTCCAAAGCCGGCAAAACCACGCCTGACATTGACGCCAAAGTAATCGCCGCCCATGCTCATTACCAGGAAGCTGCGCGCGTGGCCGTAATCGCGCTAAAAGCCTATAAGGAGAGCGGGAACGAAAGTCAGTATGTTGCGACCCTGACCGCGCTAAAAGCCGCTGTAAGCCCGATTATCGAGCTAATCGTGCCGCTCCTGACGGCAGATCAATCGAATAACCTGAAAGCCAAGTTAATCAAGGCAAACGCACCATGAGTGAACAAGTTCTTATTGCGCTGATCCAGTTCGGCCTGAAATTCGGGATTGACGCAGCTTTGGCACTGGCCAGGGCGTCGAAAAACAATTCAATTGACGATGCCATTGCTGCGCTGGAAAAAGCCGCGAGCAAGACGGCTCAGCAGTATCTTGACGAAGCAACGCCGGCGGCGGCACCGAAAACAACTTAATCCGATTTAAGCCGTCGCGAATTGCCGCTTACAAGTGTTGTGCAATTCACTCGTTTGCTGTGTGCGGCGGCGTAATTCAAAAACAAAACTATGATGACAATATTAGCGGCAACATTCACAGGTGGATCGGCGCTGACATTCGCACTGCAAATCTGTGCTCTGATAGCGCTGCTTATGGCTAGCCTCGGTAAATCGGTTGTGTGGGGAAAGCTGCAAACGTTTCCATTGGGCATGTTCTTTTGGCTTCTAAGCCTGATGCTGACGGCTGCACTTCATACGGCTAATTGATATGGTAGAAGAAACTGAAGCCATAAGAAGGCAGGTTGGCAAAGCTGGCGGTCCAGCCCTGGCCGATTCATCCGTTGGCGGCGTTTCGGTACGCGCGTGGCTGGCGGTGATTCTAGTGGTAACGGTTTGCTTTAGCCACATCATGATAGTCGGCTGTTCAATCATCAATGCGGTTCAGACAAAGGATCTGGCTATGATGGGAACGATGACCACGATTGGGGAGCCGCTTTACAGCATGAGTGTAGCTGCACTCGGATTTTATTTTGGGCAAAAGTCGTCCACGGCAAGCCAGAATGCATCTACGCAGCCCGATAAAAAGATCACGCCTTAAAGGCTTCATTCCACCGCCTTGACCAGCGCCTCCCTTATCCACGCGCTCTTGCTCTGTCGTGCCTGATTAGCAAGCCAGCCAATGGACCGGTCCAGTTCGATGGGTAACCTGATACTGCGCTCAATGATCTTGCTGCTGGTGCGCCTGGTGAATTTTGGAACGAACAGGGAATTGCCAAGGCATTTCAGAAGCTCGACGTTGACGCCGGCCTGGGCTATCTGGACTTTATTGGTCACGTTTGAAAGCACCGTTTAACCACGCAATGCGGCAAACTCTATGAACGTGCGCCTCTGTGTCTTCTCCTGGCAATGGACGCATGGCGCTGCCTTCGTCATGCCACCATTCCTTAAACGACTCAGATTTCACGGCATTGGCACATCAACAGGTTCTTCTTCCAGGGCTGATTTCTGATTGCGCTCCAGCGATTCAGAAAGCGCCTGATATTCCATAAATAGCATCGGCTCGACCAGTGACCAACCTTGAACAGTTTCCGGGTGATCATCGTAAGAAGGCCAAACGTTTGTTTTTAGGCAGCGGCAATACCGCGAGAGTAAATCTTGGTATGTTTGCCGTCCGATCTGAATGAAATCTTGCGATAGCATGCGTCGGCCAACAGTCCACGGAGGATAGTTCTCCTGAAGGATGAAAAGCCAAGTGTCGCGTGCTTCGCCGGTGGCGGCAGAATATAAGTCGAGGTCAAACGCCGCCTGAACGTGGTAATTCGCCTGATACGCCCATCGCTGAAAGGCATTTAGTCCGGCGTTACGTGTGGACTTCAGATCAGCGAGGCAGGAAGCAAATTCAGATTCAGCTTTCGGCGCGAGGTCAATCAGGCATTCAACGGGAACAGTGAACCTGGTTAATTCGTCGTGCCATTCCCCGAAAACATGCACCTGCTTGTCGCTCTGGTCGTAAACAGATCGAATAAGCTTCACGCCATCAACCTCGTCATGGTCAAGTTTCAGGATGGCGGCTTGCGCCTCACTCACTTCGGACTTGCTTACAATCTGCTTGTCGCCCTGTTCATCAATCCAGTTTCGGCACCAAGTTGAATTGGCGTTAAACGGCTTCTCTCCTTCTTTGGATGGATATGTGGCAGGCTTTACGGCAAAACGCGCCTTGAACGATTCTGGCGTCAACCAGAGGCCATCCAGAAGATTACCCCATGATTTAGCTTCACTCGAAGGCGGCTCATATCCAGCACGCCAACGCGCTGCACACTGGCCAAAAATAGAAAGCATCGACGGCGAAACCTTGAAATTGGGTGATCCCCTCTCACCCTTGGCCGCGTGGTAATCATCTGCTGATCCGCCAACGGAGAGAATTTTGCAGTTTTGAAAACTCATTCGACTTCCTCCCATCGCTCATCTTCTTCACGCTGTAGGCGAGCCGCCTCGATACGCGCTTCCAGGAGAGTTGGGAAATCGGTTTGTAGAATCGTGCCGTAAGGCAACTTCACCCTGAAGGTTTTGCCGTTTGTGACGATTTTGAATGTTGGTGGCGTTGTCATAATTTCAGTTTTGCTGCGGCAATTACCTGTCTGAATTTCTCTGCTGTCAGTTCTGGCGCTGATTCAGGGATTGTGCCGTCGAGGATTTCTTCCCTCCATAGCCATTGATTTGCCGCAATCCAGTTCTTCTCAGTCCCACGAACCGGCTTGAGCAGTTCCCACAACTCACGGGCTAAATCTTTCAACGCGAGATCGGGCGGCTGCATTGCGCTTGGCCCTTTCGGTTTTAACTTGCCTGTGCGCCCGTCGATGTCCTCGCCTGCCAGCACAAGTCCGTAGGCATTCGACAACGCCCGCCGATTGGCAAACGTCATTGCAGCGGCGTACGCCTGCGTCTCTGACATTATCGCCGTTTTGGTTCCGAGCGGAAACTTTGCCGTCGAGACTTCCGAGTGGCCGAGCCGATGTTTCACAACACACTTTGCGATTACCCATCCGACTGCGCTTGCGGTGTCAGTGTCGAAGGTGTGAGAGAACCCGTGCTTGCGGAGCAGTGGGCGAATCTGAACCTCGATGGCTTCTATCGGAGCGTAGCTGTATGCCGTTTTGCCGCTTCGGTCAGGAACTCCCTTTTCCTTAATGATCACGGGGCATTCCGATTGAAACTCGCTCATGGCTGAATCGAACGCTTCCTTGGCAGACTCAGCTTTGAGCTTGTCTCGAACGACCATCATGCGTTCGATCACGGAAATGTCAGCGCCCTTGTCGATAGCATAACGAAGAATTGCTTGCGGATCATTCGACTCAGGTCGGGCAAGTTGACCGCTGTAATCCTTAGCCAATTCAAGCTCTTGAGATTGTGATTTGATCATTGTTTCTTCTTCTCCACTTTCGGCTGTCTCGCTTGCAGCCAGATTATCTTCCCATCCACGATCTTGACCGCTGCCGCCTCGCAATAAGCCCGTTCTGAGGCCGGCATCTCCTCGTATTCATCTTCAATGTCTGGGGTCCCAGCCAGGGCGCAGAGGCCAAGGACGGCCAGGCCCATGCGATGGGTGCGTTTGCGGCTTCGGTCGATTAAAGGGGTCATAACGCCAGCCACATTACAATCGTGCCAATGGCCGCAGCGAAGGCCATGTAATAGATTGTGGTAATCTGGTCAAAAGCCGTTTCAAATCGCTCCTGGGGCGGTTTACGGCGCAGGGCGAGGTAAATTTGGGTGTGGTTGATCATGGGGTATTACCCTATTTTAAGGTTCTTTCGGTTCACAATCATTTCCACGCTGTAATCTGAATCATCCACTGACGCATGAGGGTAAAGCCGAGTTCCATCCTCTAGCTCTAGATATTCGACGGCGTTGATCGGGTTGTAACTTGGGCCACGCCGGATAATTCCCTGTTTAATTCTGGTAATGCGCTTACCGATTACATGCACGGTTTTCACGGCCTTTCCTCCCATTTCTCCCGGCAATAATCCGGGAATGATTGATACGGCAGGCTGGGGCAGTACTGCCGATGCTGGTCAAACTGCCAGCGCAGCAATGCCAGGTGTGCGTCACGCCATTGCTCGAAATTGTGCTTGTCCATTTCCGAGCTGACCGCCACCAGGACACGGGCACGCATGGCTTGGCGGGCCTGGTCGGTCATGGGCGGAAGGTCAAGGGTGATGATTTCGGTGTGGGTTGAGGTCATGTGCGTAATCCTCCCGAAAGCTGATAGTTTCCCAAGATTGAAGTTATGTACCCAGGGCGAGTTCTTTGTTGAAATTCTGCCTTCAATTCAGGCAGCAATTCGTTGAACGCCTCAACTCCTTTCGGAGTCAACGCAACCCATCCCATGCAACGCTTTTGCGGAATGCTGGCAATCCATCTAAACAAACCAGCATCAAAGCCGAGTTGATAGGCAGATTGAGTTCCAAGCCCAAGCCATCGATCACCAAGAGGCTTCATTAGCTCATGGCGGTCGTTGTTTCGTTCAAATATTTCTTGCCGTCGATACGCTTCAAGCAAAAGCTCGAAGCAATTCTTGTTAATTTTCATCGTTATTTATCCTCTAAACCCCCGGCAAACGTGCGCCGATGTGTCCACAGTTTAGCCCAGGTCGAGGGGAGCTGAGCAAGGACGTGGACCGCACGCGCCGGGAGAAAGTTAAAGTTGGATCGGGGTCCATTTTACCTCTTGATTTAGGCGTGTTGCGGAATTGCAGCCAGTGCCGTTTGTAACTGCGCAACCGCATCCTGCCGCTGTTTCAACTCGCGTTCAATCGCCTGCCGATAATGGGCCAGCAAATCAATTTCCTGTTCATCCGAAAGCCTGATTGCCTTTTGGCTAGTGCTGACCGCATCCTCAAGCTTTGGCCGTTCGATTGTGGTTCCGAACAAGTCAAATACCACCGAGCGGAAGCCGCGCCGCGTGTTGTGCATGTCCAGAGCATCCGAGCAAGTGATCCGGTAAAGCAATCCAGCGTGCAGAACTGCCGTCGATACCACCTTGGATTTGTGCCAGCGCAAAGTATCATCGTCAACGTAATGAGTTTTGCCGTTGAGATTGCGCTGTGCGTCTGCCTTTGCGTTGCTGCAATGCTCAGCCCTGAACGGGTGAACATACATGCTTTTCAGAGCCGCTATAATCGCGGCCATTTCCTGCGCTGTCGTGTTTGTTTTCATCGTGTTTGTCCTTTCGTTTCCGGCGTCATTGCCGAAAGTGGTTAAACGTCCATTGTGTTCCCGGCACTGCTAACCAAATTGCGTAGGCAATGGGAGTCGGCCAAGTTTGCACCCGTCCGTCAGGCAATTTGATTGCATGACTCTCTTTTCTGACTTTGGTTTTCTTTTTCATCGTTTTCCTTTGGTTCATCCCGCGTTAATTCGCGGGAAATCCGTATTTCTGCTCCAGCATCTCAAGGAGCAAAAAGCTTTTTGTTCTGCGCTGCGCCCGACAGTCTTTTTTCAGTTCTGCCACTAAGTTAAGTGGAGCGCGAAACGCCAAGTAGCCTGTTTTATCCCGTTTTGATTTTGGTTTGCTCATTTAGATTAAGTTTTATCTTCTACATTCTTTGCACAAGTAGGGAAGTCCTGCATATCGCCTTCCGAACAGAATCGACCCGCATCCATCACATTTATTTTTACACGCTGCCCAAATTGCTATGAGTTCGTTTGAAAATTCCCATGCCATCTTTACGCCGGTAAAACTATTGGGACTGCTATACGCTCCGCGTCTAACGTGCTTCGTGTTTCGCGCCGCCCTGAAGATGGATTTATTGTCCGATAATCGCATGTCCACACATTTGCCAGGCCATGTTGGATTTTGGTTCATTAGGGCTTGAACGTTCATTTTGTTGAGCGAAATTTAACACCTCCACTGTTGCAGTCAACAACTAAATGAAACAAAGTGCAAAAAAGATTTGACACTCAATCCAGCCTATGCGAAAAGACACTCATGCAAGTGAACCTGCATGACAAACCAAACCCAGTTTTCGCCCGCCTCTGCGCGTCTATGCTCTGCCTCAGAGCGTATGGTTCACCGTGCGGAGTACGGGCGATAGAGGATAATTCGATGAATCGTATAACTAATGCAGTGGCCAGAATGGAAACTCAAATCGCCGGTAAAAACCTGCCAGCCGAAACGCTGGCCAAGTCTCACAAGTCGCTGGACATGGATCTTGAGGAATACTGCAAGTTCCAGGAAATGAAATCAGTCGCTTTCCTCGAAAGCAAATTGACTCTTGACGAAGCACAATCGGTTTACGCGATGCTCGGCAACACCCCGGAACAGTTCAACAGTCAATCGCTGGCCGTCAAAGCAGTCTTGACCAAACTGTTTTTAGAACTGTTAGGAGCTTATATCTCGTGCCGTCAAACCGTCGCCGCCTGAAATGCTGCTGCTGTCAGCTAATCAAAATTCCCCATTTCCCAGCCTCAGGCTCACCACCTGAGGCTTTTTCGTTGTACAAATGCCCCACAAACGACTTTGATTGCCAAACCAGGGCTTGACACCAGCCTGAGACTGCGGCTTGTTATAGGGCAAATAATGGTAGCAGAAGCAATTCCAAGTAAAAGCCAGTACAAACCCAAACCCCCATTGCGGATACCGGGTAAGCTTAATCGTGGTTCTAAAACAACCAAGATACGGGAAGGGCTTGACCTGCAAGATGAAATGAAAGCCATTGCCACCGATGAATCTGAAAAGGCTTTAGCGCGAACTGCTGCTGCTCGTGTATGGAAAGAAATAGGACTGTTCGTGATGGCATTGCGTGGTGTTGGTGTTCCCGCACCTGTTAAGACTGATCCCAAGTCACGCCAGCGCAAGGCCAGTACAACTCCAGCCTCAGAGCCCACACCAGCGCCTGTACCCGGCCCTGTACAGCCTTAATTCGCACAACATCCAAAGTGTTTAATAGCCTGTCTTGGACTGACAGTGCTTTACGCTTAATCAGTGTTCAGGACAGTGTTAATGCCTATTTCTGTCACAGTTTTTCATGAGGTCAGGAGTCTCCTTTGTGGGGATGGGGCCGGCGGGTACCGGGTGGGGGGAGGGGAAATGGCCCTACCGATTGTTCGATAAGCCCCTCTTTGAAAAAGGCTCAATTTTTGGGTTACTTTTTGTGTAGGTCATGTGCAGGTGTAAAACCATGACAGGATTAGGAGCAGATGTGGAACATGGCCATGTGGGGTGTTGTTTTGGAACAAGAGATAAGGCCTCCCCCTGAGCGGTTTCAGGGCTGGCGGTTGTTCGCTTTGCAGGGCTTTATTTGGCAGGATCGGGAGGGTCAGCGGTAAACCGATTCAAAGTCATGCTCCAGGCGGTTCGATATTTAACGAGTCGCCGCAGCCCGTGCTGGTCACGCTGTCGTCCCACTCTCGCGGCTGATGTGTTCCGGCAACAGCCGATTTATGTACTGGAAACAAGTTCAGACGCCGAACCAAATGGGCGTCTAAGCTCCATGAGATTTTGTTGAATACGAAGCGCTATTGCGCTTTTTTTATCTAATCGGATTCGTTGTTTTTGATTACGGATGGAAGCAATCAAGTTACGCGGCATGGATCGGTCAGGTTTGACAGATTTGGCACGCTCGAAGCCGTGAGTGATTTGATGGCAGGCATGGCAGAGAACTTCGAGTTCGCAAAGATCAGTATCCAACCAATTTGACCTGTAAGTTTTGTGATGAACTTCCAGTTTCAGGATTGAATCACAATCGCATCTTTGGCATTTGAAGTTCGCTTCTTTGAGCTTCCTGGCACGAAGGGAATGCCAATGATCTGAAAGCAGATACTGGCGATATTCTTCCTGGCGTTCTGTATGGGTGCGTGTCATGGCTTTGTTAAGCGGTTTGCTTCAGCCGGGGACTAAGCGCCACCGTGAGGGTGGGAAAGGAATCACGCCTTGTTGTGAAATCAGGGAGGATAGATTTGCCCAGTGAAGGGCCAAGGCGCGAAAATGTTCTATCCTGAAATTTCACAGCGCAAAGAAACCACAGGGCTAACGATAACGCAAGAACTTTTATTTTTGGGTTGAAATGTGGCTTTAGAGATGTGATAAACAGGGCGTGAAATCAATCGGTTCCCATGACCACCCTCGAACCTAATTTCAAGATTCCACTGGATTACCACCGGACATTTATGTTGGAGGATGACGGGTATCAGTTATGGCTGGTGGTGGACAAGGATGGGATTCATTACGGGAGCAGCGGTAAAGGGGTATGGAAAAAGCGTACGGCTAAGGTGCTGTCACAAGAGCTGGACTGGATGCAATGGGCGGTTGCACAGGTCAGGCAGGAGTTAGAGCCATGACCCCCACCGCCATCTGCCCAATCTGCCGCGATGAGACGCTGGCTGTGGAAGTTATGCGAGAGGAAAGAGCGCAGGACAATTCATGGCCAGCCCTGCGCTCATCGGTGATGCCCGGAGTTTATAAAGCCATTCCGCGCCTATCCTGAAATCAGGCGAGTTGAAAACCTGGGGTGACGTTGCAGCGTTGCTTGGACAGTTCAACATAATCAGGGTTGAGTTCGATCAGGATGGCTTTGCGGCCAAGCTCAAGGGCAACCATGCCTGTGCATCCACTGCCCCCGAACGGGTCGAGCACAACATCTCCTGGTTTCGTTCCAGCCAAGATGCATGGCTTAATCAGATCAGGCGGGAAGGTGGCGAAGTGGGCTTCAGAAAATGATGCCGTAGGAATTGTCCAAACATCGCGTTTATTCACGGTCTGTTTGCGTTCTCCATTGAAAACAGAATGAACTCGTTTAGGATTTCTGGCTCCCGCTAAAGCGTAACCTTCTTTTTCGTTTTCATCAGTCGGACCAGATTCCCATCGCCCATCATTTCTATAAGATTCACTCGCCTGTTCCTTAATCGCTTCAGCATCGTAAAAATACCGCTCCCGCTTCGTGAGCAAGAAAATATATTCATGGCTCTTGGTAGGTCTGTCCGTGACGCTCTCAGGCATTGGGTTTGGCTTGTGCCAGATAATGTCGGAACGGAGATACCAGCCATCAGCTTGCAGTGCGAAGGCGACGCGCCAGGGAATGCCAACGAGATTCTTAGGAGCCAGTCCGTATTCCTTACCAACCGATCCAAGCAACTGCGATACGCCTCGAGCACCGCCATTGCTGCGTTGTTTTTCAGATAGTGTGGACTCGGAATTGATGCCTCGATAATTTCCTCCACCAGCATACGAATCTCCCAGATTAAGCCAGAGTGTGCCGTCATCCCGCAGCACTCGTTTCACTTCCCTGAACACCTCGACCATTGTTTTCACGTAGGCTTCAGGCGTTGGTTCCAATCCTATCTGATCGCCATGACCATAATCACGTAAACCCCAGTAAGGGGGAGACGAAACACAGCACTGAACTGATGCGTCAGGCAGCGTTTTAAGCTCTTCCCGGCAATCACCCGTTATAATCTCAATGTTCATCGGAAATCCTGTAATCAAACCCAATCCTCTCCCTGGCCTTCTCCGCTCCATCCATGAACTCCTTGGCCTCTTTCATGGACATTTCCCTGTAAGTCTGCCATTGGCCGGCAGGGATGGCCTTAGCGATGCCCTTGATGCCGGGTTCAGCTTTGGTGCGCCACAAAATTTGGACTTTGGGGGTCATTGGATTAGTGTTTCCCATGCGAGTTTAACCACTGCTGGAATTTGTCCATTACCAGAGGCTTTAAGCCTGTCCATTCCTTCGGCCAATCCATCATCGTTTCGTAATACTCCGCGCACTGGAGAATCGTAAGCGAGGCCCATTGGAATCTGTAACTTGTCCTGTAGGTTCCGCCACGCATCAAAGTTTTGTGGATAGATGTTTGGACATCCTTTTTGTTGGTTCTTGTCCACGCGAATCCGTCGCTGGACATTGGGCTTCGCAAGTATAAATAATCGTTCCCGAATGATAGGGGCGCCAACATGTTTTCCTGAAAACATATCCCATCTTCCATTGTACCCGATTTGGGCCAGATCACTAAGGACTCGTCCAAGTCCTCGAACAGTAAGAGCTGGCGTGTTTTCCACAAAAACGATTGCGGGTCTAATTTGGCGAACCACTCGAAGCATTTCCTTCCAGAGTCCAGAATTGTTTCCATTGAGTCCGAGTCGGCCGCTTGGACCGTTGTTGACGATGCTGATTTCAGTGCATGGAAATCCCCCGCAGATGACATCAATTTTTCCCCACCAGGGGACTGCATCGAAGGTTCTGACATCATCCCAGATTGGGAATCTTGGCAAGATGCCGTCCCGCTGTCTTTGGAGCAGGACTTTTCTACAATAAGGCTCAATTTCAACAGCACAGACGCAGGTATGTCCGAGAAGGATTCCGCCGAGGATTCCTCCCCCGCATCCAGCAAATAGGTGTAGCTCATTCATGCCTCATTTCTCTCTCCAAAGCACCACCACCTTGGATTTGGGTTCAGTGGTCATTCAAAGTTCGTCTCCGTGTCAATTAGGACTGTACAGGGGCATTCCTGGCCCACACCACATTCCTGGCTTTCAAGCAATCCGACCTGATTTCGCACAGCGCCAGGTAAACCGGCAGGCAGCCAGTGCCAGGAACGTCAAATATCGGCCTGTGCTTGATGATGGCTGTTTCCAGGGCATCAGCGAAGGCGTTCAAGGCGTGGAGTTCGTGGGCGGGGGTCATGGTCTGTCTAATCCTAGAATTTCAATCCCTGCTATTTCTCGCATTTTAGAGGCATCAATAAAGGCATCTTTGGATTCAGGAAAATAGAGGATTTTGTGCAGCGCGTGCCGGGCATTCATAAGTTCAGCAGCGATTATAGCTATGTCGCCACGGGTGGCGGTGTCAGGATGAACCGAAATCATAGCCACAGCTTTTTCAAATTCAGGTGTCATATCCCCACCTTAAACCCCGCCACGTCGGTTCTTGATCGATTTTCGTTGTTGCCACTCAAAGAAGCGTTCCTTGTCGCGCTCTCTCCTGGCGATATTGGCAAGCCTTTGGTTTGGTTTTGTCATCGCTGGATATGTTCGTTTTGGAAATCGAATCCTCATAGATTTCAAAATTCAACCTGAGTGCTTGCGGCTTTGGAAATCATCTCAGAAGGCAGAGTCCCAAGGAATCGCTTGGCAGCTTTCTGCAAGTCGGTTTTGGTCTTTGTGCTTCCGTCCATAGCTATCGCCAGGAGCAGGGCTATGATTTGGTTTTGCTGTTCGTCATTCATGAGGTTGCTATTGGGTTTCAATTTTTCACCGCAGATTTTTTATGTTTTTGAAGCGTGCTCACAGCGCGGCCTTCCACGCTTCCAGTCGTTCCTCGTTGACGTTAGCCGGGTTGTCTTGAAATACGCTCACTGCATCTTTCAGGGCCGAGACGAGCCGTGATGCTGGATTGTGCAATGCGGATGCCATTGTAACGATCTTCGTCTGAAGCTCGGAAGCAGGTAGCCCTTCAATCTCTCGACAGAGATTGTAGATGTCCCGGTGTATTGGATGTTCATTGATGTCCATAATTCATGGGAAAAGTTTATCGGGATGCGCCTTGGCCGACGGCACAGCGGTACGCACCCCTGAATCCACGTCAGGCCGTTCGGTGGATTCTAAAGCCATCGTGGCTAAAATTTTCAATCACGTTACCTCTCCGTTGATGATATGGCCGTGCCAGTCTCCACTTCCGAGATCGACGCTCGGAATGAGAGTTAGAGATTTCAGTTCTCCAGAAGCCACCCAGCGACCAGGGCCAGGACTCAGTTCCGCAGGAATGCCATGGTCCCGAAACCAGCAAATCACCGAATGCGTGCCTGCTGCGCCGTTGTTCTTCTCAAAATGAACTGGGCACAGGAACCTGACACCATCGGCTTCGGCTAGTGTTTTGACTTCTCGATACGACCATCTATTAAGATCGGCTGATGTTCGATCCAACTGGATAAATTGAGGATTAAGATTGGAGAGCTTGATTTTCATTTTCAGCGAAGGCGTTCAGGGCGCGGAGTTCGTGGGCGGTCATGGTGCGTAATAATCGTGAACTTCTTTTTCTGTCATGTCTTTCATGCAGACAGAACAGCGATAAAAACTCACAATCTGCCGTTCTCGTGGCCAAACTTGATTCACGCTCCCGGTTTCTTCCGGCTGATGTTTGTGGCTCCTATCATTGGCGTAAATCCTGCGCAGTGCCCGTTCATGGCGCTGAAGCTCCGCCCAATATTTCTTGAAAGTCTTGGAGGTCGTGTGACACACCAAAGCATTGACTGACTTGTAGTTTTTACGCTTGATTTTAGTTTTCATATCCCCTCCTTAAACCCCGCCACCGCCTGACATTCTAAACACCGTTCAGCCCGGTCATCGGCATGGCCAGTAATGAACCTGCCGCATTGCGCAATCCAGCCAGAGGCCAGCGGGTCACAGCCTTCGATGGCGTGGGCGAGTTTGTCCTGGCCGATGCGCCAGGTGAGGGTGGTCAAATTTCCCCCTTCCATATTTTGATTCTGGTTTCGATGTTGAACCGTTCCGATTCTGCTATTTCGAGCAGTTCCTTGGTGGGTTTGATTTTTTTACGGGCAGATTCAAGCACGCCGCTCAGGTAAGCTATGCGCACGTCAATATCTTTTTGACGCCGCAACAAATCTGCAAGTGTGTCTCCGTTGAGGGCGGGGCTGGTTTCAGTTTTCATATTCCTTTAACGGTTCATAAAGTCAGGGTCGTGCTGTGCCCGATCCGGCCAGCCGTATAAGCCAGCCAGCATAATTCAGTAACTCGAAATTGTTCTCGTGAATCTGCCCCACCAAGGTTTCGCCACCGCTTGAGTAATTCAGTCCGAATGTCTTTGTATTCGGCTCGCAATGCTTCGACTTGTTCATCTCTGTGAGCTTGTTTAATTGTGCTCATCCTTTTTCCTTTCCGTGAATTTGCAAAATTGGCCATCGAAAATAAGCGGCACAAGACCAGTCGCGCCATCTCTTTGCTTTGCCACGATCAAACCACATTCCCTGCCATGTTCACTTTTCCAGTCCCGGTGAATGAGCGCCACCGTATCGGCATCGCGCTCGATCTGGCTGGAGTCAGCTAAATCTGCAAGCCGAGGCGGGCGACCTTTTTCCTTGTCTGATTCCCGGTTTAATTGAGCGATAGTCAGAAACGCAGCCTTGGTTTTATCAGCAGTGGCTTTCAATGTGCCGCTGACTTGGCCGACTTCATAAGTGCGCTTTTCGTGTTTCTGCCCCGGCTTGATTTTCTGCAAATAATCCACGCACACGAGCTTCACACCATTCTTTCGACACATGCGCCGGATTGCAGCGCAAAGCTCTCCTATGGCCTGCTTCCCGTCGATGGCGTTGATCCAGTGAAGCGGAGCTTTCTTCAGTTCAGCATTGAACCTGGTGAACTTGGCGAAGTGTTCCTGTGTGAACAGTCCGTTTCTGAGAATGTGCATCGGGATATTTTCCGCCATTGAAAGCAACCTCTTACACAGGGATTCTATGCTCATTTCCAGCGTCACAAACAATGTCGGCACCTGATCAATCAAACAGGCCCTACGAATGATGTTCAGTGCAAGCGCGGTTTTTCCCGCTGACGGCCTTGCTGCGATGACGGTTTGTTCTCCAAACTGCAATCCATCGGTAAGCTCATCGAATTCATGGTAGCCGGTTGTTATGCCGCTCCGCTTCCCCTGCAAATCAAATCGCCGCTGTAAATCGTCAACCATTCGATGGGTTGCTTCCAGAGAAGTGATCGGTTTAATTTCGCTTTCAACGTTAGCCAGTGCCGCCTCCAGCTCACTCACAAGTTCCGGGTAATTCCCGTTGCTGGTCGCAGCTTTCAAAGCAAAGTCGGTTGCTGCCATGATGCCATCGCGTTTGCTCTTGAGGTCCAGGAGCACTTCCTTCCAATGCTCGAACATCGTAGCCGCGACAGCTTGGTCCAAACATTGAGAAATGAATTCTTGCGGGACATTAAGCTTTTTCGCTGAAATGGATACGCTTACCACGGTTATCAACTGACCATCTCTTACCATTTGCTGCATTGCTTCGATCAGTTTGGAATTGCGAAGGTCGTAGCAGAGGGACGCGGAGACTTCCTCAAGGTGATCAGGGCATTCGATCAGGCAGCCAATAATGGCTTGTTCAGCGGTAAGGTCGTGTGGAGGGACTGCGTTCACATTATCGCATCAGCTAAGATTTCTTGCTCGGTTTTCCCGTTCATGGTACACGACTGTTTGGTGCTGGATTGAATTATTTCTTTGCTTCGAGCCGCGTAATAACCATCAAATTTTGATTTTCCGAACAAAGTTGCTGGCCTGAGATATTCTTCCATCTCAGTTCCTTTCCAAAGCCGACATTGCCGGTCAATCATCATTCGCACTCCCGCCAGATCAACTTCCGGCTCTTTAAGTCTTGCAGAAATTATCCCCAAGTTTGTGTCCACTTCCCTAAAATGTGTTCCGGTAGCTTCAATCAGGACGTGCAACACGGTTCTAGCATCCTTGTGATAAGAGCCTTTTTCTATTTCCCCCACACCCCCTTCAGAAGCAGAAGCAGAAGCAGAAGCAGAAGCAGAGCTTGCTATCATGTTTGCCATAGTAGGTGCTATCATGTTTGCCATTGATTTTGCTATATCAGAGTTCCAACGCGTTGCTGCACCTTTGCTACCAGCGTTTCGTCGTAACTCTTTGATTTTATAGTCTCTTAACCGCTTTCTGTTTGCTATGGTTATGCTATCGTTTTCGATCTTTATCTCTGCTACTCCTTCTCTCCCTAATTCGTCAATTGCGACCTTCATTTCTTCAACTGTGCAGAAAAGTAAAATGGCAAACGATGGCAAAGTTGAAGTCAGAGAGCCTGTCTGTCTGAGCATCATTGTGTTTAGGATTTCAAACCAAATCCCCCGTGTTGCTCTACTGCAAAGCCTGAGTCCTGTTTCGCCGGCCCAATTCGTTGGATACCATTTCTCCCAGGGTAATTCAGGCATGGCATTGTCTTTCTTTTCTTTGTTGATCAATATTATTCCACTTAACCTTACTGCTGGTGACTTCATCGTAGCCAGATCGAAATTCTGGATGGTCTATTGCGTAACTAAACCAACGTCCACCGGCTAGATATTCGACTTCACCGTATTCCTCAATAACAGGAGAAAACAATTTAGGATTTTCGGCAGCGTTACGCATTGATTCTGAAAATTCGTGAAGACATTCAGATTCCGTAGTGATTCTGCTGAAAATTATTCCCAGTGCTCGACGTGCATCGTTTTCGAGTTCTTGACGTGTTACATGGCAATCTTCACAAAGCGAGAGCAGAAACCGAGACTCAGTTTTCCACGGATCACCTTTTTCGTAGAGGCAGTGATGGACGTGGAGAGTTTTATCAGTGGCTTGGCAATCTCGGCAGGTGAAGTTGTCTCGGCTGAAAATCTCAAGGCGCTTTTTTTGCCAGCGTGGGTCCTTGAGTTTTTCTGAATAACTAATTCGTGTCATCTCAACCCTGAGTTGAACACCCCGCCGCTGACGGAGGCGCACAAGGAATCGCGAGCGCGAAACCAGAAGCCTTTTTCAGCGGGATGTTCATTTCAGAATTGATAAATATGCTTTTAGTAGCCGTCAGGCTAATTCACGTTCCCATCCTCTATGTTTGCGATGGGAATTGCAAGATTTATTTTTCAACCGGATTGCTCCCCGGAATCGCCTTCGTGAAATACGATTCTGTCCCCATCCAGCAGAGCAGCCATCCAAAATGTGACGATTCATCCCGTATCCAGACACGGCCATTTTCCATGAACGCTTCTGTTTCCGCATCAGTACCACGATGGGTCACGCCATAAATTTTATCTTTCTCACTCATAATTATCGGTAGTGGGCTACTTTGAAGAATCGGTTGATCCAAATTCTTTTGTCGAAAATAATTCACAGAAGCGAACCCTTTTCGGAGTCTTCCAAATTGTTCCAGCGCACCATTCCGTGTTTATCTGCCGGGCTGCACACCTTCCAATCCTTAAATCCGGTTTGGTTTCGGACCAATGCTTACAGTTTTCACATCGGATTTTTGCCATAATTTCCAAATTAGCCCACTACCTAATTATCTAACCGTTTCTCGGATTTCTCGATGAGTTCTTCCAATGCGTCGAATCGCTCGTCGATATGGGAGACAATCAGCCAGGCTAGAACGGTGTTTGTGATCAGCAATAGTATTACATGCCATACGTTCATAATTTTTCATTCAACCGCCACCGCGCCCACGAACTGCTCCCCTGGCCGCGCATGAACCCTGCCTTTCATGGTCGCGTGCGTGATGTCGCAGTCTGAGATCAGGACGGCTCGGACATATCCAACCAGTTGATTCTTGTGAAAGACTCTCGACTGTTCTTCCCTGTCCTTTGTTGCCGAGAAGTAAAGCTGGATGGTCTTCATTTGGTTACCAGCGGAGAATGATGAACACAAGCAGTCCGATGCCAATGCCTATCAGCACAGCTTCAATCATGTCTAAAAGGAATCGACTCATGGTTTGGATTTGTTCGGTTTGAGATTTTCAATTGCCTGGGCTGCGATGCGGAGGCCCTCGGCTTTACCCTGAGCAAAGTCAGCTTTGAGTCCTTCATTGATCATCGCGCATCGACGCATCCAGAGAATTTCTTTTCTGAGGTTACGCCAGCTAACTGATCCATCTAGGCGGGTTTTTGGCATTGCGGTTTGTTTAGTCCATCGTCGATTAAGCATGTGCAATGCCTGGCGGTATGGTGACAGTCAGGACAAATGCGCACAATCCCATCTCGATACAAGTCGTGCTGTCGATCCCCGTCATCAGCTTCCCGTTCGAGCCTGGCGTAGATTTCCACTAATGGATCATCAAGTTTATCGCTTGATTCTCTAAATCGTGAGTTCATTTATGGCATTCCTTATCGTGCTCACAGGTCGCGCAGTTCTGTTTTCCGTCACCTTTATATTCAGCGCAGGCAGGCGGAAGCTTTGCAATGTCATCGATGTCCCACGTTCTCAAATCACAAACACAACCATCTGGCACTTCAATCCAGTCAGGTTCATGGTGTTGATCTTCAGGGATGGCGCAAATTTTGCAGATGCGTTTCATGGGTGGAAAAGTTCTGTTGCGTAGTGCATTCTATTTTTATTTGATCGCCTCTAAGAATTCTGAAAAGCTTCTCACGCAAGACCAGCGATGCCCTAAACTGTTCAGCGCAATCCTGACACCGTTCTGCGCTGGTGTGAGCTTTCCTTTCTTTGATTTAGCCTCGATCCAAATCGCTTGGCCTCCAGGGAGCGCAATGATAAAATCAGGCACACCTACGGCGTTGGTCGTGGCCCGGTCCATCCGTGAATGGACGACGTAGCAATGATGCTGTCGGCAATAAGCCAAGATTTGATCGTGCAAATTGCTTTCCGATTCAGCCTCGCCATTGCTCGGCGCATCCGGCTTAAGATTCACCCGTCGCGCCCGCGAGAGGAAAGCGATGTATTCGGATTGGGTCATGCGGGGCATAATTACAGCGTAGAAGTATCAATGTGCCACGCGAGCATAAAGCTGACTCGCTTCCACTCCGCTGCGTAAGGTGATTTTGTCTTACAAATAATTCTTCCAATCAAAATCGGATCGGCGTGCCGTTTTCTGTCATCTGGCAACATGCAAATCTCATCGAAAACTTTCATGGCCATTGCGCGTGTTGCCGCATCCATGACGTGCAGTTTAGCCATATTCGCCGGGAATTCGAGCGTGTCCCAACCATCGCACCAATAATCAGCGACGGCTTTCTTGTTACCACTGGAATCTGTAATCTGCTTGTATTCTTTCTCAACGATGGGTTCTGGATTTTGGTATTCGCCTTCTCCTTGAGGGAGAGGGTTCGTGATTTCTACCGTCATTTTCGGATCATAGGTGTAGGCGATTTTCGTATTTGGAGCAGGACTGTCTTTGTCCGTTCTGATCGCGAATACGGTTGCCGGGAAATTCGGGACGATGTAGTAACCAGCATCAAAAGCCGACAGCATCTTTTGAAAAAACTCAACGCGCTTGACGGCAAGCTTCCAATGGCGCTCCAGCGTATCGAACTTCCACTTACACTTCTTGGCGTGCTCGAAGGCCGCCTTTAATTCTGCGGCTTCAGCTTGTACCAGTTTAATTTTACGCTTGCACCATTCAATCGCCGCTGCGTGGCACTGAACCATTTCTCCCGGCGATTGCGCCGAAAGGGAAAGGTTATCGTTCTCGGTTGGAACGATTGATGCGGTGGTTTGTAATTGGCTGGTTTTCTGTTCCAGCACTGGTTCAGTTGGTGGCTCTGTGGTTGACTGAGCAACGTTAGGCTCGTCAAATCCACTATCCAATTTGCCTCGTTCAATGCCGAGCACCTTGGCTTGTAATGCTTGTTTTTCTCCGTAGGTCATAGGTCCTTATTTTGATGGTTTAACCATGAAGGTTCTGCTTTTGCATTTAGGGCACATGGTTGGCGACTGAGTTCTTGGAAACCATTTGTAACCGCATTTAAGACACTTGATTTTATTCATTACCCATTTCACATTTCTTATGATAAGTAAAAAATCTGTTGACACAAGTAAATTCGTAAACTATTTTCACGCCATGATCAAACGAGTCAAATTCAAGAAGGTCAAATCGTTTCTTCCGCGTGATCGGATGCAGCCATTTTTCCGGTTCAATGATGGCGTGTTCCTTTACAAGTTGACGGAAGATCAGCGCAAGATGTTGAACGTGGACGAAACAAATCCAGGGGTGGTAGTCGTAATTGAATAGTTATGTCAAAACCCAAAGGCACCCTGAATCTGATGACCAAGCTGCGGCAGCGCGAGCCTGAAGTTCCTAGAGCCAATTGCCCAAAATGCGGTAAACCTGGAAAGTTCATTCGCAAGCGTCATTACGGTTTAGGCAAGGTGTTCCTATGTGCAACGCCTGGATGTGCAAACAATGGATTGTATTTCTACCCATGAACGCCCTTGAAACATTCCTGGCTGAATCTGGCATGGATGAAACCGTTTCAATGAACCAGCTTCAGGACGCGGCCATGATCTCTGACAATGCTGTGATGGCCTGCGACGTGGCCAACGTGGACTGTTTGCGGGCTGTAAAGTTTCAGGGCTTTGAATGAGTCGGTATTAGGCAGAATGCTGCCCGTCCCTTCTGGCAACAGGATGACGATGGCTTACCGCCAGAGAAAAGCCATTGCGGAGTTGATCGACCGCCCGACTCATTCAGAGCCTTGCAATTTTCTTTTTGCTCTTTCTTGTGAGGAAGGGATTGTGTCGCTGTTGCCCAACGACCCAGCACACAATCAAACACGCCAGAACTTGGCCATGAAAAACCAACCGACTACTTTTGGGGGCTGTTTTCGGATTTCAGTTCTGGTTTTGTTCTTTTAGAACTTTGGTTCTGGCAGCATCAGTTCAGGTACATGTACAGTACAGGTACAAGGCAAGTCGTTAGTTATTCATTTGAACTTTCCTTTAATTCTATCAGTTCAAATTAAAGGTTAATCCCAACGCCCCGATCACCCAACCCATCAGGTCGGCGAATCCAGACACAGCCAAACATTGATTAAGAATCTTAGGTTTAACCTTTGCTTTCTCAGGCTGGCCAGATTGTCGGTGACGCTGGGGAAAATTATTTGGCGACTTTGTAATCTTCGGTGACTCTTGAGCCGGTTCCAGCCATGACAGAAATTACCGCTATGG
>Ga0105244_10001119_pt1 | contig 22291 bp, 17 predicted proteins | sample KBSM44metaG_FD_80423 | JGI IMG/M metagenome (GOLD analysis project Ga0105244, IMG submission 80423) | Miscanthus rhizosphere microbial communities from Kellogg Biological Station, Michigan, USA - KBS M4-4 metaG | ecosystem: Host-associated > Plants > Roots > Rhizosphere > Soil | place... | reverse complement strand
GATCCCCCGCGCGATCGCCATTTTTGAGCGCTACGCCGGGCCGGAGTATAAGCACCAGGAGATGGGCCAGCCGAACGTCAGCACCGAGCGCCGCGAGCTGGTGGTGCGCTGGGTGAGTACCGTGGGCAACTACGACTATATCTTTGACTGGGTATTCCACGAGAACGGGACCATCGGCATTGATGCAGGGGCAACCGGCATCGAAGCGGTGAAAGGCGTGCAGGCGAAAACCATGCATGACGCGACTGCCAAAGATGACACCAAATACGGCACGCTGATCGACCATAACATCGTCGGCACCACCCACCAGCACATCTATAACTTCCGCCTGGATATGGACGTCGACGGCACCAACAACAAGCTGGTGGCGATGGACCCGGAAGTGAAGCCGAATACCGCCGGCGGGCCGCGAACCAGCACCATGCAGGTCAATCAGTACGACATTGATACCGAGCAGCAGGCCGCGCAGAAGTTCGATCCGGGTACCATTCGCCTGCTGAGCAACACCCGCAAAGAGAACCGCATGGGCAACCCGGTGTCGTACCAGATTATCCCTTATGCAGGGGGGACGCATCCGGTGGCTACGGGTGCGAAGTTCGCCCCTGACGAGTGGATTTACCACCGCCTGAGCTTTATGGATAAACAGCTGTGGGTGACGCGCTACCACCCGAACGAGATGTATCCGGAAGGTAAATTCCCGAACCGTTCCACGCACGATACCGGTCTGGGTCAGTACAGTAAGGATAACGAATCCCTGAACGATCAGGATGACGTCGTGTGGATGACCACCGGCACCACGCACGTCGCCCGCGCCGAGGAGTGGCCAATCATGCCGACGGAATGGGTGCATACCCTGCTCAAGCCGTGGAACTTCTTCGACGAAACGCCCACGCTTGGCAAAAAGAGAGATGAGCAGAAGTAAATAACGTACCGGGCGCAATGCCCGGTTTTTCATCTATTTACTTGCTGAATACTGCTCCCCGATTATAGTTAATGCTACCTCGCGTTATCCCATTGCATCTCTTGAACCACTTTCAGCCAGGACACGTAGTTCCACGAACGACGTTTTACACATCACTGAGAGGTTTAGGATGAAATTCAATTTGATCGTCAGAAGTCTTGCACTGGCAGGGCTTTTGGTTTCCGTCAGTTCCGCTTATGCGGCAGAAGCCCCGAAGGAGGCCACTGCCGCAACGCAGCAGGCCAATAACGCGCTGTTTAACCAGCTTCCTTTCTCCGATAACACTGATTTCACCGACGCCCACAAGGGGTTTATTGCCCCTATCCCTCAGGAGGCGATCAGAGGTGAACAAGGCAACGTTGTCTGGAACCCTCAGCAATACGCGTTCATTAAAGAGGGTGACAAAGCGCCGGATTCGGTTAACCCAAGCTTATGGCGTCAATCTCAGCTGATTAACATCAGCGGCCTGTTTGAAGTCACCGAAGGCGTCTATCAGATCCGCAACCTCGATTTGTCGAATATGACCATCATCGAGGGTAAAGAAGGTATTACCGTTGTTGACCCGCTGGTCTCGGCAGAAACGGCCAAAGTCGGGATGGATCTCTACTTCAAAAACCGAGGGAAAAAGCCGGTGGTGGCGGTTATTTATACCCACAGCCACGTTGACCACTACGGCGGCGTGCGCGGCGTGGTTGACGAAGGCGACGTGAAGTCGGGCAAAGTGAAAATTTACGCCCCCTCCGGATTTATGGAAGCCGCCGTCGCGGAAAATATCATGGCGGGCAACGTCATGAGCCGTCGCGCCAGCTACATGTACGGCAACCTGCTGAAACCCGACGCCAAAGGCCAGGTGGGTGCAGGCCTGGGCACAACCACCTCCGCGGGTACCGTCACTCTGATCGCGCCAACCAACATCATCGAGAAAGACGGTCAGAAAGAGGTCATCGACGGCCTCACCTATGATTTTATGCTGGCGCCAGGCTCAGAAGCGCCTTCCGAAATGCTCTGGTATATCGAAGAGAAAAAGCTGATTGAATCCGCAGAGGATGTGACCCATACCCTGCACAACACCTACTCCCTGCGCGGGGCGAAAATCCGCGAACCGCTGCCGTGGTCGAAATACATCAACCAGGCGATTGTGCGCTGGGGCGATAAAGCCGAAATCATTATGGCACAGCACCACTGGCCTACCTGGGGCAACGAGAATGTTGTCAAACTGTTGAAAAGCCAGCGTGACCTGTATCGATATATTAACGACCAGACGCTGCGCATGGCGAACGAAGGCCTGACGCGCGACGAGATCGCCGCCAGCTTCAAGCTGCCGGATTCGCTGGCGCACACCTGGGCCAACCGAGGGTACTACGGCTCGGTGAGCCACGACGTGAAGGCCACCTACGTGCTCTATCTGGGCTGGTTCGACGGCAACCCGGCGACGCTGGATGAACTGCCGCCAGAAGAAGGCGCGAAGAAGTTCGTTGAATATATGGGCGGCGCGGATGCGATTCTGCAAAAAGCGAAAACCGATTTCGACCAGGGCAACTACCGCTGGGTGGCGCAGGTGGTAAGCAAAGTGGTGTTTGCCGATCCGAACAACCAGGCGGCGCGTAATCTCGAAGCCGATGCGCTGGAGCAGCTGGGCTACCAGGCCGAATCCGGTCCGTGGCGCAACTTCTACCTGACCGGCGCGCAGGAGCTGCGTAACGGCGTGGTAAAAGGCCCAACGCCGAATACCGCCAGCCCGGATACCGTTCGGGCCATGACGCCGGAAATGTTCTTTGACTACCTGGCGGTGCATATCAACGGTCAGAAAGCCGGAGAGGCCAAATCGGTACTTAACGTCGATCTGGGCAACGATGGCGGTAAATACAAGCTTGAGCTGGAAAATGGCGTACTGAACCACACGGCCAATGCCGAAGCGCAGGACGCAGATGCCACCCTGACGCTCAACCGCGATACGCTGAACAAAATTATCCTGAAAGAAGTGACGCTGAAGCAGGCCGAGGACAGCGGCGACATCAAGGTCACCGGCAACGGTGCAAAACTCGATGAAATGCTCGGCTACATGGATAAGTTTGAATTCTGGTTTAATATCGTGACACCGTAACGCATCACGGGCGGCGCGTCCGCCCGTATTTTTTACACCTATTGATACGGAAATCGGCTGTGATAGAAAAAAGACACAATACGACGCCTGAACGGGCAACCTGGCCCACGCGAAAATCGATGGTGCGCCACGGCCTTGCCATGAACCTGCCGTGGCTGGCCTTCGTGAACGCCAGCTTCGCGCTCATGATCCTGTTCCGCAACGTATTGTTCGACAATATCGACAGCCTCATTGGCGCCACAAAACAGCTAACAATGGTGGTGGATACCTCCATGTTAGGGGTCATTATCCTCTCGGCTGCGCTGGTGGTTATGGCCTGGCGGCATATCGCCGGGATCGGCATCGTTCTGTTCATTTGCAGCCTGATGTGGGCAATGTGTAGCTTTCTGCTCATCGCCGTGGTCCAGATCCCCCATGCGTGGCCAATATTTACCGTTCTGCTGCTGGCGGGGATGGCGGCCCTCTATTTCCACCTTTCGGGGCTATTGTCATTTATTCTACCCCTCTGGCTCACCCTGCCTGCCGCGAGCATCGTCCTTAATCACGAGGTTAGCCTCCGCTTTGCGGTTCCGTGGGGCGTTTTCACCCTCATTCTGGTCTGCGGACGTTTCATCCTTTTAAGCTGGTTTGAGGAAGCCTGGCGGCGTAACCAGCAGAATCAGCGCCTCATTCTGCGGCTCGATGCGCTGGCGCATCTGGATGCCTTAACCCAGACGGCTAACCGTCGGGCAATGGAAACCGTGCTGGAAAACGCCGTCGAGCAGAAAAAGGCCTTTTCGCTGATTATGCTGGACGTCGACTACTTCAAACTTTACAACGACACCTACGGTCATCAGGCCGGGGACGCGTGCCTGACGCGCGTGGCGCAGGTGCTGAAGAAATCGGTGCGAACGCCCCATGACGTTGTTTCCCGCTACGGCGGCGAAGAGTTTGTGGTGATCCTGTTTGACTGCCCGGAAGCGATGGCGGAACAGGTGGCGATTCGCATTCAGGAGGGGTTACGGGCTGAAGCGATTGCCCACAGCGCCTCAAAAGTCAGCGACACCGTGACCGCCAGCATGGGCATTGCGGGGATGGTCGACGGTCTGGCCGGCACCGAAATCATCGCCCGCGCCGATGCGGCGCTCTACCGTGCGAAAGAGGCCGGGCGGGACCGGTGGTCGCATTAAAAAATGCCGGGTGGCGCTGCGCTAACCCGGCCTACGAAATTAGCCCGGTGTGGCCTGATGCCCTCACCCTGACCCTCTCCCACGGGAGAGGGAACACACACTAAAAAGGCAACCTCCCGGTTGCCTTTTGCTTTTACTAGTAGCGCACGCAAACCGACTTGGTCTCGCACCAGCCGTCCAGCCAGTCCGGGCCAAAGTCACGACCGGTACCGGACTGCTTCATGCCCCCGAACGGCAGGTTGGCGTCAATCAGCGTGTGGCTGTTTACCCACACGGTGCCCGCCTGCAGCCTGTCGGTATACTCCAGCGCCCTGCTGATGTTCTGCGTCCAGACGCTGGCCGTCAGCCCGTATTCGGTATCGTTCGCCAGCCGTAGCGCCTCTTCGCCGTCGGCTACGCGTACGAGGTTCACCACCGGGCCGAACACCTCTTCACGGGTCAGGCGCAGCGCCGCATCCGGGTTGACCACCAGCGTAGGCGAAACGTAATAGCCTTTGCCGGACGGGCCGACGTTGCCGACAATCAGCTCCGCGCTTTTTGATTTTGCTTCATCGAGGAAGGTCTGCACTTTATCGCAGTGGGTACGCGAGACGAGGGGGTTAATAAACGCCTGCGGCGACATGCCCGGCCCGACGCTCAGGGATTTCACCGCCTGCTCAAAACCGCTCACCAGCGTATCGAACAGCGGCGCTTCAATGTAGATGCGCGAGCTGGCGGCGCAGACCTGCCCCTGGTTCAGGAAGCTTCCCATCATCAGCCCTTCAATCACCCAGGCCGGGTCGGCATCCTTTAGCACGATGGCCGGGTTTTTACCGCCCAGCTCCAGGGTCACGCCCGTGAGCGTATCTGCCGCCGCGCGCGCGATCTGTTTTCCCGTTGCCGTAGAGCCGGTGAAGCTCACTTTGGCGATATGCGGATGCGACGTCAGCGCAGCACCGCACACCGCGCCGCTGCCCGTTACCACGTTGAACACGCCTTCAGGTATGCCCGCGTCACTCGCCAGCTCCGCAACGCGCAGCATCGTCAGCGGCGTCGTTTCAGAAGGCTTAATAACGATGGAACACCCCGCCGCCAGCGCGGGCATCACCTTCCACATGCCAATCATCAGCGGGAAGTTCCAGGGGACAATGCCGGCAACCACGCCCACAGGCTCTTTTCGCGTCCAGGCCTGGTAGCGCGCTCCCTGCGGTAGGGGGATTGAGAGGTCGAGGGTTTTCCCCGCAATTTTCGTGGTCAGCCCGGCGGTGTAGCGCATCCAGTTCAGGGTGCAGCCGACTTCAAACGCACGAGAGATATTGATCGATTTGCCCTGCTCCAGCGTCTCAAGCTGTGCCAGCTCTTCGCTATGTTGTTCAACCAGATCGGCAAAACGCAGCAGGATGCGCTCACGCTCGGCGGGCAGTTTGCCTGCCCAGGAACGGGCAACAAAGGCGCGCCAGCCGGACATCACCGCCCGATCGACATCATCAACGCTGGCATCGGCAGTAGAGGCAATAATCTCTCCCGTTGCCGGGTTATAGACGTTTAACCGCTTTTCGCTGTCGGATGCGGTCTGTCGTCCTTCAATCCACAGCCCGTGGTGGCGGTCCAAAAACTGCTGCACGCCCGGCAGGATTGCGACCTGTGATTCTGACATAGGGTACTCCTTCGTTATTATTCGCAGGGTGTTAATGCAGTCTACGAGGGCTTTCGCATTCTCGCTTTTGTCTCTCTGACATTCGCTTTGCCACCTGTGACAGGCTCCGCAAATCGTGATAATTCCGGCTTATACCGCTGTTCCCGGTGAGTGTTCTTTCCTATAGTCAGCCTCAAGGCTCTGACAAAATGCAACACAAATGCAACAATGCGAAAACATTGACGGTGCAGCGGGATAAACGATGGCGTGTGCAAGCGAGCAGGAAAAATATCAGCAGTGGCTGGCGCAAATTAACCAGGTCTGCGGGCGTTTTGACGCTCGCCCACTTGAGGGCGAATTTATTGGCGAACTGGAAACCAGCTATGCGCGCAGCCTGAAGCTCAGCACCGTGACCGCCGCGGGCGTTAACCTCTTCCGCACGCGTCAGGAGATAAAAACCAGCAACGACGCGTGGTTCTACACCGTGTTTCAGCTCGACGGCGGCGCGGAGATTGAACAGGACGGCCGTCGCTCCATCCTCAAATCTGGGGACATTACGCTCATTGACGCCTCGCGCCCCTGCTCCATCTACTGGCAGGAAAGGTCCCGCCAGATTTCATTGCTTGTGCCGCGCCAGATTATTGAACAGCAGTGTCGTTTTCAGGAGGTAAGCTGCGCGCTCACGCTCTCCCGCACCCTGCCTACCGTTCAGCTGAGCCACCGCCTGCTGCAGGAGAGCATGGGCAATGCCGACCTGAGCGATCGGGAAAGCGAAGCGGCGCTGGAGGCGATGGTCTGCCTGCTGCGTCCGGCGTTTCAGCAGCGGGAAGCGGCCCCGCCGCGTAAGGAACGCCAGTTTCAGAACGTGCTGTCGCTGATTGACGATCATATTCAGGCGGAAACCCTGCGCCCGGAGTGGATTGCCGCAGAGAGCGGGATGTCGGTGCGCAGCCTGTACCGTATGTTTGCCGATAAGGGCCTGGTGGTGGCGCAGTATATTAAAAACCGCCGACTCGACCTCTGCGCGCAGGTGCTGCGTTCAGCCGGAGACGATGAAAAGCTGGCGGGGATTGGCTACAGCTGGGGATTTGCCGACCATAGCCATTTTTCTACGGCGTTTAAGCAGCGGTTTGGCGTTTCGCCCGGAGAGTACCGCAAGCGTTGCCGCTAGCTACTTTTTCAGCCATTTTCCGTTAATTCCCTTCACGTATTCACCCGGCTGCGCGCGCGCGACCAGCTTTTGCCCTGCCATCCTCGCCACTTCATCCACCGGCAGGTTATTGCTGTCTGCAAGCTTCTGATAGCTTTCCGTCCGCGCGGCATTAATGCGGTTCACCAGCGCCAGCGTTTCGGCATCCTGTTTGACAGGCGCGATATAGCCGCTCAGGGTTTCCCCCACGCGCCCCTGCGCCCGGGCGTCATTTAAGGTGAGCGTTGCCGCCTGCACGTTCATGCCCAGCGCCAGTAAAATAAGAGCTAATCGTTTCATGGCGTCCTCAGAACAGATCGCTGCGCGATTTCAGCAGGGATTCAACGTCTTTATCGACCTTGATGTGGATCTCGTGCTCAATTTTTACGTTCATGTTGATGGTGATCGGCTCCTTTGGCGCGGCCACCTCAATGCGTGGCGTACAGCCGCTCAGCAGCGCGACAGCGGCGACGGTGAGTACACCTGCCCTCATTTTCATCGTTGATCCTCACTTTCCTTGCCGGTAGCACTGCGGGCACTGGGTATTGCCGCATGTTGCTCAAACCATGTTTGCAGGTTGTCTCCAAAGCGCAGACTGCGCCAGAGGGTAAATATGTTCTCTTCGTGGGTGTAGTTGAGGTTCACCGAACCGCTTTTGCCGTCAACCCGGCTGGTTCCCTTGATGGTGGCCTGCATGGTGAGTTCACCCAGGTTATCTACATTGAGTTTTGTCCACGAACGGGAAATTTCCATATAGCGAAGCCAGTTAATCGCAGCCCCCGCCACCATATTATCGCTCACGATGGCATCCGCCGTGTCTTTGTCGATACGAAGCGTCATCGGCCCCGGATTGGTCAGCCAGCCATCTTTGATGATCCATTTTTCGTTATCCAGCCAAAACGGCAGCGCCCCGCTTACGGGCCCTGACATTGTAAACTGCTTGGGATTGACGGCGCCGATCAGCTCGCTGGAGGAGATATTGTCCACCCGCAGCAGCGCCGGATCGTGCTGCGGCATCCTGAGCTGCTGCATGGTAATTTTCCCGCCGAGGGTTTCAACCTTCACGTTGGTGAGCAGCAGCGGGTTCTCTTCCGTCCACGGATAGTCGCCCTGCAGATCGGCGGTGATGTTGCGCGCGGTCACCAGGTTTTCAACTTCACCAATGCGCAGCGTTACCGGCCCACGCGTGCCGAGCGACCAGGTTCCTTCGCTAAAGCGGAACGGCAGGACAAAATCGACGCCGTTAATTTTATTGTCGGGCATCCACGCGCTGCCGGACGTCAGCACGCCGTGGCCGCCTGCCTCAAAGCCCTGATCGGCTGCCGCCGAGAACGCCACCTGCGCGTACAGTTCACCTTCACGCAGGGTCAATTTCCAGTCTGGCGGGATGAGCGGCTGGAATACGGTAAGAGACTGCTTCGGCCACCAGGCTTGTCCCCGCAGGCGTTCGCCATCCCAGCGCCCGTTTACCCGTACCGGGCCAATCTTGTCGGCGTGCAGGTCGCCTTTGAACTGGAAGAGGGTCGGTTCGGTGCCGTCCACGCTAAACGTGAGCACCGACGGCGGCAGTACGCTCCCCCCCGAAAACGACGTTTGTCCGGCATTCAGCGAGAGCGCACCGCTGAATTTTGGGTTGGCCGGATCGCGATACCAACGTACCGGGCTATCCAGCACCAGGCGCGGTTTGCTCACCTCCATGGTGCCGTACTGGAGCCTGTCGAAGCCGGTGGAAAGATCGGTGAGTTCGATAAGCCTGTCGCGCCACTCGCCTTTACCCGCCACATCCCAACGGGCATGCATGGGCGTAAAGCCGCCTTTTCCCCAGTAGCGCCACTGCCACAGGCCGTTATCGGGCAGAAAGTCATTGGCCTGTCCGTCAAGGTGCAGTTCAAAATCGCCCATCTCATTTTCATGCGCACGCAGAATAGCCTGCAGGCGACCGTCTACACCTTTCTGGGTGAGCTTAACCCCTGCCAGCGGCCAGCGGATTTCATCGATATCGAGAGCGTTAATAATGCGCCCACGAGAACGCAAAAGCGCACCCGGTTCGAACGTAAGCTGCGGATCGCTGACGCCGCCGGTCAGCTTTGCCGGAAGTTTAGCGTAAAGAATAAGATCGTTTTGCTTGGCCTCGCCGCTCAGGTGAAGCGGCATGTTGTTGTTTTCCATACTGAGCTTGCCGGGCCCTATATTGAGCACGGCATTGCCTTTACCGGCATCGCCCTGCGTCAGCACGTTGAGACGCCCGGTAAAAATGGCGTTCTCAAGCCCCTGCTGCCAGCTGTCCACCCTCAGGCCAACGCGCCCGCTCAGCGGCATGCCGGACAGATCCCAGTGCCAGCGGCCATCGCTGATGTTCAGCTGTTCCGCCGTGATTTGCCACGGCAGGTCGAGCAATGGTTCAGGATTATCGCGCGCCATGACCACCAGCTGCCCCTGATTTTCCTCCCAGTCGAGATCGGCATCGACCAGAGACGTTAACTGTGGCACGTTAAACGTCGCGACGGCGTGGCCTTTAACGGGCACGCCGTCCGGAACCAGCGGCAGGGTGAATTCCCCCACCAGCTTCACAGGCTCCGGCTGGTCGGGAAGCATTACGTCAAACTGGCTGACGGTGAGGGTCTGACCACGCAGCCGACCGTTGATGCTCACCTGCTCGCCGTTATAGGTGAGTTCCTGAGTCTCCGGCGTGAGTGACGCATGGAGTTCCCCCTGCCACTGTTGCCAGGGTGAGAGCGTAAGGGAGTGAACGGCAATCCAGGTTTTGGGCAAAACCGCCTGCCACTGCGCCAGCGTTTTGGGCGCGACCGTCGAAGGCGCTGACTGAGGGATTTTGCTGAAGCACACGGCGTTCAGCTCCAGCGCGTCGATTTCCAGCTTCCAGCGGCTGGGATGGGACAGCGTGGCGTTTTTTACGCTGGCAATCTCGCAATCCTCAACCAGATAGCGCAGATCGGGAATAACGATAGCGTGGCGGGTCAGTCGGGGGCTTTTTTCGAAGGCGATGCGGGTTCCGACGGGTAGCCAGATCCCTGCTAAGGTTGGCACCCATTGGGCGAGCGTCATCAGCAGCGTAAGCGGCAAAACAATTACCAGCAGTAATAGCGCAATTACGGCTTTGTATTTACCCTTCATGGGCAGTTAATATCCTGATTTAGCGAAAGAATTAAGCCGACAGTGCCGATCATTGTCGCATGTTTAGCCAGTCAGTTGAAGCGTATGCCATTTTTAAGGATAGATGCTCTATCATTATTCATAGAACTTATTGAATTCAATAATATTTTATAAATTGTAAGATTATTTTAATCATGCTAACGTGAATGCAAAATCACTGGAGAAAGTCTTATGAAACTCGCCGTTTATAGCACAAAGCAGTACGACAAAAAGTATCTGCAACATGTTAACGAGACTTATGGATTCGAACTTGAATTTTTCGACTTTCTGCTGACCGAGAAAACCGCCAAAACCGCGCACGGGTGCGAAGCCGTCTGCATCTTCGTCAACGATGACGGCAGTCGCCCCGTGCTCGAAGAGTTAAAAAAGCAGGGCGTGAAGTACATTGCCCTGCGCTGCGCGGGCTTTAACAACGTGGATCTTGATGCGGCAAAAGAGCTGGATCTGAAGGTGGTTCGCGTTCCAGCCTACTCCCCGGAAGCGGTAGCGGAACACGCCATCGGCATGATGATGTCCCTGAACCGTCGTATTCACCGCGCCTATCAGCGCACCCGCGACGCCAACTTCTCTCTGGAAGGCCTGACCGGCTTTACCATGTACGGCAAAACCGCAGGCGTGATCGGCACCGGTAAAATCGGCGTGGCTGCCCTGCGCATCCTCAAGGGCTTTGGCATGCGCCTGCTGGCGTTTGACCCTTACCCAAGCGCTGCCGCGCTGGAGCTGGGCGTAGAGTATGTCGATCTGACCACGCTGTTCTCGCAGTCAGACGTGATCTCCCTGCACTGCCCGCTGACGCCGGAAAACTATCACCTGCTCAACCAGTCGGCATTTGACCAGATGAAGGACGGCGTGATGATCGTCAACACCAGCCGCGGCGGGTTGATTGATTCCCAGGCGGCGATCGAAGCGTTGAAAACGCAGAAGATTGGCGCGCTGGGGATGGACGTGTATGAGAACGAGCGCGATTTGTTCTTTGAAGACAAGTCCAACGACGTGATTCAGGATGACGTCTTCCGCCGCCTGTCCGCCTGCCACAACGTGCTGTTCACCGGCCATCAGGCGTTCCTCACCGCCGAAGCGCTAATCAGCATTTCGGAAACCACGCTGGGGAATTTGCAGCAGCTGGAAAAGGGTGAAGATTGTCCTAACGCGATCGCGTAAGCATAAGGTGCCGGGCATTACGCCCGGCCTTTTTCACTTTCCTGAGACAAACGCCAGAAGTCGTGTCCTGCCGGATACTGGTATAAACGAAGCGAAAATTTCTCCACAACCGCCGTGATATATTCGAAAATGGCCGACTGCGTATTTTCATAATCCATCCACATTGTGGACGTGGTAAAGCAGTATATTTCCAGCGGGATCCCCGATGCCGACGGCTTTAACGTTCTCACCACGATGTACATATCCTTGATAATATCGGGTCGTTCAGCAAGGTAAGCCATCATATAATGGCGAAACAGCGTTAAGTTAGTCAGCCCATTATCCACAAACCAATTGTCGGCAACGCCCAGCGGATCGCGGCCATCGAGCAGCTTCGCCAGCGGTTCACTCACCCCGCGTATTCCCAGCATGGGTGCCAGTATCTCCTGATTGAGAAACACCACCGAATGCTGATCGATGGTGGTGCTGCGCATTATCCTGCGCGCCCCCGAGGAAAACATCGCCTGCCAGTTAGTGTAGGTTTCTGTTAAGAAATTCTTTGTCGGAATACGTGAAATCGTATTATCCCAGTTGCGAATGGTGATGGTGTGCAGCGCAATATCCGTCACTTCTCCGCTGAGGTTTTTATCCGGCATTTCAATCCAGTCGCCGAGCTGAAGCACGTCGTTTGACGAAAGCTGAACGTTGGCGACAAGGGAAAGCAGCGTATGCTGAAAGACCAGCATAAGCACCGCAGCAACCGCACCGAGGCTTGAAATAATAATGGCCGGTGATTTATTCGACATCACCGCGATAATCATGATGGCTGCAATGATATGGACTAAAATTTTCCCTATCTGGATGTAGCCTTTTATGGAGTGGTTTTTCCGCTTGGTTTTTCGCAGATAGGAGCTGTTAACAATATCCAGCATTTCGTTGAAAAATACCGAGAGAAAAACAAAAAATAGAATCCCGCAAATGGTGTTTATCGCCGTAACCAGCGATGCCGGCATATTCGGCATAAACTGTAATACGTAATAAACGATGATAACCGGAACAAAATTAGAGAGCTTTTCAGCGATTCGACGATCCTTTTCTAATGGAACGTCCTGCTTATGGCTGGAAAAGAACACTCTTCTGACAACTTTAATTAACAGGAATTTGCACATAAGATGTGCAAAAAAACCGGAGATAATTAACAGTATGATGTTAAAACCTATTGCAAGTGCAGGATTGCTCTCAATAAACGTTAATAAATAGTCCAGGTACGCCATCATCCCTCACCTGCTTTGCTCGCTACGTTATCTCTGTTTTAACCTAAGGCCGTGACCTTATTTCCCTCAAAGCCGGGCATGACGCCCGACTCAGGTAGCAGACCACATTCCCCTTACGCACTCAACCCGCGATTCGCCAGCATGGGTTCAATACGGGGATCGTGTCCGCGCCAGTCGCGGTACAGCGCTTCCAGATCGCTGCTGTTCCCGCGCGACAATATCGCCTCGCGGAATTTTTGCCCATTCTCCCGCGTTAAGCCGCCCTGCTCGACGAACCACTGATAGCCATCGTCGGCCAGCATTTGCGTCCACAGATACGCGTAGTAGCCCGCCGCGTAGCCGCCGCCAAAAATATGGGCGAAATAGCTGCTGCGATAGCGCGGCGGAACCGCCGGCAGATCCAGCCCCTCTTTGTTGAGCGCTTCAGCTTCAAATGCCTCTACGTCGTCGACGGCACCGTCAATGCTGTGCCAGTTCATGTCCAGCAGCGCTGCGCTCAGCAGCTCCGTCATGTCGTAACCTTTGTTGAACTGGGTCGCGTTAAGCATTTTATCGCGCAGCCCCTCCGGCATCGGTTCACCCGTTTCGTAGTGGCGGGCATAGTGCGCAAAGACCTGCGGATGGCTAGCCCAGTGCTCGTTGATTTGTGACGGGAATTCCACGAAGTCGCGCGGCGTATTGGTGCCTGAAAGCGTGGCGTAGCGCTGGCTGGCGAACAGGCCGTGCAGGGTATGGCCGAACTCGTGGAACAGGGTGATGACATCATCCCAGGAGATCAGCGCGGTCTGCCCGCTCGCCGGTTTTGGATAGTTACACACGTTGTAGATCACCGGCCGCGCGGCAAATTCGAAGGATTGCTCAACGAAGTTCCCCATCCACGCCCCGCCGCCCTTCGAATCGCGGGCGAAGAAATCACCGTAGAACAGCGCCATGCCTTCGCCCGTGTGGTCAAAAATCTCCCATACGCGAACGTCAGGGTGATAAACCGGAATATCAAACCGCTCCACGAAGCCGATGCCAAACAGCTGGCTGGCGGCCCAGAACACGCCGTCGTGCAAGACGGTATTCAGCGCAAAATAGGGCTTAACCTGCGATTCATCGAGCGCGTATTTCCCCAGGCGCACGCGCTCGGCGTAAAATGCCCAGTCCCACGCCTGCGCGGTAAAACCGCCCTGTTCGTCATCAATCACCTTCTGGATATCCGCCAGCTCCGCCGCTGCCCGGGCGCGCGCCGCTGGGACGATCCCGCGCATAAAGGCCAGCGCGGCGGCGGGCGTTTTGGCCATCTGGTCGGCCGTACTCCAGCTCGCATAATCCGCAAAACCCAGCAGTTTCGCCTGACGCGCTCGCAGCGCGGTGAGGCGAAGGATCAGCTGTCGGGTATCGTTTTCATCGCCCTTCTGGGTGCGTTCCCATCCGGCTTTGAACAGGTTTTCGCGGGTCTGACGGTTGGCCAGCGCCGAGAGCGCAGGCTGCTGGGTCGTATTCAGCAACGGGATCAGCCAGCGATCCTTCAGCCCCTTCTCGGCGGCAGCCTGCGCGGCGGTGGCAATCTCATCAGCGCTCAATCCCTCAAGTTGATGCACGTACTCAGCGACCAGCCCGCCCGCTTTATCCGCCGCAAGCAGGCGCTGATTGAACTGACTGGTCAGGGAGGCTGACTCAGTATTCAGCGATTTCAGCTCCGCTTTCTCTGCGGAACTCAGACGCGCGCCAGCCAGTACAAAGTGCTGGTGCGTCTCTTCCACCAGCCGACGGGATTCGGCATCCAGCGTGGCGCGATCCTGCCAGACGCTCTCCACGCGCGAGAAAAGCGTATCGTTGAGCCAGATATCGTTCGCCAGCCCCGCCAGCTCGGTCGAAAACTGCTCGTCCAGCTCCTGAAGATAATCGTTGGTGTGCGCAGAGGTCATGGCGAAGAAAACGCTGCTGACGCGCGATAGCATGGCACCGCTTTTTTCCAGCGCCAGAACGGTATTGTTGAAGTCCGGAGCATCAGCTTGCGCGATGATGGCCTCGATGTCGGCACGCTTCTGGCGCATCGCTTCATCAAATGCCGGGCGATAGTGGCTATCGTTAATCGCGTCAAAACGCGGCGCCTGATAGGGCAACTGGCTGATTTCAAAAAAAGGATTATTGACCGACATCGTTGACTCCTTAATACGGTATATCCCCCCAGAGTAGGCCAGCGGGCCAGAGCCTGCAATGCCGTTATACAAATGTTGCCTTAACGGCGTGGCGGAGAGCGTGCTATGGTAGTACTACATAAAAAGCGTTGAGGAACAGTGAGATGATTATTTTAGTTACCGGGGCGACAGCGGGTTTTGGTGAAAGCATCACGCGTCGCTTCGTCGCCAACGGCCATAAGGTGATTGCAACGGGCCGTCGTCAGGAGCGTCTGCAGGAACTGAAGGACGATTTAGGCGACAGCATCCTGACCGCGCAGCTGGACGTCCGCAATCGCGCCGCCATCGAAGAGATGCTGGCGAACCTGCCCGCCGAATGGCGTGAGATCGACGTGCTGGTTAACAACGCCGGCCTGGCGCTGGGCATGGAGCCAGCGCACAAAGCCAGCGTCGAAGATTGGGAAAACATGATCGACACCAACAATAAAGGGCTGGTGTATATGACCCGCGCGGTGCTGCCAGGCATGGTCGAGCGCAATCGCGGTCACGTCATTAACATCGGCTCTACCGCGGGCAGCTGGCCCTACGCGGGCGGTAACGTCTATGGCGCGACCAAAGCCTTCGTGCGCCAGTTCAGCCTGAACCTGCGCACCGACCTGCACGGTACCGCCGTTCGCGTCACCGATATCGAGCCGGGCCTGGTGGGCGGCACCGAGTTTTCCAACGTGCGCTTCAAGGGCGATGACGCGAAGGCGGATAAAACCTACGAAAACGCCAATGCGCTGACGCCGGAAGATATCACCGAAGCGGTCTGGTGGGTGGCGACGCTGCCAAAACACGTCAACATCAATACCGTTGAAATGATGCCGGTCAGCCAAAGCTTTGCCGGGCTGAACGTGCATCGCGGCTAATCTGCCCTTCCCGGCCTGCGGGCCGGGTATGTGATGCGGGGCAAAAGAATGGTAGTATGTTCAGGTTAACTCTCTGAGAAATCACACCCATGGCCGCTGAATCGCAACTCAATCCTACCCAGCCCGTTAATCAGCAAATCTACCGTATTTTACGACGCGACATTGTCCACTGCCTGATCCCGCCGGGAACGCCGCTCTCTGAAAAAGAGGTCTCCGTACGTTTTGACGTTTCTCGTCAGCCCGTACGCGAAGCGTTTATTAAGCTCGCGGAAAACGGCCTGATTCAGATCCGCCCGCAGCGCGGCAGCTATGTGAATAAAATTTCGCTCTCGCAGGTGCGGAACGGCTGTTTCGTGCGCCAGGCCATTGAGTGTGCCGTGGTGCGCCGGGCCGCATCGCTGATAAACGAAAACCAGATCTACCTGCTGGAACAAAACCTGCACCAGCAGCGCATTGCGATTGACCGTAAACAGCTGAACGACTTTTTCCAGCTGGACGATGAGTTCCACCAGAAGCTGGCGCAAATTGCCGACTGCCAGCTGGCGTGGGATACCATCGAGAATATTAAGGCCACCATTGACCGCGTGCGCTATATGAGCCTGGATCACGTTTCGCCGCCCCAAATGCTGCTTCGACAGCACCATGACATTTTCAATGCGCTGGATAAGCGTGATGCGGAGGGTGTCGAAAAAGCGATGACCCTGCACCTGCAGGAAATTAGCGAATCGGTGCAGCTTATTCGTCAGGAAAACAGCGAGTGGTTTAGCGAGGAATAAATTCGCCGCCGCCTTTCGGCAGCGGCAATGTTTATTAGCGAACGACCAGTACCGGGATGGTGGCATAGCGTAAAATAGATTCGGCATTCGAGCCGAGCAGGTGGGTTGTCATGCTCGGGTTTTTCGAACCGATAACAATTACGTCATAATCCCCCTCTTTGCTTAGCCTGATTATTTCGTCACGCACGTTGCCAAAACAGACTTTGCAGTGAATATCGTTCGGTGAAATATCGAAAAGCCGCTTCAGTGCCGTCATTTTCTTCTCGGACTCGACGGTCATATACTCTTCAAACTTCTTGATATCGGCGTTGAACCCGCGCAATAGCGAGCGGCTACTGTTTGGCAGAATGTTCACCAGGGTAATCGACGCGCCTTCTGCCTTCGCCAGGTTGGCCGCGTGGCGCACCGCCTTATCGCTCAAGTCCATTTCAAACACATCAACAGGCATCAAAATCTTCTTGTACATAAGCCTGACTCCTTATTCCGATGAGAGGATTATTTCCTGCCTTAAGAGTGCCATTAGCAATATAAACAAACCCTCAACGCTTGCAGGGGTAAATTATCCATTACGGAAAATAACTGTCCACTTTGTAAATTATCGTCCTGAACCGTCAGCGGCATTCAGAACGGAGAAAAAAGTGTGATCTTGATCGGAAGCAAATAATTTATGCGAAGAGAGGCGTATTAATAATGCCCGTCAACGGCGAAACGTGAAATAACGCCGTAGCGGATAGTGAGAGAGGAGAAAATACCATGATGACATACGACCGTAACCGCAACGCCATTACCACCGGCAGCCGGGTCATGATCAGCGGCACGGGCCGCACCGGCCTGATTAAAGCGATTCACAGCGAGGGCCTCGACGCCGCGCAGGTGCGCCGCAGCAAAACGGTGGAAGTGGAAGGATGCGAAGGGAAGTTCGAACCGGTTGAGCTGATTCGTCTGGGAATGCACTAACAGTGCAACGTCATGCCGCCGCGAACGGCGGCATGTCAGGGATTAAACCTGCGCCGCGTACTGCGCAACCGTGGCTTTCGCCCCCTTCTGCAGCAGCGTCTGATACGCCTTCATGACGGCATCCACAAAGACCGCCTCCTGCGGCAGCTCGTTTCCGAAGATAGCCTCTATGCCCAACAGCGCCTTCACGCGGCTTTCGCCTTCAGCGCTACCCTCTACCGCCGCCTGAATGATTGCCAGCTGCGGGTCGCTTACCTCAATTGCATTGCCCTGCTCGTCAACGCCGCCAACGTAACGCATCCAGCCCGCGACGCCCAGCGCCAGCAGCGGGAAGCTTTTCTGATGCACCAGATGCCAGCGCATGGAATCAAGCATACGCTGCGGAAGTTTCTGGCTGCCGTCCATCGCGATCTGCCAGGTGCGGTGACGCAATGCCGGATTGCTGTAGCGGGCTATCAGCATATCGGCATAACGGCCCAAATCAACGCCTTTCACCTTCAGCGTGGGTGCCTGCTCTTTCAGCATCAGCGCATGTGCTGCCACGCGATAGTTCGCGTCTTCCATGCAGTCGTTGATGTGCTGGTATCCTGCCAGATAGCCAAGGTACGCCAGGAACGAGTGGCTGCCGTTAAGCATACGGAGCTTCATCTCTTCAAACGGAATGACGTCTGAAACCAGCTCGGCACCCGCTTTTTCCCACTGAGGACGCCCGGCAACAAAGTTGTCTTCGACCACCCACTGGCGGAACGGCTCGCAGGCCACGCCCGCCGGATCGCGAACGCCGGTCAGCTGTTCGATTTTATCCAGCGTTTCCGCCGTCACCGCAGGCACGATGCGATCCACCATGGTCGACGGGAAGGTCACGTTGGCCTCAATCCAGTCTGCCAGGTCGCTGTCGATTGCACGCGCGTAGGCGCAGGTCACATTACGCATCACGTGACCGTTTTCCGGCATGTTGTCACAGGACATGACGCTAAAAGCAGGCAGTCCCGCCGCCCTGCGACGCGCCAGCGCTTCCACAACCACGCCCGGCGCGGATTTCGGCTGGTGCGGGTTTTGCAGGTCTGCGACGATAAACGGATGATCGAGCATCAGTTGACCCGTTGCCGGGGAATGACAGTACCCTTTCTCGGTAATGGTCAGCGAAACGATAGCAACCTGAGGCTCACACATCGCGGCCAGGACGGTTTCCAGTCCGTCAACCTGAGCGTGCAGCGCCTTTTTGACCACGCCGACCACGCGCGACGTCCACGCATCGGCAGACATCTCCGCCACGGTGTACAGATTATCCTGCGCCTTGAGGTCGGCAATCTGCTGTTCCCCACCAATCAGGTTAACTTCGCAGTACCCCCAGTCGCTGCCGTATTCAGCCGCCAGAATGTCGGTGTACACCGCCTGGTGCGCACGGTGAAATGCGCCAAAACCTAAATGAACAATGCGTGCCTTGAGGCTATCGCGATCGTATTGAGGAAGCGTCGCTTTCGCCTGTAATAACCGGTTTTCCATGATTGAGACTCGTTAATTTAACTACGCTGCGATCCGCAGCCGCTCTCTTGTCAGAGCGGTTGCGCCTGCTGACTACACCAACTAGAATGGCAGTTGAGGTAAAAAAATATCTGCTATTAACCATACTGATACTGCAGTTACAGATATTGATTTATATTAACTTTTGTCCATGTGGTGTGACATGAATGAAAAGTTGTGTGACAGGTCACTCAAGATATAAACCGTTAGCGCCGCGATGAAAGTGCCCCGTAGGCGACAGACGCTTTCTGAGGAGATTCAGCCGCGTCTTCCGCTATGCTCAGATCGCGGTCACGCACTTCTGGCATTAATACGGCAGAAATCAGGCCAATCGCTGAATAGGCGATAAGCATCGCGACAATCGGCCACCAGGAACCGGTCATATTGCAGAAAATCCCCGCCAGCACAGGGCCAAAGCCCACCGCCACCAGGCCACCGGCCTCTTTAGAAATCGCCATGCGGGTAAAGCGGTTACGCGAGCCAAACATCTCTGCCATGGTGATGTTTTCCAGGGCAAACAGCCCCAGCACCGCGAAGTTGTGGATAACGATAATCGACAGCATGATCACGCCCGGCGCGTAGCTCTTGTCAACGATGATCGACAGCATCGGGTACGCCAGGATGATGGCTGAAATATTAAGAATGATGTACGGCAGACGACGCCCCACCTTGTCCGACAGCCAGCCCAGCAGCGGGATAGAGATAAACCCGAGGATGGAGCTTATCATCAGCGCATCGGTCGGAATGCCTTTATCGAACAGCAGCGTCTGCACCAGATATCCCGCCAGGAAGGTCTGAATTAAACCTGAGTTGCCCGCCTGACCAAAACGCAGGCCGGTTGCCAGCCAGAAGGACTTGCTCTTAAACATCGCGCCCAGCGAGGTTTCCTGTGTCGCTACCGGTGCTGCAGCGTCAGCGTCGTTTACCTTCTCAAATACCGGACTCTCTTTGAGGTTCATTCGCAGCCAGATTGCGAAGATCATCACCACGACGCTTGCCAGGAACGGCACGCGCCAGCCCCAGGCGATTAACTCTTCACGATCGAGGGCAAAGAACATCACCGCCCAGATTGCGGTGGCGCTCAGCGTGCCGCAGTTGGTGCCCATCGCCACCAGCGAGGAGATGATGCCGCGCTTCCCTTTCGGCGCGTACTCCGCCAGCATAGTGCCTGCGCCGGAGATTTCAGCCCCAGCGCCCAGGCCCTGAATAATACGCAGCGTCACCAGCAGCACCGGCGCGAAAATGCCGATCTGTGCGTAGGTTGGCAGGACGCCAATGAGGGTGGTACAGATCCCCATCATGGTAATGGTAATAAACAGCACCTTTTTGCGGCCAATGCTGTCGCCCATTCTGCCGAAAATAAAGGCCCCGACGATACGCGCAATGTAGCCCGCGCCGTAAGTCCCCATCGCCAGTATCAGCGCCATCGCGGCGGACTGTTCCGGGAAGAAGATTTCGTGAAAAACCAGGGCTGCGCCCAGCGAGTAGAGCTGGAAATCCATAAACTCCAGCGCCGTGCCCAGCCAGCCGGAAACGGCGGCTTTCACCAGGTCTGATGTCGTTCTTTGAGGTTGTGCTTGCGTCATAATGGCTATCTCTGAAAGGTAAGATGCGTACCACATAGAGCCTGTCTGCGCAGGCTCTTAACCGCGTGAATTGTTATTGGCCGAACGTGAGTAAGACCTTACAGCACTGCCGCTGGTCTTTTTCAAACAGTTCGATTGCGTCTGTAACGTGGTGATAGTCAAAAGTATGGGTAATCAGTTTTTCAGGGTCGATTAGCCCCTTCTTCAGCCAGTCAATCACGACCGGGAATTTGTTGGCATTCAGCCGCGAGGAGAAAATCGACAGCTCTTTGCCGGTGATCCCCTGCTGTACGATCTGGCTCGGGTCGCTGGAGAAGCCCATCAGCACAATGCGCGCAGCCGGAGAGGCCAGGGTAATCGCCTCCTGCAGTATCGACGGGTGGCAGGCAGCGTCAACGATTAACGTCGGCCTGATCCCCTTCTCTTCCAGCGCGGCCTGCAGCGATTGTTCAGCGTTGTTAAAGACCCAGTCCGCGCCGCTGCGCTGCGCCATCGCCAGACGTTCGTCGATGCGATCGACAACGATAACCTGCTTGACCTTGTAGACGCCCTTCAGCGCCTGTACGGTGACCAGCCCCATCGGGCCTGCGCCGTAAATCAGCGCCACGTCCTGTTCGGTCGGCTTTGCATGGCCCGTCACGTTGGCCGCAATGGTGAAGGGTTCAACCATAACGGCGTGTTTATCGGGGATCTCATCCGGAATGGGCCAGGCATTTTTTGCAGGCACCACCGCGTACTCGCTGAAGCCGCCGTCACGGTGGACGCCCAGCACGACCAGCGAGGTGCAGACGTTTGGTTTGCCGACGGAGCACGGATAGCAGTGTCCGCAGCTGATTACCGGGTCAACCGAGACGCGCTGACCAAGACGAGCACCGTCTACGCCCTCGCCTGTGGCATCGATCTCGCCAAAAAATTCGTGACCGATCACGCGCGGGTATTTAGCGAACGGGTTATGCCCACGGTAGATATGGCTATCTGAACCACAAATCCCGGCGAGCTTGATTTTGACGCGCACGTCGCCTGCAGCAGGTGCCGGGAGTGGACGATCTTCAATCACCAGTTCGTTCGGCTGTTGAATGACTACGCTTTTCATCGTTTGCTCCTCGGTTACCAGTTCCACAGCGTGCCGTCTTCAAGACGGGCCACCGGCAGATAGGCCGGATCGTAGGGGTATTTCGCCGCCAGCTTCTCGTCAAACTCAATGCCCAGCCCCGGCTTGTCGCCCGGATGCATATAGCCGTTGTCGAAGCGCCAGCTGTGCGGGAAGACGTCCAGCATCTGTTCGGAGTAGCCCATGTATTCCTGCACGCCGAAGTTTGGCACCCACAGGTCGAAATGCAGCGCCGCGGCGTGACAAATCGGTGACAGATCCGACGGGCCGTGTGAACCGGTACGCACCTGGTACAGCGAGGCAAAGTCAGCAATGCGCCGCATCCCCGTAATCCCACCCGCATGGGTAATGGTGGTGCGGATATAGTCGATAAGCTGCTCTTCGATCAGCTGTTTGCAATCCCAGATGCTGTTGAACACTTCACCTACGGCGATTGGCGTGACGGTGTGCTGGCGAATCAGACGGAAGCACGCCTGGTTCTCCGCTGGTGTCGGATCTTCCATCCAGAACATGCGGAACTCTTCAATGCTTTTACCAAAGCGCGCCGCTTCAATCGGCGTCAGGCGGTGGTGCATGTCGTGCAGCAGGTGCTCATTAAAGCCAAACTTGCTGCGCACCGCATCAAACAGCTTTGGCGTGAAGTCGAGGTATTTCTCGGTGGACCAGAGCTGCTC
>Ga0105244_10001112_pt1 | contig 22366 bp, 21 predicted proteins | sample KBSM44metaG_FD_80423 | JGI IMG/M metagenome (GOLD analysis project Ga0105244, IMG submission 80423) | Miscanthus rhizosphere microbial communities from Kellogg Biological Station, Michigan, USA - KBS M4-4 metaG | ecosystem: Host-associated > Plants > Roots > Rhizosphere > Soil | place... | reverse complement strand
TATAAGGATACTTGATGATTGAAATTGACGGACAGTTTTATGAACCGGCTGAGAACAGTGCTGCTAAGAATATTGCACTCTACGCACTAGAGAAGGAACTCGATAGACAAGGTATCGAAGTTGATGACCTCGAAACGGATGAGGTAATCATTGATCTAATCGACTTGGCTGATGTGGTCGTGGAAGCTCTCCTTGAAGCTGGAGTCACTATCCCTGAAGATATCAAAGACTAAGGATAGACTTGACTTCTCCTACTACTGCTGATGACCTGACTGTGGTGATTACCACCATTCCAACCCGCAAAGTGCGCCTGAACAAGGCTCTTGCGAGTGTAAAATACCAGACTCTTCAGCCCAAAGAGATCATCATACAGACAGACTATGATAAGCTTGGTGCTCCGGGCAACAGAGATGCCGGTCTAGCTCGTGTAATGACACCATACGTAGCTTTTCTCGATGACGACGATTACTTCTACCCTGACCACTTGGAAACGCTCTACGCGGCCATCAAGGAGCAGGACGCCGATATCGTCTACTCATGGTTCGATGTCGAAGGCGGAACAGATCCGTTCCCCGAGAACTTCGGACGCCCATTTGACCCCGAGAACCCTGTTCAGACTACTGTGACGACGCTTTGCCGTACCGATATCGTCCGAAATGCCGGGGGATTCTCCAACACCTATGGACTAAATGAGGTACAGCTTGAGACATTCTCTCAAGGGAACACTGTAGGTGAAGACTTTCGAATGATCATGTCTGCTGTCACCAACGGTGCTCACGTTTATCACGTTCCTAAGAGAACGTGGGCTTACGTACACTGGACGGGAAACACCTCAGGACGCCCTGACAGGTGGGAAATGCCAGAGACTAAGCTTTTGGTCATTGTTCCTTCTAGAGGCCGTCCTGACAATGCTCACAGGCTTCTGAGGGCCATTGACGAGACTTCCCTTGGTGTTGATGTAATCTTCGCTGTTGATTCTGGTGACAAGACCTTCCCGCAGTACCCTGAGTACAACACTAGACCTGTCAAAGGTGGCTCAATGGTAGCAGCCCTCAATGAGGTTGCCCGTCAATTTGCCATGAAGTACAAATACATTGGATTCCTTGGGGACGACACCTTGCCTCAGGGAGATTGGCATGGTAAGATCATCTCAGCGCTTGAATCCAAAGATAATTCCATCGTATATGGAAACGATTTGATTCAAGGCCCAAACCTTCCCACAGCGGTATTCATGGATTCGAACATCATCCGTCTCCTTGGTTTCATGGCACCTCCTGAGCAGAAGCACCTCTTTGTAGACAACTATTGGAAGAGGCTCGGAGAAAGTTCTGGAACTCTGATCTACGTTGATGATGCCATAATTGAACACCTCCACCCTCTTGTGGAGAAGGCAAGCTCTGACGCTACCTATGTTCAGGTTGATTCTCTCTGGAATCACGATGAAAAGGCTTTCAATGAACGTATGACTTCAGGTGCATTTTATGAGGACGTTAGGAAAATCTCTTGAGTACGGTATATACTGGAGGAACATTTGACTTGTTCCATATGGGCCATGTACAATTGCTCTCAGGATGTAAGAAGATCTCTGGACCTGATGGTTGGGTTATCGTGGCCTTGAATGAAGACGACTTCGTTGAAGAATTCAAAGGAGTAAAACCTACAATGTCCTTGGAAGAGCGTATGGCGGTTGTCAGCGCGTGCCAGTATGTAGATGAAGTAGTTGTCAATACTGGTCGGCAGAATTCAACTGAGACCATTCTACGACATGGACCAGTTGATTTTGTGGCTATTGGTGACGACTGGGCACCTCCCAAGGACTACTACGCTCAGATGGGTTTCTCCAAAGAATGGCTAAATTCACATAGGATTACTCTCGTCTACATTGACCGAAATACAGGAATGTCCTCCACCGTGATACGTGAGAGACTTAGAAAGTAATCTTAGTGTATCTTAATCATGGTAAACTGGATGTGGGAGGCCCCACACTATTCTAGTGGGGATTGTCATGTCCAGTAAACCAGATTACCAACTTGAATACGTTTTCACCAAAAAGAAGTTCAAGACCGTCGTATGGTGGTGCATTGGACTATTCATTGCGCTCCGTGTGGCTAGAATCATACTCTACTTGACCTTCGGAGTCATGTGGCTGAGCAGTATTCCTGCTGCTTTCATCTTCTTTTTCACCGGCTTTGTACTCGGTGTGCTCTTTGTAGCCATCTATCTGTACCGAAGGTCCGTCCGTGTCGATGAGATCGAACGTGAAAAGGATAGACTATTGAAATAAAATAACACAGAAAAGGAACAATGACAACTCTATATGACCTTGTAGACCAAAATGAACTAGAACGCATGATGTCCGAAAACAGGATCAGCAAGCAAGTCCATCCCTACCTCCCGCTCACCATCTACAACTACACCAATCGGGCACAGTTCGTGAACGAGTGGACCGAATCAGAGCGTGTTTGTCGAGGTCTGATCGTAGAAGACGGAACGAATCAGGTTATCGCAAGAGGCCCTTCAAAATTTTTCAACTACGGTCAGACTGGCGCACCTGAAATCTCTTCTGAGGATGAGGTACGAGTTACCCGCAAGGAAGACGGCTCTCTAGGCATCGGATGGTACTATTATCATGACGGTAATGAAAACTACGGAATTGCCACACGAGGATCATTCATGTCTCCTCAGGCTATCCACGCCACAGAAATTCTCAGTGGTGACCTCGAATACGATATCTGGGACTCTTACAGCCGTGATGAAACGGAAATCTTTGAAATTGTATACCCTGAAAACAGAATTGTGCTGGACTACAAGGGCAGAGATGAACTGATCCCTCTTGGAACTGTTGGAAATGAATCTGGACTTATTGAATCGCGTGCCAATTCAGTGATTGTAGGGCATTTCGGCAGACTCATGACGTTTGGTGAAGCCCTTTCATTGCCGATTCCTCATGATGAGGAAGGGTACGTTATTGATGTGGTGGAGAGAGTAAGAAAGTTCTCCGGAGGATACACTATCACCAAGGCTCACGTGAAGCTCAAGGGTGAAGAGTACAAACTTCTCCATGGACTCCTGACCAACACCAACGCCCGTAGAATCTGGGTACAGATGGCTGCTCGTGCGTGCCATAAGTACATCAACTCAGCGGAAGAATGGAGCCGTATGCTTCACCACAAAGCGGAAGACTTCATGCGTGTTGACACATCCAAGGATATTGTTGACACATTCTTGACAAATGTCCCTGATGAGTTCTATAATTGGGTGACCAAGAAAATTGACTCTATCCAAGATAGAGTAGATGACCTTGTAGCTCAGGCCAGAACACTCGCTGGACAGGCATCACTCATCGAAGACAAGCGTTCACGATATGAACTTGTCAAAGATCACCCCCTTTGTAGGGAAATCCTTCAGTACGCTGGAAAGAACGACGAAGCAAACATCATCCTCAAGGCATGGGTACTAGCCAAGCCTGAAGGGAATGATACTCCTTTCCGTGTTGATGAAGACTAAATGACGAAAGACGAAAGAAACAATGCTAAACAGTAATCAGGAACTCGTGATCCTCCGTGGTTTGCAGGGTTCAGGTAAGACCACGTTTGCACATAACTGGGTAGCGGAAGACCCTGACTGGAGATTCCGTGTGAACCGTGACGACATCCGTAAGTCAGCATACAACATGTTCTGGGGATTGAGTCACCACATGGAAGGAACAATCTCCCTCGCAGAAGAAGCTCAGGCGATTGCTGCCCTCAAGGCTGGACTATCTGTTATCATTGATGCTACAAACCTTAGAGCGCGAACTGTCAAAGACTGGTATGCTGTAGCCAATAGCCTCAACGTACCTGTCCGTGTCCACGACATTGACACACCTCTAGAAGCTTGCATCGACAATGATAAGAAAAGGGATAAGAAAGTAGGTGAGGACGTTATCAAAAGTTTCAACGACAGATTCTTCAATAAGGGTAAGTTCCCACCTGTACCTCCAAACGTGGAGGTAGAGCCATTGGGTCGGGCCTACACCCCCAATCCTAGCCTCCCCAAGGCGGTCTGGGTGGACTTGGATGGTACACTGGCGGAACGAGTCCACGAACTGGCTACACAGCCTGTACGAGGCCCGTACGATGAGGATCGAGTCTACGAAGACGCTGTAATCGAACACATTGCAGAGCTTGTACGTATGCTTCATGCAAACGGCTACAAGATCGTCATCATGTCTGGCCGTTCGGATAAGTGCAAAGCTGAATCCGAGCGCTGGCTCAAGGACAACAACATCCCGTACGATGACATCTTCATGCGCCGTTCCGAACTGGACAAGGGACGCAAGGATAACATCGTCAAGCACGACCTCTTCTGGGAGTTTGTAGCCCCGAAGTACGATGTGCAATTTGCCCTTGACGACCGTCAGCAGGTTGTGGACTTCACTCGTGATGTCCTCAAGATCCCTGTCCTACAGGTTGCTCCCGGTCTTTTCTAAGTTGGACAAGAGGCAGGTAGTGGTGATACTATTTCATCACTACCTGCCTTAGGCGTATAATAGAACTACACAAAACGAAGGAGTCACCATGTACACTACGGTTCTCGACAATAGAGTGGAACTTACCTACGGAGATCACGCTAAGTTTGAACTTGATTCAACGTACCGCTGTGACCGCTGTGGCTCACAGGCGTATATCCGCTCCACACTGAGGAATCCCAAGGAGGGGGAGAAAGGTGAACTCTTCTGGTGCAGCCATCACGCAAACAAGTACGAGTCGGCTCTCATGCCCCTCCTGAGGGAATGGCACGACGAACGAGCACGCCTAAAGGAAAACAAAAAGAAGGAGGACGAAAATTAGCATTGACGAGACTATTGACGAATTCCCATTCTCTTCTGAAGAGGACAGGGAATTTCAGCGACTCTTGGTGGAATTTGCTGAGGCAAACACAAGAGCCTATCAGGCTTACATTGAAGAGCACATCAACAACGTATCCATCTACCTTGTAGGTGGCGCAGTTCGAGAGATCGTACGAGGCAACGAGACCAAGATCAAAGATTGGGATTTCGCTGTGGAGGCTGAATCCTTCTACGTGATGCGTGAGTGGATGAAGAAGGAAGGATTTGAAATCTTCCTTGAGACGCCACAGTACTTTACAATCAGGGCCAAGGCTCCTAAAGAGGGATTCACTTTTGCTGGGCGGGATATGTCTGGACGAACCTTTGACTTTACACTATGTAGGACCGAAGGAGAGTATACAGACGGTCGCCATCCTGACGAAGTTGAGGTAGGTACAATCAAGACTGACCTCTCCCGTCGTGACTTCACCATGAACGCAATCGCCATGGACAGGGACGGAAATCTCATCGACCCATTCAATGGTGCCCAAGACATCAAGGATGGGTGGATTCGTTGTGTAGGCGGGGTAGCTAGATTGGAAGAGGATGCTCTGAGGATTCTCAGGGCATTAAGGTTCGCTGTACAGTTGGATTTCAAGATGTCATCTGCTATTCATGGATTCATTGTTGATCCGGATACAACTAAGTTGCTGGAAAATATCTCAGGTGATAGGATTCGAGATGAGCTAACAAAAATGTTCAGAATCGATACCTCGGAAACTCTATGGTACCTAAACAGCTACCCTTCCTTGACAGAATTTATTTTTCAAGGTAACCTCTGGTTGGAGCCTACAACCAAGGGACGATAGTTGTGAGTCAGAGCATTTCATGGTAGAATAGACTGGTAAGTCCCTTTCGGGTAACTACCAAAGTAAGTGAATAAATGGCTACCACCAATGTTCTTGACACCAGTGTACTCCTATCCGCAGGAAGGACGGCACTGCTGTCCTTTGGTGGGGATAACGTAGTCCTCCCCCTCGTAGTTGTAAGAGAGCTTGAGTCCAAGCGCAATGACCCAAATCTTGGTCTTGCTGCTCGCTCCGTTCTACGTGCCTTGGATGATCTCCGTACTAAAGGAGACCTCAAGAAGGGAGTCTCCCTTGGGGAGGGCTACGGTTCACTTCGGATCGAGACGAATAATGTACATGACGTTCCCAAGGAACTACAGAACCACCCTTCGAACGACTCCCGTATTATCACAGTAGCCTATAATCTTGCAAAGAATTCAGCGGATTCCGTTGTACTTGTCTCCAAAGATATTCCTCTGAAGATCATGGCTGAGGTTGTAGGGGTTGTTACACGAGATTTCGTTCCAGCAAACATCTCCGGCGACTTTATAGACAAGACGGAGACCTACTGGGTACCAGCGAGTGTCATCAGTGACATTCACGAATTTGGTGAAGTCAAGCTTGATATCGATGTTCCAAGGAACGTTGGTGTAATTCTTCGAAATGAAGAAAACCCAAAGAACACCGCCCTTGTTATTGCTGGACCTCAGTATGTCTTCCGCAAGGTGGAGGCTCCTGAGGTGGCAGGACTTGAGTCTAAGAGCGCCGAACAGGCTATCGCGATTGATTACCTGACAGATGACTCTATCAAGATCGTTTCCCTTGGTGGTCGCGCCGGTACTGGTAAGACCACTCTGGCCCTTGCTGCCGGTGTCGAGCAAGTCAACCGTGGAATGTATAAGAAGATCATTGTCTTCCGCTCCATGCACGCCGTTGGTGGAGAAGAGCTTGGGTTCCTTCCGGGAACCGAGGCAGAGAAGATGGACCCTTGGACCGCAGCTATCTACGACTCACTTGGCTCCTTCCTGACTCCACAGCAGATCAACCAACTCAAGGCCAAGCAGACAATTGAAGTACTTCCTTTGACTCACATCCGTGGACGTACCTTCAACAATGCCTTCATCCTCATTGACGAAAGTCAGAACCTTGAGAGGGCTACCATTCTAACAGCACTTTCCCGTTTGGGCAAGAATTCCAAGGCAGTCATGTCTTGGGATGTCTCACAACGAGACAACTTCCGCGTAGGCCGTCATGATGGCGTCTACGAGGTAACAAGTCGCCTTCTTGGCGAGAAACTATTTGCTCACACGTCACTCCAGAAGTCCGAGCGTTCGGACGTTGCAGAGCTTGTCTCCCGAGTTCTGGATGACTTTGAGCTATAAACTATAGGAAACTATGACGAACGACAACATTGTTAAAAGATTTGAACATCACCCGCCTAAGGACGAGTTCACGGTCAGCCAGCATGAGAACACTCGCGCTGAGACTCGTGAACTAGCCAAGTTCTACGAAGCCACTCTTCCAGAGGGCCGAGAGAAGGCGCTAGCGATTACGAAGCTTGAAGAGGCCCTCATGTGGGCCAACGCAGCTATCGCACGTAACTAGATTACCCATAAACACAAGGGACATCTGCTTCGGCAGGTGTCCCTTCGTGGTAGAATAGAGGGGGTGCATTGTATGGTAGAATAGAGAATTTTATTTGATACTTGCACTCCCCAGACACTTCTACCCAGCGGGGCTATCTTGGCGAACCCACCAAACCTTACGTATTGCAAGATTATCGGAAACTTTAAAGCCTTTATTGCTGACAACGCGGACTCTGACGATCTTCCAGACTTCGTTCCGATGTCCGGTACTGGACAAATCTGGCCTAACGTTACCATGGCAAAGAACACTCAGGTTGGGTACAAGTCTACCTACTTCAACAGTCCCATCTCCGTTATGGTTGACCTTGAAGGTGACTTGACCCAAGGTGACCGTAAGTACGTCATGGTACTTTCTGAGTCCCCAACTCTGAACCCTTCATCTTTTAATTACAGTATCCTACTTAATCTTGCAGCGCAAGGTGAGTCTAATTTCCGTCAGTACGGTCCATACTCCTTTGATGTCATTCCAGATGGTGTTGTGGATCTCACCGATGCCATCCCTGTTCCGGCCTTCGCGGGTACTCCTACAGTTCAAGGACCAACTGGCCCTCCGGGAGATCTGGTCATGGTTACCTCCGGACCTGCTTGGACTGGTGCCATGGTCCTCAACGACTATCCACGTACATACCTTGGGACTCTGACAGGCAATGTAACGTCCCTGACGCTACCTACAAGCGTCTTGTCTCAGCAGTCTGGAACAATCACACTAGTACTGACTCAGGACGCCACAGGAGGCCGTACAATCGCTTGGCCAGCCGGTGTGAAGTGGCCTGACGGAATCGCTCAGCAGCCAGCAGCCGCAGCTAACTCCATGTCAGTATTCAACCTACTATGGACCGGAACAACTTGGATTGGAATGCTAGGAGGTAAGAGCTTTGCGTAGAGCACAACTTGATTGCGGATCACAGCCTGTAAGGAATCTTGCTGGCAACCCTGCATTTAGATACACCAGTGGCACATCCACTCTGCGACAGAACCTAGCACAATACCCTACTTTTGAGTATTCTGGTGCGCTGAACAACGTCCGCACAAATCTTCTCACTAATCCTAGTCTTGAGACCAATGGTTCAACTAACAACACTATCCGAACCAATCTCTCGATCAACCCGTCAATGGTTGCTGGTACAGGAACGTCCACGTGCCGAGTAAACCTCTGCGTCAATCCTCGTGGAGTAAACGCTTTCGGAGCTTATTCTTCCGGAGCTTCGCAGACGATTACTCCAAACGTAGCCATTACGGGGCACCCTGAAGGTATTACAACTGCAAATAGAGTTACTTACGCAGGAACCACTCCTAGCAACCCCGGAGTGCTTCTTATGCCCGGTGGAAGCATTGGCACAACCTATTCAATATCTGCGTGGGTTTACTTTGAATCCCTTCAGGACGTTCCCGGATCAACTGCTTTTGCAGAAGTCGGAGTACTCTCCGGACCGGCCATCACCCCTGTTGTTGGATCATGGCAGAGATACACTTGGACCCGTACTGTTACCTCGACTAATGGTATCGGATTCCGTACCGCTGCCTCTGATGGAGGGACTGGATCATTCCTTATTACAGGGATTGTTGCTGAGAATGCAGCCACCCCTACTGTAAACTTTTTCGATGGGTCCACTGCTGCACAGACAAACCTAGTCAAGGTAGTAGCTTCTCAGACAGGTGGCATTACTTTTACTGATAACGTTACGTATGCTGGAAGCATTTGGCGTCGTGGTGCAGTAGTTGCTGGCACTGGTGGACCCCTGATTCGTCAATTTGTCGCATTGACTGATCTCAAACAATCCTCAACGTATACCATTGGTGTGACCGTGGCAAATGACCAAGCGTTCACACAATGGGTTACGCTTGATTGGTGTGATACATCTCCTGCTCTAGCCGTTTCTCTGGCTCCCGGTGAACAGCGACGTTTGGTAATCACTCGTTCCCGATCAACCTATGACGCTACCTTTCGATTTGCTGACATCTCAGTCCAACAGTCCGCTACTGAAGGTCGATCTATCCTCTACAAGGATTGGCTTGTGGAGGAAGGTACCACTTCTGGAGATTACTATGCTACAACTGGAGACTTTACCTATAACTGGGTAGGAACGCCTAACGCAAGCATTAGCCAGCAGAAGATGAACCTCGTTGGAGGGTATAACTCTAACGGTCGATCCGGTATGGGCAAATCCGTTCTCTGGGCGGACAACCGAACCACTTCGGCTAGACTGGTCCCAAACACTTCGTCCAAAGACACCTACATGGAAGTCACAGGATTTACGTTTGAGACTGGAAAGACCTACACCATCTCTGCTACGATCAGACTTGATCAAGCACAGATCGCTCCTGAGTCTCGTGCCAGAAGAATTGTCGCCTACCATTCTTCAGCCACCCTTGGTGGTACCATGTCACAAAGTCCTCAGGCGGCTAACGCTGCTGGAGTTACACGAGTATCCCTGACTGTCGGTATTACCGATGGTGCTGCTCCGCAAAGCATTAGACTGTATAATGGAGCCGGTGCCAACGAAGGTGACGTATGGTGGGACTCACTTCTCATTGAAGAAACTGACGTTATGCGTCCGTACTTTGATGGAGGATCAACCCCTGCACAGGATCAAACACACGTATGGGCTGGAACTGCCGAGGCATCAGTCTCCTACCAGCAGGTAACTCGTCCCTCTGGTGTGTCATTTTCCGGTGGAAGGTTTGGACAAACGTCTACTGAGTGGTCCGCACGTGGTACAAAATCCATCAAGATTTCCCACTACTATGCGCCGATCTCGACAAACGCGGATCAGTTCGTTGAAATTCAGGGCATGGTGGGTACTCCGCTCTTGCCGAACACCACCTACACGGTTTCAGGAACCTGCCGAACCAATCAAGTGTTGGGAGGCTCGCTCGACGTTAGGGCCATGAAGTTTGTTATCGTTGTAAATAGTGTACAGCTTACAATAAACTACACAAAAACAAAAGCAAACACTCCGGGTGCGTCTCGTGTTGTTGGTACCTTCACAACCGGATCAGCAACAAATATCTCATTCTTCAGACTTTACAATGGGTCATCATACGGAAATGGAGACGTGTGGTGGGATGAACTATGCCTTGAACAGGGCGTAACTGATGGAACCTACTTCGATGGGTCTTCATGGTCCGGGGAGAATCTGGTTTCCAATCCATCCATGGAGTCCAACATAACAGGTTGGGCAGGAGCAGGAATGACTCCAGCTACTCTATCTAGAATCACCTCTCAGAGTCAGTCTGGATCGGCGTCCTTGCAGGTTACTTGTGGTGGAACTATCTCATATCAAGGAGCGTTCCTCCAAACTGGTCGTCCTACGATCAAACCTCATATGACCTATACGGCTACGGCTTGGGTGAAGGGTGAGGCTGGAAAAATGATGGCTATTGAGTGTGGAGAAATTGATAGCTCCACACAACTGATTGGGCGAACCCAATCCACCCCTGTTTCTGCTACTGGAGATTGGCAACGCCTCTCTGTGACTCGATCCATGGGTGCAACGGCAATGTATGGCGATATCGTTATCCGAAACATCAACGCGGTGTCTCATACATTCTTGGTAGATTCCGTAATGTATCAGCAATCTGAGACCCCTCCTACTGATTACTACGCCGGTAATGGTGACTTCAGTTTTGCATGGGCGGGTGCGGCAGATCAAAGCATGAGCTATCAACGTGCTCTACTCATTGGAGGATGGGGAGCAAGCTCAAATGCGTTCATCTATCAATCCTCTATTGCACCATGGAACGGAGCGAAGTGTGGGGCTGCAACCACTCAGGGCCTAGCAGGTGATGGTCTTTACGCAAATGATATCCCTGTGTTTGCAGGAACCACATACACGTTTTCATCTTGGATCAAGCTGACGAGTGCTCTTCCTCAATTCTCTGGAACAATTCGCTGGAAGGATACCAATAGTCAGATTATCCTAGATTCATCCCTAAACGTTTACGGAACAATGGTTATTGGATCGTGGACACGCGTGTCTGTTTCGGCAGTTGCCCCTGTTGGTGCTACAAAGGCTCAACCAATGTGGAGAATCTACGCAGCACACACTCCTACGACATACTATGTTGATGGTGCTATGATGGAGCAGTCCACAGTAATGACTCCGTACTTCGATGGAACGACATCAAACACCACGGACCTAACCTACTCATGGGATGGAATTGCGCACCAAAGTGCTTCTTCCATGAAAGCATCTCTGATCCCTCAGGTGATTGCTGGGAAGAGTACTGGAGTTGGGTATGTGGATAGTAAATTCTTCATGTACTCTAGTACTGCTGAAGATGGAGCCAAAACCGTGAAGTGGATTGCTCCAGCAGGAACACCTAACTCCAACTGGAGAATCGCAGGGATAGGCGCAGGTAGCTCACTTGGGTGGACTCCCAACATCAGGGCTGGAGGAACATACACCCTCTGGTTCCGATACCGTGCCAAGGGATGGCAATCCAGCCACACCTTCCAAGTTCAGGTATCTGATCAGACTTCACTGAATACTGTGGCTGCATATGATGCTCCGCAAACCATAAACACCACTGAGTGGAAAGAATATCGTCGGACTTTCACTGCTCTTAGAGACGCCACGACAAACACCATTATCTTCATATCTCTCCCGCTGACACCTCAGGTTACCACAGATGGAGAGTTTGAACTGAGAGAATGGATGTTGGTTGAAGGAGACTATAAGGGTGACTTCATTGATGGAACAAAGCCCTTCAGTAAGTGGGATGGAATTGCTAACCAATCCACCTCTGTAGGTTATCCTCCGCAGTTGCTTGATCTTGCCGGTAAGCCAGATACGGACCTCGCAGCAGTAGGCTCCACCACCCTTTCGGGAACGTGGTCCAATACTGAAGGAAGGACCATCTACACGGTCTACAACAACCTTCAGGACATCTCTGACACAGGTGTGTACCCTATCCTCACCTATGGAGCAACAGCACTTAATGACGTGATCCCAAATCAATTCATTACACTTCGCCTCCAATCGGCGACAGGTATTTATGACAACTCAATACTGGCCCGTCGTACTGGCGGTGCGGGAGCTAGTTCAGTGGGAAGCAAGATGGGAGTGAATGTGGTCTCTTATGGTCTGACTGATACTGGAACCCTTTTTAGTGCTGTCAACAACGGGCCAGTAACGTTGGATGGGACCTTCGTTTCCGATATGCCTCATGAGAGGATCAACATCCTCCCAGCTACAGCCTTTGGAAGTCACATCAGGACCATCATTTATCGTGGATACCATGATGCAGCGACCAGAGCAGCCGTTTCCCGTTACCTTGGAAACAAGTATGGATCGGCTGTAGCCTAAGAGAGTTGACGAGTGCCTTCCTGTAGTGTAATGTTCTTTTCGTAAGGAACACCAAACACTATAGGAAGGCATTTTCATTGAAAAAGTTTTACTCCATCCTCGCATCTCTCGGTCTCTCCCTGATGACTCTGGTAGGGATTAGTTTCGTCTCAGCACCAGCGGCCAACGCGGGAGACAGCCCCAACATCCAAATCTGTCATGCTACATCTTCTGAGAAAAATCCGTATAACCCGGTAACAATCTCCAAAACGGCCATTGTGACTGGAAAGGGCGATCAGGGACATGGAAGCCAACATGATGGTGACATCATTCCACCCTTCACCTACGGTGACCCCCTGAAGACCTACCCCGGAAAAAACTGGACTCCAGAGAATCAGGCTATCTACAACAACTCATGCAACATCCCCCTGAAGGTCGCTACCCCGTTGGCACCAACCTACACCCCCGGAACCTGTATCAACCCCAATGGAACCGTGAACCTCTCTGACCAGCCTGTTGGGGTTACCCTCAACTCCGGTCCGATTCTGGATGGAAACATTTGGAAGGTCTCCTACGTTCCCACTGAAGGCTACAAGTTCGCAAACGAAACTTCTGGCATCTTCGCCTTCACCGTCGTTGGTCCGGATTCCTCTGACCCTAACTGGGATGTTGAAGCTGGAGCATGTAAGCTCCCCAACATGGGTGCCGGTATCTCAAGTGAAGCCCTCATGATTGGTGGAGGACTCATCGGAGCGGGTATGCTGTTCCTTGCAGTATCCCTCTTCACCCGTCGTCGTCAGACCGCCTAACATCTAAGGAAGGCCCCTCTTCGGAGGGGCTTTCTTTTTTGTCCGGAACATGCTAGAATGGAGCAAATGAATAAGACAGTCCTACAGGCTATCACTGGCTCACGAGCCTATGGCCTTGAACATGAAAATTCTGACACCGATCGCATGGGCATTTTCGTTGCCCCAACCACATCCATTGCTGGCCTAAATTGGGCTTCCAAGGATGAGTCTTGGTCCGATGCGGGACCGGAAGGTGATGACAACACCAAGCACGAGGTTGGCAAATTCCTTCGTCTTGTGCTAAAATCGAATCCAACACTTATCGAGCTTCTGTTCATGAATGAGTATGAGATCCTTGATGAAGTCGGTCAGGGTATCATCGACATCAGACACAAGATGTTGTATGAAAAGGGAATTAGAAGCGCATATCTAGGGTATGCTCGTGCACAGGCTGACAGGGTTCTCCGAGAATATCCTGACCACAAGCCTAAGATGGCACGCCACTGCCTCAGGATTTCCCGTCAGGCTATCGATCTTCTGACCACCGGAGAGTTCAATATTCACGTTGGAGATCCCACAGAATACTTTGAACTAACAGAAAAACCATTCATGCATATGGGAATGATTCTGGAGAACGCAATCCATGAGATTGAATGCTGTAAATCAGTTCTCCCTGAATCACCGGATATCAAAGCAGTCGATGACTTCCTCAAAGAAGTTCGTCGGAACCACCTAGGATAGACTAAGAAAGAAGGAAATTGGAAAAGGACAATACAATAGAGCGAGTCAAGTCTATCTTCGGTGAAGACAGTGAGACTCGTAACGAAGCACAGATGTTCTCGCGGGATATCCTGAACCTCCTGCAAGATGCAATGCTCAACACAGGAAATACACGACTTTCTAAGGCCGTTGCAATCGGTTCTGCTGCTTGGACGATTGGTACAGCATGTAGGGGTTTCTATAAGCTCTACAAAAAGACCAAGGGTCCGGTAGAATATACAATCAAGATCACTGAAGATGAAGATATCTTCGATATTGTTGAAGAATGGCTCATGGATGCCATGCCGGAAGAAGAGCAGCGTAGTGTTTACGCAACTGCTGTTGTCACCAAAGAAGCTCCCAAGAACCGTCGTGGGCGGTCCACGGGAGAAGAGCCGCTGGCAAACTGGGAAGCTGAGCTTCTGGGACAAGAAGTTCCGGTATCCGAGAATGACCCGTTCGCCAAGGACCGTGTTGTCGTCAACCACAGCTTTGATGGTGCCATTGTCCAGACACTCACCATTGCAGGACATGAAGTACAGGTATTTACCACCACTCCTGAACGCATGAGCCGTGGAGGCGCTGACGGAGGATACAGCAGTGGTTCGTGGAACAACCGGTCCATCAACATTGTCTGCCCTACCGTTCAAGCCCGTAATGACGTTCTTCAAGAAATTGAAAACAAATCTCAGTTCCTCGTACAGTCACAGCCTCGCATGTTTGTTACTTCCAAGTGGGGAGATTGGCGTAGACGTTCCGAGATCCAGCCAAGGTCACGTGAATCGGTAGCTCTGAAGGAAGGTCAGATGGATCGCATTCTGGATTACCTGAAGGACTTCCTTGCAAACCGTGAGGCTTTCCAGAAAGTGGATATTCCTTACCGTACCGGCATCCTTCTTTATGGTGATCCGGGTTCGGGCAAGTCCTCGACAGCGCTGGCGATTGCCAACGAGTTGAAGATGAACGTATACATTGTATCGTTGACTTCTCTTCTCAACGATGACGCCCTCAATGATGCGTTCTCCGGTATTCCGGCCAACTCCATCGTGGTCCTTGAAGACATCGATATTACGGCGGCTGTTCGAGATCGTGACAAGGATGATTCCGGAGTAACCATGACAGGTATGCTCAACGTTCTGGATGGATTCCAGTCACCTCCCGGTGTGATCACCATCATGACCACCAACCGTAGGGATGTCCTCGATAAGGCCATCATCCGTCCGGGACGTGTAGATTTGGAGGAAGAGCTTGACTGCTTGGACTCGTTCCAACTTCGGGGTCTTTGTAACTACTTCATGGGGTACGTTCCGGAGAACCTTCCGGAGATCGAACCACAGGACGGGGTTTCTTCTGCTGAAATCATGGGTGTTGTTCGCAAGCATCTTCCCGAATTCGAGAATGCTGGCCCGGATATCATCAAATTCATCAATAAAAAGAAGAAAAAGAATAAAGTCAAGCTGCATTCTGTGGCATAGGTCACTTGACTTTACAAATGATAGCGCTATAGTGTAAAATAGAAGACATAAGTTTCTATCTAAGGACACGAATGTCTTCTAACACACCTGAACCGACACCAACACCTGTCGGTGAGTTCAACTTTCTGGTAAACTATAGCTTTGCATACCCTGCCAGCAACCTCCGCCCCGAGGATCAGCGATTTGGTAAGGGGGTCATTCCGATCAATACCGACAAATTCCCTGAAACAGACGAAGAACTCAAGGAAATTGCACGGTACATCGGTCATCTGGGTGGCTATGAGAGTGTAGGAATTGAACTACCTCTAAAGCAGACAGATCACTTTGTCGAAGATACCGGTGAAATCCTTGAAGGAATCATCGTAAATGACTAATGCTAACTGGATAAAAGACGCGCCTTGCGCCCTCCCTCAGACGACTGATGATTCTGAAGAACCTCGACTTATTGAGTTCTACAGCAATGATTCGGACGAAAAGGCGAGGGCCAAGGCCGTTTGTGCTGAATGCCCCTTCAAATTGATCTGCCTTCAGAAAGCACTGGACGATAAGGAACGTTGGGGTATTCATGGCGGGGCTGATGAAATCGAGCTACGACGTGTCCAAGCCATCAACGCTATGGGAGAGCCACATATCTCCAAACTAGGTCCAATCCGCTGCCCTAACTGTGGTCCGTGGTCTACAGAAAATCTGGAAGTTCTCGAACGTAAGAGGAACAGGACACATGTTCAATGCACCGTCTGCGGATTGAACTGGACTGCTCGAAAGGGAATCAACGCTAAGGCGAACAACTGGTAGGATTTTGATCTTAGTCATTCCTACCGTATAATGTAACACACAAGTACAAGATAAGGTAGGATATGACAACGAAGTGGGTAGACATTTTTGCGCCCGTAATGGCACAAGGACGAGAGGTCCGAGAGGGTCAGGCAATCCTTGGTCAAGCTATTATCGACGCGATAGAGAAGAAGCAAAGCCTGACGGCCCAAGCTGGGACAGGAACAGGCAAAAGTTTTGCATCCCTCATCCCGCTCATGGTTCAAATACAGAAGTCTAAGAAAGCCAAGAAACCCTACCGAGCCATAGTCTCCACGGAGACGCTGAGCCTTCAGGCACAACTCATTGACAAGGATTTGCCTTTCCTGTCAAAGTTGTACCCCGGAGTGAACTACCGTAAGCTCATGGGACGCAATAACTACCTCTGCTTTGAGGTGGCACGCACTGCTGCACTTGGTGACATGCAGATGCACTCTATCGTGGAAACCCTGAAGACCCGTTCAACCAGTCTGGGAAACGGTGAGAAACAGGACATTGAAAAGGTACTGGGCAGGGAACTGACCAAGGAGCAGTGGGACAAAATTGCGTCCTCTTCCTCTTTCTGCCCCGACAACCAATGCAAGGCCGAGAAGTGTTTTTCAACTCGTGCCCGTGATCTGGCTAAATCTGCTGATCTCGTAGTGGTCAATCACGCGATCCTCGCTGTTGACATTGAGATGAAGGCCGGGGATGTGCTAGCTGACGGAATGCTGGGACAGTTTGAAGCCCTTGTGGTGGACGAAGGTCACCAGCTTGAACCTGCGTTCACCAAGGCATGGACCAAGGAGTTTACCGAGCGTGAACTTGAACAGTCCGCTGCTTCCCTCATTGACGGCATTGAAATGGCAAAGGGACTAAAATCCAACGCACGCATTGGAAAGGTTGTCAACGATGCAATGGAAGATCTTGAAGACGTTCTCGCCAACGTCAAGAAGTATTACCTCCTGCTCAATGAAAAGTCCGGGGGAGAGTGGAAGGGGTCTCAGACTTCTCTCTCGCTCAAGTACCCTCTGGGACGCCCTAGTGGACAGCTTCAGCACGCTATGGATGAGTTTGAAAACGAGAATCCTGCACGCCTTCTACGGGCTGAGTCAGCGCTTGAAGATGCTGTCAAGTATCTGTTCCCTGTTGTCCTCCAAGCTACGGAGGATAAAGTAAAGGGAATCCGTAAGCTTCGCAAGGGGTACACGGCTGCTTGCAACCTTCTGGAGAACGTCAAAATCATCTCTAAGGCCCTAGAAACTAAGGACGGGATCATTTCCCAGTATGGGGTCTACGGGGCCAACGTAGAGGGCTGGGAGACGTTCAAGGATAAGAAGCCGATGATGACCATCAAGCTCACTCCTTTGGATGTCTCTGCACGTGCCAAACAGCTATGGGGGAAAGAAGGCGGACAGACCAATATCCTGCTATCCGCGACTCTGACTGACCTTACTGACGGAACCTTTAGATATGCCAAAGAATGTATTGCGTTCCCGAATGGCCCGGAAGTTGATGTGAACTCCCCATTCAACTCTCAAGAACAGCAGCTAGTCTACATTACTCCTGCCAACCGCAAGGATAAAGTGGACGGAGCACAGTACAGCTTCAGTGAACTGATGGATTTGATCTACGCCTCTCGTGGACGTGCCCTTGTCCTCTTCACATCACGAAAGGAACTAGACTACGCTGCTGAACAGATGCAACTCATGCGGAACATGGGACATTTCCCCTACACCCTATTGGTCCAGACCAAGGATGCAGATAAGAGAAAGCTCAAGGATGAATTCGAGAGGGACATCTCTTCCGTACTTCTAGCTACCAAGTCCTTCTTCGTAGGTATTGACATTCCCGGAGAGTCACTTTCCCTGCTTGCTATGGTAAAATGGCCTAACGAACGTTACGACTCACTCTGCAAGCAAATGATTATCCACTGGCGTATGAGGGGATTCTCCCGGTGGTACGAACGTATCTCCTTGACCCTATTCCAACAAGCATCGGGACGCCTGATCCGCTCCATGGGATGCAAAGGTGTCGTGGCTCTTCTGGACTACAGGGCCAACGATTCGGAGAGCAACGTCTTCAAGACAGCAAAGATGGGTGTTGACACCCTGCGATCCCGAGTAACACAGGACATCGCATCTGTCAAGGCATTTCTACAATAAAGGACAAAGTAATTGAAACTATCAGACCTAACCGGAGAAGTAAGAATCTCTGCACATCACGCGAGGACTTTTGTCTCCACGTGGTTCGATCCTGAAGATCAGATCGTAGTCGTCGGACGTAAGTCCGAGAAGACTGGAAACCTAGATACACTATCACAGTCAATGACAGCAGAAGAATTCTGTTTGATTAATGATGCCGGACTTGAAGAATTGATTTTCGACTCGGACGGAAACAAGTGGAATCTGTATGTGGGTGTATGTCCCATCAAGGAAGAAGTATCCCTTACTCGCCGTGGCACGGAAGACAACATCTCCCATGTTACAGGTGTGTGGGCTGATATCGACGTGAAGGAAAAGGGTTTCGCATCACAGGATGAAATCTTCCAGTTTCTCTTCGGACTTGAACTTCAGCCAACCATCGTGGTAGGATCAGGTTCAGGTGGAGTTCACGCATACTGGAAACTCGCAAAGGGTGAAAAGGGAAATAAGGAACTCGTAGAACGATGGTGGAGCTATCTTGACGAGACGGCTGGAACACGAAGCCTTGATAAGGTCAATGACCTCACTCGCATCCTTCGACTTCCGGGGACTGTATACTTCCCTAAGAAGGACTCCGGTTCCAAAGTAGGTGTTGTTGAAATACTTTATAAGTTGGAACACACCTACTCCGTGGAAACCATCATCCGTATCTCCGATGCTGCGTTCAAGACCAAGCACGAGAAGCGTAAGAAGCTCATCTCCAAGGACAATGACCGGCGTATGGACATGGAATACTTCGCCCGTGAACAGCTTCCCGGAAACCGCTGGACGATGTACAAGGCCATTTCTGAATTGGAAGGCTACGTCAACGAACGTATCTCGTGGGCCGAGATTCTTGAGCCTCACGGATGGAAGTGGATGAGAACTTTGAGGGACGGCTCCAATGAGTGGGCACGTCCGGGTCGTTCTGAACGTTCTGCTGTGGTAGACTTTGAAGATTCTCCTGTTATGTCCCTACTGTCCAGTGCTGAAGAGACCGGACTTGCCGACCTGAAAGATGCACATATCCCGATTACGAAATATCGTGCCATGCTGAGGCTCCAGTTTGGTGATGAGAATGAGAAGGAAATGGTCAACTACCTCATCGGGCGACTCAAGGAGGATGGGATCATTTGATTCTCTGGCTTCCGATAGCTCTCATTCTAGCTTCCTTGGGTGGAGCACTTCTTTTCACTGCTAATGAGGCCATGGATTCAGCGACAGCAGACATGGAGCAAGACACTCCGCAATGGGTTATCTCCTTCTGTAGGAATTTCTTCTTCGCCATCTTCGGGATAGTTGTAGCTATTCTTCTGACAAGTGCGTACCTTCTAGCCAAAATGTCTCTCGGACTTTAGAAAGGACTTCAAAATTTTTAACAAGATTTATGATAAGGCTCTCTACGCTTACGCGTATGCAGATATCTGGATGAACCAGAAGCTTGATCAATGGGCAAACTACCGAGCCAACGTCAAGTGGATTAGAAAACATGGACGGTACGACGGCTAACAACTTCCCTCCTTGCTTCAGCAGGGAGGGATTGTTGTTCCACATACAACAATGAAAGACTATCTATGACAGTAACACGAGGAACCTCCAATTCTAATGATCGGGGTTCAGCCGCACAGCGACGAGTACGGAAGCAATGGCTCCTTGACACCTTCGGCAACGGGGAACATGCCTATTGCTGCTTTCTGGGTTGCAAGGAGGCTCTGACGTTCGAGACCATCACCGTTGACCGATTCCCGATACCGGGTTGTGAGGGCGGAACCTATAAGCGAGGAAACATCAGACCTATGTGTGGATTCCACAATTCATCGACTGGAGCCAAGCTTGGCGCACAGCGAACCAAAGAGAAGAAAGAAGCAGAGAAGAAAAATGTATAATGAACTGAGAATGTCTTACGAACTAGGCGACGGACGATCCTTTGATGTGGAGCGTGGTAAGGTCACAGCCCAGATTGGTATTGAAGGTCACGGAATGTTCGGCCTCAAGGTCCACTACGACTGGGGAGTATCAACCAGCGACTTCTTCAACCTTGATACTGTAGTAGACTGGGATGTTCCTCTAGAGGATCGGACCAAAATCCCCAAGGACTACAGTATGGACCTCATCAAGGAGTTCCTAAGTGTCTTCGGGATCGAGTACGGATACCTTGACGCAATCCGTGATGCTGAAATTTATATCATTTTCGCTGAGCGAAATGTACCTGCCGGATTTGTCAACATCAAAGACACACAGAACTTCCTCATCTTCGAGGATTTCTTTGGTCAGTACAGCCTTGAGCAGGAGTAACTAGATTTAGGGTCAAAAATATGGTATCATAGAGTAGTCACCAAAGACAAGCAATATCCAAAGAAATATTAGGAACCAATGACCGATAAGACACAACCCCGAGCAGACTACGCCCCAAACGAGAAAAAGGTATGGAGGCCGGAAGCTGCTTCACAGGTCTTCCCTCCTGAATCACTCCACCTTCCCGATGGCATCTACTTCATTGCGATTGAAGAGCTACAGGGTGCTTGGATTGATGGGGAATGGGAAGAAGCTGGCTTCGATGCTGACGACAACCCCATCCCACGTTCCCGTAGATACGTACTGAAGCGCTTCACTTCTACCGGTTTTGCAGAGAATGCATTCTCCGGTAGCTTTAGTGGTCCGCGTCAGTACAAAAAGTAAAACGACGTATAGACAAAGGTAAATATGAACAAAATTACAAAAGGTAGACTATGGGTGAATCAGAAATTCTTGACAAGCTTTACAAGGAGCTTCGTCTAGACCTTTGGTGGCAGGAACTCGTTGGACAAAAGAACCCAAGCTTTGATACTTTTGACCGAGATGTTGCTATCGCCAACCTTCCGCGTACGGAAGTAAAAGCTGCTGAGGCAGTACACGAAAAATTCAAAAATGTGCTATCCTACACTGAGGAACGCAATCAGTGGTACCTGTGGGACGGCCGTATCCACACACCCTGTGGCGGTGACGGCATTGCTATCAAGATCGCCAAGCTCTATTACAAGGCAATGAACGATGCCCTTGACTTCATCAAGGAATTTCTGGACAAGGAAGCATCCAAAATTGAGTCATCCAACGCGACCAACGCCAAGGATGAAGCAAAGAAGATGCGTGAGTGGTACGATAAGGGCGAGATCATCAAGCACAAGTCGTTCCGTGATAAGGTGTCTACCGACGCTGGGCTGAATGCACTGGTCCGTACCATGAAGACTGAGTGTGATGTACCTTCAGACTACTATGACAATGATCAGCGTTGGTTCGTGATGAAGAACAAGGTTATTGATCTCGATGAGTTCCGTGCTGGCAACTGGGTGTGTGTCCCTCACGATCCATCCAGAGCCGTTACAAAATTTTTCGATGCTGAGTTCAAAGAGAAGCGTTCGGATATGGTAAACTATGGGCACTGGGATTCGTTCCTGCTCAACTCTATCCCTGATGAAGCTGCCCGAAAGTATCTTCAGAAGGTTGTTGGTGCCGCGTTCATGGGTACTTCAAAGCTCCGAGCCATTCTCAACTTGCACGGCCCTCCCGGATCAGGTAAATCTGTATTCATCAACACGTTCTTCAAACTGGGGAACGGTGGGGCAGGATACGTATGTATGCCAGACTCAAACGTCATTGTCAAGGTGACGGGTCAGAACTTTGAACAGGATACCCTCAAAGGTTGCCGGTTCTATGGTATTTCTGAACCGCCGATGAACGCTCCCATCGATAATGAGTTCTTCAAAAAACTTACAGGTGATGAGTGGGTTATGACACGTA
>Ga0105244_10001110_pt1 | contig 22376 bp, 17 predicted proteins | sample KBSM44metaG_FD_80423 | JGI IMG/M metagenome (GOLD analysis project Ga0105244, IMG submission 80423) | Miscanthus rhizosphere microbial communities from Kellogg Biological Station, Michigan, USA - KBS M4-4 metaG | ecosystem: Host-associated > Plants > Roots > Rhizosphere > Soil | place... | reverse complement strand
CCAGCAGTTGCTCTCGGTTTAATACCCGTCGCGCATTCTGTACCAGCGCCAACAGCAGGCTGTATTCCCCCTGCGTCAGCGCGACCGTCTGCTGTTGGGGATTCATCAGCGCGCAGCGTGCCGGGTCGAGATGCCAGCCATTAAAACTGAAGCCGGGCATTTTTATGGTCTGCGTTTCTGCCGCCAGTGCGCCGGTTCGCCGCATGACCGCTTTGACCCGCGCCACCAGCACGCGCGCATTAAACGGCTTACCGATATAGTCATCGGCCCCCATTTCCAGACCGACCACCACATCGGACTCACTGCCAAGGCCCGTGAGCATAATAACCGGCAATTCCGGGCGCTGTTTTTGCAACTGCTGTAACACCATTAAGCCGTTGATGTCCGGTAACACCATATCCAGTAGCACCAGCGCAATTTCCGGGTGACCCGCCGTTGCCGCGATGGCATCCAGCCCATTGTGACAAACGTGAACAGTAAAAACATGCTCGCTGAGCACGTCGCTAAGCAACTCACAGACCGCCAGGTCATCATCCACTATCAGAATTGCAGGTTTCATCGTCCACGTCCGTCAGGAAAGTTTTCGCATTCTGCTTTATTTTATTTGTCCGATGCATAAAGGCGGTGAATTAATGCCGTTTTTATAACCACGGTCACATCCCCCTTACCTTCGTCACGTCAAATCTGACGACAGCCTGCCTTTCGTCAGTATTTTGAACAAAGATCGGCCTTAATATCAGGGAATACCCACAACAGAAGCATGGCATAAAAGATGCATAATGGGTGCGAAGGCGCGCAAGCGCACTCTTTATTAACAGGAGCGATAGCGATGAAAAAAGTCGTCACGGTTTGCCCCTATTGCGCCTCGGGTTGCAAAATAAACCTGGTGGTGGATAACGGCAAAATCGTTCGGGCGGAGGCTGCGCAGGGAAAGACCAACCAGGGTACGCTGTGTCTGAAAGGCTACTATGGCTGGGATTTTATTCACGATACCCAAATTCTCACCCCTCGTCTGAAAACCCCTATGATCCGTCGCCAGCGTGGCGGCAAACTGGAATCCGTCTCCTGGGAAGAGGCCCTGGACTACGTGGCAACCCGTCTTAGCGCCATTAAGGCGAAGTATGGCCCGGACGCGATTCAGACCACCGGCTCTTCACGGGGAACGGGTAACGAAACCAACTACATTATGCAAAAATTCGCGCGCGCCGTTATTGGGACCAATAACGTCGACTGCTGCGCACGTGTCTGACACGGCCCTTCGGTTGCAGGTCTGCACCAATCGGTCGGAAATGGCGCGATGAGTAACGCGATAAATGAAATTGATAACACCGATTTGGTGTTTATCTTTGGTTATAACCCGGCAGATTCGCACCCTATCGTCGCTAATCATGTGATTCGGGCGAAACAGAACGGGGCGAAAATCATCGTCTGCGATCCGCGTAAAATTGAAACCGCACGCATTGCGGATTTGCATGTTGCGCTGAAAAACGGCTCGAACATTGCGCTTTTGAACGCACTCGGCCATGTGATCATTGAAGAAAATCTGTATGACCATGCGTTTGTGGCCGCGCGGACGCAGGGCTTTGACGAGTACAAAAAAATCGTCGAAGGCTATACGCCGGAGTCAGTGGAAGCGATTACCGGCGTGAGTGCGGCGGATATTCGCAAAGCGGCGCGGATGTATGCCGGCGCAAAAAACGCCACCATCCTGTGGGGCATGGGCGTCACTCAGTTCTATCAGGGTGTGGAAACCGTGCGTTCGCTAACCAGCCTCGCCATGATGACCGGGAATCTCGGTAAACCGCACGTTGGCGTGAACCCGGTGCGTGGGCAGAACAACGTCCAGGGAGCCTGCGATATGGGTGCATTGCCGGACACCTTCCCTGGCTACCAGTTCGTTAAAGAGCAGGCCAACCGCGATAAATTCGCCAAAGCCTGGGGCGTTGACAGCCTGCCCGCCCATACCGGCTACCGCATCAGCGAACTGCCGCACCGTGCGGCGCATGGTGAAGTGCGTGCCGCTTACATCATGGGGGAAGATCCGTTGCAGACGGACGCTGAACTCTCTGCCGTGCGTAAAGGGTTTGAGGATCTGGAACTGGTCATTGTGCAGGATATCTTCATGACCAAAACCGCGTCAGCGGCGGATGTCATCTTGCCCTCCACCTCGTGGGGTGAGCACGAAGGTGTTTACACGGCGGCAGATCGCGGCTTCCAGCGCTTCTTTAAAGCGGTCGAGCCGAGGTGGGACCTGAAAACGGACTGGCAGATTATCAGTGAGATCGCCACCCGCATGGGTTATCCGATGCATTACAACAACACCCAGGAAATCTGGGACGAGTTGCGGCATCTCTGCCCGGACTTCTATGGGGCGACCTATGAGAAAATGGGTGAACTGGGCTATATCCAGTGGCCATGTCGCGACACATCGGACGCCGACCAGGGAACCTCGTATCTCTTTAAAGAGAAGTTCGACACCGATACGGGTCTGGCGAAGTTCTTCACCTGCGACTGGGTCGCGCCAATCGATAAACTCACTGACGCGTTCCCGATGGTGCTCTCTACCGTGCGTGAAGTCGGCCACTACTCCTGCCGCTCGATGACCGGTAACTGTGCTGCACTCTCTGCCCTGGCGGATGAACCCGGCTATGCGCAAATCAACACCGCCGATGCCGAACGCCTCGGTATTGAGGATGAAGCATTGGTCTGGGTGAACTCACGCAAGGGTCGGATTATTACCCGGGCTCAGGTCAGCGAGCGCCCCAACAGAGGGGCGGTCTATATGACCTACCAGTGGTGGATTGGCGCCTGCAATGAACTGGTGACGGAGAACCTGAGTCCGATAACCAAAACGCCGGAATATAAGTACTGTGCCGTCAATATTGAACCTATTGCCGATCAGCACGCCGCAGAACAGTATGTGATTGATGAATACAACAAGCTGAAGTCTCGTTTGCGCGAAAGTGCACTGGGATAATAGAGCGAGGCAATAAATAAAGGCGCAGAGAATTTATTCCCTACGCCTTTTTATTTACAGCAAAAATTAATTCATTAAATAAATATATACCCTAAATAATTCGAGTTGCATGAAGGCGGCAACGCAGCAAATCCCCAGGAGCTTACGCTGGTAAGTGACTGGGGTGAGCGAGGAGAGCCAACGCCCAGGCAACTTGAAGTATGACGGGTATAAACTATTTTTGCGAACGTTATTCCATGAACCTGTAATAAGTGCAACGAAATTACATTCTGTTTTTTCTTTCGTTTTAATGAGATTTGAATAATAGACAGGGCGGGTGCTTAAGGCTTTCTGGTCTTGAGCATGATTGTTGAAGGTCAGAGAGTTGAAAAGCCCCGGGCTATTTTCCAATAACCCGAGGCTACTCTACCTCAACTCCAACCAAGTTGAGAGTAGCCTCGTACCCTTTTTTTTGCAAGGAGTATTAGGCATGACGCCATTAAAATATACGTTAGCCATTCTTATTATCGTGTGTCTGACGATCCTGATGTTTTCATTTATTCATCGTGGAAAACTTTGCGAATTATATATTCGTGGAGAGAATCAGGAGGTGGTGGCGAAATTAGCTTGTTCGTTAGGCTAACTCTCCGGGCGGGGAAACTCGCCCGGCTTTTTGGAAGTGTGGTTCTTAATGCACCCAATTTTTCTCCGCCCTCATCATCTGGCGAGGGCGGAGCAAAAATTACAGATCGGCCGTCTTATCAAACTTACCGAGCACGTCTCGCTCATAAGCCTGTGCTTTTTTGCTGTCGAAGCGGTGTTCCCACTTCGCGATAACCAGCACGGCCAGCGCATTGCCGACAACGTTCAGGGCGGTACGCGCCATATCAAGGATACGGTCAACGCCAGCAATAAACGCCAGACCTTCCAGCGGGATACCGACGCTGCCCAGGGTGGCCAGCAGCACCACAAAGGAGACACCCGGCACGCCTGCGATACCTTTTGAGGTGACCATCAGCGTCAGCACCAGGATTATCTCCTGGCTCAGCGACAGCTCAATGCCATACAGCTGGGCAATAAAGATAGCGGCAATACTCTGGTACAGCGTAGAACCGTCCAGGTTGAAAGAGTAACCGGTTGGCACCACGAAGCTGGTGATCGATGCCGGGGCACCGTAGGCTTCCATCTTCTCAATGATACGCGGCAGCACGCTCTCAGAGCTTGCGGTGGAGTAGGCCAGAATCAGCTCTTCTTTCAGGATGCGGATAAGCGTCCAGATGCTGAGCTTGCAGATACGCGCCACGATCCCCAGCACCACCAGTGCGAAGAACAGAATCGCGAAATACACCAGGATAACCAGCTTCGCCAGCGGCCACAAAGAAGCAAAACCAAAGTTGGCGACCGTCACGGAGATCAGCGCAAACACGCCCACTGGCGCATAACGCATCACCATATGGGTGACTTTAAACATGGTTTCAGAAATGGAGCGGAACACGGTGACCAGCGGCTCGCGGTGGGTGGCTGGCAGGGAGGAGAGCCCCAGACCAAACAGCACCGAGAAGAAAATGATCGGCAGCATTTCACCCTTTGCCATCGACGCGACGATATTGGTCGGCACCAGCGACAGAATCGTCCCCATCAGACCATGAGCATGGCTTTGCACTTCTGCCGTCGTGCTCTGATATTTCGAAATATCCACCGACGCAAGCTGCGTCATATCGATACCGGTACCCGGCTGGAAGACGTTCGCCAGCGTAATACCCAGTACGATAGCAACCGTGGTGATCACTTCGAAATAGAGAATGGTTTTCAGGCCAATTCGCCCCAGTTGTTTCGCATCACCGACACCGGCAATACCGACAACCAGCGTGGAAATAACAATGGGCACCACAATCATTTTGATTAAGTGGATAAAGATATCCCCTGCCGGAGACAGAAGATTGGCAATAAGCCATTCGCGGCTGTCACTCTGGTAGTGCAAGTAACTGCCCAGAAGAATACCCAGCACGAGGGCCAGCAGAATCTGCCAGGCCAGGCTGACTTTAAATGTTTTCATATCTACAGAGATCCTCAATGAAGCGACCTTCCCGATTGGGGAACGACTCATACGGAAAGGGTATGGTTAGCGTCACACGCTCTTGCGGGGTTTTTTAACGCGCATTATCAGTACCATTTGCAAGGTGTAACGTGCAACCCTTTAACAGAAGTGGGTTTGACTGATTTTTTACATAAAAACGCTTTTTTATGTTATTTATCGTGCATAACTATATGTTATGAAAACGCTTTTTTTCAGCCCATTTTCGATAATACATCCCCGTAATTATTTTCCCGCAAAGTGTCATTTGCCCATTTTTCAACCTGTTCATCAATGCGTGATCTGTCGCGCAAATAATAAACAAACCAGGCAAAGCCCCTACAATTAACGTTTATGTGACATATCATTAACATCCTACAAGGAGAGCAAAAGCCATGAGCCAAATCCATAAACACGATATTCCCGCAAATATTGCGGAGCGTTGCCTGATCAATCCGGAGCAGTACGAAACGAAATATCAGCAATCGGTCACTGACCCGGATGCATTCTGGGGCGAACAGGGCAAAATTCTCGACTGGATGCAGCCTTATCAGAAGGTAAAAAATACCTCCTTCGCGCCAGGTAATATTTCCATTAAATGGTATGAAGACGGCACGCTGAATCTGGCGGCAAACTGTCTCGATCGCCATCTTGCAACTCACGGCGATCGAACGGCGATTATCTGGGAGGGTGACGACGCCAGCCAGAGCAAAAACATCACCTACCGCGAGCTGCATCGCGACGTCTGCCGCTTTGCCAACGTGCTGGTCGATCTCGGGATTAAAAAAGGCGATGTGGTTGCGATTTATATGCCGATGGTGCCGGAAGCCGCCGTCGCCATGCTGGCCTGTGCGCGCATTGGTGCGGTTCATTCGGTTATCTTTGGTGGTTTCTCGCCGGAAGCCGTCGCCGGGCGCATCGTGGATTCCAGTTCCCGGCTGGTGATCACCGCCGACGAAGGGGTACGTGCCGGGCGCAGTATCCCCTTGAAAAAGAACGTCGATGACGCGCTGAACAACCCTAATGTGAAAACCGTCGAACACGTGGTGGTGCTCAAACGTACCGGTGGCAAGATTGAGTGGCACGAAGGCCGCGACCTGTGGTGGGACGCCCTCACCGCCAATGCCAGCGATGAACATCAGCCTGTTGAGGTCAACGCGGAAGATCCGCTGTTCATCCTTTATACCTCTGGTTCAACCGGCAAGCCGAAAGGCGTGCTGCACACCACCGGGGGTTATCTGGTGTATGCGGCCACCACCTTTAAATATGTCTTTGACTACCACGATGGCGATGTTTACTGGTGCACCGCCGACGTCGGCTGGGTAACCGGACACAGCTATCTGCTGTACGGGCCACTGGCCTGCGGCGCCACCACCCTGATGTTCGAAGGCGTGCCAAACTGGCCGACCCCGGCGCGTATGAGTCAGGTGGTCGACAAGCACAACGTGAACATTCTTTACACCGCGCCGACCGCCATTCGCGCGCTAATGGCCGAAGGTGACAAAGCGGTTGAAGGCACCGATCGCTCATCGCTGCGCATTCTCGGTTCCGTGGGCGAGCCCATCAACCCGGAAGCGTGGGAGTGGTACTGGAAGAAGATCGGCAATGAGAAATGCCCGGTCATCGACACCTGGTGGCAGACCGAAACCGGTGGTTTCATGATCACCCCGCTGCCCGGCGCCACGCAGCTGAAAGCCGGTTCCGCGACGCGTCCGTTCTTCGGGGTCCAGCCTGCGCTGGTGGATAACGAAGGCAATCCGCAGGAAGGGGCAACCGAAGGTAACCTGGTCATCGTCGACTCCTGGCCAGGACAAGCCCGCACGCTGTTTGGCGATCATGACCGCTTCGAGCAAACCTACTTCTCCACCTTCAAAAACATGTACTTCAGTGGCGACGGCGCACGTCGTGACGAAGATGGCTATTACTGGATAACCGGCCGCGTGGATGATGTGCTGAACGTGTCCGGCCACCGCCTGGGAACCGCCGAAATTGAATCCGCGCTGGTGTCCCATCCGAAAATCGCCGAAGCGGCGGTGGTGGGGATTCCGCACAACATTAAAGGTCAGGCGATTTATGCCTACGTCACGCTGAACCACGGGGAAGAGCCGACCCCTGCGCTCTACACCGAAGTGCGCAACTGGGTACGCAAAGAGATTGGCCCGCTGGCCACGCCGGACGTGCTGCACTGGACCGACTCGTTACCCAAAACGCGCTCAGGCAAGATCATGCGCCGTATTTTGCGCAAAATCGCCGCCGGCGATACCAGTAATCTGGGCGATACCTCAACTCTCGCCGATCCTGGCGTGGTGGACAAACTGCTCGAAGAGAAGCAGGCCATCACCATGCCATCGTAACGTTATTCTCACCCTACCCCTCTCCCACCCGGGAGAGGGAATAATATAAAAACCCCCTACCTTACTTCTGTGGAGACTCTGTGATGAATGACACCATTTATCAACGGATAGAGAACAACGCGCATTTCAGGGAGTTAGTCGAAAAGAGGCAACGGTTTGCCACGATATTGTCGCTGGTCGTGCTGGTGATTTACGTCAGCTTTATTCTGCTCATCGCCTTCGCACCTGGCTGGCTTGGCACCCCGATTGCCGCAGGCAGTAGCATTACGCGCGGTATTCCGATTGGTGTCGGCGTGATTGTCATTTCGTTTATCCTCACCGGGGTTTACGTCTGGCGCGCCAACGGCGAATTTGACCGTCTGAACAGGGCCGTTCTGCAAGAGGTAAAAGCACCATGAAACGTCTTCTGATGGCGCTCGCCGCCCCTCTGCTCGCCACCTCCTTCGCCTCGCACGCCGCGGATGCGTTGACCGGTGCCGTCCAGCGCCAGCCAACCAACTGGCAGGCGATTATTATGTTTGTGATTTTCGTCGCGTTAACGCTCGTTATCACCTACTGGGCCTCTAAGCGTACCCGCACCCGTAGCGATTACTACACGGCGGGCGGCAATATCACCGGCTTCCAGAACGGCCTGGCGATTGCCGGGGATTATATGTCGGCGGCCTCGTTCCTCGGCATCTCCGCACTGGTGTTTACCTCCGGCTACGACGGCCTGATTTACTCCCTGGGCTTCCTCGTCGGCTGGCCGATCATTCTGTTCCTGATTGCCGAACGCCTGCGTAACCTGGGTCGCTACACCTTCGCGGATGTGGCCTCTTATCGTTTGAAACAGGGGCCGATCCGCACCCTCTCTGCCTGCGGTTCGTTGGTGGTGGTGGCGCTCTACCTCATTGCCCAGATGGTCGGTGCCGGTAAACTCATCCAGTTGCTGTTTGGTCTGAACTACCACATCGCGGTGGTGCTGGTGGGCGTGCTGATGGTGATGTACGTTCTCTTTGGCGGTATGCTCGCCACCACATGGGTACAGATCATCAAAGCTGTGCTGCTGCTCTTCGGTGCCAGCTTTATGGCGTTTATGGTGATGAAGCACGTCGGTTTCAGTTTCAATAATCTGTTTACCGAAGCCATGGCGGTCCATCCGAAAGGCGAAGCTATTATGCGACCAGGCGGATTGGTGAAAGATCCGATATCGGCGCTCTCGCTGGGCCTTGGCCTGATGTTTGGTACTGCGGGCCTGCCGCACATTCTGATGCGCTTCTTCACGGTAAGCGATGCGCGGGAAGCACGTAAAAGCGTCTTCTATGCCACCGGTTTTATGGGCTACTTCTACATCCTGACCTTCATTATCGGCTTCGGTGCGATCATGCTGGTGGGGGCAAATCCGGCCTTTAAAGACGCGGCAGGCGCACTGATTGGCGGCAACAACATGGCCGCAGTCCATCTGGCGAATGCTGTGGGCGGTAACCTGTTCCTCGGCTTTATCTCCGCTGTCGCCTTCGCCACCATTCTGGCGGTGGTCGCCGGGTTAACGCTGGCGGGCGCATCGGCGGTTTCTCATGACCTGTACGCCAACGTATTCCGTAAAGGGGCCACCGAGCGAGATGAACTGAGAGTCTCGAAAATTACCGTGCTGGTGCTGGGTGTCGTCGCCATTCTGCTGGGGATTCTGTTTGAAAATCAGAATATTGCCTTCATGGTGGGCCTGGCGTTCTCCATAGCTGCCAGCTGTAACTTCCCGATCATTCTGCTCTCCATGTACTGGTCTAAACTGACCACCCGTGGCGCAATGATTGGCGGCTGGCTCGGCCTGCTGACGGCGGTGATTCTGATGGTGCTCGGCCCGACCATTTGGGTGCAAATCCTGGGTCATGCGGCACCGGTGTTCCCGTATGAATACCCGGCATTGTTCTCCATCGCCGTGGCCTTTATTGGGATTTGGATTTTCTCTGCCACCGATAATTCAGCTCAGGGTGTTCTGGAACGTGAGCAGTTCCGTGCCCAGTTTATCCGTTCACAGACGGGTATCGGTATCGATCAAGGTCGCGCACATTAATAGATTATCCCCGGCTATTCTGGCCGGGGATCACATTTTTCTTCCCTCACAGTACCCATCCTCGACCGTCGCGTTACAGTAAATAAGCAAACTGAAACATTGTTTTATTACTTCATTACGCTTATTCATTTATGTCAAAGAGGATGCCATGAAAAAGTATGCCCTTGTGGGAACAGGTGGTCGTGCCGGGCTGTATATTTCCGCTATTGGCGGTCAGTGGAAAGACAACGCGCAGCTGGTTGCCTTTTGCGATACCAACCAGACGCGTATGCATTACGCCAACACCTTATTACAAAACGAAGGTGCACAGCCGGCGTCGACATGGCCTGCCGCGCAATTCGAAACCATGATTCATGAGACGCGGCCGGACATTATTATCGTCACCACCATGGACCGTACCCACGATGACTATATTGTGCGGGCGCTGAAAGCCGGGTGCGATGTCATTACCGAAAAACCGATGACGATTGATGAGCAACGCGCACTGCGGATCCTCGATGCCATCGAAGAGACCGGTCACACCATGCGCGTGGCGTTTAATTACCGCTACGCGCCTCACCACAGTAAAGTGCGCGAATTACTGATGGACGGTACCATTGGCGAGGTCTATTCGGTCCATTTTGAATGGTTGCTCAACACGGAGCACGGTGCGGATTATTTTCGTCGCTGGCACCGGGAAAAACGCAACAGCGGCGGCCTGCTGGTGCACAAATCCACCCACCATTTCGACCTGATGAATTTCTGGCTGGACAGCTATCCGGAGCGGGTTTATGCCGAAGGCGCGCTGCGTTTTTATGGTAAAGAGAATGCCGAAAAGCGGGGGGTCAGCCAGTTCTACCCACGCACTCACGGCTATGCAGCAGCGCAAAATGACCCTTTCGCGCTGCATATGGCAGAAAACCCGCAGTTGAAAGCACTCTACCTTGATGCAGAACATGAGGATAATTACTGGCGCGACCAGAGCGTGTTTAGCGATGGGATCACCATCGAAGATACCCTTTCGGTGCTGGTGAAATACCATAATCAGTGCCAGCTCAGCTACTCGCTGAACACCTATCTGCCCTGGGAAGGTCTGAACGTTGTCTTTAACGGCAGTGAAGGGCGGATGGAGATGAAAATCATTGAGAAATCTTACGTTAATGCCGGAGGTGAGCGCGAGGACGAAGGCAGCCTGACGTCCTGCAACATCACCGTATTCCCGATGTTTGCTGAGCCGTGGCAGGCTGATTTCACTCTCGGCGAAGGCGGGCACGGCGGTGGTGATAACGCCATGCTCGCCGACCTGTTTGGCACACCGGGCAACGATCCGCTCAAGCGTGCCGCCGACCACCGCGCGGGGGCAATGTCGATCCTGACCGGGATTGCGGGCAATATTTCAATGCAGCAGCAGCGACCGGTAAATTTTCATGAGTTTGAATTGGTTAAGCGATTAAAAAAATAATTTAAAACAGTAGCCGCACCTCCAGCGGTGCGGCTAAATACCATATTTTCCCTTTCTGCTGAATGGAGTGTTGAGCCACCGCTGCGTTCAGAAATCTATTAAACTCATCCTATACCTGGTTAAAGGAATAATAATGGACATCAGAACGCTGCGTTATTTTGTGGAAGTGGTGCGACAGCAAAGTTTCACGCGCGCAGCGGAACGCTTATTTGTCACCCAGCCGACCATCAGCAAGATGCTTAAAAATCTTGAGGATGAGCTTAATTGCACGCTGCTGATTCGTGATGGCCGTAAATTACTGCTTACCGATACCGGGCGCGTAGTGTTTGAACGCGGTCTGGCGATTCTGGCGGAATTTCGCCAGCTTGAAGCTGAACTGGGCGATATCCATCACCTCAACCAAGGAATACTACGCCTGGGGATCCCGCCGATGGTGGGCATGTTGATGGCGGGACCTATCAGTTTATTTCGGCAACGCTACCCGGGTGTGGAGCTGAAGATTGCTGAGTTTGGCGGGCTAACGGTGCAGCAGGCCGTGACCAACGGCGAGCTGGATCTGGCGATGACCGCCCTGCCCGTCGAGCCCGGTAGCGGCCTCGCGACCCTCCCCTTATTCAGCCATTCGTTGTGCGTGCTGGTCCCGCGTTCAGGGGAGTGGCATAACATGACTTCCATCACCCCGTCGCAGCTTGCCGCTCATCCCCTCTTGATTTACAACGAAGACTTCGCGTTGAGTCGTCAGCTTAATCAGCTTTTCAGTCAGCATGGCGTGAAGCCACGCATTGCCGTACGCAGCGGACAGTGGGATTTTCTTGCCGCCATGGTGCAGGCCGGGGTGGGCATCGCGATTTTACCTGAGCCCATTTGCCAGCGGCTGGATAAGCAGACCCTCAACTGGATCCCGCTGGAGAGCGATTTACGTTGGCTGTTAGGAATGATTTGGCGCGAAGGCGTTTATCTCTCCCACAGCGCCCAGGCCTGGCTGAAATGTTGTGAAGGGTTTTGGTCTGAACAGAGCCCAGGCCCGGTAAACGAAGCGCCACCGGGCCTGTAGAACGTTACTTATGCTCGATTAACAGCGATTCCAGTAAATCCAGATCGTGCAACATTTTCTGCAACGTTTCGTTACTGATCTGCCGCGTGGCGCGCAGGTGATAAAGCTCAGCACGCTCTGAGCGCAGCGCCGCCAGGCGGAACCGGCGTTCGAGGTTTTCTTCCTGTAGTGAACTTTCAACGTTATTGCGCCCATCGGCACGACGTCGCAGGTTACCGATGACCCGGGAACTGACCTCAGTCAGCAGTTGGTTATCAATATTCTCTTCAGCATCTGCCGCCATGCGCTCTTCCATTTTCTGGATAGCGACAATCGCTACTTCCGCCGTGGCTGCGCGGGCCATTCTCTCCTCTTTAAACTGCTGAGAATGGTCACGAACTTCAATACGTTGAAGCAACTGTGGCAGAGCAATCACGCCCACGAACAGCGAGAAAAGAATCACGCCAGCGGCGAGGAACACCAGCTCATAACGCGCCGGGAAGTCCATACCACTTGGCAGGAACAGAGGAATAGAGAGTACGCCCGCCAGGGTAATGGCCCCACGTACACCCGCAAAGGTAGCAATCAGCAGCTCGCGGGTACTCCAGGAACCAAACTCCATCGGCTTTTTGTGCAAAAAGCGTTTACTGAAGTTTTTCATGGTCCACAGCCAGCCAAAACGGACCAGCATCAGCGCCAGATAAATCAGCACGATATCGGTAAACAGCATCCAGGTTTCGACATTCGGATCGGCTTCTGCCGCCACCAGAGAAGATTCGAGGATACCCGGCAGTTGCAGACCTAACAGCAGGAACACCATACCGTTAAAGACAAATTCCAGCATCGCCCAGGTGCTGTTAGCGCGCAGACGCATGGCCAGCGGCGCGCTCCGCATCATGCCGGAACGGGTGATCGTCATCCCCGCCGCCACCGCAGCCAGGATGCCAGAGAAGCCAATGTGTTCCGCAATCAGGTAAGAGGCAAACGGCAGCAGGAACAGCAGCACGATCTGGGTAGCCGGTTCATCACCACCCCAGCGACTGAGGAAACGCAGTGAGCGACCGTACAGCCAGCTCACGACGAACCCGGCCAAAATCCCGCCGATAGCCACTTTGAAGAACTCAACGGTGGCCCCCCCGATGGTAAAGACCATGGTGCCCATCGCCACGGCGACAGCGAACTTCAGTGATACCAGGCCCGACGCGTCATTCATTAACGCCTCACCCTGCAAAATTCCCATGATTTTCTTAGGAATACGGCCTTCGCCGACAATGCCCGACAGCGCCACTGCATCAGTAGGCGACAGTACCGCTGCCAGCGCAAACGCCGGTACTAACGGAATGCCCGGCACCAGCAGGTAGATAAGAAAACCGATACCGACAACCGTGACCACCACCAGCGCCAGCGCAAGGCCGAAGATCTCTCGCCCATGCTCAAGAAACTCACGCGTCGGCGTTTTCCAGCCGTCAGCGAACAAGAGGGGTGGGATAAAGAGAACCAAAAACAGTTCCGGATCGAACTCCACGTGCAGGCCAAACGTGGGAAAAGCCAGCAGTGCGCCGATGGCAATTTGCATAAGTGGGAGGGGAATCTGAAAGGGTAATACGCGTGTAACGACCCCCGAGAGTGAGACCACAAGGGTCATGATGAGAATAGTAAAAAAGAGTTCCATGCGTTCCCTGTTGCGATGTTTTTACAAAAGCGTCATGCCTTGATAATAGAACATTCAGCTTAACGCAAAGGTAACGGGATGTGCGTAAAAAATGAAAACGGGCGGCCTGAGCCACCCGTTTTGAGAGCATTCAGTCGACTTAGATAGCCCAACCGCCAGCATAGAAGGCCACCAGTGCCACCGCAATCACCACGGTGCCGATGTTCAGCTTACGCCATTCACCGGAGAAAATACGCCCAATCACCAGCGAGGCGAAGCCGATCATAATACCGGTCACGATGTTACAGGTCAGCACGATGAACACTGCGGTAATCAGTCCTGACATCGCATCAACGAAGTCAGCAAAGTCAATTTTCGCCACGTTGCTCAGCATCAGCAGCCCAACGTACATCAGCGCAGGGGCGGTGGCATACGCCGGAACCAGATACGAAAGCGGCGAGAGGAAGAGGATCAGCAGGAACAACACCCCCACGGTCAGCGCAGTCAGACCAGTTTTACCGCCTGCTGCCGTACCCGCTGCGGATTCGATATACACCGCTGCCGGTGCCGCACCGACCAGACCTGAGAAGACGCTGCTCAGGGAGTCGGTGGTCAGCGCTTTGCCGCCATCGATAATCTGGCCGTCTTTATCAAGCAGGTTCGCCTGACCGGCTACCGCACGGATGGTACCGGTCGCATCAAACACCGCCGTCATCACCAGCGCCAGCACGCTTGGCAGAACAATCGGGTTCAGTGCGCCGACGATATCGAGGCTGCCAATCAGGGAGTTGCCTTTGTCATCGCTCAGCGATGGCATGGCGAAAATACCGGAGAAGTGGACGCTCGGATCAAAAATCAGGCCGACGATGGACACGCCGATGATGGTCAACAGGATGCCGCCTGGCACTTTCAGTTTTTCCAGACCAATGATCACCGCAAGACCAATCAGGGACATGATAACCGGGAAGCTGGCGAAGTGGCCCAGTGCCACCGGCAGACCGTCCAGCGGATTCTTGATGACCAGGCCCACGCCGTTTGCGGCAATCAGCAGCAGAAACAGGCCGATACCAATACCGGTTCCGTGCGCAACACCCTGGGGGAGATTGCGCAGGATCCAGCTACGGATACCCGTGGCGGAAATCACAGTGAACAGCACACCCATCAGGAACACGGCACCCAGTGCAACCGGCACGCTGATCTGCTGGCCAAGCACCAGGCTAAAGGCGGTGAAGGCGGTCAGCGAGATAGCGCAACCGATAGCTAACGGCAGGTTAGCCCACAGGCCCATGACGATTGAGCCCACACCGGCAACCAAGCAGGTCGCAACGAAAACGGCCGCTGGCGGGAAGCCTGCTTTACCGAGCATGCCCGGCACGACGATGACCGAATAGACCATCGCCAGAAAGGTGGTTAAACCGGCAACGACTTCCTGACGAACCGTGCTGCCACGGGCAGAAATTTTAAAGAAAGCGTCGAGCGAACCGCCGGTACGCGCTGAAGGCGTAGACATAGAAAACATCCCCTGAGAATTATTATCGTTCGTTGATCTGCGCGGCGGACAGTCCACTGCGTGTTAAACGTCGTCTCCCTGTGCTGCGTTGTGACAAAGGGGTGTCACAAAAAGCAAACGTTTAACTCCGCGCATAAAAAACGGTTGGAAGAAAAAGGCAAACGATTATCCAGCGTTTAGACACCGGTTTTCAACTTAACTTTGCCCCTTTTTCCTAATTTTCGCTTATGGCGGTGAAGAATTAAGCAGCAGATGCGCAAACGTTATCGTCGATGCGCAACTTTGCAACATTCACGGATCATTTTTAGCTGCCGGGAAGTGAGAAGGGTCCGCCCTGCTGAACCGCCCTTTGCCAGGCTGGTCGCGCTTCTACCCGTTTTTGCCAGGCTTTTGTATGGGGCAGATCGTCAATGCCGCCTCTGGCCAGTAAGGCAAAAATGGGGAAGCTCATCTGTACATCGGCCATGCTAAGTTCTTCCCCGGCAAACCAGGGGCGCTGAGCCAGCTCTGACTCAATAAACCGGGCATGGGTGGCAATTTGCTTGTTCAGCCAGGCTTTTTCAATGCCGCCGCCCAACGCTTTCCCTATCGTACGGAAGCCAAACGGCACCGGCGGTTTACCCAGGCTGCTGAAGACCAGTTTCATCAGTAAAAGCGGCATCAAAGACCCTTCGGCATAATGCAGCCAGAAGCGATATTGCTGGCGCATCGCCACGTCATGCGGTTTGAGGCGCTGCTCGGGGTCGTAGGTCTCCTGCAGATATTCGAGGATGGCTCCCGACTCAGCAATCACCAGCCCCTCATCTTCCAGTACCGGAGATTTTCCCAACGGGTGGATTTTCTTCAGTGAGTCCGGCGCAAGCATGGTCTTTTCACGCTGATAGCGGACTATCTGGTAAGGCTGTTCCAGCTCCTCAAGTGCCCAGAGCACGCGCTGGGAACGCGATTGATTAAGATGGTGCACAGTGAGCATGGCTTTCTCCGTGAAGATGTTGATTAGGATATTTATTCGAATTAACTATAGAGAACGCTCACCGTTGGATGAAAATTTTCCTAAAAAAAACGTTTATACACTGGTTGTTTTTTAACCACTCTCTAAAATTAAAGTGTCAGTACAAGCCGGAACCTTCAACATAACTGAGGGGTACTGATGTCGGGGGAAACCCTCCCATACGTCAATGGGATAGAGAGAAAGACAAAGACCGGACCGACTAAAGCGCCTCAGTTGGGCGCTTTAGTTTTTGTGGACAGCATTAATCCTCCTCCAGTAGCCGTGCACCGGTTCCCTGGGCACCCAATTGATCGCCCGGATTACGTAACGGGCAATCGCTACGCGACAGGCAGCCACAGCCGATACATCCGTCCAGCTCATCGCGCAGCGCCACAAGTGTATGGATACGTCTGTCCAGTTCCTCACGCCATTGGGAAGAGAGTTGTTTCCACTCTTTTGCACTCAGCGTATGCCCCTCTGGTAATACACCAAAAGCATCATGAATGGTCGCCAACGGAATGCCGATGCGCTGGGCAATTTTAATGATTGCCACATAGCGCAACACATCGCGTGCATAACGCCGCTGATTGCCGCTGTTCCGGGTGCTTTTAATCAACCCTTTGCTCTCATAAAAGTGCAATGCAGAGACCGCAACCCCGCTACGCTTCGCGACTTCTCCGGGGGTCAGTAACGATTTAATGCGTGGTGATTTTAATGCCATAAAACCTCTTTACCTCAAGTTAACTTGAGGAATTATACTCCAGCCCAGACAAGGAAACAGGCTTTGTACGCGCATAGTTCACGTTGTTGGAAGTATGACGGGTATAACGACGAATCGAGAAAGAGGCACCAATATGTCCCATCAGCAGATTATACAAACACTGACGGAATGGATTGATGAGCATATCGACCAACCGTTGAACATTGATGTTGTTGCCAGAAAGTCAGGCTATTCTAAGTGGTATCTGCAGAGAATGTTCCGCACCGTGACCCATCAGACGTTGGGAGACTATATTCGTCAGCGTCGGCTGCTACTCGCGGCTGAAGCGCTACGCACTACGCAGCGTCCGATCTTTGATATTGCAATGGATCTGGGGTATGTCTCGCAGCAGACATTTTCGCGCGTGTTTCGTCGTGAATTTGATCGGACTCCCAGCGACTATCGCCATCATGCGTAGCTGCCGCCGGGACAATCACTTTAGTGGAGGTGGCTGCTTAACCCAGGCCATAAAGTCCTGCGGTGGTAGCGCCTTTGCAAAATGCCAGCCCTGACAGTATTGCACGCCGCGTTTTAGCAACCAGGTGACTTGCTCACCCGTTTCAACCCCTTCAGCAATGATCTTCAGACGCAGACTGTGAGCCATCTCAATGATGTGCTCCGCAATAAGATGGCTGGTGCTATTGGTGGTCAGGGTGTCGATAAAAGACTTATCTATTTTCAGGATATCGACATTTAATGAGTACAGGTTATGTAAGTTGGAATAGCCAGTACCAAAATCGTCGATAGCGACCTCATAACCTGCCTGGCGAAATGCCTGAATTACCGGGGTAGTCTTGGGTACATCAATAAACCCACGTTCAGTTACTTCAATTTTAATTTGTTCAGCACGAACAGAATATTCCCGCGCTTTATTTGAGATAAGTGCAATAAGTCGTGAAGAGTGGAAATCTACTGCTGATAAATTGATCGAAATATAGATATCTGGCCATTTCGCCAGAAACTCACCTAAATCCTCAAAGACCTCATCAACCACATAATCGGTCACACGTTCGATCATCCCTTCTTTTTCTGCCAAAGGAATAAATTCCGCAGGACTCATTACCGGGCCATTAAAACCAGGCCAGCGTAATAATGCTTCAGCGCCGACGCATTGGCCATTCTTAATATCAATAATAGGTTGGTAATGAAGTTTGAGTTGATTTTTTATTAATGCTCGGTGAAGCAGGCGACGTGGGGAGTTGAACTCCTGTCGTGTTCGGGACCACATTAATAACACGATAATGCTGCAGATCATGCCCAGCGGCAGCGTCAGCATTGCATGGTGATAAAGCGACTGGAAATAGCTGTCGCTGGAGGTCGAGACAATAATAGCTATCGGACGGCGGTCTGAATGAGCGATGGTGTAAAAACGTTTATTTTGCTGGAAAGTCAGGTCGCTTTTACGAACCAGCGTCTGCATCGTTCGGAGATCGGCCTGCGCACTGACCGAGAAGAACATGCCAGTCACGGTATCATAGACACCAAAAGCCAGAGAGCGATCGTCTGACATCACTTCGCTAAACGAGAGCGGATTCACCACCGCAACATAATTACCCTGCTGCAAATAGACCATTTTATATCCAGGGTAAAAAGGCGTATCGCGGTAATAATAAATAGAGATATCTGGTTTGCGTTTATACTCAGGTGGCGAAATAGCATACGATTGCGCAGGCTGCATGGCAGTAGAACAGTAAAACTGCTCGCCGTGGGCATAAATTAAATCTGCAACATAGAGGCTACCGCGGATGATATTGAGCATATTATTACGATGCTCGGGGGAACAGATACGCCCCTGATATTTTTCTGCAGCATTGTAGGCTGAATCAACCTGCCCAATAACAATTTCAGTTTTATCTAAAGCCAGTTGAGCAAATGAACGCAACTGTGCCCCTGTTTCCTTTACTGCCCGGACATGTGCAAACCATAGCGACAGCATCACCGGTAGGAGCACTACCACGACGATCCCGACGAGTCTCAGCATCCTGCGACGCACGCTATGATTCATTTCCGCCTATATCCCTGCATTTAGTGTGCCTGCATGTAATGAAGGCAGGATGCTTTGATAAACAGGTGATTACGTTGCATGAATCATACGACATTAGCAACTTACTTTTTTCATTAAAAACCTAATATTTGGTTATGACGATAATATTTGCCCGTAAGGCAAACTAAAAGTATGCGTTGTGTTTATATTAAGGTAGATATTTATCCAAAGCTTATGAGGCTTTTTAGTTTGCGCAACATACAATCTTTGATTAAGTCAAACTCTCCACAGGATAAAAAAAGGACAGCCCCATAGGGTATTTTTTCAGCTATTGAGCCTCCCGGTATTTGGCTATCAGGAATAATGATAAGGCCGACTCTGAGATGACGCTTTTGCAGCCCTGGTGCCGTGGCGTTCAGTGTACAACGAATTCCATTCTGTCATTTATCGACAGCTGCATGTTCAGACGAAAATAATAAGACGCCTGGCTGTCGCCACCAACATATTACCTGCCATGCATGCTAATGACGACATCATGGTGAATGCGCCAAAAGCCATCGCTCGCTGCAGTGTGCAGGGAATGAGACCGCGTGGTTAGGGAAGTCAGTAAACCAGCGCTGAGGTTTAACGTAGCTGTATCCTCCATCCTGAAAGCCGTTTTAGCGATAAAAAATCCCGTTGGCCACGCTGGTGAATAAAAGAACAAATGTGATATAGTTCACATAATTCGAAACAGGAACACTGTTTCCCTTTTTCGGTTTTACTGCGGACTTTCGCATCGCCAGCCTCTGGTGTGCAGGGTTCAGGCCCGTCCGCCTGCGCGTTGATTCTTTTTGAGGATGGTTTCATGGCAACCTTAACCACCAGCGTTGTTCTGTTGCGCTGGCAGATTTTGAGTGCAGTGCTGATGTTTATGGCGAGTACGCTGAACATTCAGTTTCGTAAAGCGGATTATATCGGGCTGGCTGTTATCAGCAGCGGTCTCGGTATGGTTGCAGCCTGCTGGTTTGCCACCGGCTTGCTGGGCATCACGATGATGGACGCAGCAAACGTCTGGCACAATGTGGTGAATATCATGACGGAAATGTCTGCAAAAGCGCCACCTGAATGGCCGATGGTCATTACCTGATTGAAAAGCCCCTATGGCGCAGATCATCTGCACAAGCTGCAGATGTAAAAAAACCCTCATATGTGAGGGTTTTTTTATGCTTAACGGTGACTTCCCGATCGTTATCAGAACGGGATGTCGTCGTCAAAGTCCATAGGTGGTTCGTTGGACTGAGCCGGAGCAGACTGCTGCTGCGGACGGGACTGTGCACCGCCGCTGAACTGGTTGCCGCCCTGCGGCTGCTGAGGTTGACCCCAACCGCCCTGCTGGCCCTGACCACCACCCATGTTGCCACCAGCCGGAGCGCCACCGCCCTGACGGCCACCCAACATTTGCATGGTGCCGCCAACGTTGACGACCACTTCAGTGGTGTATTTCTCAGCCCCGGACTGATCGGTCCATTTGCGGGTACGCAGCTGGCCTTCAATATAGACCTGAGAACCTTTACGCAGGTATTCACCCGCCACTTCAGCCAGTTTGCCGAACAGCACAACACGGTGCCACTCGGTCTGCTCTTTCATCTCGCCGGTCGCTTTATCGCGCCAGGATTCGGAGGTCGCCAGCGTAATGTTGGCCACTGCACCACCACTCGGCATATAGCGTACTTCCGGGTCCTGCCCCAGATTACCGACGAGAATCACCTTGTTTACGCCTCTGCTGGCCATGATCGTGTCTCCTGAAAACATTTCTAAATAGTGTAAGCGCGCGAGTGTACCATTTCCACGTGGTCTTTCGAAAGTTTCGAAGCATCTTCCAGAGTTCTCACGAACAGTACATTGTTGCACACTTAATCAGAATGTGCATTCCAATACTGTATATTCAAACAGGTTAAATTGTGTCATAATTAGCCGTTTCTGCCGGTTGTCCTTCAAACAAATCAGGCATTCCGAGTCATTACCGGGAAAGGTGAATGGATAAGATCGAAGTACGGGGCGCACGCACCCACAATCTCAAAAACATCAACCTCGTCATCCCCCGCGACAAGCTGATTGTCGTTACCGGGCTGTCAGGTTCAGGTAAATCTTCACTGGCTTTCGACACCCTGTATGCCGAAGGGCAGCGCCGTTATGTGGAATCGCTCTCCGCCTACGCCCGCCAGTTCCTGTCTCTGATGGAAAAACCGGACGTTGACCATATTGAAGGGCTGTCGCCTGCGATTTCCATTGAGCAGAAATCCACCTCGCACAACCCACGCTCCACGGTCGGCACCATCACCGAAATTCACGATTATCTGCGTCTGTTGTATGCGCGTGTGGGTGAGCCACGCTGCCCGGATCACGACGTGCCGCTGGCGGCGCAAACCGTCAGTCAGATGGTCGATAACGTGCTGGCCCTGCCGGAAGGGAAGCGTCTGATGTTGCTGGCGCCGGTTATCAAAGAACGTAAAGGCGAGCACACTAAGACCCTGGAAAATCTGGCAAGCCAGGGCTACATCCGCGCCCGTATCGATGGCGAAGTCTGCGATCTTTCCGATCCACCGTCGCTTGAGCTGCAAAAGAAACACACCATTGAAGTGGTTATCGATCGCTTCAAAGTCCGTGACGATCTCTCCCAGCGTCTTGCAGAATCCTTTGAAACCGCGCTGGAACTCTCCGGCGGTACGGCCATCGTTGCCGATATGGACGATACCAAAGCAGAAGAGATGCTGTTTTCAGCCAACTTTGCCTGCCCGATTTGTGGTTACAGCATGCGCGAGCTGGAACCACGCCTGTTCTCGTTCAACAACCCGGCTGGGGCTTGCCCGACCTGTGACGGTCTCGGCGTACAGCAGTATTTCGATCCGGACCGTGTTATCCAGAACCCGGAACTGTCGCTCGCTGGCGGCGCCATCCGCGGCTGGGATCGCCGTAACTTCTACTATTTCCAGATGCTTAAATCTCTGGCAGAGCATTACAAATTCGATGTCGACGCCCCCTGGGCCAGTTTGAGTGCGAACGTGCATAAAGTGGTGCTGTTCGGTTCAGGTAAAGAGAACATCGAGTTCAAATATATGAACGACCGCGGTGATACCTCGGTACGTCGCCACCCGTTCGAAGGCGTGCTGCATAATATGGAGCGCCGCTATAAAGAGACCGAATCCTCGGCGGTACGGGAAGAGCTGGCGAAATTTATTAGCAATCGTCCTTGCGCCAGCTGCGAGGGGACACGTCTGAACCGTGAAGCGCGCCACGTTTATGTTGAAAACACGCCGCTGCCGACCATTTCGGATATGAGCATCGGTCATGCGATGGACTTCTTCACCAATCTGAAGCTGTCCGGCCAGCGCGCTAAAATCGCTGAGAAAGTGCTGAAAGAGATTGGCGATCGCCTGAAGTTCCTCGTCAACGTCGGGCTGAACTATCTGACGCTCTCCCGTTCGGCGGAAACCCTGTCCGGCGGTGAAGCGCAGCGTATTCGTCTGGCAAGCCAGATTGGCGCGGGCCTGGTGGGGGTGATGTACGTTCTGGATGAACCCTCGATT
>Ga0105244_10001109_pt1 | contig 22377 bp, 18 predicted proteins | sample KBSM44metaG_FD_80423 | JGI IMG/M metagenome (GOLD analysis project Ga0105244, IMG submission 80423) | Miscanthus rhizosphere microbial communities from Kellogg Biological Station, Michigan, USA - KBS M4-4 metaG | ecosystem: Host-associated > Plants > Roots > Rhizosphere > Soil | place... | reverse complement strand
TCACGTCCTACTCAGAGGCTGCCGCCCGAAACCTCGGCAAGGAGCAGCAGCTCACTCCGGCTGAGCGTTATGACCTCGCCGACGAGTACATGGACGTTGTCTACAAGCTGTGGGAAAGCTCCTTTGAAGAGGACGCTGCAGTCCGCGACGCCGAATCAGCGACATACATCGACCCCGCCAAGGTCCATCCCATTAACCACTCCGGTGAGCACTTCACGGTCCCCGGCTTCCACCTGTGTGAACCTTCTCCGCAGCGCACTCCGGTCCTGTTCCAAGCCGGCTCCTCCTCCAGGGGCATGGAATTCGGCGGCAAGCACGCCGAAGCAGTCTTCATCCAGAGCACGTCCTTGGAAGGCGCAAAGCGTAGCGTGGCGAAGCTTCGCCAATCCGTGGCCGACGCCGGCCGTGATCCCCGTGATGTCAAGATCGTCATCCTCCTGACCGTCGTGGTGGCACCGACCGACGAGGAAGCCCAGGCCAAGTACCAGAAGGCCGTGGAAACAGCTCCGATCGACGGCATCCTTGCCCGTTTCAGCGGCTGGACCGGCATCGACATGTCCGAGTACGAGCTTGATACCCCACTGCGGTCTGTCGGTACCAAGGCGGGGCAGTCCATGGTGGACATGTTCTCCAAGGCCGACCCGGACCGGGATTGGACGCCGCGCCAGATCGCAGAGTTCCTCGCGGTCGGCGGCAGCGGCTCCACGATCATTGGCTCCCCGGAGACGGTCGCCACCGAACTGCGCCGCTGGCGCGACGAGGCCGACATCGACGGCGTCAACCTCAGCTACACCACCAAGCCAGGCAGCTGGGAAGAGTTCATCGAACTCGCCCTTCCGGAACTCCGTGCCCAGGGCATCATCGCCCCTGCCCGCGCCGAGGACCAGGAGCCTGTCACCCTGCGCGAAAAGCTCTTCGGCCAGAAGTACACCCTGGCCGGCCACCCTGCCACTGCGCAGCGCGCCAAGAACCTCAGCAACGCCGCCCGCTGACCCGCCGCCCACATGGAATTTCACCTAAGGATCCTTCAATGACTGAACAAACTGATGTCGTCGTCATCGGTGCCGGTCTCGCCGGCCTGATCACTGCGCGTGAGCTCGGCAACCGCGGCCACAAGGTTGTTGTCCTGGAAGCCCGCGACCGGATTGGCGGCCGCCTGTACACCGAGCGACGCCTGGGCCAGAACCTGGAGCTCGGCGGGAACTGGCTGCATTGGACCCAGCCCCACGTCTGGGCCGAGGTCACCCGCTACGGCCTGGAGGTCTCCCGTGGCCCCCGCTCGGAGGAAACGTACTGGTTGGCCGGCGACGAGGTGCGCCGCGGCAACCTGGACGACTTCATGAAGCTCATCGACCCCGGCATGACCCGGCTCCTGGAAGACACCATGAAGTGGCTGCCCCGCCCGGATGCACCGCTGACGGTAGAAAACCTCGCCGAAGTCGACCAGTACAACCTGCAGGAGATGCTGGACAAGCTGGACCTCTCGGAGGACGAGCGGAATGCCAACGAGGCCGCGTGGGTGGGACACTTCAACGCACCCTTGGACCAGTGCGCCTACGTCAACGCCCTGCGCTGGACCGCCGGCTCCTCCGGGCACTGGCACCTGATGCACGAGGCATCAGCGATCTACCGCCTGAAGAACGGCAATGACGGCCTGTCCGATGCGATCGCCGAAGACACCAACGCGGACATCCGCCTCAGCACGCCCGTTACCAGTGTCCGCCACAACAGCGACGGCGCCACGATAACCTACGGCGACGGCAAGGAAATCCACGCCAGGAAGGTGGTCATCACCCTGCCGCAGAACGTCCTGCATAAGCTCGATGTCCAGCCCGCCCTGTCGGAAGGCAAGCTCGCCCCAAGCCGGGAAAGGACCGCCTCACAGGGTGTCAAGGCCTGGATCCGGGTCAACGGACCGATCAAGCCGTTCTTCGCCTACTCAGCCCAGGACAAACCGCTGTCCGTGATCCGCACGGAATTCGTCGGAGAGGACGACGCCGTCCTGGTCGGCTTCGGCGCCGACGCCAACCGCATCGACGTCACAGATCTCGAACAGGTCCAGGAAGCCATCAAGGTATGGCGCGACGACCTGGAAGTCCTCGAGGTCACCGGACACAAGTGGGGCGAAGACCCGTTCGCCGAGGAAACCTGGCAGATCCAGCGCCCCGGCCAACTCACCAAATACCACGCCGCACAACAGGCCAGCGAAGGCGCACTGCATTTCGCCAGCAGCGACACCGCAAACATCTGGGCCGGGTTCTTCGACGGCGCCATCGAAAGCGGCCTTCGCGTGAGCCGGAACATCCACGCAGAGCTTTCCACCCCTTCGTAATCCGGGCATACCGGACCACATCAAAGCTAACTAAAGGAAGTCCATCATGGATATCACCCCAGCAACGGAGGAGACTCCGGCCACGGATATCACTCCTGCCTACTACCGCCAGATCCTGGGCAAGCTGCCCACCGGAGTCACGGCCATCACAGGCGTCAACGACGATGACGAGAAACTCGGCCTCGTCGTTGGAACATTCCAGTCCCTGTCGCTGGAGCCGCCGCTGGTAATGTTCTGCGTCGACAAGTCCTCCTCGACCTGGCCGAAGCTCCGCAATCTGCAGAACTTCACCGCAAATATCCTCGCTGAGGACCAGATCAGCATCTGCCGTTCGCTCTCACGCAAAGGTCCCCAGAAGTTCGAAGGCCTGCCCTGCACCGCAGGCCCCCTCGGGACCCCGCATCTTGACGGCGCAACTGCCTATATCGACTGCGTCGTCACCTCAGAAGTTGTCGTCGGCGATCACTACATGGTGGTCGGCGCGGTTACGAACATGGAAGAAGGAACCGGAGACGCCCTGCTGTTCAGGGGCGGAAAGTTCGGTCAATACCAGCCAATCGAAATCCCCACCCCCGAAGTAACAAGGAGCGCATCATGAGCACCAGGCAGGAAACAATTCTCAAGGCTTGGAACGGCGCATGGGGGGACGGCGACCTGGCCGCCTTCGAGCGAATCCTCGCCCCCGGGTACATCCGCCGGTCCAAGTCCGGGACCGAAGACTACGCCAGCTTGCGAAAGACCATCGAGGCAATGCAGACAGCGTTTCCCGATTCAGAGATCGAGATCCTTCAGATCATCGAAGACGGTGACAGGGTGGCAATCCATTGGCAGACCCGAGGAACGCACCAGGGCACGTTCATGGATGTACCCGCCACCGGCCGGAGCGTCAACGTGACAGGTGCGTCGTTCCTCCGCTTCGAAGACGGGAAACTAGCCGAAGAATGGGTCATCTGGGACCCGCGGGAGCTTCTTTCTGCACTCGGTATCTGGCACTTGGGCGCAGGCAAATGACAATGGTGTCCCACCAGCACTTCAGAAGAAGGGAACTTCATCCATGTCCACCATCTCGCTCAAGGACATAGCGGGAACGCTCCGCACTGCCCGGCTCCAGGGCGAAGCCATTCCAGCGCCGACCGAGTCCTGGCCCGCCCTGGACGTTGACGGTGCCTTCGAAGTTCAAAAGATCAACGTTGATCACGCCCTCGCCAACGGGGACCGCCTTGTGGGCTACAAGCTGGGGAACATCGCAAAGGTCATGCAGGACGCCTTCGGTCTTGACCAGCCGGACTACGGGCATCTGCTTGCCAGCGCTTTCGCCTACGAGGGCACCGGGCTCGAGCTGGGCAAATTCATCGAGCCATTCGTTGAACTCGAGCCCGCGTTTGTGCTGAAGCGGCACCTCCGGGGCCCCAACATCACGGTTGCGGACGTCATCAATGCCATCGAGTACGTTTTGCCTGCGATCGAAATCATTGACTCCCGTGTCAAGAACTGGGCCATCAGTCTCCCGGACACACTGGCGGACAACGGCTCAACGGGTGCCATCCTGCTGGGCGGCACGCCCCGACGCGTCACTGAGGTGAACCTGAGTAACACCCGTGGGATCCTGCGGTTCAATGATGGAGAAGTGATCTCCGGTAACACCAGGAACATTCTGGGCAACCCGTTCGCCGCCACGGCGTGGCTGGTCAATCGTTTGGCGGAGTATGACGTGGAATTTGAACCCGGACACGTCATTCTGCCCGGCAGCTGCCTGCAAGCGGTTCCTATGAGGGAAGCAGGCCATTGGTCGGGCATCTTTGAAGGCTGGGGCACCGTCGAATTTGATGTATCCGCCTGACGAAGACTTCACGAGGTGGCCGGTCCCGCAGAGGGACCGGCCACACCTGTCCGGGCTCGACTGCAAGCGGCTCCAGCCCTCAGCCAATCCGAAGGAACACCCATGCGCCTGGCCAACATCTCCAACCGGCTGATGATCATCACCCCGGACGACCGTGTCGTCGACGTCTCGCTTCACACTGACGGCAGGTTCAGCCCCAGCATCCAGGAATGCTTCGGACGCTGGGACGAGTTTCGGGAAATCGCTGGCGCACTTGAGTTTGCAACCGGACGGCCTCTGTCCGAGGTTGAGCTGGATGATTTGTGTAATCCGGTACCGCAACCGCGCCAGATCTTTGCCATCGGGCTCAACTACGCTGCCCATGCAGCGGAGGCGGGCCTGGCCGTGCCCGAGGACCTCACTGTGTTTACAAAGTTCGTCACCTCCCTGGCCGGACCCTACGGGACGATCGCGTTGCCGCCTGGAACGGTGGACTGGGAGGTGGAACTGGTAGTGGTGGTTGGCCGCGCTGGACAGCATATCCCCAGGGAAACGGCGTGGAGCCACATCGCAGGTCTTTCCCTCGGGCAGGACCTGTCAGAACGCACCATGCAGGCCTCCGGGCCGGCACCCCAGTACAGCCTCGCGAAGTCGTTCCCGGGATTCGGCCCGATCGGGCCGTTGCTGGTCACTCCCGACGACTTCGAGGACCCTGACAACATCGAACTCGGCTGCGCCATTAACGGCGAACAGGTCCAGGTCGGCAGCACCTCGGACATGGTTTTCTCGGTGCCTGAGATCATCGAGCGCCTGTCCAAGGTCACGCCGGTGCTTCCCGGCGACGTCATTTTCACCGGCACCCCACCCGGAGTGGGGGTAGGCCGCGTCCCCCAGCGTTTCCTGGCGCCGGGAGACGAACTGGTCACTTATGCGCAGGGTATCGGCGAAATGCGCCATCTGCTGATATCCCGGTCGTAGATGGCACGCCGCTGCAGCCAGTCCCGGCATGCCGCCCTCTGGATATGGGCAGACGCCTTGCGGCAGCCAGTACCCCCTTCTTCTGAAAGGAGTGCTGGCTGCCCGGTCTTTAATGCCATCGATGCCGTAATGAAGGCCCCCACCCGGTTGGGAGGGGGCCTTCAGTTGGATCAGGTTAGACCTTGGCTTCGGCCTTCTCAATGAGGCCGTTTACCAGACGATTCAGCTGCCAGGGGTTGGTGTCCTGCAGTGGTTGGGGCAGGAGTTCCTGAGGGATGTTCTGGTAGGCGACGGGCCGCAGGAACCGATTAATGGCGAGGGTGCCTACGGAGGTGGTTTTTGTGTCGGAGGTTGCGGGGAAGGGGCCGCCGTGGACCATCGCATGGCCGACTTCGACGCCGGTGGGCCAGCCGTTGATGATGATGCGACCCACTTTTTGTTCGAGGGCTGGGATCAGGGGTGCCGCCGTTGGGTAGTCCTCCTCGGTAAGCTGCAGGGTCCCGGTCAGCTGGCCTTCGAGTCGGTTGGTCGCCTCGATCAGTTCCTCCACGGAGCTATAGCGGATGACGAGGCTGGCCGCGCCGAAGATTTCCTCATGCAGGACGTGGTTCGTCACGAAGTCCCTGACTTGGGTGCCGAAGATCGTAGGGGCCGGGGCGTTCAAGGTTGCGCCTTCCGTGCCCTGACCGACCAGGCTGACGTTGGGAGCGGCGCCGAGGGCTTGTGCGCCCTTGTTCCAGGAGCCGGCGATGCCTTCGGTCAGCATGGTCTGTCCGGCGCACGCTGAGATGGCGCGGCCGACGGCGGCAGCGAGTTTGTCGCCGAGTTCACCCGTCGGGGCGAACAGGAGTCCGGGGGAGGTGCAGAGCTGGCCTGAGCTTCCGGTGACGGCCGCGACGTATTGCTGTGCCAGGGGGTCGACATCACCCTTGAGGGCGCCGGGGAAGACGAAGACAGGGTTGAGGGAGGACATTTCCGCGTAGACGGGAATGGGTTCGGGGCGGGCGGCGGCAGTGCGCATCAGCGCGATGCCGCCTGCCTGGGAGCCGGTGAAACCGACAGCCTTAATGGCGGGGTCGGCCACGAGGGCCTGGCCGATACTGGCACCGGGGCCGTAAACCAGCGAGAACACGCCGGGGTGGAGACCGAAGTCCTTGACCGCCTTCACCACGGCCTGGCCAACAAGTTCACCCGTGCCGGGGTGGGCGTTGTGCGCCTTGAACACGACGGGGCAACCGGCGGCGAGGGCCGAGGCCGTGTCTCCGCCCGCCGTCGAGAACGCGAGCGGGAAGTTACTGGCACCGAACACAGCCACCGGTCCGAGCGGGATCTGGCGCTGTCGGATATCAACCCGGGGCAGGGGAGCGCGGTCCGGGATGGCGGGGTCGATGCGGACTCCGCGGAAGTCGCCCTGCCGGACGACCGCGGCGAAGAGTCGCAGCTGTCCGGTGGTGCGGGCGCGTTCGCCCTGCAGCCGGGCCGCGGGCAGCCCGGTTTCCTGGCAGGCCCGAGTGATGAGCTCCTCGCCGATGGCTTCGATGTTGTCAGCGATGGCATCGAGGAATGCGGCGTGGGTGTCCGGGTGCAGAGTGCTGAAGGAGGCAAACGCGGCGGCGGCGGCCGAGGTGGCTTTCTTTAGCTGATCCTCGGTGATCAGCGAGTAGGCCGGCTCGAGCGCTTCATTGGTTGCCGGGTTGAAGCCGAAGGTGGTCCCGTTTTCGCCGATGACCTGCTCGCCGGCGATGAGTGAATATCCGTTAAGTAGCATTGTTTTCTCCTGGGGTAGTGACCGTGAATGCGTGATGGCTTTCCTTTCAGCCCAATCCTTGAGATTTCACATATTGAACGTCGTATTCAATTTTAGGTGTAACGTTGATCACTGTCAAAGAGGGTGTGGGCGCCAGAGCCCCGCAGGGCATCCTCTGCACGTCGCCCCTGAGATTGGGCAGGCATTCTCGTTGGAAACCCTTGCGCGACAGTAAATGCTGGGGAATAATTGAGCGAAGCGTTCAGAAAATGAACGTTGATACTTTCCAATAGATGTGCCGGGCCCACCTGGGTAGCTTCAGCAAGGAGCGAGACCCATCGGCGGACTGAGCGCCGAGCCGTAGGAAAACGTGCCGTGACGGCGCAAGCAACCTCAGTCTCATCTCAAGACCCGGCCCGGCCCGCCACCAGCAGACAGGAAGCTCCATGTCCTCACAGCTCAGCGGTGTCCTCACCGCCCTAGCCACGCCCTTCACCGCCGACGGCCGGATTGACGAGACAACACTGCGCCTCCTCGTGGACCGCTCCATCGACGGAGGGGTGGACGGTGTAGTGGCGTGTGGCTCCACAGGTGAGTTCGCGGCCCTCAGCACGGATGAACGGCGCCTGGTCGTGGAGACAGTTGTGGGCCAGACGGCCGGGCGCGTGCCGGTGGTGGCGCAGACGGGCGCGACCAGCACCGTCGAAGCGATCCGTCTGTCCCGGCATGCGCAGCAATGCGGAGTCGACGTGCTGATGCTGATCGCCCCATACTACGAGCCGCTCTCACTGCCCGAGACCACCGGGTATTTCCGTGCCGTGGCCGAGAGTGTGGAGCTGCCCGTCATGCTCTACAACTACCCGTCAGCCACCGGAGTCAACCTCGACCCTGAAACAGTGGGAAAACTGGCCCGTGAGGTGGAGAACATCCGCTACATCAAGGACTCCAGCGGAGACATGGGACAGGCCACCCAGCTCATCCACCGCCACCGCCAGCACATTACCACCATCGTTGGAGCGGACAACCTGATCCTGGCTGCCCTGACGGAAGGGGCAACCGCAGTGATGGCCGGTACGGCCAACCTCGTGCCACGGGAGATCGTGGCCGTCCACCGGGCCGTTGCCGCAGGTGACTTCGCAGCAGCCCGGGCCGAGTGGCGACGCATCTACCCACTGCTCGATGCCATTCTCTCTGCGCCCTTCGTGCCAGCGGTCAAGGCCGCTTTGGAAATTCTCGGCCACCCCGTGGGCGCCCCCCGTCGCCCCACTGCAGAGCTCGACCCCGCGTCCTTGGCCCGCATCGAAAAGATCGTAAGCGAACTCCAGCTTCAGGCGGCCTACGCCTGACCACCACTGTCAACCATCTAGCAACCATCTAGCAACCATCAGGAGAAGAGACTATGACGTCTACTGCAATAACCACTTCCGGCACCGTTCGCCGTGCCGCTGAACCGTCCTCGCTTCTGCCCGTCAACGCGCTGCCGCCGGGCCAGCACTTCATCGCCGGAGAGTTCCGGCGGGGCACCACACTTGAGACACAGCCAGTGGTGGACCCGGCCACCGAGGCAACCATCTGCGAGGTCGCACAGGGAACGGCCGCCGACGCCGACGCCGCGGTCGCCGCTGCGCTCGAGGCAAAGGAATCGTGGGGCCGCACACTGCCCAAGAAGCGGGCGGAGATCCTGCTGGCCATCGCCGACCGTCTGGCCGAGAACGCAGACCTGCTGGCCCGGCTCGAAGCACTGAATACCGGTAAGCCCTTGATGGTGGCCGAGGACGATATCGCCGGGTCCATCGACTCGTTCCGCTTCATGGCCGGGGCAGCCCGCGCCACAACCTCCTTGGCCGCGGGCGAGTACGCCGAGGACCACCTGTCCGTGATCCTGCGTGAACCGCTGGGAGTCGTCGGCGTGGTGACCCCGTGGAACTACCCACTTCTGATGGCGGCATGGAAAATCGCACCCATCCTGGCCGCGGGCAATACCATCGTGCTCAAGCCCTCGGAACAGACCCCGCTGACGACGTTGAAATTCGCCGAACTGACCGCAGATCTGCTGCCGCCAGGGGTCTTCAATGTCGTCACCGGCCTCGGACCGGTGATCGGCGCACGCCTGGCCGAACACCCCAAGGTGGACATGATCGCCCTGACCGGCTCGGTCAACAGCGGACGCGCTGTGGCCCGTGCGGCCTCGGAAACAGTAAAGCGCGTCCACCTGGAACTGGGCGGCAAGGCTCCTGTGGTCATCTTCGAGGACGCCGACCTGGCCGCGGCCGCCGAGTCGCTGCGTGCGGCCGGATACTGGAACTCCGGCCAGGAATGCGGCGCCGGTTGCCGCGTGCTGGTCCATGAGTCCGTCGCCGAGCGTTTCACCCAGCTGCTCGTCGAGCAGGTGAGCACCCTGGTGGTCGGGGAGCCGACCGCAGGCGCCGACGTCGAAATGGGCCCGATGATTTCCAAAGCCCACTACGACCGCGTCCTGGGCCACCTCGAGCGCGCCCAGGCCGCCGGCGCGAAGGCCGCCCTCGGCGGCGGCGCGCTGGAAGGAGCGGGCTACTTCGTGGCTCCCACGGTTCTCGTGGACGTTCCGGAGGGCTCCGCCTGCACCCTGGAGGAGATCTTCGGCCCCGTCGTTACAGTCGAGACCTTCTCCACCGAGGACGAGGCTGTCACCAGGGCCAACCAGGTCCCCTACGGGCTCGCTGCCTCGGCATGGACCCTGAACCCACAGCGGGGCCACGACATGGCTGCACGCCTGGACGCGGGCACCGTCTGGATCAACTCTCACCTGGTGCTGGCCAACGAGATGCCGTGGAGCGGTTTCAAAAGCTCAGGTTACGGACGCGATTTGTCTGCCTATGCCCTGGACGACTACTCGCGCACCAAGCACGTCATGCACAACAAGGCGCGGTAACAAGCGGCATCCCTGACTGCCCCCGCTGATGCCCTTCCCCGAGCGCGTTTCTGGTCTGGGAAGGGCATCAACGGCGTGCCATCCGGGACAGGAAGCAGACCTAAGGCGCATCTTTGTCATCAGCGACGGCCGCGTGGCCGATCACCCAGGCTGGGGGACACGGTCGACCTAATCCTCGTTACCCAGGCCGGCTTGTTCCAACATTTCCGTCAGCCATGGCCGGTGTTCGCGGTGGAAAGTTATTCCGTCCGGCAGGCCCTGCACGATCGGTTCGGAACCGGAGATGTCGATGGTGATCCGGCCTCCCGCCAGGGGCGCGTTGGTGATGTGAAGGTCACCATAGGACTCCGGGAGTGCCGGATCCATCCAGAAGCCGCCCCTGGAAATATGGGCGTCATACCGCATCAGGCTCGTCACCAGCATGATCGGCGTGGTCGCTGCCCAGGCCTGCGGGGAGCATGCCGTCGGATACGGCACGGGCTCCGGTATCTGGTCACGGCTGAAGCCGCAGAAGAGCTCCGGAAGCCGGCCGCCGCTGTAATCCGCCGCCTCGAAGAGGGCGGTGGCGATCCTCTGGGCCTCTTCCACGAACCCGTAGCGGATCAGTCTGGCCGCGATGATCGCGTTGTCATGCGGCCAGACCGAGCCGTTGTGATAGCTGGCCGGGTTATAGGCACCCATGTCGCTCGCGAGGGTCCGCACGCCCCAGCCGCTGAACATTTCGGGGGACATGAGCCGTTCGGCCACCATCGGCACCTTGTCCTCGTCAACGATGCCGTGCCACAGGCATTGCCCCATGTTGGACGCGCACGCGTCGACTTGGCGTTTCTTGCCGTCCAGCGCGACGGCGTAGTAGCCGCGGTCAGGGATCCAGAATTCATCGTTGAACCGTTTCTTCAACCGGGCGGCTTCATCGGTGAGCCGGGCCGCCAAAGGCGCGTCGCCGACGTCGTACGCCATCCACGCCCGGGACAAAAACGCGGTGTAGGCCAAGGCCTGGGCCTCGCAAAGTGCGATAGGTGGTTCGGCCAGCCGGCCGTTAGCGAAGTTGATGCCGTCCCAGGAGTCCTTCCAGCCTTGGTTGATGAGGCCTTGGTCGTTGAGGCGCTCATACTCGACGAAGCCGTCGCCGTCTTTGTCGCCATACTTTCGGATCCAGTCAAGTGCCCGGTCCGCGTGGGGGAGCAGCGCGTCGATGATGTTCCTGGCAAAACCCCAACGGCTGACCGATGCGAGCGTCATCACGAACTGCGGTGTGGCGTCGACGCTGCCGTAATATACGGCTTTACCACCCAGCGAGAGCCCGCTGGAGACACCAAGCCGAACCTCGTGCAGAATCTTTCCAGGCTCCTCCTCGCTCATCGGATCCACCACACTGCCCTGCCGGTCGGCCAGCGTCTGCAGCGTGCCCAGCGCAAGGGAGGGGTCCACCGGCAGGGCCATTTCCGAGGCCCAGAGCGAGTCCCGGCCAAAGAGTGTCATGAACCATGGCGCGCCGGCGGCCACCACGATGCGCTCCGGATGGGCTGGATCCTCGATGCGGAGCGCTCCCAGGTCGTCGTAGCTGCGTCTCAGGGTACGTTCGATTGACCGGTTTGTCATATGGAGTTTGGGAATCTTCGCGACCCATTCCTCGCGGCGGCGGTCGCTGGGAGATATCTCATCCCGCGCCGGACGGACGAACGATTCTGCCGGTTCCTTGCCGTCCACCATGGGCACCACGGCCAGCGTGGTGCTCCACTGTCCGTGCGGCGGGACAACTGCGCGGTAGCTCAGGGCGTACGGGGTGATGTCGGCGCGGCCGGCGGTCACGACGACGCCCTTCCGGACGTCCTGCCAGACGGCCCTGATGCTCAGCGAGTCGCCGTCCACGTGGCGTGTTTCTTGCCAGTGCCGCTGGACGCGCGCCTCTTTCACTTCAAAAAGATCGGCAAAGTCCGATTCAACGCTGAAGGTTACCGCACACTCGGCCTTATCCGACGAGTAGTTCCGGATGGTGACTTCCTCCATGATCCCGGTACCGACTTCGCGCAGGCGTTCCACGATCAAGGGGCTGTCCGCGTACCCGTCGGAGCGGGGGATGCGGCCGACAAACAACGCACGGTACGGTTCCTGCGTTGAAGCGGTCAGCGGCTCCAGGGGCTGGCCGTTGACCACCAGGTTCCAGCGCGAGACGATGCGGGTGTCCTCATGGAAAACCCCGTGCGGATGTTCCGGATGGATGTCTCCATTCGCCAAGGAGATGCAGAAGGACGCACCTTCCACCAGGGTAACTGTGCCGGCCCCCACAGGCCCGGCAGCCGTGTCAGCATTCCATCCCGCCATCCCCGCCTCCTTCAACGGTTCAAGACTGGAGCGGCGGCGTGCGATTCTGGGTCGGACCGTCGGAGGTCGCCGTACTCCGTTGGATAGACGTTACGCCTCTGCGGCCTTCGATAACAGCCACCGTTGAACTCACACGAAACCTCTGCGAAGGTGGCATACGTTGCCTCAGTTGCTGCCCTGGCGAACTTCTTCGAGTGGCAGTTCGGTCACCTTTGGCTGATAACACTTGTCCTTGGAGGATCTCTTTGCAGTTTGTATCGGAGGGCAGGTACTTTCGGGGAGCCAAAAGTCCGTAGCACGACGCGGGGTCGTGCTACGGACTTTTGCGGTAGCAGTGAAGCTTACGTTTTAGCGCGCGCGACTATGAGGTCGTTTTAAGCCATCCATCCGCTGCTTCCCGATTCGCCGGCGTCTCCAGCCATTTGCGGGCTCCGCTGATGGGGTCCCCCTTCGCTTCGCTGACCAGAAGCATCAACGACGCGAACTGATCCTCGGTCAGTTTGGAGTTTTCCATCCAGCTGCGCACATCGGGGTGCTTCTCAGCGAATTTTTTCGAGAGCACGGGGTGGGAGCTATCCGGCTTTGGCCAGCCCTGGAGGTCGTCCTCGAGGACTTTGATTGGCATGGAAGCAAAGGCCCAGTGAGGCTGCCAGAGCGCCACAACCACCGGCTTGTGGTTGTCGACTCCGCTCTTAAGAGCGGCGAGGGCGGCCGGGGTGCTGCCTTCCACGATCTTGAGCTTGTCTTTTGCAGAGTACTTGGCCAGGACGCCGGGCAGTAGCTTCATCTCACCGGCGCCGGCTTCGATCCCGATGATTTTGGAGTCGTATTTTTCAGCGTTCTGTGCCAGTTCGCTGATGGTGTTTTCTTCAACGAAGTCGGGCACCGCCAACACCAGTCGGTTGTTATCGTAGAAGGACTTCTCGAGGATCACGAGGTCGTCTTTGTACTTGTCGACGTAGGCTGCGTGCGTTGAGGGCAGCCAGGTGTCGAGGTAGCCGTCGAGGTCTCCCCTGGCGATGCCTGAGAATCCTGCTGCCAGGTCCACGCTGGTCGTCTTGACGGTGTAGCCCTTTTCTTCAAGGAGCGTTGACCAGAGCGCGTTGACAGCAACGGTGTCATCGAAGCCGGGAACAGTGGCGAAGTTGGCGGTTTTGTTGCCTGCGCTGCTTTCGCCACCTGCTGCGGGCGTGACTCCGGAGCAAGCGCTGACGCTGGCGATGATGGCCGCGCAGGCAAGGGCAGTTTTGATCATGTTTTTCAAAGATGGCCTCCGATTGGGGTTGATTGGTTGGTTACAGAACTGCGGGGTTGGCATCGGCGTTGATGCCCGGGGTGGCTGCCTTGGCGGCAGCACGTTCTTTCCTGAGCCTGTTGCTCTTACGGAGCACTCCCGGCAGGGAGCTTGCCCCACCGGTGACCCGGTCCAGGTATACGGCGAGGATGACGACCGCGAGGCCGCCTTCGAAACCGCGGGCGGTGTCGAGTTGGGCAACGCCCTGGACCACGACGCCACCGAGTCCTCCAGCTCCGACCAGGCCGGCGACGACGACCATGGACAGGGCGAGCATGATGACCTGGTTGACGCCGACCATGATGGAAGGGAACGCCAGGGGAAGCTGAACGTCGCGCAGAATCAAGCTCTTTTTCGCGCCGAAGGCCTGGGCCGCTTCGAGGAGCTCGGAGTCCATTTGGCGGATGCCGAGCTCGGTCAGGCGTACGGCGGGAGGAATGGAGAATACGATGGTGGCTGCGATGCCGGGCACCGTTCCCACGCCGAAGAAGAATACCGCCGGGATGAGGTATACGAACACGGGCATGGCCTGCATGAGGTCCAGGATCGGGCGCATGAGAGCGCTGACCGAGGAACTCAGGGCGGCCCAGATTCCCAACGGGATGCCGATCAGGAGGGCTATAGCAACGGATACGAGCACGATGGCCAGGCTGGCCATTGTTTCGAGCCACAGTCCCATGGAGAGGATGAGCAGGAATGCCACGGCAGAGAAGATGCTGATCCCGATGCTTCGGGTCATGAGTGCAGCCACGGCGGTGAGCAGGACGATAACGACCAGGGGATGTAGAACGATGAGTGCAAATTCGACGCTGCCAACGATTTGGCTTGTCAGCCATGCCACAGCGTCGAATAACCAGCCTAGGTTCTCCAGGAACCAATCGATGAGGGCTGCAAACCACCCTCCGACATTAAGATTCATGGACGGACTCCTTCGGGGAGAGTGCGGCGAAGACCTTTTTCGCCGTGAGTTGGCCTATCACCAGGCCCTGCTGGTCTGTGACGTGGAGCCGGTCGCAGCCTGCGGCGAAGACCGGCAGCAGGTCGGCAAGGACCGTGGCGGCCGTGACGTGGATGACGCGCGAGGATGTGCCGTCTGTGGTGGTTTTAGGCGGCAGTACCCCGGTGCTGCAGCCGTCTTCGTGGTCGGACCCGGGGAAGGGCTCTGCCAGCATGCCCGCAAGTAGGACTTTGCTGCGGTTCACTTCAGCGACGAACTTTTCGATATAGGGGTCAGCCGGTGCTTCCAGGAGGTCCAGCGCAGTTCCGCGCTGGATTCGCTTGCCTTCTTTCATCACCATGATCTGGTCCCCGAGATACATTGCTTCATCCAGGTCGTGCGTCACAAAGACTATGGTTTTCTTGAAGTTGCGCTGCAGCTGGATCAGCAGCTGTTGCATATCCTGACGGATGAGCGGGTCAAGGGCGCTGAAGGGCTCGTCCATCAGCAGGATCTCGGCGTCCGTGGCCAATGCGCGTGCCAAACCGACGCGTTGCCTCATGCCGCCGCTCAACTGATCGGGCATGGCGTGTGTCCGGCCCCCGAGCCCGACCAGCTGCAGCGCCTCTGTGGCCTTCGCTTCGCGTGTTTGCCGGTCCACTCCGCGTACCTTCAGGCCGAAGGCAACATTGTCGAGCAGGGACTGATGGGGGAAAAGTCCGAAGTGCTGGAAGACCATGTTGATGGTCTCGTTCCTGAAGGCCCGAAGTTGGGTCGGATCGAGGGCTCCAACGTCTTTCCCGTCGATAGCGATGGAACCCTCCGTGGTGTCGATGAGCCGGTTCAGCATCCTCACGATCGTCGATTTCCCGGAGCCGGACAGGCCCATGATGACGAATATTTCCCCACGTTTAACCTCGAAGGAAACGTCATTGACGGCCTTAAAGCCGTTCTGACTGGCCGGCTTCCGCGAGAGCCGGGACCTGACCCTGGGAGGATAGAAGATCTTAGTTAGGCGCTCCACCTTGATAAAAGGGGCGTCAGCATTCATAGCTTCCTTATGATGATCGTTGGCTGGTGCTTGCAAGTGCATGGTGTTCATGGGTTGTTCCTGACTTCGTTGTCGGGGTCTCGGTGGTTTGCTGCTGAGGGTTTTTCAATGGCCGCGGGGGAGGGCCACTGGGTGTATTCGCCGAAGGTCCCGCCTCGGAACACGAGCGCGTCACCTGTTCCGGCCTCCATCGCCGTCACTGCGCCGACGATCATGTAGTGGTCACCGGCGACAACTTCGGAGAGCACTTCGCAGTCGATCCAGGCTGTGGACTGGAGGATCCGGGGGGTACCCACAGTGCTTTCCTGGTAGTCGATGCCCTGGAACTTGTCCTCGCCCTTGCGTGAGAGCGCCCGGCAGACGCTGACCTGCTCGGTTGAGAGGATGTTGGCCGTGAATTTCCCTAGGGAGCGCAGTGCCGGCCAGGTGCTGGAGGACTTATCGACGCAGAAGGTGACCAGCGCCGGCTCCAAGGAGAGGGACTGAAAGGTCCCGACGACGAGGCCTGTGGGTTTGCCGTTGCTGGCGAGACCCGTGATTGCGACGACTCCCGTGGGAAGGAGTCCGAATACCTCGCGATAGGCACTCGGGTTAACCGCCGGAGGGGATACCGTTGCGGCGCTCATTGCCGTTCTCCTTGAAGGGATTTGCCTGAGAAAACGTCCCGGTAGGCGGCTCCGGGGTGATCATCGGCAAGCCGGGACTGGCCTGCACCAAAAAGGTGTTCTCGCAGTGTGGAGCCCTCGTAACCGGTGCGCATGGCGCCGCGGCGTTGGAGTTCGGGGACGACGTAGTCCGTGAAGTCCTTGATGTCCTGGTATTTGACTGCGTGCGCGACGTTGAAGCCATCGATTCCTGTCTCCTCCATCCAGGAGATCAGTTCGTCGGCTACTGTCTCGGGCCCTCCGACGATGACAGGGGAGGTCCCGCCGATACCGATGTATTCGGCAATGTCGCGAGGTGTCCACTCCTTCTCCGGATCCATTTTGGAAAAGATGTCCACCATGGTCTGTCCGGCGTTTGTCTTGACGTGGCGCAGGGGTACATCCGGATCAAAGCTGGACATATCCAACCCGCTCCAGCCGCTGTAGCGGGCCATGGCACCTTCGTAGGAGACCAGTTTGCGGTACTCCTCATACTTCGTCTGGGCCTCCGCGTCGGTCGGGGCGCTGATCACGGTGATCATTTGAAGCACGGCGATGTGGGCAGGATTCCTTCCCGCATCCGTGGCCTTCCGGCGCAGGGCGTCGACCTGTTTCTTCAGGCCGGACTTGGATGTCGCATTCATAAAGACGGCTTCAGCAGTGGCTGCTGCCAGGGCGACGCCGCGGCTGGAGCCGCCGGCCTGGAAGATCACGGGCGTGCGCTGCGGTGACGGCTCGCAGAGGAAAATGCCCGGCACGGTGAAGTGCTTGCCCTCGTGCTCGATTGCGTGGACCCGCTGTGGGTCTGCGTAAGTCGAGCTGGTGGCGTGCGCAACTGCCGCGCCTTCTTCCCAGGAGCCTTCCCAGAGCTTGAGGGCGACATCGATGAACTCTTCGGCCACCTCGTACCTGTCGTCATGGGCACGCTGAACGCCTGTCCCGAGATTCCTGGCCGCGCTGTCTGCGTAGGACGTCACCACATTCCAGCCGATGCGCCCGTCAGTGAGGTGATCCAGCGTCGCGAACTTCCGCGCCAGCGAGTAGGGGTGGTCATAGGCGGTGGTGGAGGTGACTCCGAAACCGAGATGCGTAGTGGCTGCGGCCATGGCCGGAATGGCGAATGCGGGGTCATTGGCGGGGATCTGGGCGGCGTCTTTGAGTGCATCGGCAACGCTGCCGCGGTAGACGTCGTGATATCCGACATTGTCAGCGAAGAAGATTCCATCGAAGCACGCGTTCTCGAGCATGAGCGCATATTCCACCCAGTACTTCACGGACTTGTATTGGCCACCCCGGTCATCGGGATGCCTCCACAGGCCAGCCGACAGGTGGGCGGGACCGGCAAAATCGAACGCGAAGAGTCTCATGTGATTCATCGGATGCGCTTTCTCGACGTTCAGAAAATGAACGGACTGATTGGTTACTGAACAAAAGAATAGGTGGCGGAGGTCACATCGTCAATGGGTGACGTCGATATCCTTCTTCCACCGTCGGGTGTGGTGGTCACCTAAGGGAGGGCGACAGCTTGAATATGAAGTCATTTATATGTTTATGGCCCCGCCGCCCCACCGCCGGGAGAGCAACAGGAGGCGCCCCGCCTCAGGGCGAGGGCCACGCCGGGCCGGTGCCGCTGGGGGTGCGCGCTTTCCGCGGACCTCATCAGGATGGTGCTCTTGCTCGTGAACGTGACGTATGCCATGATTGCTCTACGTTCATGTAATGAACGCGACGTTCATATTTGGCCGTACTAGATTCTGCCGATCGCTTCAGAGAGGAAGCCTTCATGACCACCGTCCACCGCACCTTTGCTGGCGCTTTCAACTACCGCTCCGACGTGCACGGCTGGGGGACGCAGGCTCCCTCGGTCTCAGCAGTCCGACCCGACAGGGCCAATCCCGGAATCACTGCTGCTCCCTGGGAAGGGCTCTACCTCGAAGTCAACGAAGACGCTGACAATACTGTGGACAACCCACTGCCTACGGAACCGGAGTTGGCGCAGTTCCTCGCCAGCCTCATGTACGGCGAATAAGCGATCAGACCCGCACCTGAACGAAGCGAGCCAACAACAATGTCCAACCAAGCAATCCCAATATGGGCCATACAGCGGATCAATACAGTTCTTGCCGCAGAGTACGCCTTGGGTCGGCGTCCAACGAACGAGATCCTCGCGCGCCGTACCGGTTTGAGTAAACGCATTGTCCGGCGATGCCTGATCCACTCGGCAATGGCCTCCGCCGACACCAAACACCTAAAGCCTGGGGTCGACACCGCGGCCATCCGCTAGCCGCCTGGCTCTACCTATGAAAGGACAAAATGGAATTGCTGTGGGAACTAGCCGGCTGGGCAGGGGCGGCTGCCATACTCTCCGCCTACCTGGTCGTCTCCATGGGTTGGTTGAAGCCCGGGAGGGGCTTCCAAACGGCAAATCTCCTCGGTGCTTGCGCCTTCATTCTCAACGGGGCATTCCACGAAGCATGGCCCTCTGTGGCCACAAATATCGCCTGGTTCCTCATTTCCGCAGTCGCGCTCCTTCGCATGACTTCAGCGAGCCGACGGTCAAAAGCCGCGGATGGTCCGCTGGTTCAATTCCCCGGCGTCCCAGATACGACCAGTCAATCGGCCATCGTTAAGGTATCCAATTGTCCCGTTCACGGCGACGTCGACGGACAACGTCAACTTCACTAAATTCAGGACACCCCGCTGCTGACGTCCCGCATGGCCGGAGGCCTCTGCCTGCGGGCCGCCGCCCAGGGTGCCTGCTCCTACGCAAATATTCGTGAGTATTGCGCCAGCTACCCGCAGAGCCCAACTCACCTGCCGTTCCTTGCCGCGCATAGGGTTGATGCAGACAAACACCAAGAGCCGCAAGGACAATGACTTCCAGTACAACGACTGGCTCTACGGGCAGACCGGCGAAGGACTGCCGGCATCCGTAGCGCCCCAAGTTCGTTCGGCCAGCTAGTCCACCGTCTGAGCTCCCCACTTAGCCGCCCGCCGCACTGTTCTTGGGCATTAACAGGATGAAGTCGGTGGGCGGCTTGTGTGCCCAGTTGCGGTGACCTGTCGTCTACGGGACCAACAAGAGGCGGGTCAAAGGGCACCTTAACGTACTCCCGTGCCACAAATCCTAAGGTCGATAAGGGACGTTCTGTCGTCGGGTTTGCCCGAAGGTCTTGTCATGATGTTTGGTGTCGTCCCCGCCATGTAATAGATGAAGGAGGTGCAACTACTGTGTTGGATATTCATCGTTCTGGTGGGGAGAGGTTGGTCGGATTTGGGTTGTTCGACCGGCCGCTGGGAAGTCGTGCCTTGGAGGTTGGGGTCTCATCTTGGCCGGGGTTTCACAAGGACTGAGAGGTGCATCGAGCGGGCAATCTGCAGAGCCGGCAGCGGTCGATTTTCAGGCGCTGGATATGAGTGCGCAGGGGAGCACCGGGTCTCCGTTATCGGTGCTCGATCGCGCAAAAAAGAAGTGTGAACAATGTCCACACTTTCCGCCCCGGACTTGCTCGTACAGCCGCCGGACTGCCCCGATTCCGCATGTTTCAGACACTTCCCAGTGTTCACAAGGCCCGGAATCCCGTTCGAGTCCCACCTCGGGCACGGCATACCCCCTCGTCAGAGGGGGTTTTTGCTTTAACGTGTTGACAGCTGTTGACAGGAGCCTCTGATGTGGTGCCGGCTGGTGCCTGGCCGCCGGTTGGCCTGTTCAGTTACGGGGGAGCGGGCTCAGGGTATTGGCGGGTTGACCCTCCGCTTGCTCTGAACTGGGTTTATGCGATCCTCTCTTTGGTGCGTCCGGTAGGTCGTGGTTGGCCTACACCTCTTCATGGGTAGGCCCGCGAAGCACAACATGATGTAGGGGAATCTTCGTCGGAAGTCGCTGAAGGCTCGTGTCTATCAGGACATTAGGCCCTCGTGTCCGACCGCTTGTGCGATCGGAGGTCCTGTGGATGCTGTGCACAGCTGAATTGTTCGACTGCCCGCATCGCCAATGGCTTAGGAGGTCGACGATGGGGCGCCCTCCGTGAGCGCTCGAATCGCGCTGCAGATATCCGATTCGGTGCTCACCAAGTTTTTTTGATTGGGCGATGGGGACGGTGACGGCTTGGGCCACAGCACTTGTGAGAAAAAAGGGACCTCACGCTGGCTCGCCACCTGGCCGGGAAAGGCGCAGACGTGGATGCAGGAGAGAATGCTGTCGCCAACTGCGCCGCCGCTGGAAAGTACAGAGCGCTGTGAGGCACCTCGGGGTGAAGGAGCGCGGGGGATTATCCCTGCTTATGGTTCCGCCGACTTTGCAGTCTGTGCCACTGTCACGCTGATGTCGTCTCCAGCTCTGAGGGGTTGGCGGGCGAAGATCCCCTCGTGCGCCAGCACCGGCCGATTGTCTCCAGCAAGTTCGGTGTACTGTTCTTCGAGTTTTTCCCTTTTCTCGATGCTTCGTTGCCATGCGCGGACAGTCTCCGGGTCTCCACCGTTAGCCTGTTGCCAGCTGCGGGGACGGTCCTCTTTTGATGGCCCGGGATCGACTCGGCCACTCAGGCCTACACGTGGAGGTCTCCTTTTGGCTGCAGAAGAGCAGACGGGGCAGGCGGGATCGTTGGCAAACATCGAAGTGAGGCCTGCTTCGAAATCGTGTCCATTGGCGCAACGGAAGTCGTAGAGAATCACTGGTAGTGCCCTTGCTGTGCCCACCGGATCTGGCTGGTCTGCCCGGACTCGTGCCCGAAAATCATTTCGGCATTCGTCCGCTCTTGTATTCGCCGCAGCTTCTCTACTGATTCAAGCCAGAGGAGGTTGTTCCACACAACGGCGGCACCAACTGCTGGTGGGCCGAAGGAGTCCCGCAAGTAGACTGCGTCCGAGGTAAAGATCTTGGTCCCGTCCTCCGCCAGGTCGACCTGAAGCGACATTGTTCCCCAAGTGTGGCCGGGGGTGTCTATGACGGAAACCCCAGGGACAATTTCCGTATCGCCCTCGATGGCATCGATGTTGAGACCTTCGAAGTCCGCTTTTAGGTGTCCTCCCAGGTGCGAGCCCATTATTTCCTTGACTCCCTCCAGTTCCTTACGGTTCGCGACGATTTTGGTCTTGCCGTTGTCGAAGAGCCGCGCGTTACCTGCGTGATCAAGATGCAGGTGGGAAAGGATGAGTAAGTCTATGTCCGAGGGTTCAAGGCCGACCTGTGCGAGCGAAGAGTCCAGGAAACCAGATGCGCTGGATGCATCAGTCTTGACCGGAAAGAAATTGTCCATGCCGCTCTCTTGCCAGCGCGAACTCCAATCACGGGGGACGCCGGTGTCCCAGAGAATGCGTCCTTCGGGGTGTTCAATCAGGACTGCATGCGTTGGGATTTCGCCCCACTCACGCTGACGCTCCTTATTGTTGCGGTCCGCGATGATCCTTCCTGGCTTCAACAGGAGCCACGCCATGTCGGCTTCCATCACCCCGGTCTCCAGAACACGGACCTTCAACTGATCTGTCATCGCACTCCATTCCCTAATCAAGGTCACAGCAGTAGATCGCCATACTGTCAGACGATCGGCCGATCATCAAGACTGGCACTTGCACACAAAAGCTATTGCGCGTGACCTGCCTCATACCTATACTCATGGAACAGCTCGTTATGATTGTCATACATTCGTTCTTCATACAAACGAGTTGGTGCGTATCCGTCGCCGGCTGACGTTGAAGTGGCTGTCAGCCAACCTATAAGGAGTTCAGAATGGTCAAAGAAGACCACGATTGCGTTTCTTCTCCCGGCAGCGGGAAGAAACTGGCCAGGCGTGCGGGGTGGGCCTTTGCCGTGGCATCGGTCTTGGCGCTCACTGCCTGTGGCGGCGGCGGTAATGACTTTGGTCCGGCGGGTGGTTCTGGGACTTCAACGTCTTCCGAGTCAGCATTGTCATCCCTTCCGCCTGATGCACAGACCGCTTACCAGAATGCTGACGCGTTGACCGGAAAAACGCCGTACGGTGAATCATGGCAGCCCAAGGGGCCTGCACCATGGACCATTGGCTATACAAGTCCCTATGCGGGCAATTCCTGGCAGACAACGGCCATGGACCACCTGATGAAGGATGTAGTTCCGCGGTACCAGAAGGCTGGCCTCATCAAAGAGGTGATCGTCGCCCAATCGGGGGGCGACGACACGGTGCAAAACCAGCAGATCCGGCAACTCGTAGACCAAGGTGCCGACATCCTGATCGCTTGCTGCTCAGCAAAAACCGCCCTGAACCAGTCCATTGAGTACGCTCATGAAAAGGGTGTACCTTTCGTTGCATGGAGTGGGCATGTGGATTCACCTTATGCCGTCAGCGCCGTGACCAACTACCG
>Ga0105244_10001108_pt1 | contig 22379 bp, 30 predicted proteins | sample KBSM44metaG_FD_80423 | JGI IMG/M metagenome (GOLD analysis project Ga0105244, IMG submission 80423) | Miscanthus rhizosphere microbial communities from Kellogg Biological Station, Michigan, USA - KBS M4-4 metaG | ecosystem: Host-associated > Plants > Roots > Rhizosphere > Soil | place... | reverse complement strand
CATTGAGTCAATGCTAAAGCCCTCAAGCATATCCTCAGAAATGAAAACAGTATGGGTCTGGCCTGGAACCCCACGACTATGGATGATCATCGGATTGACCGCACCGCTGCGGTGGAACCTCTCGTACTCGACCACTAGGTCTTTTGCCGAGGAGGTAGCCGTGGCCGAACTAAGGGCTCCATGCGAAAACAGACCGCAAAGCGTCAGGGCGACGACGATGACTAGGGCATACCATCCAATGCGTTCAAAACGCCAAATCCGCCGCTGAAGCGCGATGTCCTCCTCAACGGGATAACGCCTGTCGAGCATCTCTCGTTCGTGAGTGTCCATTTGGCTCGCTCCATTAAACTTCCGTTTCTAAAACATAAACACAGTCGTCAGGCCTGGCCCATTTTGCTGAGGCAGCTGTCAAGGCTCTGCCCCTTGCACGTTGACAGGATGGGAAGACTCAAGGGCTGATGGGCTGGAACACAACGAAATGGCCAGGTTCGTAAGGTACTCACCAAAGCCTTCCCGACACTTGTAGTCCCTTCGAGCGCTTGTGATCACTGGATTGCTAGATGTCCAGGCGATGCGAGCCCCTGTGCTTTCAAGATCTGCAACAAGCCTTACGTCCTCATGGCTCGGAAGCGGCTGGAATCCACCGGCCCGGCGGTAGGCTTGTGCACTCACGCCCAGGTTTGCTCCATGTACATGGCGATGTTCATCCTTAAATTGATACAGGCTCAGATAGTGTTCCCTCACCCTGTCACCGTATCCACGCCAACTGTCGACCTCAACAACTCCACACACGGCATCAGCATTGGCTTCAATCTGCCTAACCAACCAGTCCGGCGGAACAAGCGTGTCGGCGTCAGTGAATGCCAGCCATCCCACACCAAGGTCTAGAAGCAGTTCTGCACCTGCTGCACGAGCCTTTCCGACATTTCTGTAGTGGACGTTCAGAACCATAACCCCCTCAGAAGCTGCCAAGCCCTCAGTAGCGTCCGTGCAAGCATCCAACACCACAACCAGCTGGACTGGCATGCCATTTAGGCCTGGGTGATTGGCGGCTTCGATTATGGAAATCACGCACTGGTGAATGTGATTTTCTTCATTGTGTGCAGGAATCACTACGCCGATCATCTACATCCCCTCCCTCGCTCAAATGCAAGACTCCAGCAATCGACAGCCGGTGACTCAGAAAGGTTTTATTTGGTTGAGGGCGATGCTGTTACCCGGTGAACAAAGCGTGACCGTCGACTGTCCCAAGCTTGGGCTCATCCTCCATTTACCCCTACGTCAGCTGACCTACTGCAAAAAGGCGAGGACGCTCAGAGAAAATGCTTTCAAAACGATTTCGACCTAAAAGTTTAAAACTTTGATGATAAAGTTCTATATGTCATTAGCTTTGATTACCAGCTCACTTAACGGATGATCTCCTCAATAATGAAAAAGTCATTGATCGCGGCATTGTGCTTATCCAGTTTAGCTTTTAATGCGCAGGCGACTGAGATGTCGGGGGCAGTAGGGGCTACTAGCCAAGGCGGGCTCACGGCCCGTGTGGCCCTAGGGTTTGATTGGGACAAGGCGTGGCTGGAAAGCGCTACAGGAAGACTCACTGGGTACTGGGACTTGGGGTATACCTATTGGGAATCGGGAGATGAAGCAGGTGGTCGCCACTCCGTATCTTTCGCCCCAGTCTTCGTCTACGAATTTGGCACCGGGGAAGTGAGGCCATTCATCGAAGCCGGGATCGGGGTTTCGATGTTTTCGGGGTCGTCAGCTGGAGATCAGAAACTGGGCTCGGCTTTCAATTTCGAGGATAGGCTTGGAGCTGGCCTGAAATTTGGAGACTCGCAGCGCGTAGGTCTACGGGTTACGCATTACTCTAATGCGGGCATCAAAGAACCAAATGATGGGATTGAATCCTACGCTTTGTTCTACAGTCATTCGATCTGAGTCAATCTTGCCGGGGTGGGTCTAATGACCCACTTTCATGGACGTGAGGCCACCTCGTCCAGATGATTCAGCAGATCCAATGGATCGTTATACACTCGCAGCGCTCCAGCTCGCTCCAGCTCACTGACATCATAGCCGCCAGACAGAAGTCCGATCCCCGTAGCTTTGCCCCGACGTGCAGCCAGCATATCCCATACAGAATCCCCGACCACTAAACAGTGCTCAATGGGCATGCTCATTCGCTTAGCTGCTGCCAAGAAGAGATCAGGTGCAGGCTTTCCATCTCTGACGTCATCGCGCGTGATGAGCTTCACGTCATTGCTAGAAAGCCCTAGAGCTTTAAGATTGATATTGGCCGTGTCGCTTCCTCCACTGGTGGCAATGCACCAGTCAAACCCATCTTGGCTCAGTGCCTCCAACAATTCTACGGCGCCAGGTAACGCGAGAATCTGGCCTTGAAGATTCTCATACGCTTGAGCGTGAAGATCACTGAGCCGTTTCGCCTGCTGCTCGCTGATGTTCAGCCCAGTCTCACGCGACAACGACTTCAGCATTAGTCCACCGCTCATGCCAATCTTGCGGTGTATCCGCCACATCGCGAGCGGGATGTCCTCAGCATCTAACGCTTGTTTCCAAGCTGCAACGTTCTGGTAGACGCTGTCGGTCAGCGTGCCATCTAGGTCGAAAATGAATGAGGTCTTCTGTTGCATATTCATCCTATAGCGCGATCTGCGTCCACCAACATGGAAAACGCTCTTGGAAATTACAAACTGCTGACTCCGCTCCAGTATCCCAAGTTCACCCCAAGCCTTAACCAAGAGCGTCATCCGGAGGTAAGTGATGCAGTACGATTTGATGAAAATGGTCTAATGTCCAAGGTTTGCGAAGAAATGATGCATTAGCAGGAAGCTTGTCGTTCCGAATCACCCGATTCCCAGAGGATATGATAACTGGCAAATGAGGCCACCGAGCCCAGACCTGCTCAGCCAACTGGACACCATCCAGCCTACCGGGCATGCAAATATCCGTGATCAGTAGCGCAAATGAATGAGGTTGCTCAAGCCTAACCATAGCCTCGTCAGCATTTCGGCAAATGACCACCTCAAGATCGATAAGTGAAAGCGCCTCGCTCAGCAGTACTCGCAGCATTTCCTCGTCCTCAACTAAGAGTACTGTGGTCGTCATACATCACATCCGCAGGTTGTCGTATGCATTTAGTGATGTTCAATGGGAGCTCGTTTCCAGTTGCCGACCGACGGGCATGCAGACGAAGGACACAAAGCTACGTCCCACACATCCCCATCCGTAGTGAGCATCTCGTTCGAGCTCGGCTGTGGCGCCTCGGTATCAAGTCGTAGGCCCTCAATTTGCCGTGAACTCGAAATTAAATTTCAACCGAAATCTGCCTAGGTCAGTGACGCCAAGCATTTTCCTCGGACTGGCTTAGCGCCGAAAGTGACATTGAAATCACCCTTGATCCAGGAGTGGGAACGTTCCCGCCACGCAGTACCTCTATCCTTCACTAACTGGAGGAATGATTTATGAACAACCCCACAGGCATGAAAGCAGGTGAGCGGTACATCATCGAAAACGTAGATGGTGCTCCAGAATTCACGGGGTTCTTTCTAGACGGCAAATGATTCCTTCATCCAGAGCTCCTAACCGCCGTCGGCTGGATGGACGGTGACCAGTTTATGATTGATCAGGTGAGCTCCGGTGGGGAGTCAGCTTTTCCAGGCGGGCTGGCAGGCACAATTATCGACCTGACCCTCAAGCTGAAGGACGGTACAACACTCACATTGGCGGAAATTGAAGTATCAGCCCAAGTCAATGACCCCGCAGATCAGTCACTTGATCAAGCCAATCAGCGCCTTGCCATTCAAAACCCAGCTCAAGCCTTCCTAATTGCGACCACTGCCGCCATGGTCGTTGTTGGGTACATCGTCGGCAGACTTCTAGAAACCCGCCGAGGTCGCTAATCGGACGTTCGACAGAGCGAAAATCTCATGTTGATAATTTGAGGATCCTGCAAAGCAGCGCCTCGGTACTGCACAACGTCAACGTTACGACCGCAATTCGCTTGGCCCGAACCCACTAGAATTTCGTGCCTCAAATAGACGGGCTCAACCACCACAGTTATCTGGAGAACGCCATGAACAATGATATCGATCTGCAAGGCGGCCCGGGCGCTACTGACCCGGTGCCAGGCACGACTGATCCTCTATCGCCAAGCCGAACCGATCTCAATCCCAGCGATGCACCAGGGGTCGATGAGCTACCAGACAACGATGGCGACACGCCAAAGGACTCCGACGATCAAGCTGGTCACCAGGAGAAGATGCCGGACACTGAACCCGACAATGCCGAACTCGATGATCAGCCCAATCCGCGCTAACACTTTCCGCTAGGTGGCGCATGATGACTACCAAAGCGTCGGCTACAGAGCAGCCGCCCTGCAAGAGTCCGCGCTGCGCAGACCTTTCCAGAGCTCGTATCGATGTTCACGTAGCCTCTTTCACTCAGATACAGGAGTGCCGTGAAATCGAGGGGATCTATTTTAGTGAAGACTTCATCACTGAAAGTGAGAAGCAGGTCTATAGCACGAGATTCCAGCATCGGAGGACACCTGAAGAACCCAAGATGGCAATTTGTCACCATAGTGAACGAGGAGTTCCGAGACAAATCGAAAACTCTTTCAGGCGAGGCCTGTCTACCTGAGGAGTGATGTCGCATCACCAAGATCTCCGTTCCTGTTTTTGTGTCCCCCATTTGCAACACGCATATAAACCATTCATAACCGCAGTGCTCCAGTTGTTGATGGGCGTCGCCCTCATCTCATTAAATCCAACCGAAGCGCCCAAGCAAGCTATGGATTTTCTTCAGTGGCCCGCGATGGTGACGATACTCGTTGCATCATGGCTGGCAGCATCCCAACGTGCCAAAAGGCGAAAGCTCGCTTTCCTAGGCTTCATCCTCGGCAACCTGTTGTGGATCGTCTGGGGGCTGTATGTAGAGGCTTACGCCCTTGCTCTGCCAGACGGGATACTGTGCGGGATGAATATCAGGGGCTTTATGAAAAACAGGACAGCCACTCAGCGAGGGGAGCCCGATGCGCTTTGAAGCTATTTTCAATCCCAGGCCTCAGTGGCAGTCAGCATGGTGAACAGCGTTGACTGGGTGCAGTGGCCGGCGATGCTGGTTACCGTCCTTGCAGCGTGGCTCATTGGCTCGCAGCAAGCGCGGCGGAGAATGGCAGGGTTTTGGTGCTTAATCCTATGCATTATTCTCATCCGGGGCTGCCGGCTCATGCGTACCCCGCCCGCATCCGAACTTGCATGCACTGTGTCAGCCGCTCTGCTATTTGGCCATTGAAAGTAGCCAACGCATCTACCTCGCGCTCGGAGCTCCTCACTGAGTTTGCCGCATCAAAAGACGAAACTATGCCCCAACTCGCCTTCCATCCACTCAAGGAACCTCCTTACCCTCGGGAAAGTTGAGTGAGCTTTGGGAAATACCAAGTGATGAGCTGCCACCGGTGCGGTTAAGCTTTCCGGAGCCACCTCTACGAGCGATCCCGAGGCCAGGTATTTCTGGGCCAGCAACGTGCTTTCCAGAGCAAACCCCAGCCCATGGCTCGCGGCCTCAAGAGTCATGTATGAGCGGTCAAAACTCAGTGCATACGGGTGCTCCGGGCGCGCCAGCCCGTGCTGAGCGAACCACTCTGGCCACTTCAACAGCGTGGCCTCAGAGAGAATCAAATCCCTTTCGAGCATATCCGTCGCACTGATGACCGGATGTCGCGCAAGCAACTTGGGAGACGCCAGAACAGCAAAGGTTTCGTTGCGTACCGTTCGTACTTCATAGCTTGGCCAGTTGGGTTGGCCATGGCGGATATCTACGTCGATTTTGTCACGGCTGAAATGCAACGATTCGTAAGAGCATGACAGGTTGATCTGGATATCCGGGTGGCTGATGCGGAACGCCTCCAGCCGGGGCATCAACCAGAGCAGTCCAAAACTAGGCGCTGAATGAAGGCGCAAGCAGTCCAAGCTCACATCACTGGTAGCCCGTTCTGTCGCCATTTCCAAGCTATGCAACAGTCCAGAAATGTCTTTCAGATATTGCTGGCCAACTGGGGTGAGCGTCACGCCACGGGCAGCTCGAACGAATAGCTGACGACCAATCATCGCTTCCAGTTTTGCCAACTGATGACTCACTGCTGATGGCGTCAGATCCAGGACTTCTGCAGCACGTGCGAGGTTTCCGAAACGGGCCGTTTGTTCGAAGGCTTGAATGGCTCTCAGCGGTGGCAGATTTGGCGGCGCGTTTTCATCATGGGGCATGGGCGCTCCCGTACGGTTTTATGTTGTTTTGGAGAAAAGGCATTCAACCATCAGGTTCGCGGCTTGACGAGAGGTGAATTTTCTTCAGCAACGAGTGACGTTTGCGTCATTGCTCATCAAACCGGCTCGGAACACTCTGAATCATCGGTTACTGAAATCGAACATAAAAACAATCAGAGGTACCTCTCATGCTTCTTCAAGGCAAAGTCGCAATCATTACTGGTGCGGCATCAGAACGTGGAATCGGTCGAGCTACTGCTGTCACCTTCGCCAAACACGGCGCCCATGTAGTCATTCTGGATCTGGATGAGTCTGCTGCACGTGATGCTGCTGCCACGCTTGGCGAAGGCCATCTGGGGCTGGCCGCTAACGTCGCGGATGAAACTCAAGTCAAAGAAGCGGTTGCCAAAGTGCTGGAACGCTTTGGTCGCATCGACGTCCTGGTCAACAACGCCGGTATCACACAACCCATCAAAACTCTGGATATTCGCCCGTCCGATTACGACAAGGTACTGGACGTTAGTCTGCGCGGTACCCTGTTGATGTCGCAGGCGGTCATCCCGACGATGCGCGCCCAGTCGTCCGGCAGCATCGTATGCCTGTCGTCGGTCTCTGCCCAGCGTGGCGGCGGCATCTTCGGCGGCCCGCACTACAGCGCCGCAAAAGCGGGTGTACTGGGTTTGGGCAAAGCCATGGCGCGCGAGTTCGGCCCTTACCAGATACGGGTCAACTCCATCACGCCAGGCCTTATTCACACAGACATTACCGGTGGCCTGATGCAAGACGAGCGCCGTCACGCAATCATCGACGGCATTCCGTTGGGGCGTCTGGGCGCCGCTCAGGATGTGGCCAATGCCGCGTTGTTTCTGGCAAGCGACCTCTCCTCCTACCTCACGGGTATCACTCTGGACGTGAACGGCGGCATGCTGATTCACTGACGCTGAGTGGGCGGGCTACCAATGGCTCGCATTGTTCTGGATCGATGATCCACCGGGCAGACTGCCTGGTGGTCTATAAAAACAAGAGATCAGACCATCATGATAACCACCATGACCCTCGATGCGGTCTCGACCGTACGCTCGAATGCTTATCGCAAAACAGCTTGGCGGCTGATGCCTTTCCTGATGCTGTGCTACCTGTGCGCGTATCTGGATCGCGTGAATGTCGGCTTCGCCAAGCTGCAAATGATGAACGACCTGTCCCTGAGCGAGACCGTTTACGGGCTCGGGGCTGGTATGTTCTTTCTAGGTTACTTTCTCTGTGAAGTGCCCAGCAACCTGATCCTGCACAAGGTCGGCGCGCGCCGCTGGATCGCCCGGATCATGATTTCCTGGGGCATCATTTCCGCCCTCTTCGCCTTCGTCGAAACCGCCTGGCAGTTCTACGCCCTGCGCTTTCTGCTGGGGATCGCCGAAGCAGGTCTAGCCCCCGGCCTGCTGCTGTACCTGACCTACTGGTTCCCGTCCTATCGCCGCGCCAAGATGACCGTCTTGTGGTTCGTCGCCATTCCGCTGTCGGGGATGATCGGCGGCCCGCTGTCTGGCTGGATCATGAACAGCTTCGCAGGCTTCCATGGCTGGGCGGGCTGGCAGTGGATGTTTGTCATCGAAGCGGTTCCCACCGTCATCGTCGGCCTGCTGGTGCTGACGTATCTGAAAGATGGCGCGCATCAGGCGACCTGGCTCAGCGACGATGAAAAGGAGCTGGTCAACAAGGAACTGGCCGAAGACAACAGCCGCAAGGTCACCCACGCTTCGCCTCGCGAATTCATCCGTGATCGTCGTCTCTGGCTGCTCGCGTGCATCTACTTCTGTGTGGTCATGGGCCAGTACGCGATTACCTTCTGGCTGCCGACACTAATCCGCAACGCAGGTGTATCCGACCCGCTGCACATCGGCCTGCTGACCAGCCTGCCGTACATGTGCGCCATCGTCGCCATGCTGTTGATGGGCCGCAGCGGCGACAAGCACCGCGAACGTCGCTGGCACCTGGTCGCGCCAATGATCGCGGGCGCCATCGGCCTGACGCTGGCGGCCATTCTCGGCGGCAACCTGGTGCTGTCCGTGCTCAGCCTGTGTCTGGCCGCTGCCGGGGTGCTCTCGGCGTCGTCACTGTTCTGGATGCTGCCCACCACGTTGCTCGGCGGGGTCTCCGCTGCAGCAGGTATCGCCGGCATCAACAGCTTCGCCAACCTCGCCGGCTTCTGCTCGCCCTACCTGATCGGCTGGATCACCACCACGACCGGTTCGAGCGCCATCGGCATGTACCTGATCACCGGTGTGCTGTTTATCGGGGCCTGGCTGGTTCTGCGCATCCCCGCCGCTTCGGTCAATCGTTAAGTTCTCGGAGTCTTCACCATGACTGCTAATACACCCGATACCGCGCTTTCGGTTCTGGCAGAGCGCGCCCACAACATTCGCCGCCATGCCCTGCGCATGGGCCAGGTGCAAGGCCAGGGTTACGTCGGCCAGGCCCTCGGAGCGGCCGACCTGCTGGCCGTCTCGTACTTCCATGCACTGCGCTATCAGCCGCAAAACCCCGAGTGGGAAGAACGCGACCGCTTTTATCTGTCGATCGGTCACTACGCCATCGCCCTGTATGCGGCGCTCATCGAAGCCGAAGTCATTCCCCTCGACGAGCTGGAAACCTACGGCTCGGACGACAGCCGCCTGCCGATGTCGGGCATGGCCGCCTACACACCCGGCATGGAAATCACCGGTGGCTCCCTCGGCCATGGCCTGGGCATCGCCGTCGGTGCGTGCCTTGGGCTCAAGCGCAAGAAGTCTGATTCGTTCGTCTACAACCTGCTGTCCGATGGCGAACTGAACGAGGGTTCGACCTGGGAAGCAGCGATGTCGGCCTCGCACTGGAAGCTCGACAACCTGATCGCAATCATCGACGTCAACAACCAGCAAGCTGACGGTCACTCCAGCGAGGTGCTGGCGTTCGAACCGATCGTTGACCGCTGGCAGGCCTTCGGCTGGTTCACCCAGCGGGTAGACGGCAACGACATCGGTGCGCTGGTCACCGCCTTTGACGCTGCGCGCAACCATCAAGGCGCCCAGCCTCGGGTGATCATCTGCGACACCAAGATGGGCAAGGGCGTGGACTTCCTCGAAACCCGCGAAAAGACCCACTTCATCCGCGTCGATGAAAACGAATGGGATCTGGCATTGAAAAATCTGAAAGTCGGGAGAACCGTATGAGCAATGTAAACACCCCCGAGCCAGGCAAGAAACGCCTGACGACTTCCGCGATGATTGCCTCGATTGCCTCCGAAGGCCAAGCCACCCGCCCGGCACCCTTTGGCCATGCATTGGCTGCGCTGGCCGATCAGCGTTCGGACATTGTCGGGTTGTCCGCCGACCTGTCGAAATACACTGACCTGCACATCTTCGCCAAGGCCCACCCGGATCGCTTCTATCAGATGGGCATGGCCGAGCAACTGCTGATGAGCGCCGCTGCTGGCATGGCCCGCGAAGGATGCGTGCCGTTCGCCACGACCTACGCCGTATTCGCCTCGCGCCGTGCCTATGACTTCATCTGCATGGCCATTGCCGAAGAGAACCTCAACGTCAAGATCGTCTGCGGTCTGCCTGGGCTCACAACCGGTTACGGCCCGAGCCACCAGGCCACGGACGATCTGGCAATCTTTCGCGCCATGCCTAACCTGATGATCGTCGACCCGTGCGACGCGCTTGAAATCGAACAGGCGGTGCCTGCCATAGCCGCCCACCGGGGCCCGGTGTACATGCGCCTGCTGCGCGGTAATGTGCCGCTGGTGCTGGATGAGTACGGCTATAAGTTCGAGATCGGCAAGGCCAAGACCCTGCGTACTGGCAAGGACGTGCTGATTATTTCTACGGGCTTGATGACCATGCGCTCGCTGGAAGCGGCAGCGCAGTTGCAAAAGGACGGCGTCGATGTGGCGGTGCTGCATGTGCCAACCATCAAGCCGCTGGACGAGCAGACGATTCTGGCCGAAGCACGCAAGTCAGGGCGGCTGGTGGTAACGGCTGAAAACCATTCGATCATCGGTGGACTGGGCGAAGCGGTGGCAGGCCTGCTGCTGCGCAATGGCGTAACCCCGACCTTCCGCCAAATCGCCCTGCCCGACGCCTTCCTCGATGCCGGCGCCTTACCAACGTTGCATGATCGCTATGGTATTTCCACCGACGCGGTTTGTGCGCAAATCAAAGGGTGGTTGTAAACACCTGCCGGGCTTCATTGAGCCCCACGCTGAGAGAATAAAATGATCGTAGGCTGTTACTCTGGCCTACGATGCTTTGGGTCGCCATCTCGTTGGAGCTTGGTGCTGCCACCTTCTTGTGCAGACTCGAATCCTATTCCCAATCATCGTGCCTACTGTTTACGCGTTTGGTCACCAGCAAAAATCGTTCGCATAAACCAAGATGGTATAGGCACCAACAAGTTGCCGGCGGAACCCATGGTCTGTCCGGGTTGGCGCCGTTTTTGGTACCAATTCGATGGTGCTACGATCATGTTCATCTACAAAGGCGGAGGTAGCCGCACAGGGCACTAGACAGAGCGTGTTGCGAGCCAAACACCCTCGATCTGATCTCCCATTGCATTAGAACTGATGAAGAGATCCTTTCCGTGGTCTCGACGGAAGGTCGATGTTGCTGAGGCAGGTCGTACGACACTGTCATTTGTATAGGCTTGGTTATCTGGTGCCAGCGGCGGTGTAGAGTCCCGTTATATAGAGCTCGACTCCCGATAGTAAGAGGTTAGCCGCACTGCCGATGTGATAGCGGAGGGATTCAATGCCATGCATGAGTTTCTCCTAGTGGGTAGGCAATAGAGTATTCAAAAGCGTGGAGTAACGGCCATCGCTCTCCTTGAAAGGCATGCTAGATCGCAGACAATGGCCAGTCGGTGGCCGCCGGCGGTATAGCAGCAGCGGCACCCGGTGTTGGCCAGACAATGAACCAGCAACCGGGCGAGAACGGCATAGGCCTGGATTAAGATAGCCTCAAATCACAACTCGACACGGCCCTCAAGCAATCAGGCAAACCTGAGCTTGATCTCACGCAACTTGAACAGAAAACACTATTCACGCGATGCCATTCGGCCCATCGAGTACTTGCCTGACCTTTCTCGCCAAGTCTTCGGGCATGCAGGGTTTGGAGATCACATCGAACTCCGAGCCTCCGATGTCAGTTCGCTCAATCGAATTTTCCGCGTATCCGGTCGTGAGAAGTACCCGAATCTTTGGATGGCGCCTACGAACCTCCCTTGCCAACATCACACCGTTCATGCCGCCGGGCATGATCAAGTCTGTGAACAACAGGTCGTAAATCTCGCCGGCCTCGAATTTCTTCAGTGCTTCGCGACCGTTCAAAACGATATCAGCAGCGTAGCCGTAGTCCTCCAGAACCATTTTCGCAAGTTCTGCGACGTCGGGCCGGTCTTCTACAATGAGAATTCGCTCATGACCAGCACGGTTGTCCGGGATGCGAGGCGCGTCGATCTGGGTGACGCCTGCATCGTCTACCGGAAAATAGAGTCGCAACGTAGTACCGACACCCTCCTCCGTATAAATGCGAACGGCACCACCGGATTGTTTCGCAAACCCGTACACCATCGACAATCCCAATCCTGAGCCTTTGCCTTCCTCTTTAGTGGTGAAAAAGGGATCCATCACGCGATCTTTGATACTCGCAGGCATGCCGACACCGTTGTCGGTTACGGCAATGCTGACATAACGTCCCGGCAGCAACCCGTCGTATGAAACGCTCGCGAGATCACTGACGACGACGTTGCGAGTTTCAATTGAGATTTTTGGATTGGAACGCCCGATCAATGCATCCCGAGCATTGATGAATACATTCAATAAGGCTACCTCAGCCTGGGTCGGATCGATCCGACAGTTGCGCAGGCTTGCTTCCAGGTCGGTCTTAATAACGATTTCAGGGCCGAATGTGCGCTCCGCTAATGAGTGGGTGTCCGACACCAACGCATTGAGGTTAAGGACACGCCCTTGAAGTTTTTGCTTACGAGAAAATGCCAGGAGCTGCTTAGTCAGAGTGCTGGCGCGATCCACCGCAGATTTCGCGTGATGTACGCTTCGCTGCAAGCGTTCCCGGTCAATCGCAGGCTTTTCGAGTCCGCTCCCAATGAGGTTGATATAGCCGCCCATTACCTGAAGCAGGTTGTTGAAGTCATGAGCGATGCCCCCGGTCAACTGGCCCAACGCCTCCATCTTCTGTGCCTGACGCAATGCCTCTTCTGCATCACGTCTACGGCTCACGTCCAGCTGAGAGGCGAAGAAATAGATCAGCTCACCGGCATCGTTGTAGATGGGGGAGATAAAAAGTGCGTTCCAGAAGGAAGAGCCATCCTTGCGATAATTCAATATCTCAGTAGAAACATCCGTTCGCTCTGCAATGCCCCGACGAATGTCGTCGATCACCGATTGCTCCGTATCTGGCCCCTGAAGAAATCGGCAGTTGTGCCCCACAATCTCGGCGAGTGTGTAGCCTGTCATTTCAACAAATGCCCGATTAGCGAAGATAATTGGGTTATCGTCCCGATTAGGATCGGTAACGATCATAGGCATGCGGGTCGTCTCGACCGCTGCGAAAAAGATGTTTTTGCCAGGATGGCTGATGTCGCCGGTAGACGAGTTGTCAACTCGCGCTGTTTCAAGAGACATTTTGCAGCTCCACAGTACTGGCGCTAGCGGACTCACCTAGCCACACGCGCATCAGGAAATCAAGGAATCAAGGAACCAGTAGTTCTTTGATTTTGCCAATCAAAGATCCAAGCTCAAATGGTTTTTCAAAAACGGCGACGAAGAGATCCGGTCGCGAGGCGGCAACATAAGTCATAAAGTCCCTTACTCGTTGCGGCCTTGGATCTCAGACTGAGCTGATCGAAGAGAGCTAAAGCTAAAGCATTCGCATCGTCGATGCGGTAATCACGTTGATGGAATGGGTGTCTGCTGGACGGGCGCATCAAGCCCGGTACTGATCCGGGGGGTGTAACCCAAATCTACAAATCGCAGTCCATCAATGACGGGCTGAGAGCATGGGCTGGCCCCAAATGCTATGGCAAGTTCAGCGTCTTCTGGAGCGAACAACGCCAACGTCTCCACGAGGACTGTGTCGATGATGAGCACGTAGGGATGCACCACAGCAGGACATAATTTCGAACAGAGCATATTCAAGTCGTGAATTGCGGCGAAAACAGCTGAAGCAGTGCCCAATGATTTGCTGTGCCAAGTTTGCATAGTAGAGCGCCATATCCGGTGACCTCGGTGTGACATCGACGCTTTCTAAGAGGTTCCGCATACGTGATGGCCGCTCGCTTACCCTGTCCGCGTTCGGTGGGACATGTGCGGCGATCTACAGACATCAGTTCAAATGGACGTTGGCATCAGAAACGCCTTGCGTTGCCAGCGCTTTAAATTCATCAAAAGCTCGCTGTGCCTGCTCAACTTCCTGTTGATATTGTACCGCCCAGTCGAATAAGGCAGAAAACGGCTTCTGCAGCGTCAGCCCCAGGGCAGTGATCGAGTATTCCACCGCGATGGGCGACGACGTAATAACCCGTCTTGATACGAGACCGTTTCGCTCCAATCGTCGCAGTGCTTCGGTCAGTGCCTTGTGAGTGATTCCTTCTAACCGTCGCTTGATGGCATTGAATCGCGCGGGCTCCGTGCACACCACGGTAAGAATCAGCACCGACCATTTGTTCGCAATCTGGTCAAGGACTGGACGAGTCGCCAACGCTTGGGCGAACACTTGCTCAGGGAGATTGGAGGTACTGGTTTCCATGGGTATATCTAGGCTCATTCAAGTGCGTAATTGACTCCCAGTATACAAAATATATCGTGATCACCAGCCCAAACTGGAGAATTGATCATGGCAAGATTGAGTGGAAAGACGGCATTGGTTACCGGGGGTACCAGTGGTATCGGCCTGGCGACAGCCAAGCGTTTCATCGAAGAAGGAGCTTTGGTGTTCATCACTGGTCGTAGCCCGGACTCGTTGGCTAAAGCGTTGTCTGGACTCGGCGAGCGCGCGATTGGGATAGGGGCGGACATCACTCGTCAAGAAGAACTACTTTCGATGGTACAAACCATCGAAGACCGCGCCGGGCAACTGGACATCCTTGTGATGAGCGCTGGGATCTCTGAACATTCCCTGCTCGTCGAGACCACCGCTGAGCATTTTGACAAGACGTTCGATACCAACGCGAAAGCGCCTATGTTTGTGATGAAGGAAGCTTTGCCGCTGATGCCTTCAGGGGCTAGCGTTGTGCTGATCGGTTCGATTGCGGGCTTCATTGGCACTGCGGGATATGGAGTCTACGGCGCCAGCAAAGCTGCGCTGCGTGCCTATGCCAGAACCTGGACAAGCGAACTCGCTGAGCGGGGTATCAGGGTGAACGTGGTCAGCCCAGGCCCGATAGACACGCCGATGTTTGACGGAGCATCTGATGCGGTAAAAAAAGCGCTCACGAATCTCATCCCTCTCCGACGCCTTGGCAAGCCCGAAGAAGTCGCCGCAGCGGCGCTCTTCCTGGCCAGCGATGAAAGCAGCTTTATCGCGGGATCTGAACTCTGTATTGATGGAGGTATGGCACAGGTCTGAAACTCCCTCCCACATACACGCATGCTGGCAGCTCGGCTTCCAGACCAAGCTGCCATTTCGATCATTTCGCCCTGTCGACTCGAAGATAAATCAAGAGGCGGCACCTCCCATTCCAACCTGACGCAAGCCTTGAATCCAAGCGCTGTTAATATTCAGCGCTTTTGCGAGCACGGAAATTCTCATACCAGGCATTCAACCGAGGATAATGCGCAGCGTAAGAAAGGTTGAATCGCTCCCGTGCTGTCTGAAATATCGGGAACACAGTGCAGTCTGCGATGGTGGGAATTTCCCCAGCCAGGAAAGCATTCTCCCCTATGGCTTGTTCCAAGACGGCCAGCAGCTCATCAACATGGCGATAAAGCATATCCGCGAATGCTTTGGAGGGCTGAGGTTCTTTTCGAGGAAAAGCGTTGGTCGTATTCCATAGCCAGAGCATGCTTCGTGCGATCAAATCATTACCTAGACGCTCCAATGCGCGCACCTGAGCGCGCTGCTCTGGGGATGTGCCTATCATGGTCGGCTCAGGAAACAGCTCCTCGAAGTACTCGACGATGGCCGCTGCTTCCGTGATAACCGTACCGTCATCGGTGACTAACGATGGCGCTCGTCCTGAAGGATTGATCCTCAGATATTCAGGTGTGCGATGTTCTAGGTTCGCGTAATCAAGCTCATAGCGAGGAACATCAATGCCCTTCTCAGATAGATAAATGGAAACCCTGCGCGGGTTTGTTCCCATGCGAAACTGATAAAGCATCATATCGCCCAACCTTCGCAAATGGCCGTTTGAAGCATCTGTATGCAGGCGTGGGGTCATCGATGAGATCCTCCTTCATATTCAGTCTTGCCGCCAAAGAAACGGATGAATTCGCTCGCAACTCGGTTGGAAGCTTCTTCTGGCAAATAATGACCAGCGCCCAGGATCACACTGCCCTCCACGTCCGTGGCCAAAGTTCGTAACGCGCTCATGATGGTGTCACCCGCACCCCGCTCAGCTCCGAGCGCCAGCACCGGCATTTCCAGAAACGTCTCTGAACGCTTGCGGTTGGCGGCTACTCCTTCGGGAGAAAGCGCAGACTGGTAGTAATAGCTGGCAGCGCGCAAAGCACCAGGTGCTGCAAGTTGTCGCGCATAGACAGCTACATCCTCAGGAGCGATCGTCCAGGATTGCATAGACTTGGCCTTGAACAGCCAGGTCAGAAACTCCTGCTCCCGCCCCGTGATGAGGATTTCGGGAAGTTGATCAAGCTGATTGAACGCAAAATGCCAGCTTCGGATATTCGCCTCGACGGGCGGAAGGTCAGTTCGGGGCGTCGATATGCCAGGCACCAGCGCGTCAAGCACAGCCAATCTGCGAACATCCGAGGGCCAGTCGGAGGCCAGTGCGTAGGCGATCCACGTGCCTACATCATGCCCCGCCAAGTCAATGGGGCCCTGCTCCAGCAAACCGATGATGTTGGCGAACTCCCGGATCTCAGCAGCCACCGCCCCTAGGCTATAGCCTTGAGCAGGTGCATCGCTTTCACCCATTCCTCTGGGATCGATTGCGATGACTCGACGCCCGGCTTTCACAAGCTCAGCCATGACATATCTCCAGGCATACCAGCTCTGAGGCCAGCCCGGTATCAGCAGGACAGGCTCGCCTGCCCCGCCTTCTACGTAGTGCAAGTTGACATCACCGACTTTAACGCTGGCGTGTCGAAACACACTCCAGAAGTCGCTCCGGGCGAAAAACTCCGCCCCTACAAACGTTGGCTGATCGGACTGGTTTTTCATGGCTACACTCCATATAGGAAACGATTGCTTCCAAATAGGGGAAAATTTTTAGTCGAGTAGTCTCATCAATTCATGCACCATCGAATTCATGGCTTTCGGCGAAGTACCGGTTTTTCCCAAGACCCTCATACCCTGCTGGACAGCCAGCATCAGTCGCGCGACGGCAACGCTGTCGATATCAGCACGAACCGATCCTTCAGCCTGAGCCGCTTCAATAAGACGCCGAAGTTGCATTTCACGCGATTTCTGTTGCACCGACACTCGCTCGGCAATTTCAAGGTCTGAAATCGCCAATTCCACAGCCGTCTCCACCACCAAGCATCCTGAACGGCCTGATTTGCCGACGCTCAGTTGGACATACTGCTCCATCAGTGCCTGGATCTTGTCTCGCGCGCAGGAACAGGCTGCAAGACAGCCATTGATAGATTGGGTGCGAACCTCGATATAACGCTCAAGTGCCGCCACGAACAGCCCACGCTTGTCACCCCAGGCTTTGTAGATGCTCCCCGCGGTGAGGCCGAGCGCAACTTGGAGGTCTGAAATCGACGACCCGTGGTAGCCATACTCGCTGAAACGCAGGACGGCCATATCGAGCGCCGATTCACTGTCGAACTCGCGTGGGCGGCCTGGGCGGGGTGATTGAGATGCAGTTTTGATCATGCGGCTATGATAGGTAATGATCGTTTCCAAATACAAGACTATCGAATGCCGCCTGTCGATCAAAGGAGCCCCCCTCGAAATCACCTTGCATGCACTGCGACCGGAGCTCCTCTTAACTGGCTCTCAAATCAACCGGCGGTGACCGTCATGCCGCCATCGGCCATCACGATTGAACCCACCATGAAACTGGCCCGATCCGACGCAAGAAATGAAACGATCTCGGCAATCTCTTCTGGCTGTGCGGCGCGTCCGATGGGCGCAGCCTCTCCATGCTTGGCCAGGAAGCCGGGCCCATCATCTACTACCTTATTCAAGATATTGGTGACGACGTCACCGACGCCGACCGCGTTGACACGAATCCCATGTTCGATGACCTCGATAGCGAGTGTCCGAGTCAGCTGGGCCAATGCCCCTTTAGATGCGGCATAGGCAGCAATCGTGGGAAAAGTGAAATATGAGGCATAGGATGCGATGTTGACGATGGCTCCGCTCTTGCGAGGGGTCATCACCTTGACAGCTTCCCGGCTATGGAGAAACGCCGCAGTGGCGTTAACTGCCTGGATACGTTCCCAGTCCTCACGCGTCATGTCTACAAGGAGCTTGTTGATGATAATCCCGGCATTATTCACCAAAATGTCGAGCTTACCGAACGTATCTACCGCCAGCCCCACCGCTCGTTCGGCGGCACCATCTTTGGAAATGTCGGAAACCAGTGGAACCAACCCTGGGCGGGCGAGATCTTCAACAGAGCGGTTCATGTCTTCGGCGATGACTTTAGCGCCCCGTGCATGCATCAGCAAAGCCACTGCTTTACCTATACCGCTTGCTGCGCCAGTGACCAATGCGACCTTGCCGTCTACTTCGCGAGGAAATTCAGCGTTGAAATCAACCATGTCGTTCTCCTTTAATACTGTCGGGCAGGCAACCTGCCGGTTCGCGCCTGCGCTTCTCCAAACACAGCCCGACTATCCCTCAGAACGTGGCGCTCATCTTTTGGCGATTTGCGCGGAATGTCGCGTTCTTGCTATGAAATACCTAGTGGATCCGCAGCAGCGTCTTAACTCGCGTTGCGGGCCGGAGACCGGCGTATGAAATCTCCCGTTGTTCGCCCCACAGCGCCTTCCGACGTATCGAACGCATCGGAGAGTGCAACACGAACTTCCCCTGCGTCCATGTCTCTTCATCTCCCAGGCGCCATCCATACGATCACGTCTCGAACTGAGATCAAGGACGCCGTCGTGCTACTTTTCAGCCATCGCACTATTACTGAACCAATCCTCGTCCCGGCTGTGGTTGAGCCGCTATTGGTGCTGGTATTGGCTGGTTCTGCGACAGTAGAAGAACGCGAAATTGGAGGAGACTGGCAGTCAGTGTCAGTCAAGGAAGGAGATTTCTTCCTGACCAATACGAGCGAAGCATACGAGATGCGCTGGACGACGCATGGCTGCGAGACATTCGAAGTCATGCATGTCTATCTAGGGCTTTCCTACATCAACAGTGCCGCCAAGGAACATCTCGGCACGGTCGCATTCCCAGTGGTGTTCAAAGACGTCTCGGGAGAGCAGGACGAACGGGTAAGGTCGATGCTCAATCAACTGAGGCACGAGGTATTAGAACAACCAGGGCCTAGCTTCCTCATGATCAGCGGCCTCGTGCAGGCCTTAGCAGTGCATCTGACACGCAACTATCTATGCCTTTCAGGGCATCCTCCACGCAATACTGCGTTGCAGGCCTACAAACTTCGTCGCGTGATCGATGCCATGCATCAAGCTCTTGCAGATGACTTCAGTCTGGTTTCTTTTGCAAAGGTGGCAGATCTGAGCGAATACCATTTCAGCAGGCTGTTCAAAGCGTCTACAGGTTTTTCACCACTTCAATATTTTATCCGGTTACGTATGAAGCGGGCTCAACATCTGCTGCTTGAAACCGGTATGAGCATCATCGATATAGGCGCAGAAGTGGGCTACTCCAGCCCGAGCCATTTCTCGCAGGTGTTCCGTCGAGAGGTTGGGGTGACGCCAAGCGGTTACCGAAAGTGAATCGGCCATTGTTGGGCCATGTGCAACGGCTGCCCGGGGCATTATCCTGAAAAGGGTGTGAAGATGTCGACTACAAGGCCTAGCAGCCAAAAACTCACTCATTGCGCGAACCAGGAGATGCATTGCTTGAGCCCGGTCTTTTTTTACTTCGACCTTGTCTCTCCTTACGCGTATTTGGCCTCTAATTACATTGACCCGATAGCCAAAAAACACGGACGTGAGGTGCAGTGGAAACCTTTTCGCATAGGGGTTGCAGTCGTCAAAGTCATGGGGCTCAAACCCGCCATGGATACCCCGCTAAAAAATGACTACATCCGCACTGACGTGTTGCGTTTGGCAAAGGTACTCGGCCTTCCGATAACGTCCAATCTCGAAATGTTCGATCCCATCCCGGCCCAGCGCTTGATACATGGAGCAGGTACTGAACACCGTGCGGGCTTATGCAAAGCATTGCTTAAAGCACGATGGGCAGACAACCTCGATCTGACCAACCCTACGATACTGACCCACGTTGCTGAGACGGTAGGCGTTTCGCCGATCACCGTGCAGGAAGCTCTCAGGAAGCCTGAAACCAGGTTAGCAGTCCGTCAGGCGACCGAGGCGGCCATCCTAGATGGAGTATTCGGATCGCCTACCTGTAGAGTCGAAGAAGAACTCTTCTGGGGCGTGGATAGATTATGGCTGCTTGAGCACTATCTGGCCCAAGGTGAAAACTATTCGGGAGCTGACGGCATTCATTTTACAAAACTGTCGTAGCAAGACAGTGAACGTCCGATGTTCTGAACTTGCGCTGATGTGAACTTCCAGAGAGTGCAATGCCCGATATCAGTGAGTCCGACATCACCTTATGCCAATGCTGCTTGCCGGTCACTGTGATCAGGCACGTTGAGAGGTGCAAACGCTATCCCAGCTGTCTAGGCGTTTATGCGCTGTCCCTTCTCATCGCTGCCCCAGGCATCTCCTTCGCTTCAGACCCGATTAAGACGCCGATTCGGGTTGTCACTGAGGAATTGCCGCCATACAACATGGCAGAAAACGAAGTGTCGAGCTGACTTCAACAACTGAGTCCCAGGTCTCAGATCCGGCAGCGCAATGGGCATCCAATGGTGATCTCGATGAAATGCTATGCATGCTTGGGCAATCCAATGCCCAGGTGAACAGACTGATCGGACAACTGGCTGCTCGATACGACGAGAACACCGACAGACTCAATCCCGCATCTCAAACAGACGCTTCATCTTTCTGAACAAGTCGGCCAGCCTCAATTTCGGTCACAATTGAACTGAGCTTGCTCTCCTCTCGCTGAAACATCGCGATCATGCGATGAAGCGCTTGGGCGTCAGGCTCGTCACTCGCCTGAATCAACCGATCAGCAATTCTGACCAGTTCGACTGCCGACCACTTGAGATCTGCGGCCAAGCCTTGAAGATCTCTTCGGAGAGTGTGGTTGTTACTGGTCATGCTCGACGCTCCTGTCTGTTTCCACTAATGCCTTATCGGCAGTGAATTGGGTTAACTGTGCGCTGCCCGTCAGACTCACCTACGCTTTTGCACATCCACAGGAGGTGAGAGATGCAATTCAGGAGTCCGGGGTTTATCGCAATAACTATCGTTTTTCTTCTGGTCGAGTCCCTCCTCGCCTGGGCGCTGTATGGCTATAGTCGCCATCCCGGGCCATTCGGATACGCTGAATCTGAACCTCGGCTCATGCACGGAAAGTTCGTACATGAAATTGGGCCAGGAAAATCCCGCTATGCCCCATCACAGTATCTGTTTGTGGACGTTGAAACGGGGAAGCTGAAAAACTGCATGACCTCTTCACTCGCACCGCGATGTCATTTGATAGGGATAAAGGCAAGGTCTTCAGCCTCCAGATCATCAACGATCAAATCGTGACGTGTGAGCTAAATGGTCAGCAGCTTTGTACTCCAAAATGCACCTCATGGCCTCAGTGTGAAAACATCAAAGTCGCGGTTATGACGGCCCAAAGGAACGAAAATTGGTGGACTTTGCTGGTCGTATCCATGGCTTTTGCATGTACCTTTTACTGGAAGGTTTGGCGCCCTGCGTCCAACCAGCGTCAACAGAGAGAGGCATGAGGTGATCATCTCCAACATTTCGGGCGCCCTAAGCCTTGAGCGGTATCAGCGCATGCCGGCCCCGTCTTTCACTGTCACCTCGCTTTTAGCCTGCAGAATCGAATCATGTATCTATGCGGCCTTAGTGAGCCGCGCGTCTGTGGTGGGATATCCACCGCTCGCATCGTCTTACCAGATAGCCTGAGTGCGGCTGAAGAATTAGGGTAGCCGAATATGACCGGCACCACGGCTACCCCATCTGCCGATTCATGCCACGAAAACCTTCGATGTCTGCCCGCTCGCTTTACTTGGACTCGGTAGCGTAGGTTGGCGAACAGCCAGCGCTCAGGCTTGATTACCAGGAGGGTACGAAGCGAAGGCAGCTTGGCGGGGAGTAATGCACATGGCCAATACTGCCCTCACTTAACTTCCGCCTCGCAGGCCTTTCAGCATCCCCTGAACAGATGTTGGCGTCACAGGGAGAGAGGAGCACTCAACTTATGGCCTAAGTCACTCTTATCAATGCCCTGATCATTACAATCGCTGTCATCATTCACTACGAATGTCTACTGCGGATGAACATACTGATGCCCCGGCTGAGCATCTGGCATCGGTTCAGATTAGTCTTCGGTGTATTAGGGGCTCTATCCGCTCATGCCATTGAGGTGTGGATTTTTGCGCTGGGCTATTACCTGATGAACGCATCGGACAGCATGGGCAAATTAACAGGCAAGTACGACGGTAGCCTTCTGGATTCCGTCTATTTTTCTTTTGCCACTTTCACGACAATTGGTTTCGGGGACATAACGCCCATTGGCCCGCTTAAATTCCTGACCGGGCTGGAAGCCTTAACCGGCCTTGTTCTCATCACCTGGACAGCATCGTTTCTGTTCATCGAGATGCAAAAATACTGGAAAAAATGAAGGT
>Ga0105244_10001107_pt1 | contig 22384 bp, 57 predicted proteins | sample KBSM44metaG_FD_80423 | JGI IMG/M metagenome (GOLD analysis project Ga0105244, IMG submission 80423) | Miscanthus rhizosphere microbial communities from Kellogg Biological Station, Michigan, USA - KBS M4-4 metaG | ecosystem: Host-associated > Plants > Roots > Rhizosphere > Soil | place... | reverse complement strand
TCATATGCAATAAGAAAATATCAGTTACATGTGCCCGCCAGACACCTTTGTCCGCGCTAAGGGAGTCAATGGTCCCAAGCGTAACTTGGAATTTTCTCATCTTACGAGACAGAATAGAACCTCGAAAAAGCGACCAATCCTTTTTACATTCTGTCTCCTAAGACAGGAAAATACCTGTCTATTATTGTTTTACTGCCAAGCATTTAATATCACTTTGCCAAAAAGCTTCAATGCTTATGCTAGGATTAAGCGAACAAGGAACTTTAAAAGGACTTAATGTATAAGCTATTTCGGGATACTGAATTCTGTCATCGTAAATTTCTAAACCAAGTTCTCTAGCTTGTTGTAATCTATCACGTTTTGTGTATTTGGATTGCGGTTGGTAACTTCCAATAGGAAGCTTACGTGTACCTTGGAAAGTAAGGCCTATCATTGCCATGTATCTTTCAACAGATGCTGCTTGAATATCAACAGAGTTAGAAAGAATAGCATGAGGATTAAATACCCCGCCAGACTCTTCCAATTGTTTGACTAGGTCAGGGCGACCTTCAAGAAAAAGAATATAGGAATTATCGTAAATGTCACGGATAGCTTCGTCTCTGGTGAAGAATCGACCATCTATTTCATATCCAGTTTTCCAATTTCCTTTTCCATAACGATTATCCCATTCTTCTTGTTTAGCTAGCATTTGGCGCTTATTCCCTGCGCGTCCGATGTTTCGCTCTACAATTTTATAAGACATGCAAAAGACCTCCTATGAGATTTCATTTCCGTCCAACAAGTAAGTGAAAAGTTGTTTGTATGTTTTATTCATCAATGACATTTTAATATTACGGTCAATGAAAGGCTCATCGAGCGTCGATAAGTCTGTCTGAGGCGTAACAGTAAACGGTGGGCGGCCCATAAAACCACGAGTGATGTGGATTTGCCAATCATCATAATCAGGGTTTCTGGGAAACTGACTATACTCTCCAGTAAGTGAATCTTTATAAGTACTGTAAGAGTCCATACAAAAAAGAATATATCCTTGCATAGCAAGAGTTGCTTTCATAAGAATATCCTTATCTTTTTGGGGATGGGCATAATAAACTTCAGCCAATCTTTCTTTTGTGCCATCTCCATAAGGGTCAGGTATGACTTGCTCAAATACCTTTTCTTTGAAAGATTTGGTCATGCACCAACTTCCTTTCTAGGAATTTCAACGATAGCCCAGTAGCTATCAATATCTTCGCTATCAAAGTAAGCAACGTCATTGTAGAATTTATTGCCTTGTTTTACGATAACATGATTAAGTTCCTCTGTTACCTCTTTTAGTTTTTCGTCCCACTTTTCTTTTGTACATAGAAGCGTAATACGGTAACGCATCGGTTTTGTCTTGTCTTTGTTGAACATCGGCATCGGGGCCGCCTCCTGTTAAGTAGTCCTCACAAACTGGACAAGGAATAGTTTCTCCTTCAACCTCAATTTCTCTAGAATTACTACATGCAAAGCATTGAATAGTCATTCTGATTTCTCCTGTTGAAGAAACTGAACAGCAGCTGAATTATTAAATACATCTATTTCAAGAAGCATGTCGAAACAATTATTTCTAACAGGAAATGTGATGAACTGAGGTAAAGCATGACTTTTAAAATTAGCAACTGTCTGAGAAGGAGAGTTCTTGGCCTGAGAATAAAGCTCCATAATATCATTTTTGACAAGGTCAAAATCATGAAGATGATTCTCAGCTGGGTAAGAATGCCAAAGCCCTGTAGTACCAAAAGAACCAATGACAGACTGATCGTTTTCATAAGTTCCTTCTCCAAGATAAAACCAAGTAGTACCTTTTTTTGTAATAGAATAATGCTGATTTGCAGATTCATTCATTGCGACAACGTCACCAAATTTCATAAAGGACCTCCTATTCTTTAGAAAGTAAGTGTATGTTATCTGCGTTGGATTGGCCGCCATAAGGAATAACATATTTTAAAAGAATCCCATAGCTTTCTTTGTATGCTCCTATGCTCTGACGGATTGCTGCTCGTTCTTGTCGATGCCTAATACCTTCAAGCCCAAGATAGTGTAACAACTTTTTAGTGTATTCAGGTGTAAGATATTGCTCTATAGTTCTTTGTTTTGAATTAGTCGGAACCCATCTTGCAACATCACATTCGTCCATATCTATTTTGGTTAAAACCCAAACCGTACCTGGAATAGTAACAGCATAAGGGCAGGGGTCTTTGATAGTGACCAGGTCTCCTACTTTTACTGTCATATCGTTAACCACCTTACTCGCCTGAGTTTGTTTCGACTTCCAATTTCAAATCAAACTTTGCATCTTTTGCTATTTTAAGAGCAGAATCCACAACGTGTAGCAATTCATTTCGTAGTGTTTCATAAGAAATGTTTCTTCCATCAGTATAGAAAGAGAGAGCAGAAGTGCGTTTGAGCTCGCCCGATTGCAATTTTTGTTGACGGTCAACTGCTTGAATAGCAGCATAACTATCAATTTCAAATTGAATAGCTGCTTCACGTTCATTAAGCTTAGCTTCTCTGTCATCAAGAACACGAAGCTTTTTATTGTAGATATCACGAAGACTGTCGATATCTTCAGGAGAAGCTTCTTTCTTAACAACAGGAGCCATGGCTTTTCTTTCTTGTTCACCTTGTTCGAGATATTCTCTGGAGAGTGGTTTATCTCTGTACTCAATGCCTAGTTCTAAGATTTGATTAGCAGAATAACCTTGTTCAAGATACGGGCGAATTTTAAAAAGAACATCTTTAGCAGAACGAGAAAAATGTATTGTAGAGACGTTCTTAGATAAAAAAGTTCGTACATATCCTTCTATAAGAGAAGCTGCATATGTTGCAAATTGAAGGCCGCGGTCAGCATCAAATCTTTTATATGCTTTCATAAAAGCAATACAACCTTCACTAAATAAATCATCGTAATCCATATTGTGACGAGACGCCATAGAAGTAAATCGCTTTAAGATGTGATGAATGAAATTCTCATTATCTTTAAAGTATTGTTCAAATGGGATACCTATCGTGGAATTAGTTTGCATAATCATTCCCCCAGATTTTGCTTCTGTTCCCTAGAAGACACAAAGTGCGAAAGGATGAGAAACCCACTTCATATCCTCTAGGCAGCATAAGCTACCTTTATTCTTTAGATAATATTTGTTTTTGCAAAAAGGAAGAAGCTAAAGCCCTGTTACTTAAGCTACTAGCAAACTTGATATCTTTTTCTAATACATAAAGTTTTGCGAGGTTTTCTGAGTGTGTAGTACGCCCATTAACATTTTTAAAAACATCTTCATTATGAGAATTGGGACAAAGATAATAAGCAATATCACCTCGATAATCAAAATGCTTTCTTTCTACTTGAAGCATTTGTCCTTCCCACTCTGAATCTGCATACCACCAATAACGATCTTTTGCTCGATTGACTATAACTACAGTTATTACATCACTCATTTGTCTGCTCCTGTATCTGTTCTGCTATTGTCTTTTGCGGTAATTCTTCTGATACCTTCTTAGAATCTGGTATCGGAATAAAGAAAAGGACAAATAAAAGAATAAGAGAGAAGAAAAGAGTTGCCGCCCAGGGCCTCTTTGATGTCTTTGTATAAAAGAAAGCAATCAAAAGCCCAGCGGCAGATATAACAGCACTAAAAAACAAAAGAAGACCTAATATAAGCATGGTCTTAAGTATTCCTTCTAGGAGTAATACCGTGCTCAGAAACTGCTGTAAATAAATCATACAAAACACTAAGAGCTTGTACGTTCGTAATAAATACATCAGCAAAACGTGGAGTAGTTTCTTTTGTGAGCTGGATTTCTTCTTCGAGTTTTTCACCAGTATCACGAAGCTGAGCTTCTGCATAAAAACCTAATGCTAAAAGATTAGCCATTTGCTGAGGCGTTAGTCGAATATTATAATCGTTAGTAAGATTAATGTCGGGCATCTCTGTCCCTCCTGAGTGATTCTTCTTTCTCTTTCTCCTTTGCTTTCTTAAAACCTTCAGCAAAATCGTCTATCATTCTATTATAAGAAATTGTGACATAGACACTGTAGGCACAAACAAGACCGTGCAAGACACACAAACAAATAATAATCCATTTGAGAATTTCAGCCATGGTTATTTTTCTTCCAATAAAGAATAAACATAGCTGAGAATCTGTGCTTTAGCTTGCGAAGTAAGTTTCACATCATGCTGCCATTTCGGATGGCTTTCTGTGCCGACTTTGCGGCCGCCAACTTTCAGGTAGATGTCACCTGGTGTATGATCGGATTCATAAATCGAGATATTCTCGATAGTAGCGGCATATGTATTCAGCCGCACTTTGCAAAGCATTCCAGCTTTTTCTTGGACTTCTGTTACTGGTATAACATTGATTTTACGGATACCCAATGATTCATTGCTTTCTTCTGCTGTAACAGCGCCAAGATCACCTTTACGATTCAAATACCAAAATGGTTTTGCACCGCCGCCTGCGGCTAGGTCAGCTGGCTTTGCTTTTTCGAAAGCAACTTTTCTTGTTATTGTTTTCATAATGACTACCTCCAGAGTTATTGTTTAGGAAACTTCCACTTAGTAAGAACAGGTTTGGTCATTGTAAACATTGGTTCATAAACCAAAAGCATAAGAGACGTGCATGTCGTACAACTGAACAAATCTCCAAAAATATCTCCTTTGCCATCATGATTAATAAAGAAGCGTTCAGGTTTCATTTCTGCATCAGAAAAACAAGTTGGACAAAGCGGTTCTTCATCATAAAACTTGTCTGTCATGATTGTTACTTCATGCTCCACATATTCAACATCTTTCTGTTCGGGAGCTCCTTCTGGCATACGGAATCCGATTGGTTCTTTCATTTATTGCACCTCCACTTCCTCTGGTTCTATTGTTGCTGCAACTTCCAATTGCAACTGAGTTGTTGGTTGTTGATTCATTCCCAAGATATCTCGAAGGATGCCTCTATCTTCAACAATGACTTCGCCGCGGCGTATCTGCCTATCGAGTGTTTGAATAGAACTCACTAAGCTATTCAATTGACGCTGGGTAGTAAAAGCTTCATTAAAAGCCTTAACTGCATACCAAGTTTGTTTTTCTTGTCGTCTTGCAATACGACTATCAATGATATAACCAGCAGCTTTTGTACGTTGTACAGCATTGAGTGGAATAATTTCCATCTCATGCATCACATTGTCGAGATGTTCTTGCCTTTCACGCCAAGAGTGGTTTGCTTCTTCTTGAATCTCCAAGAGACGACTCATGATACTATGCATTTGACCAACCAAATCTCGAACTTCAGATACATTCATTAGATATCCTCCTCTTTGGATAAAAGTGATGCAGCTGCTTTATTATTGGAAGATGCAATTCCATACAAACAAAGTCTACCATCTTCTTCTAAAATTTGAAGTGGAAGAGACATTTCTTCTTGTAGTTGAATCATAACTGCTCTATTCCAATAAGTTGGTCCACCAGTTTGAACCCAAGCTTTTCCATCTTGCTTGAGTAATTTAACAGCTCCATCATACGTACTGACGATTTTTTTTTCTTCCGCCAAAATGGCTCAACTCCTTGTGGCTCTAAGTATCCTTAAATTGTCATAATATTCAGAATAAAGGAACTTTTTTCGGAGAGGTGTAATTGACCCCAAAAAACACGTAATACTATAAGTAGAGGTATTCGTACTTCGATAGCTACAAACAACCTCTATCTACAAGCAATGAAGTAAGTAAGAAAGCAGTGGATGACTATTCAATCAAAAATAAGGAATTGAAAAACCACCCACAAAAAGATAACTTACAATGCAGAGTAGAACATGCCGACAGGCGAACCTAGCTGAAGAACGCGGGGGGTCTCAGGGGGGAAGCCCTGATTGTCCCTATTCTTCATCATAGTCTTCTGATGGGTCGTAGTCATCTACCATTTCTCCAGGCAATACAACATCTGGTTGAACTTGCAAGAATGGATTGTGATGTGATGTATTGTCTTTGCCTCTCAAAGCACCGTCTCCCTCATCAGCTGGTACGATACGTTGAGATATGTCTTCAAGGTATTTCTTTTTCTTATGATTCAATGATGCATCGAGCTTAGCTTGTAAGTCATCCTGTGTAGGTTCTTTCTTAATAGTGAACTTAGGCTGAATGGTATTTTGAGCATCATATGGATTTTTGCCTTGTGCTCTGAGTCTTCTCCGCTCCTCTGAACGCTCAAGGTGCTGAGCTACTCCTTTGATTGGATTATCATAGGTTTCAGGGTCATCCAAGTTTACTACTATCCAATCAATCTGTTTTTCAAGAGGGATACGCATAATCCCTATACTACCCACATCTCTTATTCCTTCAGGAGTTTGTTGGTAAGGATGAATGCCTCCTTCAAACAAAAACTCCAAGATTTCATCAATGCTTGAAGATGGATAAAGAGAATGCATGCCGCCACGGTTCATACAATCGCGAAACTTAGTCATTGTTTCAGCATTACGAGAATAGTAAATGGCAGCATATTGACGCATAGCAAAAGCAAAGATTCTTTGTTCACGTACATTTGGTTGTATTCTGCAATCTTCCTTATGAATATCTAATGCCTTGTTGAACATTGGAGAATGTGGGTCGATTATGGTAACTTGTACTAATGCCTGCATGACTTCGTCGATAACAGCCATTTGACCAACAGCTTCTGTGTAACCCAAGCGATCAGCATACTCTTGTCCAATACGAATCTTTGAACCTTCAAGTTCTATAGTCATACGAATAAAGCCTCCTTTTATTTTTTACATACCAGCTAGTGCTAAGAAAAAGCCACCAAACATAAAGCTAAGAAATACTACAGCAAAAATGAAGGCAATAAAAAAGTAGAGCCTCATAATCAAGCTCTACCCATTGCAATCATTTCATTCTGTTCTAATTTCTTGTTCTCCTCCGCTCTCAATATCTCTAGCATAGGAGCATGTGTATCTTGACGTTGTTCTCTTGGAGTGAATGTGCGGTAAGCATCATGGTGATAGCCAATTCTTAGCTTTCTATCCGTTAAGGCAATTGGGGCACGAACCAAAGTTGGATGCTTAGTTATGACATAATGCAATTCAGATAATGTCATTTCATCGAAATTGATTCCTTCTTCAATTAGCTTTTTATAGATGCCACTCTTCAAAGAGATGATTTCATCTACACCGTCATCGGTAAGAGTAAGTATTTGTTTCAATTCTTCAAAGGTAAGCGGCTGGTTACTCATATGTCTTATCATGAATGGTACACCCATCTCTGAGAGGTGTTTCTGAGCCTGTCTAGAAGATGTATTGCTTGGTAGGGTAAATAGTGTCAACATAATATAATTCCTCCTGTATGACCTGCGCGGGTCGTTTTACAATGGTGTGATAATATAACTATAACTGGGACCGTATCCAAGTGAAAGATGAAACTTCATCCAACATAAAATTCAACAGAAGCCTCATAATAGAGGCCATTGTTCAATCTCCATTGTAACTTTATCGTCCTGTATTAATATAATGGAATATCCATTTTCGTAGCGATTTCTTTTGCTACCTTTTGGAAGCTTTCAGCATCAACAGATTCACATCGGCAGTTTGTGTAAAATGACTTTTGTACAGTTCCACGAACAAACTCATAATCATCTTTGATTTGGAATGAATTTCCACAACCAGGACATTCATGAGCTGCACGTTCTTTAGCTGAAAGAATACCAGCAAGTATATCTGCGCGGCGCTTGATAATGCCAAGATTGTAATTCACATCATCGGGCTTATAATTTCGAAGGAACGTTGTTTTTTGCGCGTACATGTGTGCATCAAGCAACTGGTTCTCACGAGGGTAAAGCTCATCATAATAAGTATGAAAACCTGATTCGTCCTTATTGTTACCTTTGGATGATTTTTTCTTTTTTCTGGAAAATAGACCGATTGCTTTAGTGAAAATAGCGGGCCAGAACACAAATAGCCCGCATATTACAACTAAAGCAATCAGAGATAGCGTAATGATTAAAGCTGGCATCTTGATTGCCTCCTTGATTATTCTTCGGATTGAGTTTGTTCAGAACCAGAGCGCTGAGCAAGACGCTGAGCTTTGTACTCTTCGTAACGAGACTGCTTAGCACCTTTTTCAGCTTCTGCAATTATACTTGGCTTCACTTCAATCTGGGAAGCAAGGTCTTCTTGCTTGTAAGCATTCTGTTTGATTTCTTTCTCAAGCTCTTCCAACTCACCCATGTTGATTTCATCTCCAGAGAAGTTAGCTTTGATATCTTGGTTGATAGATTGCATGTTTTGTGCAAACTCATGTTGTGCTTTCAACTGCTCAAGCTTAAGCTTCTTCTCTTGATACTGATCTTTCCAAGCAACCATACGGTCTTCCAAAGTGGAAATAGCTGTATCGTAAGCTTGGATTGTTTGTTCTTGCATGTTCTGACGGATTTCCCATTTCTCCAAGTGGCCTTGTACTTCTTGGCCAAGTTGGTCGTCGTCCTGGTCAATTGCCTTGTCTAGCATATCAGTAAGGCTCTTGATTTTGTGACCTGCAGCTGTAAGCTCTTCAGAAGAAAGACGTTTTTTTGCACGCATATCAGAGATATTATCGGAAACCTTGTCGATATTACCTTTGATATCTTTCAACTGGTGCTCATAAATCTCAACTGGGTCTTCAAACTTCTTCAAAGCCTTATTACCTTTAATGCTGAATAGACGGAACAAACGTTTAATGAATTTTAACAAATTCCCCAACTCCATTTCTTATTTTTGAATTGTGATGTCGACAGAGCGAATAGCATATTGCGTGGCTCCGTCTTTGTCTTCGGCTACAGTGTAGACATCAAGGTCTTCATTGTGAGAGAAGACGATGACTTCCTTGCCTACTAAATGTTCATAGCTACCTTTTTTTGCATACTCACCTCCTACAATGGCGAACGTTTTGCCACGTCGCCGCGTTATTCGGTTCAACTTCTCATTCAATTGGTTCACTAAAGAATCAACATGAGAAGCTTCTTGGGAAATCTTACGATGAGAAGTAGTAAGGTAATCTGAGAAGAAATCAGCTTTCTCTTCTTCACATAAGTAAAGGTGTCTAATGCGTTTTGTGCCTAAGAAATCAACACGAGCACTAGAGCTATAGTTATCAATCTTTACTCCAAAGCTTTCTAAGTGCTCCTTGATTTCATTAATACTTAAACCGTGATTTTCAGGTAATTCCAGTGTAGATTTGTTACGCAACTTAGATGTGTAAGTAACTCTGCGAATATCATTGTCGGCAATATATCTTTCTGGATGTTTTTGTTGAGGTGTTTGTTTTTTACTATGACTAAAAGTCATAACACCGTTTTCGATGGTATAACCAGCCCCACGTATTTCAGGAAAGATATTTGCTATAGAATCCCGAATCTCATCTGGATTTAGTGCCGCTTCAACAGTTAAGCGATGAACGCCATAAACAACTGTATGAACTCTTTCTTGGTACAACAAGGTCAACGCCTCCTTTATTGTGCAGGAAGACAATCCTCAAGCTGCACAATGATTAATCTGGTATTTTCAAGAATAACAGACACACTACCATTGTAGTTAGAAATAGTACTAATAATGCCGCGGGCTCCAACGAACATCTCATAATCATTTTCAGAAGCGAATTTACCACCAACTGTGATATATTGTCCTTCTTTAACTCCTGCGGCTTTTATACGATCAGCAACCTCAACAAGTTTCCTTGCTTTTTCAACTTCCATATCTAATTCATTCTTTGCCATTGTTTTCTTCCCCCATTTCATGGATATTGTAAGTTTTCACTTCACCAGATTGTGCTTCGCAATACTCTTTGAAAGCTTTTTTACCTTCATCTGTGTAAGTGTTAAAAGCCGCGGCAGTGCCCATCATATCAGGGCGATAGGCTTTGATACCACGTTGTATAATTTCATCATCAGCTTCTGAAATTGTACCACTGTTTTTAAGCCAACTGCGAGTACCTCTTCTGGGCTCCTTACCTGACGTGATTGCCATACATATCACCAACCTTTATTTACTACGGAAAAACTTTTTAGCTATTGCTTCAGACTTTGTGCTATCAGCCAATGCAGTGATAGTTGCGATAACCATAACGATAAGCAAAAGAATATTTAACCAAGGGACAAATAGCATTATCATGATTCCTGGTTGAACGTAGTCATTATCATGAAAAACTCTATCATGCAGTCTTACTAAAAGATAGCAAAGCTGAGCAGCAAGCAGATAAGATGCTATTACAATAGCCCATATCATCCAAGTGGGCATGTGTTCACCTCCTATCGTTTTTTATTACGAAAGAATCGGTCAACAAAGTCGCGGCCATTTTTATCCCTCTTTTTTTGATTGTCCATAATTTCATCGAAAACACACACACTGAAAAGAATAAATACCAAAACAAGGACAATCCAGTTGATGAACGGGATAAACATAAGATAAATGGTTGTCTTATTGTAAAAAGATTCATCGTGATAGTAATTGTAAATTCTTCGAATCATTAGATAAGAAAACAATATAGTAAGCAGGTAAATAGAGATTAGATTAATCCAACCTATCCATTCAGACATATTGAAGACCTCCTATTAAGCTTGCTCGTCTAAGACTAAGACAACCTTATAATCTCCAACACGTTCAAGGCATGAGACATCATGAAAGACAATCTGGTCATAACCTTTGTTAAAGAAATCAACCATAACCTTGTCTTCAGCTTGTTCTCTTGAGTGGGCATCCACATGGTAAGATTCGATTTCAAGTACTTCCTTGGTTTGTGTATTACTCACACGAGCATTAACCTTAAAGAGTTTCGGGGCTTGAATCATTTGCATTAAACTAGTCATTCGACTAACCTCCAATTATTTAATTTAATTCCATCTACCAACCATGTTTTCTTGGGCTTCTTTTTCAAGGCCGCGGAATTCAGATTCGTATTTGTCATTAGGTTCATAAGCCTTTACTTCTGCATAGCCTTCTTTTAGCAAGCTTTCGTTTATCATTTCATTTCCAACATAAACATAAGCAAGAATTCGATCATACTGGTCATACATTTCTTTATCGAATTCTAAATCTACTTCTCTGCCATTAAGGCGGCTGTAGAGATAATTCGATGCTTCTTGTCCAAAAGGCTCAACAGGTTTTTGAGGGTGTACTGTTTCAGGTGTGTCCACCATCAACAAGCGAATCGTTTCCTCTTCTCCATTTATAATAGCCTTGAAAGTGTCCCCATCGACTACATCAACGACTTGTGCATCTTGATAAAAATCTCCAACAACTTCCTCTTCTTCTGCTCCATAGACTTTGACTGCAACAAAAGCAACAAGAAAAAGAACAACAATGTAACGCATAACAATCTCCTTTCTTTTTATTGGTCTTTCCCCTTAATATGTAGTACTTCATTGATGGGAATGGAGAAATAAATGAGGTCGTTCGATTTAAAACGAAAATAAGGGTGACGTAGTTGGCGGGAAACATATTCATTACTAAGTTCACTGATGACTTGATAAACAAACATATGAGTATCAGTATAGTGTTTCTTATCAAAGTAATACTTGTCTGTGTTGTGGAAAACTAAGTACAGTTTCTTCATAAGACACTCCTTTTAATGCAAAAAAGAGCCTATCCGAAGACAGACTCTTTATCCTACCTTAGACCATATGAAAGTAAGGAACCAGAAAATAAGAGTAAAGAATAAAGCAGCTAAGCAGCTATAGAAAAGGTACATGAATAGATTTTTCCCGCGCTTAACTATCTGGACTTTATGGTTCTTGTCATCTTCTCGGTCGTGATAACTAAAAACATTATCCCATATAAGATAGAAGACAAACCATATGGCTAAGAACAGTATAGTAAGAACAGCAAGAGTAATGCAGATAGCTCCAATTATAGGCATTGTGTAACCTCCCTTCTGATTAAATCAAGTTGCCCATATACCGTAAAAAACAGCAAAGATAATTATCAATCCAGCAAGTGACAAGCTACAGATTAATAAAAAGAGCATTGCACGGTCTAAACGATACATATAAGGATGAGCATCTTTGTCATAATCAAATTTAGTACAAAGTGCGTAAACAAGACATATAACTATCAAAGCTACTGCGGTGAAGAAAAGCTTGAAAAGAAAGTCCGCAATGTCCATAGAGATTCCTCCTAACTAAGCACAACAGCACGCTTACGAATAAGTGGATGCTTTTGTCCTTGCATTCTTTCTAATCCTAACTCAAGGGCTTTCTTGTGACAGCACTTGTATTCAAATCGAGTGCCCTTGGTATGTACCTCATATTCGAGTTTGTCTGGCGAGCAGCCGCATGTTTGTCCACTATAATCTCTCACAACGAAAACCTCCTATTTAAGATTGTATTTGCTTACAATGTAATCAAAGAAGATGCGTTCGCCTTCTTGATAAGTAGAAATAAAGAACCAAGTAGCGATAATAGCAAGTAATAAAAAACAAACGCCAGGGCGCGTAACCATGACGTTTTTAATAAGTATGAATGGATTTTTAGATTTAATCATTTTGTCCTCCTCAATTATTCAAAATGCCATTTAGTAGACGCTATTTCTTGATGTAAAGTGCTTTGATATTCGTCGTCTAAATCATCAAAATCAGCAATAATAGAAAGAAGTTTATCATGAGCAGCTTTCCGTTTTGCGTTGCGTTCAAGTATTTCAGGGTCTTTAGAGCAACGTGCCGCTACTTCATCTCTACCTGCATTAGGGGAGAATTCAACTCCATAACCACAAAGAAAGTTTCGATACTCCCATTTACGACCATTTACGTGTTGTCTTATTTCTCTACCAAAAGCTGTGCTACGACTAATTTTAACGCCTTCACCAACTACTTCCGTACATTGACAATGAGGGCAAAGAACAGTTCGAATAGAATGTAATTGCATAAAGAACCTCCTATGGGATAATTACGTTTATGATTCCAGAAACAAAAACAATAGAAAGCATAATGACAATAGCTGTTCTCATGGCTCGTCCAGATGTATCTGTGTATATAAGAGATATTTTATCTTCTCTAACAGCACGAATTTTGTTTTCAACTAAGATATGAGCATAACCTGGAATTGGAACATAACGAACAAAAGTACCATGATAAGATTTATAGGATACGATGTCGCCGCGTCTGAATTTCCTCTTTTTAGGCAAGGATACCACCCTCCTATATGTAAGATGGCATAACAGGGATGGTATGCGAAGAAACAGATTTTGGAATTGTGAATGCTACATCTGATTTATGAAGCATAATTTCATCATGTTCTGTAGCAACAACAATATAAAGTTGTTCATTTAAAAGAACATTTTCTGCAAGTCGCGGGGCAGACTGAAGCTCCATTTGGTAAGCGCGAGTCTTTGTTCCTTGTGCATTAAGTATGAATGCAGTGTATTTCATAATATCATCCTTTCAGTGATTAGCGGCAGGCAAATAAAAGAAATAGTAGAGTACAAAAGGCATAAGAAAAAGCAGAGTAGCTACTCCCGCTTCATCTAAGAAAGTTCGAGTATCATCTGCCTTACAAGACCTTACTACGGATATCATTCCAGTGAGCCAACAAAAGGCCCCAACAAGATATACTATAAAGATCATTATATCAAGTTCCTTGTGTTAGAGGTAGTGTTAATCATTCTCAGTCATCATCCTGACTGAGTAACATTACAGCTTCTTTATTGGTGTGAGCAATGCGAATAAGACGATTTTTATAAGTAGTCCCATTGATGTAGCGACCATTGTGTTTCTTCAGCCAAATCCAGACTTTTGCTTCGCTTACCGTAGGCTTATCTGTGATTACGCATTTACAGCCATCTAACTCCGCGTGCGGGTCTTGATAGATATGAGTAGGCGTAAAAGCTTCATCTGTCATTCTAGAGGTATGGCGAATAATCATTCTAAGTCCCCCTTTTCTAGATAAACAGTAGCAGAGCTATTTGTTTCAGGGTCGATAGGAGTAAGATTGGTTTTTTCAGTATGGCCATCTATAAATGCTCCATTTGGACTTCGTAAGATAACATAAATATTATCTGCAGGAGCATAGAGATGAGGTATTGTCATTACTTTGTATCCACGAAAAAAGCTACCAGTATATATGTGAGTAGCTTTGAAATTCTTTTTGTAATCAATTAAGTCGAGTCCCACGACTATTCCTCCTTTAGAAGAAGCACTGAAGCAAGTTGATTAGATTCAAGGGCAATTAAATCTTCTGATATAACATACCAAGGGTCATCTCCATTAAAGTAAATAAGAGACCTTGGATTTTTGATGTCGCGGCCATACCTTAATCGTTCGAGTTTAACGATTTTTCCTAGAAGCACATGGTAACCATGTTCTTTTGCAAATTTAGATTTTGGATTTACAATATAATAATTTCCTACTACCAATTTAGTTGGCATTTTAATCCTCCTCTAAAAGAACACTTGCTGCCATGTTATTGGTATCTGGAATAGGCATAAAGTATTTAACTGGAGCAGTTCCATAAACATAGTCTCCATTGGGTTTTTTGATATAAACCCAAGCCCTTGTTTTTTTGGGAATTTCTTCATGAATCATTAGTGGACGACCTTTATGTTTACTTACAGGATTTGTATATATGTGAGTAGGTCTGAATACTACTTCATAAGGTTTATAAATCTCACCCAAGTGTCTTCCTCCTTTAAATAAAAATAGCCTGTAGCTTCAATCTACAAGAGAAAGAATCTACAGGCTATTTACATCATCCAGTTTGTAATACTGTTGCGGCACGTTGGTTGTCCTCCAAGAAAGATAATGGAACAATCTCATGATTTTCAAATCCAAGCCATTTGCCACTTGGAGTTGTTAATGTGTGCCACCCCGCCGTATTGTCATAAGAATGATACTTCAATTGAAGTCCATAACGCAATCCGTATTCGGGGAATGAAGGCCCCACATAAAGGAATGGTTGTCCTTTATCGTATTGTTTTTGCTGTTCATGCCATTTCATGTTATCCCTCCTGTTCTAAAATGTGACGAAGGGATTTATTTGTTGAATTCTTAGATAATAAATCATCTGCTACAACTATCCATCCGTGACCACTTAGTGTATATACCCGCATATGAGTATGAATACTCCTAGGGGAATGTATAGGTTTGCCAGTTCCTATTGTAACTTTTAATCCAACAATATCAGTATAATGAAATTCTTCAGCATGCGGACTGTCAGGGTTTACAATACAAAGTTGACCAGGCTCAAATTTCATTTTCGCATCTCCTTACAACTGTTGCAGACAAATTTCAGCTTCTTGTCTGTCGTATGCTTTGCGCTCTAATTCACCTGGTTTCCAACCAAAGACTTTATCAACTAAGTCAATAACAGCTTTGTAGTCTCCAGCTTTAAATAACGCAAAAGCACGTTGTCGAACTAAATCCATGTCGGGTCGCGACCCTTCTGGACTCATAAAATCAAAATCCTCCATTCATTCACCTCCATTTTTTTATTTATATTCCCAATAGAAACCGATAAAGAGACCAACAACAATAACAAACAAAAAGTAAGTAGCATAACGCTCATACTGTTTTGTTTTCTTCATAGCGTGGTTGTGAAGACCATAACCCCATATTAAATCTGAGCGTTTGTCCCAACAAATAGCAGCGCCAAGAGCGCCTCCAAATACCATAATACCAGAAACGATTATGAATAAAAGATACATTCTATCATCTCCAATTAAGCTGTAATCCAATATGTGCTTATGCCTAAGCCAATGCACATAGTAAAGACAAAATACACAAAACAAAGAAATGCATTTCGTAATTCCTTATGGGTATTCGCTTGAATCATATCAGCAAATTTAAGACCAGAAGAGATAACACCAAAGACCATCATCGCAATTCCAATAAGGAAAAAGAATATGTTCATTTAGAAATCATCTTCTTTTTCAAGTCTAGAGACAAGTTCAGAGTTTTTAGCTCCCAATGAAATGAGGATATCATGGTCAGGCTTGAAAGTGTGTCTAATGGTTTCTGGTCGCCAGCCATTCGGCCTTTCAAGAACTTTTCCACTTACATAATGTGTGTATGGATTGTGGATTTCTTGAACTTCAAAAACTACGCCGATAGCTTCATCTTTTGTAGATTCTGTTCCAGTTACTTGTATTCTATCCCCTATTTTTATTTCCATATTATTCAGCTCCTAATATCTTATCAGCCAAAAAAGCATTGCCATGGGATTCAGACAAAACAGTATCAAACTCAGCTTTGTATTCGTGCATAATACCGCTTGAAGTCCAGCCATTAGGACTAAGTATTATTTTGCCCTTGACGTAATTGAGGTAGTTAATTTGTGTAACTTCAAAAACTGCCCCTACAGCTCTAGGGTCAATAGTAGGAGTTTTTCCAACGAGTATCTTATCTCCAATCTTAATAGACATATCATCAATCCTTTTCTAATAAAGAAATGGCATCCATATTCTTAATTCTAAGAATAGTGTCATATTCTTTATCAAAATGAGTAATAATGTGGCTTGGTTGATAGTTGCAATTATTTTCAATAACTTTACAACGATATCTAGGGCGATTTTCGGAATCTCTATCAAAAAAGCTCTCTATTTCGACGAGAAGATCATAAATTTCTGGAGCTTCTGGACTTTTCCCAATGCTGATTTGTGTACCATCTGGGAGTGTGTTTGCGTAATAGCTTGGGTGAATTTTAGGCATAACAAGTATAGAATCATTTTTATTTCCCATTTCATTCCTCCTTTTCTAATAAGGCAGAGGCAGCAGTATTAGACTCAAGAATAGTGTCGTATTCTTCATGATAAACAGTAGTAAACGAATTGCCGTGGTATCCATTTGGATTATGAAGTACCTTAAATACATATACATGCTGATTAGTATCTCTATGGTATGTTTTATGACTAGTAACTTCTCCAATAAGACCACGTGTGGATAATGAAGAACCAGGTATATTGCCTAACTTGATTTTTGTGCCAATTGGTAATGGAGTTGGTCTTTCTTGCACAGTATCTCTCCTTATAAAAATAGGGTAGTCTCCCGAAAGAGCTACCCTTAGATTTCTTGCAATATGAGTTCTTTCTTTGCAGGGACTACCAATGCGGCAGAAGGAACTATTTTATTTTCTCCTGTGGAGCGGATGATAACGGCGGCCTGTTTGTGCCGCTTGTCTTCATATTTTAGAAATGTTACTTCTTGACCTTCATATAGTAAAACCTGACCGAAAGATAACATATAAGAAACCTACTTTCTGTATTGATTATCGTAGAACCAAAGCAACATCATGCGAATCTCATGTAAGAGACCAACTACTACATAAGCAAATACTGCAAAAGCTCCTTCGATAAACCCCATTAACAAGAACATGATGAAAAAGATAAGGCAGAAAAGATGATGAAGGAAGTTGTCTTCCATTTTGATGTCCCATTTACCTATGCGATATTTATTAATATCAGGAAATGGTGTGTCTGTTTTCTTGTTAATGCGAATCATGGAAAAACTCCCTTCAAGTTAAAAAAGAATATGAAGACCAAAACCTGTAGCAAGCAAAAGAACAAAAAGCATATAGAAGTAATTTGGTACAGGTTTTTCTTTACGAGCACGATAATAGGCAAAGCCCATAATGAAGGCGCCTAGAAAGATCAGCAGGTTTGGTAAAAGAGATAAAAAAATATCCATTATTGTTTCCCCCAATATATACAGATTGCACAACCAAGCATAATGACGAACATAAAATAAACCAATCGACGAGGAGAGGTTTTTACAAATAAAGTTCCTCCTATCCAGCCTCCGTTCTTATTTATCAGGATATTTTGTAGCAAAGCAAGGTATCATATCAGGTAGTTTGTGATACCATATGCCTTGAGAAAACTTAAACAAGTAATGTCTACATGCCTTATATTGCTTCGCAACATTTTTCATGCGGTGTTTATTTACATTGTAATCATTAATCTCAAATAATTTTTCAAGATAAGAGATGTAACGATTTAGACACCGATTTACAATTTCTACATCGGGCTTATAAATATCTTCAGCATAATGAGAGAGGCCCCATTGGCAGCATAAGATATATCGTAACACATTTCTATCCTCTTTAAACTCTTGTATGGTAGAAGTAGTAAGAGGTGAAATTCCAAGTCTTTTAAAAGAACCTTCAGTCCAAGGATGCTCAGGGCCAAAGATTTCTAAGTTCTGGGCAGTATCATCATATCTGTCTAAAATTCTACCGACAGCTTGAAAGTACTTCATATGCATTTGAATAACCTCCTCATAAAAAAAGGGAGCAGCCATAATGACTACCCCCTTTTTGTTATTCGTCTTTTTTCTCTTCAGCAGGTGCATCATCAAGGAAGTTTCCAGGTAGTTGTAGCATATTGCCGCCACCGTAAACTTTAGGCCATGTGATTTTATCTGCTTTCTTCGCAATCTCGTAATCAACCAAAGTATCGCTTACAGACTTGGAAAGCTTTTCGTTAGCTTCTGCTTGTGCGTTTGCATTGATAAGGATTGTTTCGGCTTCTTTCTCAGCATTAACCTTTGCAATCTCTTTATCTTTTTCAGCAGACAACTTATCGTTTTCTTTCTGCTGTGCGATATTGTTTTGTTCTTGTTTCAGGTTCTCTTCTTCACGTTTTAGCAATTCACGTTTGTTCTCTGTATCGGCAACCTGTTGAAGTACAGTTTGTGTCTTTTCATCAGGACGCACATCAGAGAATGTAAATTTCTCAAGCTTGATACCATCTTCTGCTAGAGATTTGTTAAGTCTTTCTCTGACTTCTTTAGCAATGTCTTCACGATTCTGTGAATAAACTTCTAGAACAGAGTGACTTGTTGTAATAGACTGCGTAATATTCAAGATTTCAGCCTTGATATAGTTTTCAGCAATCCACTCAGCATCTTGACGACGGAAACGTTTGAAGATGTGTGGCAGTTTTTCTTCTTGCATGCTATAAGCATAGCGAACATCTACTGCTACCGACTTACCATCGCCCGTGTTGACTTGAAGAGATGTATCTTCCTTGTCTTCGCCTTTTTTAGCATTACGCAAAGCAACAGTTTCAGTAGAAACAGGATATTCGTAAATCTTAATCCATGGTGCGTGCCAAATCAAACCTTCGTGTTCTATATCATCCTTCATCCCAGTTAGTAAGCTGTACTTCACACCAGCATAGCCAGGGTTAACACGAGTTGCAGAATTGATAATTACAATAATCAAAAGAATAGCCAATGCACCACATAGTACCCAACTTGCAATACGTCTTGCTTTGGATTTACCTCCTGAATCATTTCCTGACTGAGCACCTCTGCCGTAGCGCTCTTTAAAGTCGTCCAAATTCATAACCCTATCTCCTTTTTCTAGAAGACAAGTCAAATACCATAAAGACAATATCTTTCATTGTCTTCCCCCTTAGTATTTTTTATATTAATTGAAGCATAATAGCTCCAACAAATATCGAGCATGATAAAGGAGCCAAACGGCTCCATTGATTACTTCCTTAATGCGTGAATAATACGCAAGATATCAAGGAAGATATTGATGAAATTCAAGTACAAGTCGAATACCGCGGCGGGCACATCTTCTTTAGAAAATGACTCATGTTTCATACGACTAACATCGTAGAGCATGTAGCCAGAAAAGACAAGTACGCCTGCAAACGCAAGCGCCAATTCGAGCATGCTAGAGCCTAAGAAGTAGTTACCGATACCTAGTACAATCAATGCCAATAAAGCACCAAATAAGAATCCGCCAATCCCACTGAAATCACGCTTCGTGAAATAAGTATAAAGGAATAGTCCGCCAAAGATAGCGGCAGTCGCGGCAAAGGCCAAGATAACGAGGTTAGCTCCTATCTCACTTACATACATTTTGATAGCTGGATACATCCCAATGCCCATCAAAATAACAAACAAATACACAAGCCACATTGGCAACTTCATCCCATATGTGCTAAGCTTCTTGCGGCTTTTCTTCTTTGAACTTGAGAAGATAGCTTTGAATAATAGCACAATTAATACAACCAGTGGAATCATTGCACATACTAGCGCAATAGATTCAGGAATAAACAAGCTTCCTAAATACATAGCGATAAAAGTAAGCAATAGTGTAATGAAAAACTTTGGTAACACTTGTTCCGCAATTAGCGGATTTCTTCTTTCAGACCTTTTCAATCAAATTCCCCCTATTGATTTATTAAAATGCATTACTATGAAAAATGCAACCGCATAGTGCTGGAATGGATAAACCCCCAAGCCTACTACAAAATACTACGCGGAAGCAACTCATAAGGTTTCAAGTTTCGGAGTCGTCTAAACCCCGAACCTCCACATAAAAAAAGGCTAGCTGGAGTGTTCCAAACTAGCCTTTTTACCTCATATTACATTCTGATCTGCTTACTGTGCTGGTTCAAGCAAGCTGTCTACATAACGCAAGATTTGCGCCTTTGCTTTGTCGCTAAGCTCTACGTCATTAACGTAGTTCTTCTGTCCATTGTCGCCTTCCCATGAACGGGACTGCATGCGCAAGAATAAAGAGTTGTCGCGGTCAGACTCAACAACCTGCATTCCTTTGATTGTTCCAACAATTGTGTCAAGCGTGATACGTGCAACAGTTCCATTGTCAAACTGAGCAGGACTTGGGTCAAACACCTGAATACCAGTGATACCTAGTTCAGGATTGGATGCTTCAGCAGTTACTCCAGCAAGCTGGTCAGTATCTTGCAAATACCATGCACCTTGTTGTACGCGTGCAGAGCTTAGACGACGTGATGCAGCAGCGCGTTGACGCGGAGCAGCTTGAGATGTTCCTGCGGATTGACGTGTACCAGTGTTTTCCACTTTAGTTTCCTCCTTTTGTTGTACCGCTTTCTCTGCGGCGTCCTGTACTTTTTTCTTACCCATTGTTACTTGTGCCATAATTAATCAAACTCCTTTAAAATTTTATAGTTTATTTTCACAAAAACATAACCGACGGGAAACATTAGACAAACCTAAACTGGGACTGTCATCTCATACGCATTTTCCTTTCCTCACCTCCTTAAATAATGCAGATTAATAACCGCCGTATTCTTTAAAATTGGCGTCGATGTTCGCTTTCACCTGAGCAAGAGCCTCGTTATAAGAAGCGTCGATTTCTGCTTGTTCCTCTTCAGACAATGTGCCTTGGTTAGTCGTCCACTTATTGAATGATTCTTGGTAATAAGCTTCAGCGTCACCTTCCAATTTCGGATATAGTTCAGTAAGGTAAGACTGCATGGCGCCGTGTGGAATATCAGCGTCTGCAATAGATTTCTCAATCTTTTCATCATATTTCTCCTTGAGAGCGTCAACATTACCTGAGAAATAATTTGTTGCAGCATAACCAACACCGCCGCCAACACCTAGACCGAAAGTAAGAGTAAGAGCACCTGTAAGAATGAGTCCTTTAATACCAAATTTGCTTTTCATAATAAAAATTCCTCCTTAAGATTCTTTTCGTACGATAACGTCAACAATTTCAATGTCACAATCAATAATGACATCAATAACTGTATAAGTAACTTTATCGACGATTAGTTTTTGTGTTTTCAACGGAATAAATGGAAGGTTAATAACCTTGATTCTTTCCCTAGAATATTGTGATTCTAAGTTAATCCAATACAAACCATCTTCATCTACCAACTGGGACGCCTCCTAATCCTTGTAGCCAAAAAATACTTTTGCTAATGAAACACCAACAACGACAACGATAATCCCCACTACCAAGAAACCTACATAGGGCAAGATCACTGTTGCGGCAAAGGGCAGGATAAAGAATAAGAAGAATACCATACCCAATGCCCCAAAAAACGACTTCAAACACCCCATGATGTACCTCCTAGTTGTATAATTGGTATTAAAAGGTTGCTGTTTTTTCATTAATTTGCGCCTGCGTGTAAATCCACTTAGCAGGAATAGTTTCGGGAATTACTTCGTTTAAGAAAATAACTTCAGCGGTTTCTCCTGGTTTATAGCTAAGAAAAATACAAGGTACAGCTGTGCTAACGATGTCGTCTTCACAATAAAAAACACGTTGGCCCCATTCAAGTTTATAATCAGTAGAAATATCAATGTGACCTGAAGCTAAAGATTGGAACATTTTACGTATAAGCGGCGGGTCAACCTGACAAGAACCGTTGGGAGCAGCATGGTAAAAACCGTCTCCGTTAAGTTTGGCAGAAACAGCTTCTCCATTTTTATTTAAAGTAATTTCTAATTTATTAGGTATAGGCACAAAAAATTCCTCCTTTTGCTTTTCATAGAGAGTAATACTTCCGTGTTCATTTACATGTCTAATATAATACTGTTCTCCGTTAACAACTATAGGAGCATCAACATCAAGTCTAGCGTCATGAGCAACATGAGAAACGGATACGCGCCCGTCGGGCATAAAAAACTTTCTAAAACCCATTA
>Ga0105244_10001103_pt1 | contig 22421 bp, 18 predicted proteins | sample KBSM44metaG_FD_80423 | JGI IMG/M metagenome (GOLD analysis project Ga0105244, IMG submission 80423) | Miscanthus rhizosphere microbial communities from Kellogg Biological Station, Michigan, USA - KBS M4-4 metaG | ecosystem: Host-associated > Plants > Roots > Rhizosphere > Soil | place... | reverse complement strand
GGCATCAACCTGAACTTCTGGCCAGCTGGCCCGATTTTCCGTCGCCTCGGTGCATTCTTTATCCGTCGTACCTTCAAAGGCAGCAAACTCTACTCCACCGTATTCCGTGAATATCTGGGCGAGCTGTTTAGCCGTGGCTATTCCGTTGAATACTTCGTGGAAGGTGGCCGTTCTCGTACCGGGCGTTTGCTCGACCCGAAAACCGGCACGTTGTCGATGACCATTCAGGCCATGCTGCGCGGCGGTACTCGCCCTATTACACTGGTGCCGATTTACATTGGCTACGAGCATGTAATGGAAGTGGGGACTTACGCTAAAGAGCTGCGTGGTGCGACCAAAGAGAAAGAGAGTTTCATGCAGATGGTGCGCGGGCTGAGTAAGCTGCGTAACCTCGGTCAGGGCTATGTGAACTTCGGCGAACCTATGCCGTTGATGACCTTCCTGAACCAGCGTGTTCCTGAGTGGCGCGATTCCATCGACCCAATCGAAGCGATCCGTCCTGCGTGGCTGACGCCGACGGTCAATGAAATTGCCGCCGAACTGATGGTGCGTATTAACAATGCAGGTGCGGCGAACGCCATGAACTTGTGCTGTACCGCACTGTTAGCCTCGCGTCAGCGTTCACTCACCCGTGAACAACTGACAGAGCAGCTCAACTGTTACCTGAGCCTGTTGCGTAATGTCCCGTATTCACCGGACGCGACCACACCAGACCAGACAGCAGAGCGGCTTATTGAACACGCGTTGCAGATGAACAAGTTTGAAGTAGAGAAAGACACTATCGGTGACATCATCATTCTGCCGCGCGAGCAGGCGGTGCTGATGACGTATTACCGTAACAACATCCTACATATGCTGGTGTTGCCTTCTCTGCTGGCCGCGATCATCACTCAACATCGTCGTATCGACCGTAGCGAACTACTGCGTCAGGTCGCGTTACTTTACCCGATGCTAAAAGCTGAGCTGTTCCTGCGCTGGAGCACCACTGAGCTTGCCGGTGAAATTGACATTTTGCTCAATGAACTGGAGCGTCAGGAACTGGTTACGCTGGTTGGCGATGACGTGCAGATTAACCCTGCGCGTTCACGCACCATGCAGTTACTGGCAGCCGGTGTGCGTGAAACGCTGCAGCGTTATGCGATCACCTTCTGGTTGCTGAGCGCGAATCCGTCGATTAACCGTGGGACTCTGGAGCGCGAAAGCCGCACCGTTGCCCAACGCTTATCTGTTTTGCATGGCATTAATGCACCGGAATTCTTTGATAAAGCCGTCTTCACCTCGCTGGTCTTAACCTTGCGTGATGAAGGCTATATCAGCGACACCGGGGATGCTGAGCCAACCGAAACCATGAAGGTCTACCAGATGCTGGCGGATCTGATCATGCCGGATGTGCGTTTGACGATTGAAAGTGCGACGTCGCAGGTTGTAACTGAGTAATGCCCTCACCCTAACCCTCTCCCACGGGAGAGGGGATTGCCCGGTTTTCTCCTTCTCCGTTGGGGAGAAGGCCGGGATGAGGGAGATGTTTAGAAGTGTACGTAACTCAACACCAGGCCAATAAACAGCACCAGCCCAACGTAGTTATTATTCAGGAATGCACGGAAACAGGCATCGCGATCGCGATTCGCCGTCAACCGTTGCTGATGGATAAAAAGACCACCCGCCAACGCAATCGACCAGTAGAAAGCGCCGCCTAATCCGTTCAGCCAGCCAATCAATGCCAGCAAAACCATCACCACTACCTGCAAAATCCCGATGATCAAATTGTCATAACGTCCAAACAATATCGCCGTGGATTTGATACCAATTTTCAGGTCATCATCGCGATCAACCATCGCATACTGCGTATCGTAGGCGACTGCCCAGCAAATATTGGTTAAAAACATCAGCCAACAACTTAGCGGAACAGATTCACTGACCGCCGCAAATGCCATCGGGATAGACCAACCAAATGCCGCACCCAATACCACTTGTGGCAGATGAGTGTAACGCTTCATAAACGGGTAAACCCAGGCTAACGCTAATCCCGCGACTGACAATAAAATCGTCATGGTGTTAAGTGTCAGCACCAGTAAAAACGAGAGCAGGACCAGCACCACAAACAGGATGCGCGCTTCTTTTTCACTGACGGCACCACTCGGCAGTGGCCGATGGGCGGTACGTTTTACGTGGCCATCAAACTTGCGATCGGCGTAGTCGTTTACCACACAACCCGCGGCGCGCATCATCCAGACGCCGGCGATAAACACGCATAAAATGGTCAGCGGTGGCACACCCGGCGTCGCAAGCCATAACGCCCATAACGTGGGCCATAACAATAAAAGCGAGCCAATCGGCTTATCCAGCCGCATCAGGCGTTGGTATGCCTGCAATTTGCCCTGTTTCAGACTCCACTCCATTATTTTTCCTCTGCATACAGCGGAGAAGCGGGAAGGAATAACTCGGTCAGTACCAATGGCTTTCCGGCTAATCTCAGGCGGGAACGACGCCCCCACAGCTCCGCATTGCGTCCAATCTCAATAAAATCCCTGGTCAGGGAAGATGCACTAAACAGATAACGCCCGAGCGGCGTGGTGCCGAGCCGCTGCAAAGCAAGCTCTGGCCCTTCAAGAGTTGATTCCGGTACCACCGTGCGCCCAAGCAACCAGGGTTCCTCATCACCACAGAGCACAACTTCGCGCAACCAGTAGCGTTTCGCTTCTGGCATCATCTCAGCTTCGGGGAAATCGACAGGCGAATCAAAAAAACCTTCACGCACAATGCGGACAGTGACACGCGAACAATACTGTTCAAAGCGTTTAGTCATTGAGTCTTCAAGCAACAACCAGTCAAGAAGCGATGCACTCAGCCCCTCGGGAATCGTAGCCTCAAAACGTAAGGCGCGCAGTGGCGAAAGCGCGTCAGACATGTGAATTTCTCCGAAACAAAACCGAAAATCATTGTAACGCAGAATAGGTAGAGGGGGGATGATTTAACAAGCCAACAACCTTATAAGATTACCAGGCCTTCGAAATCATTCGAGTTGAATCAAGGCGGCAAACGAGAAAATCCCTCTGAGCTTATTTAAGTCAGTGATGAGGGTTTTGGAGTATAGCCAACGCAGAGTCAGCTCGAAATATGACGGGCAAAAAAAAGGTGCGCATAAACATGCGCACCAATACTTCAAACATCAGCATTGCGGGGAGACGGTTACCCCTTGCCTTTTACACTGCTGATAAAAGTTTTACGGGCAGACGTTGATCCCAGACGTTCTGCTTCATCCAACAGTTTCAAGGCCTTATCGACATCACCTTTGTCTACTGCTTGCTTGATAGCCTGGTTGAAGTAACTTTCTGTATCGTTAAGCATTGGCTCTTTTTTCACAGCTGGCGCAGGAGCGGCAACAGGTGCTGGAGCTGGAGTTGAATACGTTGGTGCTGGTGCCGCGGCTACCGTTGCAGCAGGCGCTGCGTAAGTGGCAGCTGGTGCGGCAGTATTCCCAACAGTGACAGGGCCTGGGCCTTTTGAACCAAACAGTGGCCCAACCAAAATGCTGGAACCTGAAGAGGTTCTGACTTTCAGCGCCAACTCACCTTCTGTGCCATGGCGGGCAATGGGGTCAGGAATATCCGGAATAGCATTACCATTACCCTTGGCATAGGCTTTCGCCGGGTCAACCATGGTCGTGGTTTGTTGTAAGTCTTTATTGGTGGTGAAGACCAGCAGATAGAGTTTTTGTTGCCCCAACGCTGGGGTTAATTTCATTACGCCTTCCAGACGGTTGGCAGACATCACACCAGGCTCTTCATAGGCAAAGAAACTGGATGGGAAGTACGCTGCAGGCGTCATGTTCTGGTCAAGTACCAACACGTTTGGCGCAAATACTGAATCGTTCTTCACTTCACTGGTGAGCGTAATCGTCAGCTCACCGATGCTTGCCGGTACGCTGTAGGCTGCGACTGGCCCGGTAATATCGCCGACATTCAGGCTCTGGCCAGTGGTGGCGAGATTAGTTTTTTGAGTGTTCGTTTGGTCAACCGGAGTCCATTGCAGTTGTTGCAATGCAGAGGCCGGGATTGCAGGTGCGGCAGAGAGATCCTGAGGCACGATATTCACATCCGCCAGGCTTACGCCAGGCAGGTTAGCGAGCAACCCTGCGGATAGGCAGAGCGCGATGAGACTTTTTTTCATTTTCATTGTTATAAACCTCGACTGGGAAGTCGGTGGAAAGTTAGCCAGGCAATAGCGCTTTCCATCGAAACAGGCATTGGCATACAAGGGTAATAACGAGGGGTTCAGTGGCGAACCCCTCATCGTTTCATAACATCAGGCTAAAGCTGTATTACCACCAGATTTCCATCTGGGCACCGAAGGAGAACTCGTCGTTATCGCCGCGGCTAGTAGAGAAGTTACCGTTACCGGTTGAATCGGAGATAGCAAAGCGAGTTGCGTTGCCGTCACCATTTTTAGCGTAACCCCATGACTCATCCCAACGGGCGTAAGTTGCGAACAAACGCAGTGCCGGACGTGACCAGATGCTGTCGCCTGCTTGCCATTGTTGCGCCAGGGTAATTTTGTACTGACTGTTACGATCGCCAGTTTCCTGGGATTTCACGTTGTCGTAGCCAAGTTCCAGCAAGGTGCTCATGATTGGCGTCCATTTGAACATTGGACGCACACCGATGGTGTACCACTCAGTACCCTGGTTATCATCCATATCCAGGTTCTGGTACATACCGACATACATCAGGTCCCACTGGTCTGCCAGGGTGATTGCACCATGGTCGAGAACACGGATCATGTTGCCGTCGTTGTTGATGCTGCCGCCCTGCGCCTGACCTTTACCATTAGAGGTCATAGAGTCAGTTGCGTACTGGACAACGAATTTGTTGAAGCCTTTCATCATGCTCTGGGTGTGTTCAAGAGTCCCCATCCAGCCGTCTTTAGACGCGCCAGGTTGCAGATAATAGTCATCAGGAATGTTGGTGTGGCCGTAATCTACGCCCAGTTCCAGGGTACCGCCTGGGTTGGTTTCAATACCTGCCCAACGCACGTCAAACACGTCGTTTGGAACTTTGTTGTTGTAGGTACGTTCGCCAGTCACTGGATCGAACTCAGCCGCACCGGAAGAACCACCAGATTCAGCAGAACGGGTGGCAGCAAAGGAGAGTTTACCTACGCCGACGTCGATGTTTTCCAGACCTGCACCAGGACCAGAAATATCCCAGTAGTAGAAGTCGATCATGTGAACGTCATGACGTTGATAGAAGCGCTTACCCGCCCACATATTGGCGCCTGGCAGCGAGTCGATGAGGTTTTTACCCTGCACGTTGAATTCACGGATTGCTGGAGTATTGCCATCTTCCCAGTCGTTCAACTGTGGAGAGTTATAGGCAATGTTGGAGTCGAAATAGAAGCTCTTATCGCCTTCTTTCCAAACTTCCTGGCCTAATTTAATTTCCGCGTAGGTTTCACATTCGTTACCAAGACGGTATTTAGATTGAGCACCTGTTGCCTGGAAACATTCTTGTGGGCCGCCGCTACCGGTCCAGCCGATACCAGAACGGGCATAACCGTGGAAATCCACAGCCAGAGCCTGAACAGACATAACGCCTGCTGCTACGGCGACTGCCAGTGGAAGTTTGCGCAGAGTAATCATCGTTCTATCTCCTGAATCATTGCTTTTCTTTTTTATGGGAATGCTTAAACACCTGGCTCTTGATGCAGCCGACGACATGCAGTGCCATCCTCTCGGAACAGATGGCAACGCTCTGGCGGCAAGCCAATAGCGAATGTGGCACCCTCTTTTACCAACACCACGTCATTCTGGCGGTACACCAGGTTCTGACGGATGGCGGGGATTTGGATATGAATCTGAGTTTCATGACCGAGTTGCTCAACCACCTGAACTTCACCTTCAAGAGTGACGTCAGCGATCTCGCTTGGCAGTAGATGTTCCGGGCGAATACCAAGGGACATATTGGCGCCGACCTGAACTTCTTTGCTCTCAACCGGCAGCCAGACTTGCTGACGGTTAGGTAATTCAACCTGCACCTGATCGATTGCGGTTGCGGTCACTTTCACTGGCAGGAAGTTCATTTTTGGCGAGCCAATGAAGCCCGCAACGAAACGATCTGCCGGATAGTGGTACAGCTCGAGTGGTTTACCGACTTGCGCGACACGGCCTGCGTCCAGCACCACGATTTTGTCGGCAAGCGTCATCGCTTCGACCTGATCGTGAGTCACGTAAATCATGGTGCGCCCGAGGCGTTTGTGCAGTCGGGAGATCTCAATGCGCATCTGCACTCGCAGCGCCGCATCAAGGTTTGAAAGAGGTTCATCGAGCAGGAAGACACGCGGTTCCGCCACCAGCGTACGGCCAATCGCCACACGCTGACGTTGCCCGCCAGACAGGGCTTTCGGGCGGCGCTCTAACAGGTGCGCCAGTTGCAGCGTTTCCGAAACCTGAGTGACTCGCTGATTAATTTCACTTTTCTTGGCACCCGCCAACTTCAGGCCGAAAGACATGTTTTCTGAAACGGAAAGATGGGGATACAGAGCATAAGACTGGAACACCATGCCCACACCACGTTCAGCGGGTGGAATGTCGTTCATGCGCGTTTCGCCAATGAATAAATCACCGCTAGTGATAGTTTCCAGCCCCGCGATCATACGTAACAGTGTGGATTTTCCGCAGCCTGATGGGCCAACAAAAACAACGAACTCACCTTCCTGGATGTCCAGATTGATATCTTTCGATACCACTACATCGCCCCAGGCTTTTGTTACGTTCCGTAGCTGTACGCTTGCCATGTACTTCTCCCTTCATTCCGTCACGATGCTAATTGGCAGGTGATTCAAGATGTGTCGGACTATGACGGATCTATACATTTGGTAACTCCTCCACCCTGATGTTTTTTATGGGGGAGGAGGCGGGAGGATGAGATGTCGGTTTCTGCAACCGGTTACAGTCTGCGCAAGAGATTTTCGTGATCGTGGTTTCAAAATTCCGAGGGGTTTTGTGTGCTCCAGGACACATAACTGCCAGTTATGTAATGGGGATCACAGATAATCGAGGTGGGGCGTAGGGCTAAGGAGGATGAGAAGCACTTGCCATCTGAGCAAACTGGCAACCGTAACGCGACCACCTTGACCTTGATGTATCCACGCGCAAACCACCATTCAAAGGATGGGACTATGAAAATTAAAACTGGCGCCCGCATCCTCGCTCTGTCTGCCCTGACAACGATGATGTTTTCCGCCTCTGCACTGGCAAAGATAGAAGAAGGCAAACTGGTTATCTGGATTAACGGTGATAAAGGCTATAACGGCCTGGCCGAAGTGGGTAAAAAGTTTGAGAAAGACACCGGTATTAAAGTCACCATCGAACACCCGGACAAACTGGAAGAGAAATTCCCACAAGTCGCGGCGACTGGCGATGGCCCGGACATCATCTTCTGGGCACACGACCGTTTCGGTGGTTACGCACAATCTGGCCTGCTGGCCGAAATCACTCCAGACAAAGCTTTCCAGGACAAACTCTATCCGTTTACCTGGGACGCCGTTCGTTACAACGGCAAAATCATTGCTTACCCAGTCGCGGTTGAAGCGCTCTCGCTGATTTACAACAAAGACCTGGTACCTAATCCGCCAAAAACCTGGGAAGAGATCCCTGCGCTGGATAAACAGCTGAAAGCGAAAGGCAAGAGCGCGTTGATGTTCAACCTGCAAGAACCGTACTTCACATGGCCGCTGATTGCAGCTGACGGTGGTTACGCGTTCAAACTGGAAAACGGCAAATATGACGTGAAAGATGTGGGCGTGGACAGCGCAGGCGCGAAAGCAGGCCTGACCTTCCTGGTCGACATGATTAAAAACAAAAACATGAATGCGGATACCGATTACTCCATCGCAGAAGCAGCCTTTAACAAAGGTGAAACCGCGATGACCATTAACGGCCCGTGGGCATGGTCCAACATTGATAAGAGCAAAATCAACTACGGCGTAGCGCTGCTGCCAACCTTCAAAGGCAAACCTTCCAAGCCGTTCGTCGGGGTGCTGAGTGCCGGTATCAACGCCGCTAGCCCGAATAAAGAGCTGGCGAAAGAGTTCCTGGAAAACTACCTGATGACCGACCAGGGCCTTGCTGAAGTCAATAAAGACAAGCCATTGGGCGCGGTTGCTCTGAAATCTTACCAGGATCAACTGGCGAAAGACCCACGCATCGCCGCCACCATGGATAACGCCCAGAAAGGTGAAATCATGCCAAACGTGCCGCAAATGGCTGCGTTCTGGTATGCCGTTCGTACTGCAGTAATCAACGCCGTTAGCGGTCGTCAGACTGTTGATGAAGCGATGAAAGACGCTCAGGGACGTATTACTAAATAATCACTTCCCCCTCGCCCCGGCCCTCTCCCTAAAGGAGAGGGAGAAAACCGGACAATCCCCTCTCCCACTGGGAGAGGGTTAGGGTGAGGGTGGTTTCAGATGATGAGTTGTTGAGGAAGACCCCATGGATGTTGTTAAAAAGAGCCACTGGTGGCAAAGCGATGTACTGAAATGGTCAGTCATCGGGTTGTTAGGCCTGCTGGTAGGTTATCTGATTATCTTGATGTACGCCCAGGGGGAGTACCTGTTCGCCATAATGACGCTGATTTTAAGCTCACTTGGCCTCTATATTTACGCTAACCGCAAGGCTTATGCCTGGCGCTATGTTTACCCAGGTCTTGCCGGTATGGGGCTGTTCGTCCTGTTCCCGCTGGTTTGTACCATCGCCATCGCCTTTACCAACTACAGCAGCACCAACCAACTGACCCAGGAACGTGCGCAAGAGGTGCTGATGGACCGCCAATATCAGGCGGGAAAAACCTTTAACTTCGGTCTCTACCCGGCGGGTGATGAGTGGCAACTGGCCCTCACCGACGGCGAATCTGGTAAGAATTTTATCTCCGACGCCTTTAAATTCGGCGGCGAGCAACATCTGAAATTGAAAGAAGCGGATGCCCTGCCCGCAGGCGAAAAAGCCAATCTGCGTGTGATTACGCAAAACCGCCAGGCGATGACGCAAATCACCGCTGAAATGCCTGATGAAACCACGCTGACCATGAGCTCCCTGCGCCAGTTCTCCGGCACGCGCCCGCTGTATACCGCGAAAGATGATGGAGAGCTGACACACAACCAAAGCGGCGTGAAGTACCGTCCGAACAACCAGATTGGTTTTTATCAGTCTGTGAATGCCGACGGCAACTGGGGCAACGAGCAATTAAGCCCAGGCTACACCGTGACAATCGGCTGGAAAAACTTCTTACGCGTCTTCCATGATGAAGGTATCCAGAAACCGTTCATGGCGATTTTCGTCTGGACTGTCATCTTCTCAATCCTGACGGTGATCCTGACCGTGGCGGTCGGCATGATTTTGGCGTGCGTCGTCCAGTGGGAATCCCTGAAAGGCAAAGCGATTTATCGCGTCATGCTGATTTTGCCCTACGCGGTGCCTTCGTTTATTTCGATTCTGATTTTCAAAGGGTTGTTCAACCAAAGCTTCGGTGAAATCAACATGATGTTGAGCTCACTGTTTGGTATCAAACCCGCCTGGTTTAGTGACCCGACCACCGCGCGTTCAATGATTATTATCGTGAATACCTGGCTCGGTTATCCATACATGATGATCTTGTGCATGGGCTTGTTGAAAGCCATCCCAGATGACCTGTATGAAGCCTCGGCAATGGATGGCGCAGGCCCGTTCCAGAACTTCTTTAAAATCACTCTGCCGCTGTTAATTAAGCCGCTGACGCCGCTGATGATTGCCAGCTTTGCCTTTAACTTTAACAACTTCGTGCTGATTCAACTGTTAACCAACGGCGGGCCAGACCGTCTGGGCACCACGACACCGGCGGGATATACAGACTTGCTGGTGAGCTACACATACCGCATCGCATTTGAAGGCGGCGGTGGCCAGGACTTTGGACTCGCGGCGGCTATCGCAACACTTATCTTCCTGCTGGTTGGGGCATTAGCGATTGTTAACCTGAAAGCCACCCGCATGAAGTTTGATTAAGCCTGAAAAGACCAGGCGCAATTGGCGCAATCAGTTTGAGCACAGCCCTGGTTCAAAATGGCAAGCAAATAGCCTGGAGCGGTGTTTAAGGAGTAATAAAAATTATGGCAATGGTTCAACCAAAATCTCAGAAGATGCGTCTGTTCCTCACGCACTTGCTGTTACTGCTGTTTATCGCAGCGATCATGTTCCCGCTGTTGATGGTGATCGCGATTTCACTGCGTCCGGGTAACTTCGCCACCGGCAGTCTGATCCCGGATCAAATATCCTGGGAGCACTGGAAACTGGCGCTGGGCTTCAGCGTGCAACATGCCGATGGCAGCGTGACACCACCTCCGTTCCCGGTGCTGTTATGGCTGTGGAACTCAATCAAAATCGCGGCCATTACTGCGCTGGGTATTGTGACGCTCTCAACGACCTGCGCTTACGCTTTTGCGCGCATGCGTTTCCCGGGTAAAGCGACGCTGCTCAAAGGGATGTTGATTTTCCAGATGTTCCCGGCAGTGCTGTCACTGGTGGCGTTGTACGCGTTGTTTGACCGCCTCGGCCAGTACATTCCGTTTATCGGTTTGAATACGCATGGTGGGGTGATTTTCGCCTATCTTGGCGGGATTGCGCTGCATGTGTGGACGATTAAAGGCTACTTCGAAACTATCGATAACTCGCTGGAAGAAGCGGCAGCGCTGGATGGTGCAACTCCATGGCAAGCCTTCCGCCTGGTGTTGTTGCCACTGTCTGTGCCGATTCTGGCGGTGGTGTTTATTCTGTCGTTTATCGCCGCGATAACCGAAGTCCCAGTGGCCTCGTTGCTGCTGCGTGATGTCAACAGCTACACCCTGGCGGTAGGAATGCAGCAATACCTCAACCCACAAAACTACTTGTGGGGCGACTTTGCGGCCGCAGCGGTACTTTCCGCAATCCCGATTACCGTGGTGTTCTTACTGGCGCAACGCTGGCTGGTGAGCGGCCTGACGGCCGGTGGGGTGAAAGGTTAAGATTTCCTGTTAGTTATTGCTCTACCTGATGTAATGCCACTGTACCCCTCATTTGACTTTGAATTTCTTCGGCGGCCTACGGGCCGCCTTTTTTATTCCCGCTTTAAACGACTGCTGTTACATAGCCAAAGGGTTATCACCAACAGCAAAATCGCCCCCGAGTAAATCAGCACGTCCAGCGGCTGCTTATGGTCGATGATGATAAGCCGCACAATGGCGGTGATGCCGATATAGATAAAGTAGCGCAGTGGGAAGTGATAACCCGACTGGAAATACTTGACGATCAAGGCGATAAATTCGAAATACAGGAAGTAAACCACCAGCCCTTCGATAAACAGATATTTGCTGACCTGCTCGCCAGGGGTAAAGAGCACATTGGCTAAATGCAGAGTTTCTTTGCCGAGGAAGATGATGAGGATCAGACCAAGAGTGAGCAGGGCCAGATTGAGTACCGTCTGCAAAACGGTGGCGATCAACTCAACGCGGGTGATAGTCGTCATAACAGCACCTCGTGGGTTAGGGTCCCGAGGGGATGTTATACGTTGAAAGTGTGATCTAGATCTAGTTTATTTACTTATACGTTGGGGAAAAGCTGGAGTTTACCGCGAAGCGGCAATTGAAAACCGGGCGACGGGGTCGCCAGGGGGATGTCGTAATCCCCCTGGCACGTTCACCGTTAACGGGTGTATGTGGGAAAACAGAACGCTTTGATGAACGGAAGAATCACCGTTCAGGTATATCTTCTAGTCCCACTACCCACCACTATCTAAAATTAATATCCCGATCACTCGTCATCCCATACAACTCAAACTTACGTCCCAACATCTGACCACCGTCACGCGTCAGTGGCGTCCAGCTCACTTGTGCACGGCTGCGAGTTGGTGAGGATGAGAACACATCCAGCGGTACGTTGACGTAGAAACCTTTGGTGAAGTCCCCTTCCCCATACTCTTCTTTCGACACGTTGGTGATCGTCGCGTAAGTCCCGACCACCACCCCGCTGTCGAAGCGTTTGGAGATTTCCAGCGTGCCGCCTTTATCTTTCGCCAGATACTGGCCAACGCTCAGTTTCACCAGAACATCATCGGCAAACGGCGGTGTCCAGTAGCCAGTGATATGGCCGGTTGGCGCGCTGTAATCCGTGAACTTCATCATATCCAGCGAGCTGGTCCAGTCACGCTGTTTGACGTAGTTGGCGTTAGCACCAATCGCCCAATTGCTGTCGACCGGGCGATACAGCACTTCCGCCCCCACCCCGCCATACATGGTTTCGAGATAGCCGCCGTAAACCTGTCCATACCAGCTGTTACCCAGATACTGGAAGTAGTTGGCTTGCAGGTTATTGACGTAAACATCGTTCTCAACGTAGTCGCGCACGTGAGTACGTACACGCGGCAGCGTCGAGTCAGCCGGTGGATTGGTGTAGTTAAATTTGTCGTAGTTATTGGCGATGTTGGCAAACAGGCTGCCGGTGGTCAGCAAATGATCCGTCACCCACCAGTCGGCGGTGCCCATCACCCCAACCTGATACATATAGAAGCTTTCAGGCCCACCAACCGATTGATTCAGTACCGGATTAATCGAGAAATTCACTTTCGATTTATCGATGAAATACCCTTGCTCGGTTTTCTCTGGTACCACGGGCTCAACACGTTTTTGCACCAGTTGAGTTTCATGCCCAAGCGGCTCGCCTTCCAGCTGATGACGCAGACTCGCAACATCCGTTTCGGTGGTCACTTGCGGCATATTCAGACGCGTTTCGGTAATGCGAACGGTGCGGATATTCTCCGGCAGGTCGTTCATGATAATGCGATTAGCACGCTCGATCCCTTCGCGTGAATCGCGGTATTTCACCTGCTCACCCGTCACATACAAGGTATCGCCTTTCACCTGAATATTTGGATTGGCGAAGCCCGCGTTGTATTTGAGCTGCGTCAGTTGATTGGCGACCACCGTTGGTTGCAAAATTTCGTCTTGCGGCTGCGGTTGATATTGCGGGCGACGGCTATCGTTATAACTCGGGCGTAATTCGTTGAAGTTAGTACGCAACGTGACGCCAAACATAAAGGTATTGCCGCGCTCATAGCTAACGTTAACGTCTGCCCAATCGGCTACACGGTAGATAGCGCCGACGTTAAAGTTGCTACGCTGCTCGAGTTTCCCGGCAAAATCTTGCGTGTAATTATTGCCTTCGTATTCCAGCTTCAGGCGCAGCGGTTGCCATGGCGTCTGGTATTCGATACCACCGAATAATGACGCGGGGCCATGAAACATGCCGCTGAAATTAAATGAACCCGCCTGGTTGTAGCTGTTGTCGCGATAGCAAAAACTGTCGCTGACTTCGCAAAACGGGTTCTTAACGTTCCCGCTGGTGCCCATGTAACCCCAGCCCATGCCAAGGGTGAAATCGAACGGTCCCCAGGCTTTGCTCGCCACCACATATTCACTGTCGAACAGCCCCGTACCGCCTAAGTCGCGTACTCCCACCGCCACTTGCGGCAAGTAATACCCTTCTTCCCAAAGACGGATTTTCATGTCGAAGGCTTTATCTTTGTAGGTCTGATCACCCGAGAAAGCATCGACATTACTGTACTGTTTGGTGCGCACGTCGGTGTAGCGCAGCGTCGTTTCAAGCCATGGGAAAAGCTGCACCGAAGCCGAGTAAAAGCGGTACTGATCGTTATCGCGATAGTTGAGGCTAAATTCCCCTTCGCGTGCCATGCGTGCCGTAGGGGTTTGTAGCAAACCCACACCGCCGAAATCCGATTGTGACGGGCCGACGGGTGCCGGGAAAGTTTCTGCGTGAACGGCAGAAGAAACAGCCAGAGCGAGCAGGCTGTAGAACGTTTTTTTCTTCATCAATCCGGTCTCCGATGTGTCAGAGAATTAAGGATTTGCTGATTCAGGTCGTTGAAATCAGAATTAAAAAGGTGGTCTTTAAAACCCACAAACAGGATGCTTCCCGGAGTGAGTTCGACATGGCGATTATTCCAGTAGGCCACCGGCGCTTTTTGCGTTTTCCCATCCGGGTAAATCACCCATGCGTAGCTGCGGTCGGCACCACTAAGTTTGTCGATGCCATCGAGATATTCATCCGCGCTGCGCCCGGCAACGAAAGGCTTCGCACCTGGTGAACTGACCAGGCCCATCAGCGTGATGGTGGACGGCTGCGACCCTGCCCACAGGCTGTAGTCGCCTTGCAAGGGAACGTTGGCGCGAGGATGAACGCGCACCCAGTCGGGATCGAGATTGACAAACTGCCGTCCGGTGACGTGAACCGCCTGCATCTGCTGGCGTAATCCGTTGATTGCGGCGGCATCATCACCGTCTTCCTGTGCAGACATTGCGCTTAATGAAGCGAGTAATTTCTGATGCTGTTGTTCTGCAACCGCCGATGCCTGTCGCTCGCTGATCACAGCCCCCGACCACCACGCATGAGCCAGTGACGGCTGGGAGACTAAATCGGCCAGGCGTTCGACGTTTTTAATGGTTTGATTTTGCGGATAAATCGTTACGTTTCCAGCGGCCCAGGCGCTGAAATGTAGAGTGGATAAGGTCAGCGCCGCAAAAACCTGTCGGATGACGCTCCGCTTATCCGACCTACAAAACCGAAGGGTGGATAAACGTAGTGTCATCCACCATTTCGCCACATTCCGTAGGGTGGATAAGCAACGCGTCATCCACCATGTGGTTGAAGAACGCATCATAGCGTTTATTTTCATTGTTTCGCCGCCTTCAACAGAATCGTGGTAACAGGCCAATAATCCGGGCCAAGAAATTGTTTTGACTGGCGCACCTGGCCTTCGCTGTCTATCCAGAAACGGTTATGCCAGGTTTTCCCCGAGGCCGTCACTTCTTCGTCGAGGACGCGAACCGGCGTGATGCTCGTCGCCACTTTCAGCGTGTCGGTGCCATCCCAGGTGAAAGTCGAATGCGCGGTCGCCATTCGCACCTGCTGGTGTTCGGTCCAGGCCATTTGCCGTGTCCAGCCAGCGCCATCCACAATCTGGTTCGCTTTTGCCAGCGGGTCATTTGCCTGATTAGTCACTTGCTGGAGGTTGTCGCCAAGACCTGTGGTTTTCACGATGCGGCCATTTTCCGTGACGATCATCGCCCGGTCCTGAGTGACCCATTTTTGCTGCCCATTTTCGTCATAGGCCAACACCACAAATATCTGCGGGCCGTTATTAATGCGCATGTACTGGCTGGCGTAGCGCATATTCTGAATCTCGTCACTGGTGAGCTGAATACCGTCTTCACCCACAATGCTGTGCCAAAGTGACGAGCCAAGGCCTTTGGTGGAGTCAGAACAAGCCTGAAGTAACAAGCAGGCAAGAAGGATTGCGAGTCGCTGCACGAGGTTTTCCCGGAGTAGAAATAACCACACCGAAGTGTGGTTAGGGTTAAATCACCCGCTAAATTAACGGGTGCTGGTCGTCGTGGTGGTTGTTGTCCCAGTATTGGAACCGTCGCCGCCACCGGTTGCAGCAAGTGCTACACCCACTGCCGACCCGACAGTGCTGGCGCTGGTCGCAGTAGAACTACCTGCGGACACAGAAGTCGCTTGTGCGCCGGCTGCTTCACCTACTGATACGGGATCAGCAATCGCAGCACCTGACGCGGCCAGCGTGAATATGGCTAAAGCGCCATAAAGAACTTTCTTCATAACAATTTCCCTTCATTGAATGAATGGAGATTTGCCCAAAAGAATTTCAGGCGTTTTCGAGTATACACAACAAGTAATAGGGTTAGACCGATGCGGGAAATATGGAAGGCGCTTTAAGATAGTTGGAAATATAAGAACAAATAGAATAATGACATTATGATTATTAGCTATAAAACAATGAGTTAATATATAACTATGACTCAACTCAATCTAATTAATCCGAAAGTAACCCTGCTGAATTATCAGGATTTGGGCGTTTTTAGGATTAACCTCACTAAGGGAAATTGAGGATAATGAGCATCAAGTGGATTTATCTTATAAATAGTATTTAGCAATAAATAAGCCGGCGCATAAGGCCGGCTTATATTTAATTCCAGCCGCTAATTATGCGCGCCAGGATTTATAACGGTTGATTAGGCCGTTTGTAGAACTGTCGTGAGTGCTGATTTCTGCGTTATCGCCCAGCTCCGGCAGAATACGGTTTGCGAGCTGCTTACCTAATTCCACGCCCCACTGATCGAAGGTGAAGATGTTCAGAATGGCACCCTGAGTGAAGATCTTGTGCTCATACAGCGCAATCAGTGCGCCGAGGCTGAACGGAGTGATTTCACGCAGCAGGATGGAGTTGGTTGGGCGGTTACCTTCGAACACTTTGAACGGCACAACGTGTTCCAGAGTTTTCGGATCTTTACCCTGGTCCGCATATTCCTGCTCAACCACATCGCGCGCTTTACCGAACGCCAGCGCTTCTGTCTGTGCAAAGAAGTTAGACAGCAGTTTTGGATGATGATCAGAAAGCGGATTGTGGGTAGTTGCCGGTGCGATGAAATCGCAAGGCACCATTTTGGTACCCTGGTGAATCAGCTGGTAGAACGCGTGCTGACCGTTGGTGCCCGGCTCGCCCCAGATGATTGGGCCAGTCTGGTAATCCACGGCGTTGCCGTTACGGTCAACATACTTACCGTTGGATTCCATGTTGCCCTGCTGGAAGTAGGCAGCAAAGCGGTGCATGTACTGGTCGTATGGCAGAATTGCTTCGGTTTCAGCGCCGAAGAAATTGTTGTACCAGATACCGATCAGCGCCAGCAGTACTGGCAGGTTTTGTTCTGCTGGAGTATTGGCGAAATGCTGGTCCATTGCGTGCGCGCCGGACAGCAGTTCAACGAAGTTTTCGTAACCGACTGACAGGATGATGGACAAGCCAATGGCGGACCACAGGGAGTAACGTCCGCCGACCCAGTCCCAGAACTCAAACATGTTGGCAGTATCGATACCGAACTCACCGACAGCTTTCGCGTTGGTAGACAGTGCCGCAAAGTGTTTCGCTACGTGCTTGTTATCGCCAGCCGTTGCCAGGAACCAGTCGCGCGCGCTGTGGGCGTTGGTCATGGTTTCTTGAGTGGTGAAGGTTTTAGACGCGACCAGGAACAGCGTGGTTTCTGGGTCAACATTCTTCAGAACTTCAGCGATATGCGTGCCGTCAACGTTGGACACAAAGTGCATGTTGAGGTGGTTTTTGTACGGACGCAGCGCTTCGGTCACCATGAATGGGCCGAGGTCTGAACCGCCGATACCGATGTTCACAACATCAGTGATCGCTTTGCCGGTGTAGCCTTTCCAGTTGCCGCTAATAATGCTTTCGGAGAAGGTTTTCATCTTCTCAAGCACCGCGTTTACTTCTGGCATCACATCTTTGCCATCGACGACGATTGGCGTGTTGCTGCGGTTACGCAGTGCCACGTGCAGCACGGCACGGTCTTCTGTACGGTTAATCTTCTCGCCAGAGAACATGGACTTGATTGCGCCCTGCAAATCAGTCTCTTTCGCCAGCGCCTGCAGCTTAGACAGAGTTTCTTCAGTGATGCGGTTTTTGGAGTAATCCACCAGCATTAGATCATCGAAAGTGGCGGAGAACTTAGTAAAACGGTCGGCATCCTGTGCGAAAAGCTCAGCGATAGTGACATCTTTCATTTCGTCAAAATGCGTTTGCAAAGCCTGCCATGCAGCGGTCTGCGTTGGGTTGATATTTTTCATAGCGATACCCTTTTGATTTGAGAACTGTGACTGCGCTCAATTGTATATCCACAAAACCGGATTTGTGATGATTTTTCTCCCCCTTCACCGGGAATACCGTTTCAGGTTATGTGCCAGCGAAAGGAACGTCGACCCGTCAGGCGCGTTTTCGCCAGCGTTAAAAAACTTTTTCCAGAAAAAATCAACAAGAGCAATCTGAGTCACCTGTTAGCCAAAGCCCCAACTATCAAAGTAGCGTGACTAAATGAATATTTTGGTTGGCTAGGATATTTGGATAAAAATCGCGGGGAAGCACCTCATTTTGGCATCTGAAAGGAGGAAAAACTATTCGGGTAAAGGGACAAACTCATCCGACCTTATCCCGCATCCTGCCTGCGCTGGCAGAGAATGAAAAGTCCGTCTCTTGCAGGCGTTGACATCTGACGCGTTACCTTTTATTTGTATACGGCTACTTGCTCACTTGTGAGTAAGCCAGAAGAGGCGCGTCGCCCAGGTATCGTGTCTGAGGAGCCAATCCGCAGACGACACAGGAGGGGGAGCGACGCCGAGATAATATGCGTATGGCAGCGTATGTTATCGACTACAAGGGCTGAATCCCTTGGGTTGTCACCGAAGCATTCGGCAATTGGATGCTTATACCCGGAAACATTGCGTTGTAATGTACAGACTCTGGGTAGACAAGGTGGGGCGCTTCTGGGTGTATCCGTAGTTCAGGTTTTCTTTTCTACGTCTGCCCCTTTCCCGCTCCCCCCTTGTGCCAAGGCTGAAAATTTAATGCCATTACCCCGGAATTGTTCGTGTGCATCCAAACATGATGCAGGCTGAAGAATGACGGACTGGTCCCTGACACGAGGTTGTAATGTCTTACCCACAAACCGTTATCGCCAAATTTGGCGGCACCAGCGTAGCTGATTACGACGCAATGAATCGCAGTGCTGATGTTGTGCTTGCTGATGAAAACGTTCGCATAGTGGTACTTTCCGCATCTGCGGGTATCACCAACTTACTGGTTGCGCTAGCACAAGGCCTGGAAGCGACGCAGCGTTTTGTTAAGCTCGATGCCATTCGCAAAATTCAATATGACATCGTTGAGCGTTTGGCGAATCCGCAGATCATCCGCGAAGAGATTGAACGCCTGCTTGAAAACATCACCACTCTTGCTGAAGCGGCATCGCTGGCGACATCTACCGCGTTAACTGACGAACTGGTCAGCCATGGCGAATTGATGTCGACACTGCTGTTTGTCGAGATCCTGCGTGAGCGCAAAGTCGACGCACAATGGTTTGATATCCGCAAAATCATGCGCACCAACGACCGTTTTGGCCGTGCTGATCCTGATATAGCGACATTAGCAGAGCTGGCGAGTCAGCAGCTTCAACCGCGTCTGGCGCAATCCCTGGTGATTACTCAAGGCTTTATCGGTAGCGAAGCCAAAGGCCGCACCACCACGCTTGGTCGTGGCGGCAGCGATTACACAGCGGCGCTGTTGGGTGAAGCGCTGAAAGCCTCTCGTGTTGATATCTGGACTGATGTCCCGGGTATTTACACCACCGATCCGCGCATGGTGCCATCGGCAAAACGCATCGACAAAATCGCTTTTGAAGAAGCGGCTGAAATGGCGACCTTCGGCGCTAAAGTCCTGCATCCGGCGACCTTACTGCCTGCGGTTCGTTGTGACATTCCGGTGTTTGTCGGTTCCAGTAAAGATCCCAAAGCGGGAGGTACACTGGTTTGCAACGAAACTGACAATCCGCCGTTGTTCCGTGCTCTGGCCGTGCGTCGCAAACAAACGCTGGTGACGCTGAACAGCCTGAGCATGTTGCACGCTCACGGTTTCCTCGCAGAAGTCTTCAATATTCTGGCGCACCACAATATTTCCGTAGACTTAATTACCACGTCCGAAGTGAGCATCGCGCTGACGCTGGATACCACCGGTTCAACTTCTACAGATGAAAGCCTGCTGACCACCGCATTGCTGACGGAGCTTTCCTCGCTATGCCGCGTGGAAGTAGAAGAAAACCTCGCGTTGGTCGCCATCATCGGTAACAAACTGTCCAAAGCTTGTGGCGTGGGCAAAGAGGTGTTTGGCGTACTCGAGCCGTTCAATATCCGCATGATTTGCTACGGTGCATCCAGCTATAACCTGTGCTTCCTGGTGCCAGGCGATGACGTCGAACAAGTGGTGCAAAAACTTCATCATAATCTGTTTGAATAAATTTTAATCTCATGCAATGAATACCAAATGCCGGGCTCGATCCCGGCATTTTTATAACCATAAAACAACACAACATTTGCAAGGATCTCAATATGCTCGCTGTATTCACCCGGCTGTTTCCGCTGTGGGCGGTACTGCTGTCTGTACTCGCTTATTACACTCCCGCGACGTTCACTCCCATCGGCCCATGGGTCAGCACGCTGTTGATGCTGATTATGTTTGGTATGGGCGTGCATCTACGCATCGATGACTTTAAACGTGTGCTATCACGCCCGGCTCCTGTCGCGGCGGGGACGTTTTTGCACTACCTGATCATGCCGCTGGCGGCCTGGGTACTGGCGAAACTGTTCCATATGCCGCCTGATCTTTCCGCTGGCATGGTGCTGGTAGGAAGTGTGGCGAGTGGTACCGCGTCAAACGTGATGATTTATCTGGCAAAAGGCGATGTCGCACTCTCGGTGACCATTTCTTCTGTTTCCACGTTAGTCGGCGTTTTTGCCACACCTCTTCTGACGCGTTTGTATGTCGATGCGGATATCAAAGTAGATGTGATGGGTATGCTGATGAGCATCCTGCAAATCGTGGTGATCCCTATTGGCCTCGGTTTGATTGTGCACCACCTGTTCCCGCGCCTGGTAAAGCGCATAGAGCCGTATTTACCGGCATTTTCGATGCTGTGTATTCTGGCGATTATCAGCGCCGTGGTGGCCGGTTCGGCTTCGCATATCGCATCCGTTGGGCTGATGGTCATTATTGCGGTCATCCTGCATAACGGAATTGGGTTACTGAGCGGATATTGGGGCGGGAAGCTGTTTGGCTTTGATGAATCCACTTGCCGCACCCTGGCAATCGAAGTGGGTATGCAGAACTCAGGCCTTGCGGCGACGCTCGGCAAGATCTACTTCTCGCCACTGGCTGCGCTGCCTGGTGCACTGTTCTCGGTGTGGCACAATCTGTCCGGATCGATTCTGGCGGGTTACTGGTCCGGCAAACCCATTGATGAAAACAAAGGTAAGCGTTTGAAAAAACGCCGCGCTTAATACATCTCTGATTTAGCCAAAAGCTCGGGAAACCGGGCTTTTTTACTTTTAATGCTGCGAAAGGCTGACAATCTTGCCAATGCAACTGACCGTATTTATCCACATTTTAGAGGAACTTTACGACCACAAGCTGATTTTTACTGAGCTGGCGGGCTGTTTGCTTTACACTGGAGGCCACTTCTTAAGAGGCCGCAACAATGTCCACATCAAGACTGACACAGCAAGATATGACCGAAGCCGAGCAGCGCGAACTGAAAACGCGGCTAGACCGCGCACGCATCGCCCACGGTCGTCCCCTGACAAACTCAGAAATCAACCACGTTAAAAAAACTTATATCGACCAATTAATGGAAGCGCGTGAACAGGCGGCTAAAAAAGTACGCCAGATCAAAAAACAAAAAGCAGCAAAACCAGATACATCAGCGACCTATTCCTGGTCTGCCAACAGCCATTCACGCGGAAAGCGCTAAACTAGCGCCCTTTCTTTTTACGCCCTGGCTGGGCAAAGCGTTTGCGAGAAGCAAGCTCTGCCGGGGTTTTCGCGCTGCTCTTTGGCCCTGCACTTGCCGGTTTTTTTGCCACGGCAGGTTTGGCCTTTGGTTTTTTCGCAGGCTTCGCTTCGGAAGAAGAGTTCTCAATCAGTTTAAACAGCTCAACCAACTCATCGTCAGTTAAATCACGCCATTCACCCAGCGGCAGCCCTTTCATGCTGACGTTCATAATGCGAGTTCGCTCAAGCTTCGTCACTTCATAACCAAAGTGTTCGCACATACGACGAATCTGGCGGTTAAGGCCTTGCACCAGGGTGATGCGAAACACAAACGGCGCTTCTTTCTTCACTTTGCATTTTTTGGTTACCGTTCCCAGCATCGGAACGCCCGCACCCATGCCACGAATAAATTCGTCAGTGACCAGTTTATTGACCGTGACCACGTACTCTTTTTCATGGTCGTTGCCGGCACGCAGGATTTTGTTCACCAGATCGCCATGGTTGGTGAGGAAAATCAGCCCTTGGGAGTCTTTATCTAAACGTCCAATCGGGAAAACGCGTTTGCTGTGGTTAACGAAATCGACAATGTTGTCCTTTTCGCCATCTTCGGTGGTACTCACGATACCCACAGGCTTATTCAGCGCGATCAGAACCAAATCGTCTTCGTCACGGGGTTCGATTAACTGACCGTTGACCTTCACCACATCTCCGGCAAATACCTGATCGCCAATCGCGGCGCGTTTGCCGTTGATAAAAACATTTCCCTGTTCGATGTAACGGTCGGCGTCACGGCGGGAGCAGATACCGCTCTCGCTAATGTATTTGTTCAGACGTGTAGATGAATTGGGCAGCATGGTTCCTCCGTAAAACCTGGAATATACCTTACCTGAGGGGCGATGCGAACAGACTCGGGCAACAAACGCGAAGTTCATTGCCCGCAGAGGG
>Ga0105244_10001100_pt1 | contig 22492 bp, 24 predicted proteins | sample KBSM44metaG_FD_80423 | JGI IMG/M metagenome (GOLD analysis project Ga0105244, IMG submission 80423) | Miscanthus rhizosphere microbial communities from Kellogg Biological Station, Michigan, USA - KBS M4-4 metaG | ecosystem: Host-associated > Plants > Roots > Rhizosphere > Soil | place... | reverse complement strand
GGCCGAAAGCGTGTTCAACCTGATGGAAAGCCTGGTGCCCGAATACGACATGCTCGGCCATGTGCGTGAGCGCGCCGGCGGGGCGTTGCCCGGCATTGCGCCGTCCAACACTTACCTGACCGCCGACGGCGCCTATGTGGTGATCGCCGGCAACAGCGACCCGATCTACAAGCGCCTGATGACCACCATCGGCCGCGCCGACCTGGCCGACGCGCCCGAGTTCGCCCACAACGATGGCCGCGCCGCCAAGAGCGGTCTGCTCGATGCGGCAATCACCCACTGGACCAGCAGCTTGCCCATCGAGCAGGTGCTCAGCGCCCTGGAAGCCGCCGAAGTGCCGGCCGGGCGTATCTACTCCGTGGCCGATATCGTCAGCGACCCGCACTACCAGGCGCGTGACATGTTGCTCAATGCCGAGTTGCCCGGTGGTGTGTCGGTGAAGATGCCGGGCATCGTGCCCAAGCTGTCCGAAACCCCTGGCGGCGTGAACTGGCAAGGGCCGACCCTGGGCCAGCACACCGACGATATCCTCGGCAGCCTGGGCCTGACCGGGGCCGATATCCAACGCCTGAAAACTGCGGGAGTGGTGCAATGATTGGTGATTATTCCGACGCGCTGATCGTGCAGGAAGTGTCCCCGCGTGACGGCCTGCAGATCGAACCGACCTGGGTCGAAACCGCCGACAAGATCGCCCTGATCGACGGGCTGTCCCAGGCCGGTTTTTCGCGGATCGAAGCCGGCTCGTTCGTTTCGCCCAAGGCCATACCGGCCCTGCGCGATGGCGAGCAGGTGTTCCAGGGCATCGCGCGCAAGCCGGGTGTGGTTTACGTGGCGCTGATTCCCAATCTCAAGGGCGCCCAGCGCGCCATCGCGTCCCGCGCCGATGAGCTGAACCTGGTGATGTCCGCCAGCCAGACCCACAACCTGGCGAACATGCGCATGCGTTGTGAAGCGTCGTTGGAAGCGTTTGGCGACATCGTCAGTTTTGCTGCCGGGCATCCGGTCAGTCTCAATGGCAGCATCGCCACCACTTTCGGTTGCCCGTTCGAGGGCAAGATTGATGAGGACCGCGTGCTGCACATTGTCGACGCTTACCTGGAACTGGGCATTAAGGGCATCAGCCTCGCTGACACCACCGGCATGGCCAACCCGCGTCAGGTGCAGCGCCTAGTCAAGCGTGTGCTGGAACGTGTGCCGGCCAGTGACCTGACCCTGCATTTCCATAACACGCGGGGCTTGGGTCTATGCAATGTGCTGGCCGCCTTTGAAGCTGGCGCCCGGCGTTTTGACGCGGCCCTTGGCGGCCTGGGTGGCTGCCCGTTCGCGCCAGGAGCCTCGGGCAATATCTGCACCGAAGACCTGGTGAACCTCTGCGACGAAGTCGGCATTCCCACCGGCATCGACCTGCCGCACCTGCTAGACATGTCCCGCCGCTTGCCGGCCCTGCTGGGCCATGAGTTACCCGGCCAGGTGGCCAAGGCCGGGCGCAACTGCGACCTGCATCCGCCACCGGCGTACATCGCCACGCTGTAACGCCGCACCAGACAACAAAAACAATCGGGCGCCTGTGAGCAGCCCGCTGGAGAGAAACCATGAGCACTAATACGTTAGAGGCCGGCGCGCGCACGGCCAATGAGATCGACGCGGAAAAAGCCCTGGTCAGCAAGGTCGCCTGGCGCCTGATGCCACTGATCATGGTGTGCTACCTGTTTGCGTTTTTTGACCGGATCAACATCAGCTTCGCCAAGTTCCAGTTGCAGGCCGACCTGAGCCTGAGCGACACCGCCTACGGTTTGGGTGCCGGGTTGTTTGTGGTGGGCTATGTGATCTTCGAAGTGCCGAGCAACATGATGCTGTACAAGGTCGGCGCCCGGCGCTGGATCGCGCGGATCATGATGTCCTGGGGCTTGGCCACGGCGGCCATGGTGTTTGTCACCGCCGAGTGGCAGTTCTACGGCTTGCGCTTCATCATCGGCGCGATGGAAGCGGGCTTTGCGCCGGGCGTGCTGTATTACCTGACGTTGTGGTTCCCTCAGCACTTTCGTGGGCGCATCACCTCGATGCTGTTCCTGGCCTCGGCCTTTGCCGGGCTGGTAGGCGCACCGTTTTCCGGCCTGGTGCTGGAGCACCTCGACGGCGTGCTGCAAATGCGTGGCTGGCACTGGTTGTTCCTGCTCGGCGGCTTGCCGTGCATCGGCCTGGGCTTCATGGTGTTGACGCTGCTCAAGGACCGCATCGAAGACGCCCATTGGCTGACATCGGCGGAGAAGGCCTTGCTGTCGAGCCGTATCGCCAAGCATGAGCCGAACTCGCACGGTGGTTCGCTGCTGTCGGCGATCCGTATTCCCGGTTTCCTGATGCTCGGTTTTATCTACTTTTTGATCCAGGTGGCGTCCTACGGCCTCAACTTCTGGGCACCGCAGCTGATCCGCAGCGCGGGTACCCAGAGCCCGGTGATGATCGGTTTGCTCACGGCCATTCCCTATGTGTGCGGTGCCATCAGCATGGTGGTGATCGGGCGTTTGTCGGACGCTACCGGCGAGCGCCGCAAGTTTGTCAGCGGCCTGGTGTTGCTAGGCGCCGTGGGCTTCTTCAGTGCCGGCATCTTTGCCGACCACACCACCTTCCTGATCATCGCCCTGGGCATGTTGGGCGCGGGCATCATCGCCTCGATCCCGACCTTCTGGACCTTGCCACCCAAATTGTTGGCCGGCGCCGGTGCCGGTGCGGCGGGCGGTATTGCGGTGATCAATACCCTCGGGCAGTTCGGCGGCATCGTCAGCCCGGTGATGGTGGGGCGCATCAAGGACCTGACCGGCAGCACCACCCCGGCGCTGTACGTGATCGGCGTGTGTGCGCTGTTGGCAGCAGCCCTGTTGCTGTGGGGCTTGCCGCAAAAACTGCGCACCCTCGACAAGGGCTGATCAGCCCGCCGTTGCCAAGGCCCTGGCCGGTGTGGCGCTGAACTGAATCAACGCCACGCCGCCGATCAACAACAACGCCCCCAACACGCGGGGCGTCGTCAGTTGGCGCTCCACCAGGCCGAACAGGCCGAAGTGATCGAGCAGCAGCGAGGCGAGAATTTGCCCGGCCATGGCCAGCGCGATAAACCCTGAGGCCCCTAGCTTGGGCAACAGCATCAATGCCAGGGAAATAAAGCACACACCGAATGCACCACCGGCCCACATCCACAGCGGCGCTTTGCTGATAAACGCCAGGCTCGGCAACGGCAGGCGCAGTGCCAGGATCACCGGCAGCAACACGATGATGCTCACCAGCAAGGAGGCCAGGGTGGCCCACAACGGATGGCCAAGCCCGCGCCCGAGGTTGGCGTTGATCGCGCTCTGAAACGGCACCACCGCGCCGGCGATCACTGCCAGCACCAGCAAACCCACCCAATGCAATGTCGTCATGTCGAATCTCCCAGAGGTTTTGCTGGACTCTAAGGTATTCGTCGCGCACATTTAAATTCCAAGTTTATATGATGAATATGCAGCTGATGAATGATCTGCGTCGCATCGACCTCAACCTGCTGGTGATCCTCGACGCCTTGCTCACCGAGCAACACGTCACCCGCGCGGCCGAACGTGTGCACCTGAGCCAGCCGGCTGTGAGCCACGCGCTGGCGCGCTTGAGGGATTTGCTGGACGACCCGCTGCTGGTCCGCCAGGGCGGCAGCCTGGTGCCCACGGCACGTGCGCTGGAGTTGGCAACTCCACTGGCCGAAGCGTTGGCCCAGGTGCAGGCACTGCTGGCGCCGAACCGGTTTGATCCGGCGTCGGCCAAGCGCCGGTTTCGGGTGGCCATGTCGGACTACAGCGCCGCGATTTTCCTGCCGGATCTGGTGCGCACATTGCGCCGCGAAGCGCCGGGTATTGACTTGCAGATTGTCCAGGCCAGCCGCGAAGGCATGGTGGATGGCGTGCTCAATGGCGACCTTGATCTGGCCGCGGGCGTGTTCCCCGACATGCCCGCTGAGCTGCGCACCACGCCCTTGTTTGAAGAGCACTACACCTGCCTGGTGGACCGCAGCAGCCTGCCGGTGGATGGCGCGCTGGACTTGGCCGCTTACCTGTCGCGGCCCCATGTGCTGCTGGAAATGCGCGGCAGCGGCACGCCGGAAATCGAGCGCGCCCTGAGTGCCATTCGTGAGCGTCGACATGTGGCGATCAGCCTGCCGCATTGGGGCGTGGCGCCACAGTTGATCCAGGGCACGGACCTGATCTTGACCGTGTCGTCCCGGGGCTTGCTCAGCATCGATCACCCGGCGCTGGTGACCGTGCCGCCGCCGTTTCATATTCCTTCGTTTGCCGTTGAACTGGCGTGGCATGCGCGGCGAGGAGGGGATTCGGGCTTGCAGTGGTTGATCGGGCAGGTGCAAGGCGTCTTGTATAACACCTCCTCACTGTAGGCGCTGGCTTGCCAGCGATTGCGCCGGGTCAGCTTGCCCACGTATTGCCTGACCGTCCCCAATCGCCGGCAAGCCGGCTCCTACAGTGGATCGGGGGTGTTTTCAGGATTGCGCTCCTCGGCAGAACGTGCAGAATCCCTTGACCTTCCAACCGTCTGTTTGAGTCGCGCCCATGACCCCATCCTTGCTGCTCGCCGTCCTTGCTTCGGGTTTTATCTACGGTATTACACCCGGCCCGGGGGTGCTGGCCGTATTCGGTATTGGCGCCGCTCGCGGCCGTCGTGCCGGTGCGGGTTTCCTGTGCGGGCACTTGCTGGGGGATGTGGTGTGGTGCAGTACCGCGCTGATCGCCATTGTGGGCGCGCGGGAAGTCGGCAGCAGTGCGTTTGATGTGCTGGGCGTGCTCAGCGGTCTGTACTTGTTCTGGCTCGGCTGGCGCGCGATCCGCACCCAGCGTCGCAGCAGCGATGCGCCTCAGGGCGCGGCCCGCCACCCGTTCTGGCACGGGATCCTGTTTGGCCTGACCAACCCCAAGGCTTACCCGGTGGCGGTGGCAACCTTCACGGCATTGCTGTCCAGCCGCGCCGAATTGCTGACCTGGGCGATGCTGCCTTCGCTGATCTTCCTGAGCTTTGTCGGCGGCCTGCTGGCCTACGCCATCCTCATCGGCGTGGTCGGTGCCCAGCGCGTGCGCACGGTGTACCAGCGTCATGAAATCCTCATCACCAAGCTCTGCGGTGTGATGTTCATCGGCTTCGCCATCAATGCCCTGGCACACGCGTTGCCGGGCCTGTTTGGCAGCAAACCCGCCTGACGGACCGACGACCGTTCGTCGCACTGGCGAGTTTTTTCTAAACCTTTGCCGCCCTGAAAATTCGAATTCAGGGCGGGGCATATTCCCCCCGCACCTATTTTTGCCCTGGAGGAACCCATCATGAGCCGCTTGGCTATCCGGTTACGCACCGCCAGTTTCGCGATGCTGCTGGGCCTCGGCGCCAGCAATGCTTTCGCCCAGTCGCCTGCCGAATTCATCGAGCAGGCTTCGGCCAAAGGTATGGCCGATATCGAAACCAGTCGCATGGCCCACGCCAAAACCTCGTCCCAGGAAATCAAGGACTACACCATCGAGGTGATCAACGAACGCACCCTGGCCAACCAGCATTTGGCGGCGATCGCCAAGAAGCTCGACTTGCCCGTGGCACCCCGGGAAAAGATCGTCGACAAGGCCGAGACCTTGATGCCTGAACTCAAGGACGGTGATTCCTTTGATGCCGCCTACACCGCCCAGCAGGTCAAGGAAAACGAAGACGCCATTGCCCTGTTCAAACAGGAAGGCGCGGCGTCGGACGTGCCAGAAATAAAAGCATTGGTGGATGAGACGCTGCCCAAGCTCGAAGAGCGTCTGCAAAAGGCCCGTGCCCTCGCATCGACCTATGGCAAAGGTCATCAAGGCGACGGTTGATCACGTCACTTGAAATGAACAACGGCGGCTGGAATCTCTCCAGCCGCCGTTCTTTTAGGCCTGGTTCAAATCAGTCTTGTTCGGCGCCGCATCATCGGCAGCCTGCCCGCAGCTGCTGTTGAGGCTCACGGTGCCGGTGTTGCCGATGCTGCGGTATTCCTGGCGCAGTTTTTCCAGCTCCTTGCGGTCCAGGCCGTCCAGGCTCAACACCGCATTCTGTGCATCCTTGGTCACCCGCAGCAGTTCGTCGATCTTGATGTGCAGGATGTCGTTGTCGCGGTTCTGCGTGTTCTGGATCAGGAACACCATCAGGAAGGTGATGATGGTGGTCGAGGTGTTGATGATCAGCTGCCAGGTGTCGTTGTAATGGAAATACGGCCCGCTCAGGCTCCACGCCAGAATCAACACCACCGCCGCGTAGAACGTACGGGGGCTGCCTGCCCAGCGGGACAGGGATTGCGACACTGCGGAGAATTTCATGACCGTAATTCCTTGAACAAGGGGGTGATGAAAGTATGGACCGCAGGGTCGCTCTGAAATTTCTTTTTACATTTAGGTCGAAGGGCTTCTCAGAACGCCCACCGCGCCTGGCCTGTACCTTCCAGTGCGAGTAGATATTGCTTGGCTTCCAGCCCTCCGGCAAACCCGGTCAGCTCGCCTGAAGCACCGATAACCCGATGGCAGGGTGCGATGATCGAGATCGGGTTGCGCCCATTGGCCGCCCCGACCGCACGCACGGCCTTCGGGTTGCCGATTTGCCGGGCGATGTCGCTGTAGCTGCGGGTTTCGCCGAAGGGAATGGTCAACAATGCCTGCCAGACCTGCTTCTGAAAGTCGGTGCCGGTGAAGTCCAGTTCCAGTTCGAACCTATTGCGCGTGCCGGCGAAGTACTCCTTCAATTGACGCTGGGTTTCCAGCAGCACCGGGCTGTCATTCACCTCGTGCAAATCACCCAGGCGTACGCGGTTGGGCCGGTCTTTTTCCCACAGGATGGCGTTGAGTTTGCCGTCGCGTGCCACCAGGGTGAGCTGGCCGACGGGGGAGGGCATGAGCGTGTAGTGGAATAGCATGGTCGGGCTCCTGGGTGAGGTGTCCTTGCAGTCTAGGGCGACGGGCAGATCGGCAAACTACGTTTCTTGCGGTTGAATTCGGCCTGGTCAGTTGCCCTGCTGAAGCACCTTGAGCGCAGCCGAAGCGAGGAAGCCCGAGCGGCTTTTTTCTTCGGGGTGGTGCAGTACATATTCATCAATGCGGTTGAGCAGATAACCCGGCAGCGTGATGTTGAGCTTTTGCGCCTTGCCCAGGTACTTGGTGACATCAATGTCTACGACAGCCCAAGTACAGCCCGCGTATTGCGGGTTGGCGGCATGCAAGGTGACTTTTTGCGCGGAGGGAATCGGTGCGCCATCTTCGGCAAGGATCTCGAAGTGCCCTTCGATTGCTTCGCGAGCCATGGCCATGGCGTCATCCAGGTCGTCACCCGCCGAGTAGCAGCCAGGGATGTCGGGTACTTCCACGCCCCAGGCGTGTTCGTCGTCGCCGGTTGAAATTGCGATGGGGTAAAGCATGTCTGTTGTCCTCCAGGGACGCTCAACTCAATAGCGCCTGTTTCAAAATACTCTTGGCGGTCTTGTCCAGCAGGTCCTTCTTTGGATGAGGGATCGTCACCAGCCCCGGTTTTGTCGGGTGCTTGAAGTGGTGATGACTGCCTCGTATGCGCACCAAATACCAGCCGTCTGCAACGATGTGACCTATCAAATATCGGCTATCCACAACACCTCCTTGTGGTGTGTGTTGGTGGTGACTATAACCACTGAAAATAATTTATCAACACTCTACCTACCGGCGGTCGTTGGCCAGTATTTCGGTAGGGGGTCAATGCAGTGTATGAGCGCGCAGGAATGGCGCCGGAGAGAGGTATTGCGAGGTTTTTCGAAGGTATTAGCGGATGTGTAAGGCGTCGGTGATCACGCTGAGAAACGCATCGACTAACACACTTTTAGTCTTGGCTGGCGTCAGCACCAACAGCTGCGCACATGCATCGACCTCCAACAGCGGCCTGTACGTTACGCCCTTGTTCATCAGGCTCTGCGTGCATGCCGGCACCAATGCCACGCCTTGCCCGGCCGCCACCAACGCAATGATCGAGGTGATCTGCCGTCCGGTCGGCCCTGGGCGCAGGGGCTGGCCGTGATGGCGGTAGAGCTGTTCGATGGATTGGTTCAGCCCCGAGCCGTAATCCGTTGGAAACAGGATCAAGGGGTAGGCACTGAGTTGCGCGAGATTGACTTCAGCGAACTCGGCCAGCGGGCTGTCGGTGGACACTGCCGCTACCAGGCGTTCCTCGCCCAAGGATAGCGCCTGCACCTCGTTGCCCTGGGGTAGCAAGCGGCTCAAGCCAATGTCCAATCGGCCATCTGCGACCTGGGCACCCAGGCTGCCGGAGGCGCATTCCACCAGGGTCAGTTGCACGTCGGGGAAGCGCTGGGCAAACGCCTGGATGGCGTGGCTGAACAGGTCCGACAAGGCGATCGAACTGACATAGCCCAGCGACAGTTGCCCGGCCGTGCCCGCCGCCAGTTTGCCGGCAATCACCTGCGCCAGCTCCACTTGCTCCAGTACTCCGCGCGCGTAGGGCAAAAATGATCGGCCTTGCGCGGTGAGGGTCACCGTGCGGCTGGTGCGGTCAAACAGCTTGAAACCCAGCTCGGCTTCCAGCGCAGAAATCTGCCGGGTCAGCGGCGGCTGGGCCAGGTGCAGGCGAAGGGCGGCGCGGCCGAAGTGCAATTCTTCGGCGACCGTCAGAAAGTACCGCAGCTTGCGTAGGTCGAGCATCCTGGCCCCAGGGTATTGATCGGTCCGAATTCGGTATTGGTTCAGAACCTGCCCGCCATTCTATAAAGACCTCACAAAATAAAACGAGAGGTTTCATGAAACTGCGCCTGCATTGTGCCCGTCTGGCCCTGTTCCTCTGTGGCTGCGCGGCGTTTCTCAACCTCTATGCCACCCAGAGCATCCTCCAGGTGTTTGCTGCACAGTTTGATATCGGCGCCAGGGCGGCGGGGTGGAGCATCACCGTCACCACCTTGGCCGTGGCGATCACCGCGCCCTTTGTCAGCCGCCTGACCGGGCGTTTCGAGCAGCGGACGGTGATCAGCGTGGCCGCGTTGCTGCTGGCGGTTCCGGCCTTGATGACCGCCAGGGCCAACAGCTTTACCGAGGTGCTGGTGTGGCGGTTTGCTGAAGGCATGCTGATTCCGGTGGTGTTTGCCACCAGCGTGGCCTACATCGGCGATCGCTGGCGCGGCGGCACTGTGACGGAGGTCACCAGCCTGTACGTGGCAGGCACCGTATTGGGTGGGTTTGCCGGGCGTTTCGTGACCGGTGTGATGACCGAATACGTGGGCTGGCGCGAAGCCTTTGAATTGCTGGCAGTGCTGAGCCTGATGGTAGGCGGGTTCATTCAGTTCCTGTTGCCGCCCAGTCGTCCTCGGCCTGTGCAGGTCAAGGCGTCGGTTTCGAGTGTTTTTCGCAGGCCGCTGCTGGCCGCCTACGCCGTCGGTTTTTGCGTGCTGTTCTCCCAGGTTGCCGCGTTTACCTACGCAGGTCTGTACCTTGGCCTACCGCCTTTTAACCTTGGGCCTGCCGCATTAGGCACGCTTTACATGGTGTTCCTGCTGGCGCTGATCGTGATCCCCATCGCCGGCCGTCTCAGCAAAGCGCGGCCCCATGCCGAACTGCTCGGCGTGGCCGCCGTGCTGGGCGTCGTCGGGTCAGCCCTGACCCTGGTGCCATCCCTGTGGTGCATCGTGCTGGGCCTGGCCCTCAGTTCTACGGGTGTGTTCCTGGCCCAGGCGGCGGCGAATGCCTTCACCACCGCCACTGCGCGCGACAACAAGGCCGGCGCCGTGGGCGTGTACCTGACCTGCTATTACCTGGGCGGCAGTTGCGGTGCCATCGTCCCGGCGTTGATCTGGGAGCGTTGGGGCTGGGGTGGCTGCGTGGTGCTGATCATCACTTTCCAACTGTTGACCTTGCTGATCGCCCTGACCGGCTGGAAACCCCTCAAACCTGAACCGATTCCAACACCATGACCCTGACTGCCCGCGAAACAAACACCCGCCGTCGCCACTTGATCGCCGGCTGCGGCGCCCATGCCGTGCACGATGGTCTCACCGATGTGATCTACGTGTTGCTGCCGATCTGGCAAGCGCAGTTTGCCTTGTCCTACGCTCAGATCGGGCTTTTACGCGGCGCCTATTCCGGGATGATGGCGGTGTTCCAACTGATGGCCAGCCGAGCCGCCAGGCGCTGGGGTCGCGTGCCGTTGCTGGTGGGCGGGACTGCCCTGGCCGGGGTTGCCTACATGCTGGTCGGGCAAGCTACGGGGCTGGTCATGCTGCTACTGGCGCTGCTGTTGGGCGGCTTGGGCGCCAGCACCCAGCATCCCTTGGCCTCTTCGATGATCACCGACGCCTATGAAGACGGCGGGGGCGTGAAGCAGGCTTTGTCCCAGTACAATTTTTCCGGCGACATCGGCAAGACCTTGGTGCCCGGCCTGGTGGGCCTGCTGCTGACGGTGATCAGTTGGCGTGCCAGCGCCACGTTGCTGGGCGTGCTGGGGCTCGCATCGGCCGGGTTGCTGTGGTGGTTGATTCCCCGCCAGTCGCGCACCGCCACGGCCCCAGTGGCCGCCAAGCCTCATGCCGGAACCGGCTCCGTCACGGGCCTGCGCGCATTGATTGTCCTGGGCACCCTCGACAGCGCAGTGCGCATGGGTTTCCTCACGTTCCTGCCGTTCCTGCTGCAAACCAAAGGTGCGGGCACCGCCGGCATCGGCCTGGCCCTGACCCTGCTGTTTGTCGGCGGCGCGTTCGGCAAATTGTTCTGTGGTTACCTGGGCGCGCGCATCGGCATGATGAAGACCGTGTGGCTGACGGAAACCAGCACGGCCGTGCTGATTGTTATGGCGGTGTACCTTCCGCTGGAAGGCTTGATGCTGATGTTGCCGCCGCTCGGCCTGGTGCTCAATGGCACGTCTTCGGTGCTGTACGGCGCCGTGCCCGACCTGGCCGGCGCGGGTAAGCGGGAGCAGGCGTTTGCGCTGTTCTACACAGGCACCATCGGCGGCGGAGCGTTGGCGCCAGTGGTGTTTGGTGGCGTGGGGGATGCGCTGGGCGTGCCGGTGGCGGTGATGGTGTTGGCGGGGGTGTTGTCGGTGACGTTGCCGTTGGCGTGGGGGGTGGAGAAGGGCATAGAGATGGAAAGATGATGGAGCTTTTTCGGATTGAAAACTCAGTTCCGTCCTACGTCATGACACAGGTTGCCTGGAGGTAGAGTCTGCCCTTCATCAATCCCGGCGCATTTTTCGTATGCCTATCAATGAATGACGAGCGGCAGTTGCATGATAGGAAACGACCCGATTAAGCGTTGTGTGCGCCAATGACGTATAGGCGTGGGTATGATATTTATCGAGTCGCTCGCATTTACAGAAGACCTGGCAACGCTTTTGAGTGAGGAAAGCTACGGTGAATTACAGGCATTTCTAGCCGAAAATCCCACGGCGGGTGATGTGATTCAAGGCACCAATGGACTTAGGAAGATCCGCTGGGCTGTGCAGGGTAAGGGCGGTGGTGTCAGAGTGATCTATTACCACTTCTGCGTGGCCTATCAAATTAGATTGATTCTGATCTATCGCAAAGGCATCAAAGATGATCTATCTCCTGCAGAAAAGAGAATTCTGAGCGAGATAAACCGAAGGTGGGAGTGATGGATAAAAAGCTGTTCAACCGTCTGGTCGAAAGCATGACCCAGATGGACGAAATCGTAAGAGGTGAGTGCGCCCCCTCTCGCGAATTTTTTGTTGATGCTTTGAAGGTAAAAGAGATTCGACAAGCCACGGGACTGTCACAAGCACGGTTTGCTAAGGCGATCGATGTGCCGGTAGGGACGCTTCAAAACTGGGAGCAAGGGCGACGCGAGCCGGAGGGGCCTGCAAGGGCGTTATTACGTGCGCTCTATAATGATCCTGATCATGTACTGGCAGCCTTGAAATACAGGTAACCCTGGAATGCTGAGTTTCAGGTAGATAGAAACAAAAAAACCGGCCACGAAGGACCGGTTTTTTTATGCATCCCCCGCCAAAACCAACCTGGCGCGAGAGCAGAATCTGAGTGGAGCGGGTAGAGGGAATCGAACCCTCGTCGGAAGCTTGGGAAGCTACTGTTCTACCATTAAACTATACCCGCTCAGAGCGGCTGACTTTGTACCAGATGTTTGCCGGGATTTGAAGTTTTTCTTCAAAAATGTGTGGGTTACAGGTGCAGAGGCTGACTTGTCTGCGATACCGGCACCTCTGTGTGTCAGTCACACTTCGGTGATGCTATCGCAGGCAAGCCAGCTCCCACACAAACCTGGCCCCTGCATAACCAGGTAACCGTCCGACCGTGCCATTTCAAATGGCAAAGGCATGCTGCGTCTGGCCCTGGTGGTAGCGCAAGCGACTGGCCGGGCGCTGCGGTTTCAGAAAACCGACGACCGCGTCCCGGCTATCCCGGCACGCCGCCTTGTGCTCCATGTCCAGGAAATGCCCGGTGGCCTGGATGGTGCTGAAGCTGCTGTTGGCCACATGCTGGCCAAACAGCTTGGCGTCCTGGGCGCTGGTGTACTCGTCCCATTCACCGTTCAGGAACAGCACCGGGATGTCGATCTGTTTGGCCGCCCTGAGGTAGCACAGTCGATCGCTGTTGAGCACGTGGCTGATGTGAAAGTGCATCTGCCCATACTCATGCTCGGCCAGGCTGCTCACGTGCTTGTAGTTGAACCGCTTGAACAGCGACGGCAGGTGCTTGCCGATGGTGCTGTTGACCAGGTGGCCGACGCGGTCGCGATCGAGGTTGCCGAGGTAGTCGACCCCACGCTCCAGGTAGTCGCGCATGGGCGCGTTGATCACCGGGGAGAACGAACTGATCACCGCCTTCTCGACGCGGCGTGGCCGGTGGGCGAGGGCGACCAGGGTGGCCGCGCCGCCCCAGGAAAATGACAGCACGTGTTCAGCAGCGAAGTGGTCGATGAGTTCCAGCAGAATCTGGCCTTCGACTTCCTTCGTCAGCATCTGCTCATGACGGTTATGGAGTTTGGAGCGGCCAGCGTAGGGCTGGTCGTACAAAACCACATTGAACTGCGGGTACAGGCTTTTCACGGTTTGGGCGAAGGATGCCGTAGTGGCCATCGAGCCGTTGACCAGGATGATGGTCTTTTCAGCAGCGTCCGCGCGATAGAACTCCGTGTAAACCCGATACTGACCCTGTATATCCAACACAGCGATTTCTGGCCTCATGTCGTAAGACTCCTGGCAAGCGGGTAGGGCGCGCAGATCACTCTGCACGAGCTTTGTGACAGGTAGGCATACGCCTGGAAAAGGAGGGCACATGTCGATCCGATGACGGCTGGCCGACGGGTGTTGTTATGGCGGGCTGTTTGCCTGAGAGGCCCGTAGATCAAGCGCGGGCGGGGCAAGGTGTTTCTTGGAGGTTATGGGCGACTCATCAGTCATTATTCGGCTGACGGTTTGATTCAAGCAGCAGACCCGGGATGTCGCAAGTCACACAAATGGGTTTTTGCCATCACCGGCCGAACGGTCATCAGACCTGTCGTATTTCGTCGTCGGTCAATGCGCGGTATTCGCCTGGTGCGAGGGCGGCGTCCAGTACCAGCGGGCCCATTTGTTCGCGGTGCAGGCCAATCACCTTGTTATCAAAGTGCCCGAACATGCGCTTCACCTGGTGATAACGGCCTTCGACAATGCTCAACCGCGCCGTGGTCGGCCCCAGAACCTCCAACTCGGCAGGCTGGGTGGTGAGATCTTCGAAGGCGAAATAGAGGCCCCCGGCAAAGGTCGCGGCGTACTCGGCGCCGATGGCCTGTTCGGTCTCCACGAGGTAGATCTTGGGCAGCTTGGTCTGGGGCTGGGTCAGGCGGCGCGACCATTGGCCGTCATTGGTGATGACCATCAGACCGGTGGTGTTGAAATCCAGACGACCGGCAATGTGCAGCTCATCCTTATCCGGCTCATCGAGCCAGTCCAGCACCGTCGGGTGTTGCGGGTCCGACGTGGCGCTCACACATCCCTGGGGTTTATGCAGCATGAAATACCGCGCTGGCTTACCCGCCTGCAGCACCTCATCGCCCACGCACACCCGGCTGAACGCGCGCACCTCATGGTGAGGATCGCTGACCTCTACACCATCCACCGTCACCCGCCGCTCCACCAGTAATAGGCGCACTTGCTTGCGATTGAAACGCGGCAGGTTGCTGAGGAACCGATCAACGCGCATTACGAGCGCTCGGCCCCACGCAACTGTGCGTCCACCTGGGCACAGCGCGGGCACAGGCACGCTTTATTGCGCAGTTCATCGGGCAACGCTTCAAGCACCGCAGGGTCGATGGTGACGCTGTAGCACCAGCACGCTTGGTCGGCCGTGCGTGGGTCGGCCAGGGTGCAATCGTTGCGGGCGCCGCAGGCCGGGCAGAGGCTGGGTGTGGTCATGGGGGGTATCGTGCAGGACGGTTCAGAGCCTGCACGATACAGCGCCGGTCAGTCCCGTTCCAGCACCACGACCCGTTGGCCGGCGCCGATGCCACTGCCCGGTTGCACCGGGATTTCCCGCACCACGCCGGCAAACGGCGCCAGCACCGGGATCTCCATTTTCATCGACTCCAGAATCACCAGCACATCCCCCGCTGAAACACGTTCACCTGCCACCACCTGAACCTGCCAGAGGTTGCCCGCGATAGGGCTGTCGATGCTGTGTTCATTGGCCTGCAACGGTGTGTCCGCAGCCTGCGGTGCCGCCAGTTCCTCGCTGTCGAAATGCGCCTGGCCGCTGGCGATCCAGCGTTCGCGTTCGGCGTTGAACGCCTGCTGCTGTTGCGTGCGGAACGCGTCAATGCCCGAGGCTTCGCGCGCCAAAAAGGCCTGGTAATCCGCCAAGTTCAATTGGCTTTGCTCGATTGCCAGGTCAAAGCGCCCCAGGGGAAAGTCACGGCGAATGCGCAGCAACTCATCGGCACTCACCGGGTAGAAGCGGATCTGGTCAAAGAAGCGCAACAACCACGGCTTGCCCTCGAACGCCGCCACTTCGCGATAGCGGTTCCACATCTGCAAGGTGCGCCCGACAAACTGGTAACCCCCCGGGCCTTCCATGCCGTACACGCACAAATAGGCGCCGCCGATGCCCACCGAGTTTTCCGCCGTCCAGGTGCGCGCCGGGTTGTACTTAGTGGTCACCAGGCGATGGCGCGGGTCCAGCGGCGTGGCCACGGGCGCGCCGAGGTAGACGTCGCCCAGGCCCATCACCAGGTAGCTGGCATCGAACACCGTGTGGCGCACTTCATCGAGATTGGCCAGGTCGTTGATGCGGCGGATGAACTCCAGGTTGCTCGGGCACCACGGCGCGTCCTTGCGCACGGTGGTCATGTATTTTTCGATGGCCAACTGGCACGCCGGGTCGTCCCACGACAGGGGTAGATGCACGATGCGCGATGGCACTTGCAGGTTTGGCGTGGCGCACACGGCGGTCCATTCGCTGGCGATCAGCGTGAGCAATTCAGCCAGGGGCAATTGCTCGGGCTGATAGTGGATTTGCAGCGAGCGGATGCCCGGCGTCAGGTCGATCACGCCGTGCAGGGCACGGGCTTCGAGCGCTTGCATCAAGGCGTGGGCGCGGAAGCGCAGCACCAGGTCCAACTCAGGCGCGCCGATCTCCAGCAGCAGGTGGGTGTCGCCGGCAACGCGCGCGACCAGCCGGGTGCTGTCTTCACCCCTATCGAGCACCACAGGTGACTCGGTCAACTGTGGGAGTGGGCTTGCCCGCGATGGCATCACCTCGGTGTGGCTGTGGGACCGAGTCGCCTGCATCGCGGGCAAGCCCGGCTCCCACCGTTGATCCCATTCCAAGGCAAGATCCCGGGCGGTTTTGAGATCGACCGGTTCGAAGCAAATTTTATCGCCGGCCTTGAGCTGGCCCAGTTGCCAGAGGTCGGCCTCGATCACGGTGACCGGGCACACAAAACCGCCCAGGCTCGGCCCGTCCGGCCCGAGGATGACGGGCATGTCTCCGGTGAAATCCACCGCGCCGATGGCGTAAGGGTTGTCATGGATGTTCGACGGGTGCAGGCCGGCTTCACCGCCATCCGTGCGTGCCCACAATGGCTTGGGCCCGATCAGCCGCACGCCGGTGCGGCTGGAGTTGAAATGCACTTCCCATTGAGTGGCGAAGAAGGTGTCGATGTACGCGGGCAGGAAGTATTCCGGTGCGCCGTGGGGGCCGTAAATCACCCGGATCCTGCGCACATCTGCCAAGGGCTCGGGGACGATCTGTTGCCCGGCGCTGGCGTCCTGCAACGGCAGCAGGTGCAGTACATCCCCGGCCCGCAAGGCGCGGCCGCCGTGCCCGCCAAACTGGCCGAGGGTGAAGGTGCTCTTGCTGCCCAGGTAGTCCGGCACCTGCAACCCGCCGCGCAGGCACAGGTAGCTGCGCGCACCGGCGCCGGCCATCGCGCCGAGGCTCAACACCGACCCGGCCGGGATCAGCAATGCGGTGTTCATCGGCACCGCTTGATCGTCCAGCAGCAGCGGGATTTCAGCCCCGGTGACGGCCACCACCGCCGCGCAATTGAAGCGCAGCAGCGGCCCGCTCATGGTGACTTCCAGCGCGGCGGCGCCTTCGCTGTTGCCCAGCAGGCGATTGCCCAGGCGCAGTGCGCGGCTGTCCATCGGGCCCGACGGCGGCACGCCCACGGCCCAATAGCCGAGGCGCCCGGGGTAGTCCTGCACGCTGGTCTGGGTACCGGCGCTAAGTACCTCGAACGTGTCGGCGGCGTAGACCAGGCCTTCCAGGCAACGCGTCCATGGCCGGCCGCTGGCGAAGGGGGCCGCGAGCAGAATCTGGCGCAGGTAGTCGCGGTTGGTTTCCACGCCGTACAACTGGCTGTCGCTGAGTGCCTGATGCAGGGCCAGGCGCGCCTGTTCGCGGGTGGGTGCCCAGGTGATGAGCTTGGCGATCATCGGGTCGAAGTAGGGCGGGATCTCGCAACCGGCCTCCACCCAGGTGTCGACCCGCAAACCCTCGGCCAGCGGAAAATCCACCTGGGTCAACAAGCCGGGGCTGGGCTGGAAATCCCGACCTGGGTCTTCCGCGTACAGGCGCGCCTGAATGGCGTGGCCCCGAGGCGTCAACGCCAGCTCACTCAGCGGCGGCATTTCACCCGCCGCCAGCTGCACCATCCAACGCACCAGGTCTACGCCCCACACCTGTTCGGTGACGCCATGTTCCACCTGCAGGCGCGTGTTCACCTCAAGGAAATAGAAGCGCCCGTCAGCACTGTCGAAGATAAATTCCACGGTGCCGGCACTGCGGTAGTTCACCGCTTTTGCCAAGGTGATGGCGGCCGCGCAAAGGGCTTCGGCCATGCCGTCAGGCAGGTTCGGTGCCGGGGTTTCTTCGAGGACTTTCTGGTTGCGCCGCTGCACCGAACAGTCGCGCACACCGAGGGCAATGACCTCGCCTGCGCCATCGCCGAACACCTGCACTTCCAGGTGGCGTGCGTGCTCGATGTACTTCTCGATAAACACACCGGCGTCGCTGAAGTTGTTCTGCCCCAGGCGCTTGACCGCCTCGAAACACTCGCTCAACTCCGTCGCGCTGCGGCACACGCGCATGCCGATCCCGCCACCGCCGGCGGTGCTCTTGAGCATCACCGGGTAGCCCACGTTGTCGGCGGCCAGCAAGGCGGTTTCAAGGTTGTCTAATAGCTCGGTGCCTTCCAGCAGTGGGATCTGATGCCGTTTGGCCAAGGCCCGCGCCGTGTGCTTGAGGCCGAACACACGCAGTTGCTCCGGCGTTGGCCCGATGAAGGCAATGCCGGCGTTTTCGCAGGCTTCGGCGAAGGCGGCGTTTTCCGAGAGAAATCCATAGCCCGGGTGAATCGCCCGGGCGCCCGTGGCCTTGGCGGTGGCGAGGATTTTCTCCACCGCCAGGTAAGTGTTCGCCGCCGCGCCTTCACCGAGGCAATAGGCTTCGTCGGCCTGCTGGATATGCAGGCTGGCCGCGTCGGCTTCGGCATACACGGCGACGCCTTTGACGTGCAGCTCGCGCAGGGTGCGCAGGATGCGGCAGGCGATGGCGCCACGGTTGGCGATCAAGACTTTTTCGAACATGGCAAAACCCTGCGGGCCGTCCCGCAAAATGGTTCAAGCGCCAAGGTCGTCCATGGCGCAAATTCCGAAAACAATGGAGATCCAAATGTGGGAGCGGGCTTGCTCGCGAAAGCGGAGTTTCAGTCACAGATGCATTTGCTGACCCACTGCATTCGCGAGCAAGCCCGCTCCCACATTTTTGAACGTCATTGTTTTTTAAGGCACTGTCCGGCGCGGGCCTGGCACAGGGCAAACAGCCATTTACGCAACCGCTTTATCTTCAGTTCCATACCAGCAGCTCCGCAGGGGTGGGGTTGTACGCATTGCACGGGTTGTTCAACTGCGGGCAGTTGGAAATCAGCACGATCACGTCCATTTCCGCACGCAGGTCGACGTATTTTCCGGGGGCAGAAATACCGTCTTCAAAGGTCAGCCCACCGTCGGCCGTGACCGGCACGTTCATGAAGAAATTGATGTTCGGCCCAATGTCGCCTTTACCCAGCCGGCCGTCGTGGGCACAGGCGCGCAGGTAGTTGTCGCGGCAGCTGTGCATGTAGCGTTTTTCCAGGGCGTAGCGCACGGTGTTGCTCTCCTGGGCGCAGGCGCCGCCGAGGGTGTCGTGGCGCCCGCAGGTGTCGTCGACGATGGTCAGCATCGGTTGGCCGAGGTTGGAATACAGCACGCTGCCAGTGCCCAGGTACACGCTGTTCTGTCGGCGCAACGTGCGTTGCACATCGTAGCGTTCGCGCGGGTTCTTGAGGCTGTAGAACAGCGTGTCGACGGCCTGGTTGCCCTCAAGGTCGAGGATGCGCAGGGTCTGCCCGGCCTTGACCTCCATCAGCCAGGGTTCACCGGCGGGAATGGTGGCGCGGTACACGGCCGCATCCGGTTGCTTCAGTGCGATAGACATGGCAGCTCCTCAGGCGAACAAGCGGTCAGTGTTGATAAAACCGCGCTCGTTTTCCGGGCGCGAGGTGCGGCAGTGTTCTGCGACGCTGGGGTCAGCGTTCATCCAACTGAGTTTCAGCGGTTGGGGTGCGTAGTCGGGGTTGGGATCCATCGGGTGTTGCAGGGCGGTGAGCACCACCAGGGTGTCCATCGGTGCATAGAGTTCGATGTAGTCACCGGCTTTGGAATTGCCCGGCACGAAATGCAAACCGCCCTCGCTGTCCACGTTGACGCGGCTGAACAGGTTGAGGGTCATCAGCAGGTCAGATAGCCCCAGGCCCCACTTGCCCAACTCCACCAGCAAGTTGTCGGTGCCGTTGCGGAAGAAGCCGTTGCGCAGTTCCTGGTAGCGGCCCTGGCCATACTTTTCGGCGACTTCGGCGGCGCACAGCACGCCGCCAATGCTGTCACTCCAGCCGCAGGTGTCGGCGGTAATGGCAGCCAGTACGCGGCCCATGTCCGAGTACAGGCAGTGGCCCGTGGTGAGCTTGGCGGTGTGCTGGCATTTGAGGCTGTCGGGCAGGTTCAGGCGCTCGGTTTTTTCGTTGGCGTTGAGCAAGGTCAAGCTCACGTTGGCGCCACCACGCAGGTCGGTCAGGCGCAACAGCTGGCCGCGCTTGAGTACGAAGGAACGGTGGCCGCCACCGGGGAGCATTTCCTCGGCGAAGGGGGGGAACAGTGGGGTGGATTCGGTCATTTGGACGTGGCTCCAAGTTCAGCGGCGAGCGCCTTGCGGCGTTCGCTGTTCAAAGGGATGTCGTAGGTGATGCGGGCGCCATAGGCACCGGGGGCGTGCGGGTCGACGCGGACCTTGTCGAACACCAGCAGGCGGGTGCCCAGGCTGAAACCCTCGCTGAGGTCGTGGGTAACCATGAACACGGTCAGCCGGGTTTCGCGCCACAGTTCCAGCAGCAACTGGTGCATGTCTTTACGAATGCCCGGGTCGAGGGCACCGAAGGGTTCGTCCAGCAGCAAGACGCGGGGTTTCATGATCAGTGCCTGGGCGATCGCCAGGCGCTGTTGCATGCCGCCGGAGAGTTGCGCCGGGTACTTGTCGAGCACATGGCCGAGGCCGACTTTCTGCAGCAAGATTGCGGCGTGTTCGCGGGCGTCTTGCTTGGCCTTGCCGAATAGCCGCCCGAGTAAACGTGAACGCGGCAGTTCAAGGCCGAGGGCAACGTTGTCGAGCACGCGCAAGTGCGGGAACACCGAGTAGCGCTGGAACACCACGCCTCGGCTGGCGTCCGGTTCGGCTGCGAGCGCTTTGCCGTCGAGCAGGATCTGGCCCTTGCTCGCGGTTTCCTGGCCCAGCAGCAGGCGCAGGAAGGTGGATTTGCCGCAGCCGGAGGTGCCGACCAAAGTGCAGAACTCGCCTTCGTTGACGTGCAGGTTGAGCCCTTCGAGCACCACCTGGTCGCCATAGCGCTGCCACACGTTGTTGACGCTGATAAAGCTCATGGCCGCGCTCCTTCGTACCAGGGGAACGCACGTCGAGTCAGGGCCTTGAGGCCCCAGTCCATCAGCCAGGCGAGCAGGGTGATCCACACCACGTAGGGCAAGATCACGTCCATCGCCAGGTAGCGGCGCACCAGGAAGATCCGGTAGCCCAAACCGTCGGTGGAGGCGATGGCCTCGGCGGCAATCAGGAACAACCATGCTGAGCCCAACATCAGCCGCAGCGAGATCAGCAGGCGCGGCAACAGTTGCGGCAAGACCACGCGCAGCATCAGGGTCCAGGTGGAAGCGCCGAGGGTCTGCGCTTTCACCAGCAGCTCGACGGGAATTTCCCGTGCACGCTGTTCCAAATCACGGGCCAGTGCCGGGGTGATGCCGATCACGATCAGCATCACTTTGGACAACTCCCCCAGCCCGAACACGATGAACAGAATCGGCAGGATCGCCAGTGGCGGCACCATCGACAACACCGTCAGTAACGGTGACAGCGGCGCGCCGAACAGCGGCAAGGTACCGGCCGCGATCCCCAGGCACAGGCCGGCGAGGGCGCTGATGCCCAGGCCAATGCCCAGGCGGCGCAGGCTCGACGCACTGTCTTGCCACAGCACGTACTCACCGGTGCGCGCGTCGGCGCTGAACGCCAGGCGCTTTATGGCGTCGCCCATTTGCACGGCGCCTGGCAGCAGCTTGTCGTTGGGGTTGTCCGCCAGTCGCTCGGCCGAGCCCACGAAGTAGGCGAACAGCAGCAGGGCGAAGGGCAGCAGCACCAACAACAGGCGGCTGGAGCGTTCCGGGTGACGGTTGATCAGGCGCATGGCCGGGTCCTCTTACAGCGTGCCGTCGGCGGCCATCTGCACGTAGCGGGGGTCGAAATGCAGCTTGAGGTTGGCGGTGTCGCCGCTGGTCACACCGTTGGCAAAGCTCATGCCCACGGCGCTGGTGTCCTTGGCGCCTTCGCCGAGCAAGCCGTGTTCAAACGAGAACTCGGCGACCTTGCGCATGGTGGCGGGCAACTGCGCGCTGGTGGCAAACGCCAGGGCTTCCTTGGGCGTGGCGAACAGCTTGGTGGTGTCCAGTTGCGCCTGGAACCCCTTGAGGTCGGTGCCAGAGGCCTTGGCCATATGCTCGAGTGCTTCGGTGCTGGCGGTGCCCTTGGCGTTCATCAGCGCGACGGTTTCGAACCAGGCGCCGGTGAGGGCCTTGCCCAAGGCCGGGTTGTCCTTGAGGACCTGGGTGTTGACCACCATCATGTCCATGATCTCGCCGGGCACTTTGCTGGAGTCGAACACCTGGGTGACGCCGGGCTTGGCCTTGATCTCGGAAAGCATCGGGTTCCAGGTGGTCACGGCTTGCACCTGGTCGGTGTTGAAGGCCGCGGCGATGTCGGCGTCGGAGGTGTTGACCACTTTCAGGTCTTTTTCCGTGAGGTCAGCCGACTCCAGGGCGCGGGCCAGCAGGTAGTGGGACACGGAGAGTTCCACCAGGTTGACGTTCATGCCCTTGAGGTCGGCCACGGTCTTGCCGGTGCCCTTGATCACCACGCCATCGTTGCCGTTGGAGAAGTCGCTGACCACCAGCGCGGTGCTGTCCACACCGCCTGCGGCAGGAATGGTCAGCGCATCCATATTGGTCATGGTGCAGCCGTCGAACTGGCCGGCGGTGTACTGGTTGATGGATTCGACGTAGTCATTGAGCTGCACCATGTCGATCTTGATGCCGTACTTTTTGGCCCACTTGTCGAGAATGCCCTGGCTGCCGGCGTACTCCCACGGCATCCAGCCCGCATAAATGGTCCAGCACACGCTGAAGTGGTCTTTGGGGGCGGCTTGGGTTTGAACACTCAACACCGCAGCAAAGGCGGCGGCGAGCAAGGCGGGTAAACGCAGTGAGGGCATGGGGCTTCTCCAGTTGATCAAGGGCGAGCAGGAGCAACGCGGCACCGTGAACGGTGGCTTGTCTCCCGGGCTTTTATCCCGCCGTGTAACCTCAACTGGAGGTCGCCAACTCTCGGACCAGC
>Ga0105244_10001098_pt1 | contig 22516 bp, 22 predicted proteins | sample KBSM44metaG_FD_80423 | JGI IMG/M metagenome (GOLD analysis project Ga0105244, IMG submission 80423) | Miscanthus rhizosphere microbial communities from Kellogg Biological Station, Michigan, USA - KBS M4-4 metaG | ecosystem: Host-associated > Plants > Roots > Rhizosphere > Soil | place... | reverse complement strand
TTGCGCAGCACCATTTTCAGCGTCTGGCTGGCGTACACCGTGGTGTGGATGGCTTACGGCTTGCGCTTGATTTCCTCAACACTGCTGCAAGTTGGGCCAGAGCTTGAAGAAGCGGCGCGTAGTACCGGGGCCACACGTGGGCAAATTACGCGCCACGTGACGATTCCGTTATCGCGCTATGGCCTGATTGGTTCATGGCTGCTGATGTTCCTGATTTTCGAGCGCGAATATTCAACCGGTGTGTACCTGCTTTCGCCAGGGACTGAAACCATCGGTTCGATGCTGGTTTCCCTGTGGGCAGCCGGTGCCATTGATATTGTCGCCGCACTTTCGTTTATTAACATCCTGCTGGTGGTAGTAGGTCTGGGGATTGCCCTTCGCTTTGGAGTCAAATTACATGATTGAATTATCGGTCGACAATCTGCATTTAACCTACGGCGACAACCCGGTGCTGAAAGGCGTTTCGATGAATTTGCAACGTGGCGAAGTGGTTTCTTTGCTCGGCCCTTCTGGCAGCGGAAAAACGACTTTGTTGCGTGCCGTCGCGGGGCTGGAAAAGCCCACCCAGGGCGCTATTGTCATTGGCAACAACAAAGTCTACGACGGCACACCGCGCAGTGAGATCCCTGCCGAAGAACGTAATCTCGGGCTGGTGTTTCAATCTTACGCGTTGTGGCCGCACAAAACCGTGTTTGAGAACGTGGCTTATCCGTTGAAACTGCGCAAAGTGGCGTCCGCTGAAATAACCCAGCGTGTGCAGGCGGTGCTGGATCAACTGGGCCTGGGTCATTTGGGTAAACGCCATCCGTATCAGCTTTCCGGTGGGCAGCAACAGCGTGTGGCGATTGGCCGGGCGCTGGTGTATAACCCGCCGGTTATTCTGCTGGATGAGCCGCTTTCCAACCTGGATGCCAAATTACGCGAGGAAGCCCGCGTATTCCTGCGCGAGCTGATTATCAAACTCGGCTTGTCGGCGCTGATGGTGACCCACGATCAGAACGAAGCGATGGCGATTTCCGACCGTATTTTGCTGCTTAACAACGGCAAAATCGAACAGCAAGGTACGCCACAGGAGATGTACGGCTCACCGAAAACGCTGTTTACCGCAGAATTCATGGGCAGCAATAACCGCCTGCACGGCAAAGTCACTGAAGTCCGCGATGGGAAAGCACGTATTGAAGGCAGCGGTTGGGCGTTGTGGGGGCTGGCTGGGGCTGGTGTACAAACCGGCCAGGAAGGCACTGCGGTTATCCGTGTGGAACGAGTAGAACTGGTGAGCGGGCCGGGTGAAAACCAACTCGAGTTACCGTTGTTAACCAGCATGTATCTCGGCGACCGTTGGGAATATCTGTTCCGTACTTCGGGCGACGATTTTGTTATCCGCGCCTATGGCAATGAGGTCCGCGATCCGCAGTATTGCCATCTGGCCTTGCCTGAAAAGCATGTCTGGATTTTCCCTAAATCCTAAAGTCGCGACAAGCGCCCTTCGCGGCGCTTTTTTTTGCTGTTAATCTGCGTCATCGAGAATAAAGGAGTTCACAACTCCTGACCTTAGGTGGCCTACATGAAAACAATTACCCTCAGCGATATGCAGCAGCAAAGTGAAGCGGCAGCAAAATCCCCCCGCTTGCGTGCGCACCGTAATTTTCACCCTGAATTAACTGACCCGGTGCAGCGCCTTGCCGTGGCTATGGAGCCTGGCACTTACGTTCGTCCGCATCGTCACCCACACACTTTTGAGCTGTTGTTCGCTTTAAGTGGACGCTTCCTGGTGTTGAATTTTGATGACCACGGGACTGTGACTCATCGCGTTGTTTTGGGTGAGAAGTGTAAGGCGCTGGAGATGAGTGCCGGAACCTGGCATGCCGTGCTGTCTTTGGATAGTGGCGGAGTGATTTTTGAAGTTAAGCAGGGTGGCTATCAACCCGTTGCGGAACAAGATGCAGCCAGCTGGGCGCCTGCTGAAGGTGAAGAAGGAACAGCCGAGTTGATGCAGTGGTACGCACTGGCACAGGTTGGCGATCGTCGTTTTAGCGTGTAAGACAAAAGCAGTGCGCAGAGTGAATTGCTCTGCTCCGCTTTCATGTGCGGGCTATGAGCAATACTGTGCAGGTGATAAAATATTGAATATCTGACAAATCATAACGAACCCAATATGAGTACTTCAAACCAGACTGACAAAAAGGTCCTTTCCGTTTTTGATTTTGACGGAACGCTTACCCGGCATGACAGCTTTATCCCCTTCCTGCGTTTTGCCTTTGGCAATCGATTTTTTACCCGCAGGCTGATCAAGCTCGCCATGCCCTCTATTCAGTGCCTGAGGCGTAAACTGACGCGTGACGAACTCAAAGAAATCCTGATTTCAACGTTCCTCACCGGCATTGAAGAAAAGTGGGTCCAGGAGAAAGCCGAGCTCTACTGCAATCTTTACTGGGAACGCCTGATGAGAGCCTCTGGCTTACTGGCCGTTGCGTCTGAAGTGTCTTCTGGTGTCGAAGTGACGTTATGTTCAGCCTCGCCGAAACTCGTGCTTCAACCGTTTGCTGAACGACTCGGGGTTAAGCTTATTGGCACCGAACTGGAAAGCGAGAAGGGTATTCTGACGGGTCGTATTACCGGGCACAATTGTCGCTGTATACAGAAAATCAACCGGCTGGAAGCGATATACGGCTCATTGGATCAATATCATCTTCGTGCCTGGGGAGATACCCGTGGGGATTATGAATTGTTGGCGGCGGCAAAAGATGCACACTGGCGTCACTTCCATCCCAATTGGGACAGGAAGAGGGCTGCGATAACACGACTTAAAGCGACCTCTTTCAAGGGTTAAAAAACGCCCCGCAGGACGTTTTTAATCAGCTTAGCCGCGTCAAAGAAGCTTCAGTGCCTTCGCCTGTTCGTGCCAGGTTCTGAACTCTTCCAGCAACTGGTCAAAGAGTTTATCGTCGGCCACTGATGCAAAATCGTCCATCGCAAAGAAATGTGTATTGTCGATTCTACGGTCGGTAAAATCATCCAGGTTTTTCAAGATGCCGTAGTTAGTTCCGCCAAGGCCCACGAATTTCCAGAAAATGGGATAGTTTGCCGAACGACGAATGGCATCTTTGATAGCCCGGGTTTTACTGATGCCGCCATCAGTGATGAAGACAATATAAACGGGGATTTTGCTGTCGCGGTAGTAATCAACAATTTCTTCCATGACAGGTGGCTCGTTGTTAGTCCCGCCAAGCCCGGGCAATATTTCCCACGATGAGCGCTTACCAGGATGCTGGATGGCGCAAATGTAACCGTCCAGGTTATCCAGTGTCACATCCGGGTACTTACGATGCCGCTCAGCAAAGCCCCAGAGATCCATATCTCCGTCATCATCGAACTGAGCGGCCAGTACCGCGATACGATCAAGAACAGACTGGACATGCCCTCGTTTAAACTGGCCAGTCATCGAACCTGAGGCATCCAGAACGAATGCAACACTTGCCTCGATAGTATCCAGTTTATGCTTAGCCAGGCTGACGGTTGCCTCTTTCGCAAGGCTAACCAGCCTCGGCGCTCTGGATTCCAGCTTCTTCTCCAGACTGATTTTGCCAGATTTAACCGGTAGCGCTGCTGGTTCTGAGGGAGCTGCAACATCAACCCCAAAGCTCACGGCCAGCGGTTCAAGGCCACCATTAAATCCCTGCCCCAGAGCGCGAATTTTCCAGCCACCTTGATATCGGTAGACTTCAGCAAGAATTATCGCTTTCTCACGGCGTCCAGGGGTATCGACCTCAAAGGATGCCACACCGTCCACATTCAGCGTCAACTGGCGTAGCCCATTTATCGTGTCACTCCCGTCTATGACTACAGTGACCGCAATTTTATGGATGTTCGACGGAACGCTTGTCAGTTCGATGCGTATTGATGACTGTTGAGTTGCTGGTGTTAGCGAAACCGCGCCTTCTGGCGATTTCAGGTTATTAAAAAAAATAAAGTCTGAATCACCGTTGACCTTGCCCTGCTCATTTAGCAAAAACAGGCAGGTGTCCGGTTCCCCCGAAAACCCAGTGGAGGCGGGGTAATCCAGATTAAGGACGAGGATCGAGGTTTGCAGTAGTGTATTTTGTCCTGGTTGCAATTTCATCGTCATTCCTTGCATAAAAAAAACCCCGGATAACCGGGGTTAAGATCATTTCTACTTATCAGACGTTCACGCCGTGCTGGGATGCAAGTGCGGACAAACCACCCGCAAAGCCCTGGCCTACAGCTTTGAACTTCCACTCTGCCCCATGGCGATACAGCTCACCGAAAACCATAGCCGTTTCAGTAGAGGCATCTTCAGACAGGTCGAAACGGGCAATTTCCGTGCCGTTGTCGTTATTGTAAACGCGCATGAAGCTGTTGCTCACCATGCCGAAGTTCTGCTTACGGGCATCTGCATCATAGATGGTGACGGCAAAAATCATTTTTTTCACATCGGCAGAAACTTTAGCCAGCTCGATTTTAACCTGCTCATCATCACCGTCGCCTTCACCAGTACGGTTGTCACCCTGGTGTTCAACGGCACCGTCGGTGCTGACTTTGTTGTTGAAGAAAATGAAATGTGAGTCAGACAGCACTTTACCGTCTTCGCCTACCAGGAATACCGATGCATCGAGGTCAAATGCCTGACCGTCAGTGACACGCGCATCCCAGCCCAGACCAACCATAGCCACATTCATGGTTGGTGCTTCTTTAGTCAGAGAAACGTTACCGCCTTTTACGAGAGAAACTGCCATTTTAAACTCCTGTTCATCATTTTAGTTTGGGCCAGTTTGCTGGCCCATCTATGTAAAAAGTTACTTTTCTCAGGAAGCATTAATGCCGTACTGAGCACAAACGGATGACAAACCACCAGCATAACCCTGGCCTACCGCACGGAATTTCCACTCACCCGCGTTACGGTACAGTTCGCCAAATAACATTGCCGTTTCGGTAGATGCATCTTCTGACAAATCGTAGCGAGCCACTTCAGTCTGGTTATCATCGTTAACCAGGCGAATGAATGCCCCTGCAACCTGCCCGAAGCTCTGGCGACGAGCCTGTGCATCGTGAATAGTGACAACGAAGACGATTTTGTCGACATCAGCTGGGATCAAATCCAGTTTGATCTTCAGTGATTCATCATCGCCGTCACCTTCACCAGTGCGGTTATCACCGGTATGTGTTACTGAACCATCGGTAGATTTCAGGTTGTTATAGAAAATAAAATCAGTGTCACCGCGTACTTTGCCATTCTGTGACAAAAGGAAAGCGGAAGCATCCAGGTCAAAGTCCTGACCATCAGTCGAACGCGCATCCCAGCCAAGGCCAACCAGGACATTTTTCATCGTAGGTGCTGCTTTACTTAGAGATACGTTTCCACCTTTGGAAAGAGAAACACTCATAAATTAACCCTCTTACGTTTTATTGAATTTGTCGGATGATATCAGGAGATTAACTCTCCTTTTTCTCTACTTCTGGTTTGCCTGGAAACATAATACTCAGAACAATACCCACTGCCAGTACGCCAAGGACAACATACAGGCTGGTGGTGGCCGAAATACTGTAACCGTGGTTCCAAATGTGATCTGTCGCATTCAGCCCCAGTTTTACAGCGATAAAGAACAGCAGCACGATGACCGCTTTTTCCAGGTGGACCAGGTACTGTTTCAGTGCTTCGAGAACAAAATAAAGTGTACGCAGGCCAAGGATGGCAAACATCATGGCACTGTAGACAATCAGTGGTTCGCGGCTGACGGCAATGATTGCCGGTACGGAGTCAAAGGCAAACATCACGTCTGAAAGCTCAACAACGGCCACACACAAAAATAACGGAGTGGCGTACATTGCGGCTTTCTTACCGCGACCAATAGTCACATCTTTGTTTTCTGGCTTTGCCAGTTCAGCATCAACTTCTTTCTGCGAGAGCAGGAAAGCATGCCCTCTCAGCTTCGGCCAGATTGGGAAGAAGCGTTTAACCATGCGGTAGGCAAGGTGCTGGGAATAATCCTCAACTTCGTCCTCATCATCGCCACTTTTGAGCATCATGACTGCTGTCCAGGCCACAATGATCGCGAAGACCACTTCCACATAGGGCCCAAGGCTCAGGAGGCTGGTACCGATGGCAACGAAGATACCCCGGAATACGATGGCTCCGATAATGCCCCAGTAAAGCACACGGTGACGATAACGATCCGGCACCGAGAACCACGAGAAGATAGCCATCATAACGAACAGGTTATCTACGGAGAGGACTTTCTCCAGCGCATAACCGGTAACAAAGAGACTTGCGACTTCTGCACCGTGGTGAATATAGAGGAATCCGGCAAAAGCCATCGCCACTACGACCCAGAATACAGACCACAGGGCGGCGCTTTTCAACGAAATTGGCTTGTCGTCACGGTGCATAAACAAGTCAATGAAGATGGCCCCGACTGACAGTGCAATGAAAACAATGACTGTTTCCGCCGGAAAACCGATGTGTGTTGAAACCATAACTACCTCTTAAAGAACGAGACTTAAAGACCAAATTCAGCCGGATCAAAACCCAGCGCAGTGGCAATCTCACGGACCGCCTGTTGTTCATCCTGATCGAAGTTACCGTCGCTTTTAGCGACCGCAATACCGACACGCAAAGCCAGCTGTGCTGCTTCAGGCTGATCTTTGAGTGCAAGGATGTGTTTCATGGTTTCACCTTTTCCGATTTCCATATCGAAATCGAAACTGGTCACCAGCTTGTTAAAGAATTCGATGACCTCAGTGGTGTCGAATACCTTCAATTCTTCAGAAGAGCGAAGAAAACCGATCATTTTCTGTTTTTCTTCAGCACTCACGCCATCGCTCGATACCGCAATACGTGCACATACCGCGACGGTACCCTGCATGAATTTTTTATTTTTAAAACGACCCACCTGACGGGTCAACTCTTCACGGCCTGAATTAAGAGCACCTTTTACTTTGTCAAAAAAGCTCATTGTTGAATCCTTAGTTGCTGTGTTATTTAGAACCCGCACTCCAGCGAAAACCCCAGCCAAACGCACGGTCCATCTCGGACTGGCCTTTAAAGTACTGGTTAATTCGCTCGACTTTGATGGAACCACTTTCGTTAACGAGACGTGCAATTGCACACAGTGTGCGTTTGTTTTCACCCTCGGTCAGACGGGTTTCAATCGGTGGCTGCTCCGGTACATGGAGTGTCACGACACCATCCGTTTTATCCCAGCTGGCAGCGCCTTCGTAGATAAAGGCATAAATCAGCACCTGGCGGATGTTTTTCCATTCTTTACCGTTAATATGTAGCCATTCGCCTTCTGAAACAGCCCCGGTCCGGTCATCACCCTGAAGTTGTACGTAAGGTTCATCCCGGTAATCACCAAAGGCGTTACCCAAAGCCTGAATAACAGATTTATGCCCGTCCTGAAGCTCAACAAATGCCCCAAGATCCAGATCCACACCTTTGGACCCAAAGATACCACGCAGCCCTGAGGAAGCACTGTTACTGCGATTCCAGTTCAGGTTGATGCGGATTTCCCCGAAGTTATCGCGTTTGGCAAGGCTGATGGCCGGTTTTTCTTTAGTCAAAGAGACCTTGCTCAGACTGATTTTATTGGCTGCCGGAGCGGGAGGTGGAGTAACAACGGCTGGTGCGGGCGTCGGGGCTGGAGTATCGGCAATATTAACGCCGAAATGTTCCGCCAGTGGTTTAAGACCGCCATTAAAGCCCTGAGCCACAAAACGGAACTTCCAGTCATTATTTCGAAGGTAAAGTTCCCCCAAAATCAGAGCCGCTTCCTGGCGACCAGTCAGTTCAACTGTGCCGGCAATCAGGACTTCTGTGCCCTTTTCAACCTGAATTGACAAGTTGCGCAGACCAGACACGACCTGCCCCCCATCGCAGGTGACAGTAAATGCGACTTTCTGTACATCTGCTTTCAGGCGATTAAGTGCCACGGTAAAGGTAGAGTGGTTGCCTTCACTGACCAGGCTGATGGTTGCGTCGTCATTACGGGGCTGACCATAAAAGACCATATCCGCATCACCCTGCACTTTCCCGTTGGTAAACAAACGGAAAGCGGATGCATCAACCGGTCCACCGGAGAGAATGCGAACGCGAAGTTCTTCTGAAGGTACGGGGGCATTTCCCCCGGGCATTAAGTTCATTATCGGACCACCGTTGCCACGATATCAGCATGCATGTCGTCAATGGTGCGACCACGGCATGCGTGACCATGAGCAGTAAAGTCCCAGTTACCGTTATTACGTTGCAGTGATGCGATAACGATACCGGTATGAGAGCCTTGCTCAGTCAGTTTGTAGCGAGCCAATTCTGTATTGGACTGGTCGACAACACGGCAGAAGGCATTGTCAACATCATTGAATGACTGACCACGGAAACTGTTAACCGTAAAGGCCAGGTATTCAACATTCGCGGGTAACTTACTGAGATAGACATTGATGACTTCATCATCGCCGTCACCTTCTCCAGTAAGGTTATCGCCGCTGTGTACTACTGAACCGCAAGTTGATTTCAGTTTGCGGAACCAGACGGTGTCAATTGCTTTCCCGGTGCTATCCATTAAGACGCAACCGGCATCCAGATCAATAGAATCGCTGCCACCGAACATGCCGCCGAGGAACCCTTTTTTCTTGATAGGATCCCAACCAAGCCCGAACTTAAGCTGGCTGAGCGCAGTAGATTGCTTGCTGAGTGATACCGTCTGGTTCTTGCTTAATGAAACCATATTCTTTTCCTTAAAATGGTATTGACTGAAACAACGAGGGTTGAAGATATTCTGGCTGCGAAAAAAATCATATCATGATGTAGTTCTCTGGCAAGCCAATTTTAAAATAGTTTTGTACTTCCTTCAGACTACAAGTTGAAAACCAAAACAGTTAATTCATTTAATAGCATTGATTTATAAGGATAATTACTTATGTTGACACAACAAATACATCTCTATTTCACGTAATCATTGTAAATCATAATATGATTGACAAGTGTATTATACCTTTTTAGACTCGGATCACTATCTTAAAAGGCTGCTAACTTCAGGTAAATTTGCAAACATGAGTAATAAAATTTGGCTAATGGAAGGTTTATCGTCGCAAAGAGACATCATCCAGGGAATGAAGTCTTTCGCGGGAAAAATGCGGACTGACATCACTGTTTACGCCTCACATCGCAATGAACGGAATGAAATTCTTTCCGTCGCCGACTTTTCTCTGGCAGAGCCTAAAGATGCCGAAATGCGCCTGCCTTTCATCCTCTCCACGGTTGCAGAATGGGATATTAATGCCATTCATACGGGCCGTAATTGCCTGTGGTTTGAAAACCACCGGAAAGAGATTGAGGAATCAGGTGTTTCACTGACTACCGGTGCATCCGGCCCACAGTGGCTAGAGATGGCCGATGACAAAGTGACTTTTGCACAAGTGATGGAGGAGAATCACCTCCCGGCAGTGCCATCTTTGCGCATCAACTCAATAGAAGAATTGCAGCATTCCCTTAATCATTCTCCATTTGAAGGCCAACAGCTTTGCGTAAAACCTGTTACAGGAATTTATGGCATGGGTTTTTGGCGTTTTGATGACAATGCGTCTTCCATGGACGTTTTTAATTATCCTGAGAAACGTATCGTCCACCCAGGACAGTACATCGAAGCACTTGCCGGAACACCGGCGTTTACTCCTCTGGTTCTAATGCCTTATCTTCCCGGCCCTGAATATTCCGTTGATATCCTGGCAGACAAAGGTGAAGTGCTTGCCGCGGTTGCCCGTCGTAAAGAAGGGGCGCTTCAGCACCTTGAAAACAGCGGTGAAGCGTTTGAGTTAGCCTGTGCCTGTGCCAGAGCGATGAAGGTAGATGGTCTGGTTAATGTGCAAACCCGCAATAACAACTCCGGAAGGCCGGTTCTGCTGGAAACTAACATGCGGCCATCTGGCGGCATTGGCTATACACAACACAGTGGTGTCAATTTACCCGGCCTGTTTGCATTCCATAAACTGGGTCTGATGTCTAAAACGGAAGTGATTGAGATGGCAAAGAACGATTTCGTTCCAGCAACGGTGAGATCTGTAACAGATGTTATCGGTTATTCAACTCATTTAACTAACCGACTGAACTGAAGGATTAATGATGTCTTTAGTGAATAATGATGCTGTTTATCGCCGTACGCTTTCCTGCGGCACAATTCAGGTCACCAGCGGGCAGCAGGATGTTGTGTTGGATGACTTGTTTGATATTGCTGAAAGACGCAACCCGAAACGAGCATTCCTGTTTGTCAGTAAAGTGCTTGGCCGCCATATCCCGGTGTCACCCTCCATTATGCGTCAGGTGTATCGCCAGTTAGCTGAGCAGTTTCCTGATGGCATGACCGGTCCCGTTCTCGTCATCGGTATGGCTGAAACCGCCGTGGGTCTGGGGGCCGGGGTATTTGATGAACTCCGTCACCGCTTCAGTGAGTCCGTTTATCTGACATCCACACGTCACCCGGTCGACGGCGAACTGTTATGCGAATTTAAAGAAGAGCACAGCCACGCGACAGACCATCTCATTTATTTACCGGATGACCCGGAAATGCGCCGCAGAGTCTGCGAGGCTCGCACCATCGTTCTGATTGATGATGAAGCGACAACCGGCAATACCTTTATCAACCTGCTGGCCGCATTGCGTGACACCAACCGCCTGGCTCACCTGAAGCAGGTTGTGACCGTGACACTCACTGACTGGAGCGGTGATGCCCTCACTAAGCGTTGCCCTCTTCCGGTCAACACCGTTTCACTGGTCAGCGGGCAGTGGCACTGGGAGCCGCTCCCGGATGCGCCAGTTCCTGTGATGCCGCTGGTTAATGTCACCTCACGTGGTGCGGTTCCGGTTACCGGAAAGCAGTCCTGGGGCAGGCTCGGCATGACGATCCCCGCCCGGGATTTAGGCCGCCATGTTGTGACATTTTCGGGTGAACGTGTCCTGGTGCTGGGAACCGGAGAGTTTGTCTGGGAGCCATTCCTGCTGTCAGAGCGTCTTGAAGCGCAGGGAGCCACGGTTCACTACAGCTCCACAACCCGATCCCCCATCGCGACCGGCTTTGCTATCCAGTCGGCGATTGCGTTCACGGATAACTATGGTCTGGGGATCCCTAACTTTGTGTATAACGTGGCCCACCAGAAGTTTGACCGCGTTCTGCTATGTACCGAGACGCCAGCAGAAAGTGTAGATCAGCAGCTGTTAACCGCATTGTCTGACGTTGCCCCTGTTGTGGAGATTGTGACCTATGAATAAACCTGTTGTATTGAGCGATCTCGATGACACGCTTTTCCAGACCCGCCGTAAAATGGTGGATGAACTGGCGCTTGAGCCCTTCCGTACCGGTGCGCTGGACCGCAGCCTTACCCCCCGCAGTTACATGACGGAAGAACAGTCTATGCTGGTGGACTGGCTGCTGGAACAGGCTGAACTGATCCCGGTGACGGCCCGTGGTACGGAAGAAATCAGTCGTGTGAAAATTCCCTTTAGCTCCTGGGCTGTCACCACTCACGGCGCGGTCATCCTTACTCCTCAGGGGCAACCGGATGAAGAATGGAAAGCGCATATACTTCAGAGTCTGGCCCCGTATTACGAAAGACTGACGGGAATGCAAAGGCAAATCACGGAACTGATGGATGCCCGAGGGATCAATGCCTGGGCGCGCCTTAACTACGAGTACGACGGCATACCGATTTATCTGGTGATGAAACACCGCGACAGCACACGCCTTGATGAACTCAATGCGATTGCCGATGAAATAGAACAATTGTTCCCAACCGATGGTTTTTATATCCACCGCAACAGTAACAATGTTGCCTGGCTACCTCATCCGGTTGAAAAAGGCCTGGCCGTGACCTGGCTTCTTGAAAAACTGCGATCTGAACGGGGGGTTTTCCCGGTGATTGGCCTCGGCGACAGCCTGAGCGACCACCGGTTCATGAAGCTATGTAGCTGGTATGGTCTGCCTCGTCAGAGCCAGTTTGCTGAAGCCATTTCACACCGTATTTTTGGAGAAAAATAAATGCAGCCTGAATTATCGACCTTCTCGGGCTCCTACTCGCCTGATGATGTGCAGTTTTTACTCCAGCCGGTGGCCATGGAAATGACGCCTGTTGATCTGAAAGAAGAGCTGATCCAGTCCGGTAAGAAACATTACTCCGATATGCTGAGTCAGGAGCCTGCCCCTACACAGTGGCATCTTGACCTATTTTCACGCGCCCTTGATATGGGCGCAGCACGGCTGGCAAAAGAGGTATCGCAGCTTGCACGGGAACTCGTTAAGCGATTTGGTGATGAGCCCATTATCCTTGCCAGCCTTGTCAGAGCCGGTGTGCCGTTGGGTGTGATGTTACAGCAGGCACTCCGGGCCATGGGGAAAAGTTCCTTTCATTACGGGATAAGTATCATCCGTGACAGGGGAATTGATACCGCTGCACTGGAATTGATCGAAGCCCGACACGGTACGCACGGCATTGTTTTTGTCGATGGCTGGACCGGTAAAGGCGCGATTACCGGCGAGCTGGTCCGTTCGCTGAAAGGTCGGAACGGGTATCCTGAACAACCGCGTCTTGTCGTGCTGGCCGATCCCTGCGGATGCTCATGGCTTGCCGCAAGCGCAGATGACTGGCTTATCCCCTTTGGCATTATGGGTGCACCCGTCTCAGGGCTTATCTCCCGCTCAGTCTGGACCGATAAAGGGCTGCACGGGTGTGTCGTCTGCGACCATCTCACTGATTATGAATGCAGCCGGATGCTGGTAGAAACCGTGGCGCGTTTCCGTGAACAGCTTGATGGTCAGGAATTACCAGCACTGGTCTGGGAGACTGAGGAAAACACCGGGTTATGGCAGCAAAGCCGAGAAGTTATTTCCAGCCTGGCAAATAATTATTCGGTAGACAGCATCAATCGAATCAAGCCGGGGATTGCAGAGGCCACAAGAGCCGTTTTACGCCGAGTGCCTGATCATGTCTTTGTCCGCTCGGTGGATGATCCCGATGTTGCACTGCTGGTTGGGCTGGCCTGGGATAAAGGTATCCCGGTGACAGAGATGGGTAACGCTATCGGCCAGTACAGGGCCGTCACAATCATTAAAAAGGTGCTCTGATGGACAAACGTCTTTCGCCCTGGAATCTGGGGGCCACGCTTTATATGCCTGCCACCCGACTGGATATTGCCGATGCTGTCCTGCACGGAAAAATTCCGGGTCTGCGCTCTCTGGTTATCTGTCTGGAAGATGCCGTCAGCGAGGGTGACATTCCTCAGGCACTGCAAAATCTCAAACGATTACTCCAGCAACTGAATGCCGCAAAAATTAACAGTGGCAATAATGAATGGCCGCTGGTATTCATCCGCCCCCGCCATCCTGATATGGGTCAATGGCTGGTTGAGAACCTTGACCTCAGTGCGATAGATGGCTTTGTGTTGCCGAAATTCACACTCTCCTCTTTGCCTGTTTGGTGGGACATCATGGCGGATACGCATTTGTGCCTGATGCCAACGCTTGAGACAGAAGAAGTTTTTGATGTCGTGCAGATGCGCGAACTGGCCACTACGCTGTTGTCCCACCCTTGCCACGCGCGAATTATTGCGTTACGCATTGGCGGGAATGACCTGATGAATGTCGTTTCACTCAGACGCCCGCGTAACCTGACGCTTTACGACAGCCCTATGGGTTATGTCATAAAAATGCTGGTTTCTGTTTTTGCCCCACGTGATTTTGCGCTGACCGCTCCGGTCTGTGAGCATATTGACGACCACGCAGTGATGGCCCGTGAGCTGTCGCTGGATATGGCTCATGGTCTGGTAGGAAAAACAGCGATCCATCCGGGGCAGATTGACGTTATTGAACAAGCGTTAATGGTTTCCCCAGGCGAACACTCAGATGCCCTGCGTATTCTTAATTCGACCCAGGCGGTTTTTAAATCCCAGGGGGCAATGTGTGAACCAGCAACCCATCGACGCTGGGCCGCAGGTATTCTGGAACGTGCCCGGGTGTATGGGCTGACATCCGAGAAAAATCCGGACGGTATCAGACTGATACCTGTGTCTCAGCATAATTAAGGTTGTCATCATGGGATTCAGATTTCGAAAATCGATCAGCATTATTCCGGGTGTCCGGGTTAATTTGAGCAACGGCACCCCCAGCCTGAGTGTGGGTCCTCGTGGTGCGTCTGTTTCTTTTGGTAGCCGTGGAACGTATGCAAACCTGGGTGTGCCTGGGACGGGGCTCAGTTACCGTACCCGTCTGGACCGTTCTGCTCGTTCCCGAAGCGGAGGGAGCACTCAATCTGATCCGGCGTTGCATCACGCCCTCGAAGAGGAAGTGCTGGCTTTAATGTCAGCCGTACACGCGATAACCAATATCCATGAGCTGACGCCAGACATATCCACGGGCACAACACTGGCCGAACTGGAGTCTCTCTATCTGCGAAGCCTTATGGAACCCTTTCAGATACCGGCCCCGGTTCGCCCGGTTAAACCTGAAAGCCAGGCGATGCCTGCACAGCCTGAGAAAAACGAGGGGGTAGGTTTTCTTGGCAAGTTATTTGAATCTGAATCAGCTCGTACAGCTCGTCATGCTGAAAATCTTCTGCGCTGGGAGCAGGAACTGGCGGACACGGTGCGCGAAAATGCATTGCAGCTACAACGATATCAACAGCAACGAGCTGCGTGGGCAGAGCAATATGCCAACTGGCAGCATGAGGCGAATGAACACGCAGTAAAGCTGGAATCATCCCAGGCAAATGCACAGCAACAATTTTTGAGTGACAGTGCCTGGTTTGAGTCGGTTCTATCCGAAGTACTGTCACAGACTGAATGGCCGCGTGAAACTCTGGTGGCATTCGAAGTCAAACCTGAGCAATCCGTAGTCATGCTTGATGTCGATTTACCCGAGATTGAAGATATGCCTGATAAAATTTACAGCGTGAATGCCCGGGGGACCGAAATTACAGAGAAAGCCATGAGCCAGAAGGCACAGAGAGAAAATTATGCACGTCATGTGCATGGATGCCTGATGCGTCTGGCCGGTATCGCCTTCTATGCATTACCCTTCGATACGGTGATTATTTCTGGATTTACTCAACGGATCAGTAAACGCACGGGGTATCTGGAGGATGAATACATTACTTCCTGCCGGTGCAATCGTCAGGTGATGGAAAACCTTAATTTTATGGGAATACAAAATGTGGACCCCGTAGAGGCACTGAACAGCCACACTGTTATCAGAAAGATGAGCTCAACATTCATTTTTCAGCCAATTGAACCAATGACTTTGAATGCAGGCTTTAACTGAATATGCAACTTAACACCAGACAGGCACGGCTTTTTACTCTTGCCAACCTACTCGGCTCAGGAAAGCAGATCCCTGCGCACGATATCATTAACAGTCTTGATTGTTCTGAGCCGACGCTCACCCGTGCACTCAAAGAGCTCAGAGACTCCTATTCAGCTGAAATTAAATACAGTAAAGCTAACCATACTTATCAGCTGGTCAATTCGGGTCAACTGGATAAAAAAACGTTGCGTCGTATGAATGAAGTCCTCACTTTAAATGCCGAACTGAAAACCAGTAAATCGAGCGGAAGAGTGGTGCTGGACAAGGATAAGAAAACGGCTGTTTCGCTATCTTTGCGTATGAGAATTCTTCGAAAAATAGATAAACTGGCTGAACTTTCAGGGGTATCACGCAGTGAAGCTGTGGAACAAATAGCAGAAAAGGTTGTAGATGATCTTTTAAAAGAATTTATGGATAAAAAGCGTAGAGAGCATAAATAACATCTCAAAAAACAATACCTGGCCAGGAATTCTTAAACATAAGCCACGATAGCTCAGATAAATTCAACTAAATACCCCCCATTATTTGGGGGGGGTTACGATGAATTAGATTATTACAATGAGCCGCGAAAGCAGGGAATAAAAAACCACTCTTCAGGTCTCATCCCCCTATCAGAGTTATTGCGCTTCAGTGACATAAATCAAAATTAACTCGTAATCATTCCCTGCCATTTAAAGAAAACTCTCCGTCGCTTGACACTTCACAGCCAGTGTTGAGATAACTCTCTGCTCAAGAATTGAGTACATCAGTTGATACTACTTAAAATTAAAGCAGGTAAATCATATGAGAAGACTACCCGTCTACCTATTGCTCGATACTTCGGGATCGATGATGGGAGAACCTATTGAAGCTGTGAAAAATGGCGTACAAACACTGCTCACAACTCTCCGGCAAGATCCGTATGCTCTTGAAACAGCATTTATATCTGTAATTACTTTTGATTCTACTGCCCGGCAAGTTACCCCTCTCACCGACTTATTAAACTTTAAAGCTCCCAATCTCGTCGCCAATGGCACGACCGCGCTGGGAGAGGCCCTTTCCCTCGCAGCAACCTGCATTGCTAATGAAGTGCAAAAAACCACCGCCGAAACCAAGGGTGACTGGCGTCCCCTGGTCTTCATCATGACAGACGGTTCCCCAACGGATGACTGGCGTAAAGGCGTTAGCGACTTTAAAACAGCAAGAACGGGTGTTGTCGTGGCTTGTGCTGCTGGTCATGGCGCTGAAACAAAAGTTCTGCAAGAAGTTACGGAAATAGTTCTTCAGCTAGACACGGCTGATTCGACATCAATTAAAGCCTTTTTCAAATGGGTTTCAGCCAGCATTTCGGTAGGCAGTCAAAAAGTGGAATCAGGTAAAAAAGAGGTCATTGGTCTTGATGACTTACCGCCACCACCGCCTGAAGTTAACGTTGTTCTCTAAAAATAATTAGGAGGGATCTATGAGCGTTAGTTTGAGTAAGGGACAAGGCGTCAGCCTGAAAAAAAATGAATTCGATTTATCCTCTGTCACTATTGGTTTGGGCTGGGATATTCACGAAGAGAAAAAAGGTTTTCTTGGCAGTCTTCTTGGCAAAAAAGAAGAAGAATACGATCTGGATGTTGTCGCGTTTCTTTGCAACGCTGAGGGGAAAGTAACCGACCTGGGAGGCATGCAAAATGGCAAACCGACTCTGGTTGGCGGCGACATTATTTTCTTTAACAGCATGAAACACCCTTCCGGGCAAATCTGGCTCACAGGTGATAACAGGACCGGAGCTGGTGACGGCGACGATGAGCAAATTATTGTTAAACTGAACACCCTCGATCCGAAATACCACAAAATTGTATTCATCGTACAAATTTATAATGGCGTTAAGCTAAACCAGCACTTTGGCAAAGTAGACAATGCCTTTATTCGTGCTGTAGATGCTCGTCATGTCGAAATGGCACGCTTTGACCTTTCTGGGGGAGCCTCGTTTACAGGCAGGCGCTCAATGCTGTTTGCGGAACTGGTGCGTGAAAGCACCGGCTGGAAGCTGACAGCCATTGGTGAGCCTTCGGACTCTGACACCTTCGTGACTCATCTGAAAGGCTATCTATGATATGAGAAGGCTACCCGTTTACCTGCTGATCGATACCTCAGGGTCAATGCGTGGTGAGTCCATTCATGCGGTTAATGTTGGCATACAGGCCATGCTCAGTGCGCTACGTCAGGATCCTTACGCGCTTGAGAGTGCACATATTGCGATCATTACTTATGACAATGAAGCCCGTGAGTTTATTCCACTGACAGCTCTTGAAGACTTCCAGTTCTCTGACATCAACGTGCCAAATGCAGGTGGCACTTTCACTGGGGCAGCACTGGAATGTTTGATCCAGTGTGTCGACCGCGATATCAGGCGCTCAGATGGCGACCAGAAAGGTGACTGGCGTCCGCTGGTGTTCCTGATGACGGACGGCGTACCTTCAGATACATACGCTTATGGCGAAGCCATCAAAGAATTAAAAAAACGCTCGTTTGGTTCAATCATTGCGTGCGCCGTCGGGCCAAAAGCTAAACATGAACCGCTGAAGCAACTGACATCCCAGATAGTGGCACTTGAAACACTGGACTCAACAGCATTTGCTGGCTTCTTTAAATGGGTGTCTGCCAGTGTCGCCTCAGGAAGCTCGAGTGCGGGTGTCACCGTCAGTCAGGATAACCTCCCTCCCCCACCTCCTGAAATTCAGCTGGTTTTGTAAATTGATGGTAAGACACTTTCGGTGTTTTGCTTTTTTTATTGCTTCAATGCGCGCAGGTTTATTACACGTAGTTTGCGCCATATAGGGTGTGATTATGAGAAGACTGCCCATCTTCTTCGTCCTCGACTGCTCAGAGTCCATGGTCGGAGAAAATTTGAAGAAAATGAATGATGGTCTGCAATTGATCGTCAACGATGTGAAAAAAGATCCCCACGCACTGGAAACCGCATGGATTTCCGTGATTGCGTTCGCCGGTGTGGCCAGAACTATTGTTCCCCTTGTTGAAGCAGCCTCTTTCTATCCTCCCCGATTACCCATCGGTGGCGGAACGAGCCTTGCAGGCGCTTTGCGGGAGTTAACCCGTCAGATTGATACTCAAGTCCGGAAAACAACAGAAGAACGTAAAGGAGACTGGAAGCCGGTGGCTTATCTCCTCACTGACGGGCGGCCCACGGACGATGTCACTGCTGAGATTAAACGCTGGAAAGAACAATACGCCCGTAAAGTTAATCTAATCGCCATTGGACTTGGGCCTTCTGCTGACCTCAATGTTCTGCGACAGCTGACGGAGAATGTTCTGTTGTTCACGGACACCCGCGAAGGTGACTTTACTCAGTTTATTAAATGGATCACTGCATCGGTTTCTGCTCACAGTCGTAGCGTCGGTGAAGAAGCCCCTCCTTTGGTTAATGCCACTGACTATATTGTTCGTCTGGCCAAAGATGAGGTTGCGCGTGCCTATGATGAGAATTGCGTTACGCTAACAGGGCGATGCAGCCGCTCCAAACGCCCTTATCTGATGAAATATGAACGCCCGGCAGTCAATCTTTCGACGCTGGATTTCAAGCTCAATATTAATAGCTTCAACCTCGCCGGATGTTTTCCGATAGATGAGGACTATTTTTCCTGGACTGACGAATCGGCATCTTCCCTTCAGGTCAATACCAGCGAACTTAACGGCGTACCCGGCTGCCCTCACTGTGGTAATGCCAGTGCATTTGCTCTGTGTACTTGTGGAAAGTTGCTCTGCGTAAACGGGCCTGACGACGTCATTTGTCCATGGTGTGATAAAGGACTGTCGTTTAATAACGAAGGCGATCATTCAGATTTTGATGTCAACCGGGGAAGAGGCTGATGGAAAGGAATGCTAACTTATATCAGAAAGTATTATCACAGGTTCTAGAGTTTCATTCGCTTGAAACAACCGATTCAGGCCGTGTTCAATTATGCTCAGACACAGAACTTCAGGATATTTTCGATGACCTGGTCGCCCGTATTGAGAATAAAGCGGCGACTTATAAACCGGAAAATAAAGCAGAATCTGCATCCGTGGAACAACAGCTTGATGAGCCAGTGAGTCCGGATAGTCCTTCCGAAAAAGAGCGAGAACCAAATGCAGACAGCGATAAAGACTGGCAGCCTGTGCAATTCCTCTCTCTTGAATCCGCGAATATTCCCCGGACGCCTTTGCCAGAGAATTCCATTTTAAAGCCAGGACAAATCCCCAGTGTAGCTGCCTTTTTTTCTCTAGAAACTTTTAAGCCTTTACCTCCGGTTGCAAAGATTAATATCGCTAATGCCCGGGCAGGGACACATTTTCATTCAGAAATAGATATTTCACTCGATAATGGCGAAGTGGCGAATATTCAGTGCGTGGATTTTGCTAAAGAGATCGGCGTCACCTTCGACCTGACAACCTCTGCATTGACAGGAACGCCTTTAGAAAGTGGCGATATTGAAATGACCGTTACCTGGAGTCGCAGTAATGGTCAAATCCACTCTGATAAGGTGATATTTATTGTGAACCCCGATCCCCGTAGCCTTTGGAAAATAATCGATCCTCCCGCTGAGGATAAATACTTCAAAGAGAACATCGACCACAAATTGCTTCATGAACGAGATATAAGGATCGCTGCTGCCAGCCGCAGGGGGCGTTCGCATGAACATGTCGGCTCCTTCAGAGATGATGATTTTTACATATCTCATTGCCCAGACACTGGCTGGAGCATCATGCTGGTGGCCGATGGTGCCGGAAGCGCCAAAAACTCTCGACAAGGTTCCCTCATAGTCACCGACACAGTGGGTCAGTATCTGACTAAGTATTTAGGTGGCGATCGCGGGCGTGAGCTAAGTGAAATAGTCAAACGTTGGGAACAGGCAGATCAACAAAACATTGGTGCCGCGTTAACACACCAATTCCATCAGGCCTCAATCATGGCCGTCAATAATATTAAAAATGAGTCCATCGCTGCCGAGGAGTCGGTGAAATCCTATTCCACCACACTGCTCGTTGCCGTGACTTACCGCAGTGGAGATGACCTTTTCGCAGCCTCTTTCTGGATGGGCGACGGGGCGATTGCTGCCTACGGACCCACGGGGAAAGTCCGTGTGCTTGGTACTCCTGACAGCGGAGAGTATGCAGGGCAGACACGTTTCCTGGACGCCGATGCAGTTCAGGACGCTGAATTCAGTAAGCGCGTAAGCATCGGAAAGTGGAAAGACATCTCACATTTAATCCTGATGACTGACGGTGTTTCTGACCCCTTCTTCGAGACTGATAACGGTTTGTTGAAGGCCGAAAAATGGGATGTGTTGGTGAGTGAGCTATCTCCTGCTTTGAACGATATAGACAAAACGTCAGAGCAACTGGCCGAATGGCTTAATTTCTTTATTCCCGGCAATCATGACGATCGGACTATTGTCGTTTATTGGTAGCGGAACGAACCTCATCGCTGGTGGTTATGAATGGCAAATATTATTACTTGTGTGACAAAGGATGGTGAAACCGTCCAGTTTGTCGATGAAATTATTGGATCCGGTGGGATGAAGGACGTGTACTTCTCCCCAGACAAGTCATATGTCGTCGCCTTTTACAAAAAATCGCAAATCGGGCAGGCCAGAGAACGTATCGATATGATTACTGGCCGGTATCGACAAAGTATTTTTGAACAATCAGGAGGAGACTACTGGAAAGAGTTATTCTGCTGGCCAACCCATGTTGTGGAACACGAAGGTAAAATTGGTGTCGTGGTGCCGACTTATCGAAACCATTTTTTCTTTAAGTATGGTTCAAAAAATAACGATTTCCTTGGCATCAAGGGGCGTGAAAAAGAAGGCAAATGGTTCGCAAGTGCAAATAATCAGAACAAATTTTTAGATCCTCGTGAACGCGGTAATTTGCTCAGCTACCTAAAAGTGTGCCTTTTACTGACAAGAGCCGTCAGGAGAATGCATGCGGCCGGACTCTGCCACAGTGATCTGAGCTATAAAAATGTTCTGATTGACCCGGAACAGGGACATGCCTGCATTATTGATATTGATGGTCTCGTGGTGCCCGGTAAATATCCACCTGATGTGGTCGGCACACCGGATTTTATCGCGCCGGAGGTGGTAAAAACGAGCCATTTACAGAAAGACGATCCAGCAAGGTTTCTGCCGAGTATTTCAACCGATCGCCATGCTCTGTCAGTGCTGATCTACATGTATTTGTTTTATCGACACCCTCTGCGTGGTGGGAAAATCCACGACATGGATGACGAGATGCGCGATGAGTCACTTTCAATGGGTGAGAAAGCCCTATTTATTGAGCATCCTACCGATAAAAGTAACACCGTAAAACTCAATCAAGTGAGTCCTTTTTCATTACCCTGGGCTGATCCCCAAAAGATCCCTTACAACATTATGGGACCTTATCTGACGCCGCTATTCGAGAAAGCATTCATTGATGGGCTGCATACCCCTTCTGCTCGTCCTACTGCTGATGAGTGGGAAACTGCATTGGTGAAGACTGTTGATCTCATCCAACCCTGTCAGAACAAAAGCTGCGAACAAAAATGGTATGTTTTCTCCGGTAAAACAAAACCGGTATGTCCGTATTGCGGCACTGCCTATAAGGGGAAATTACCGATTTTGAATTTGTACTCTTCCCGGAAAGCGGGCAGTTATCGCCCGGACGATCATCGTTTAATGGTTTGGGATGGACAGTCACTTTTCGCATGGCACGTGAACAGACTTGTTGCCCCTAACGAACGCACGACCGAAGCTCAGAAAAAGCGTGTAGGCTATTTCGTTTTTCATAATCAGCAGTGGTGGTTGGTAAACGAAGGAATTTCCGGGCTATTGTCGTTGCCAGATAAAAAGGTTGTGGCGATTGGGGATAAACTTGAATTAACAGACGGTAAGCAATTTGTTCTTAGCCAGGAAGAAGGTGGCCGACTTATCGTTGTCCAGTTAGTTGAAAACTAATGTTGTTGTGATCACCGACGGGTAAAACAATATAAAAGCAAAAAGGGGTCGCCTTTCGGCAACCCCTTCGAATGTTGGTGGAAGCGTAGAGATTCGAACTCTAGAACCCTTTCGGATCGCCGGTTTTCAAGACCGGTGCCTTCAACCACTCGGCCACGCTTCCAACGAGGCGAACTATAAACATCCCGATAC
>Ga0105244_10001096_pt1 | contig 22539 bp, 19 predicted proteins | sample KBSM44metaG_FD_80423 | JGI IMG/M metagenome (GOLD analysis project Ga0105244, IMG submission 80423) | Miscanthus rhizosphere microbial communities from Kellogg Biological Station, Michigan, USA - KBS M4-4 metaG | ecosystem: Host-associated > Plants > Roots > Rhizosphere > Soil | place... | reverse complement strand
TTACGCGCCATCTCCGCTTGCCCGGCGCCGATAACCGGTTATAATGCCTGTCGCACACCGATGCGGGTGTAGTTCAATGGTAGCACGGCAGCTTCCCAAGCTGCATACGAGGGTTCGATTCCCTTCACCCGCTCCAAACACACTTCTCTCAACGTCTACCAAAGCCCACTAAACCCAGTAATCACAAGCCTCTCGGTAAAAGCTCGTTATTTCAACGTCTACACACATCTACCCAAATCTATACATCCATGTGTATAGTAATGAGTATAGGACGTTTGATTTACCTCGGAGCTATACACAATGCCCCTCACAGACCTTGAACTACGGCGTTCTAAGCCGCAAGACAAGCCCTATACACTCAGTGATGGCGGTGGGCTTTCTATACTCATTGAGCCGAACGGTTCCAAAGGCTGGCGCTTTCGCTACCGCTTCGACGGTAAACCCAAAATGCTTTCCCTCGGCACATACCCCACAGTTTCACTAACCGACGCAAGGCAAAAGCGCGATGAGGCTAAAAAGCTGGTGGCATCGGGCATTAACCCCAGCGAAGCCAGGAAGCAGCAGAAACGAGATCGGCAAGATGTGACTGGCAATACCTTCGAGGGGATAGCGCGGGAATGGTACGGCAAGCGGCGCGATCGCTGGTCAGAGTCCTACGCAGAAGAGATGATGAAAACGTTTGAGAGCGATGTTTTCCCATACATCGGCCATCGGCCAATTGCCGAAATAAAGCCAATGGAGCTTATGGGGACGCTTTCTAAACTCGACGAACGTGGCGCAACAGAGAAATTACGCAAGGTGCGCCAGCGGTGTGGGGAGGTATGGAAATATGCCATCGTCACCGGTAGGGCTGAATATAACCCAGCTCCGGATCTCGCCAGCGCGTTCTCACCGCATAAAAAAGAACACTACGCCTTCTTGTCAGTTGCCGAGTTGCCCGAGTTTTTCCGCATCTTTAACACATATACCGGCAGCCTGATCGTTAAGCTGGCTATGCGCTTGCTTATTATCACAGGGACAAGGCCAGGAGAACTGCGTAAGGCTGAATGGTCGGAGTTTGATTTTGATAACCGACTCTGGGAAGTGCCGCCCGAACGCATGAAGAAACGCCGTCCTCATTGTGTACCTTTATCCGACCAGGCTATTAGCATTCTGGAACAGCTAAAACCGCTGACCGGTCATTACAGCTACGTGTTTCCAGGCAGGATCCATCACAGCAAGCCAATAAGCGAAATGGCTATGAATGTGCTGGTTCGACGCATTGGTTATGCCGGCCGTGTAACGGGCCACGGCTTCCGCCACACCATGAGTACCATCCTACATGAACAAGGCTATAACACTGCCTGGATTGAAACCCAATTGGCCCACGTCGATAAGAACAGTATCCGGGGAACGTACAACCATGCCCAGTACTTGGATGGCCGGCGGGAGATGCTTCAGTGGTATGCCGACTATATGGAAAGTCTGGAGCAGGGCGGTAATGTGGTGCACGGCTCGTTCGGAAAGCAGGCATAACTGGATGGATGGACAGTGCAATTAGACCTCAGTATACTTGTATAGACGAACAAAAAATGGGTTATGCCTAGGTTGAACCCCGAAAATCCGTACATCTCTACGGGCTGGCATAGTCGCTAATACCTAAAGGGCGTAAGGTGATGAAAATTGAATAACTGGGATTCAAAGGCTCTAGAGGAATGTTGTTCCGTTATTGATAACATACGTGAATCTGGTGGATTGTGGCTAGTCGGTTATAATCAATCTAGAGGTTTGAGTTTTTCTTCTAAAACAGAGTCGCCATACAAGGCTATAGACCTTATCAAAACATATAGTCATTTTGATGAATATATTTGTGCAGTTGAATCGTGTATTGATGAGCGTTATCCTATTGATGACCTATCTCTTTGTAATAAAGTATGGTGTGGTATCATTCAGAATAAAAGGATATCCAAAAGCTTTTCAAACTCCAATATAAAACCTTTGTCGATAATAGACCCAAAAAGATATGCTAAATATAAGCTTGTTTCCAAGTTAATGGCAAGGGCTAAAAATAACAACAATGAAGATGAATATAAATATTGGTATTCGATATTTGATTTTAGCGATGAAGAGCATGATAACTTTTGCCATCAATACTTACTTTTCCAACAAAGATTAATTCGGATTATATGGGGGTATGTGTCAGGAAATCTTAAAGATGCTTATGCGTATGGTAGTGAAGTGCTGGAGTTATATAAATCCGCCATGAGTGAGTTATTCAAGGTCAGAAATCATCATATTTTTAAGTTTTTACATGTGGATTATTTTGATAGTGATGCATTGATGCTACAGGAAAACATCAAGAAGATAGATAATATGAAGAGGTACATTGTTACAACAAGAAATGATGATACCTTGCAGGAAAGAGCGTTAGCTGTTGAGTTATTAAAGTTGTTTAGGGACTTTGGTAATGAAAGGGTGGTGTCGGGAGTCTATAACTTTATGCGCGCGGAGTTCATAGAAAATGACATTGATAGGAAAACCATTCAGCGTTGTTTTGACGCCCTACCTAGTAAATTTGTGGCAAAGTGATGCCATTTGGTGCTGATTTTGTCATGACAATTACAGGTTGGTGTGGACCATTTTCGTTATGACATTCTCAATAATTAATTCTTTAATTTTGCCATTTTAATACCATTAAAAATAAATCATCATCCCTGCATGTAAACACGTTATGTCTACCAACGAATATAGTCATAAACAGGGGGCTACATGCAACAAGAAGCACACACTCTCATTCGTTTACCTGCAGTTCAGCGGCGCACTGGCTACAGTAAAGCTTGGATCTATCGTCTCATGTCTCAGGGGAAGTTCCCTCCATCCGTAAAAATTGGTACTCGCGCCATTGCTTTTGTTGAAAGAGAAATTGACGACTGGGTCAATCAACGCATTGCTGAATCTCGCAAGGAGGTTTCCTGATAAAGAATGTCGGGGATTCAGATTTTGCAGGCGTTTGCGGTGAGTTGCATTCAAGATTCATCGGCAGCAGTCAAAAGCTTTAACGAGGGGTAACCAATGGAAATCGAAAAAGCGGCCAATACTGGCCGGGGCCAAACACATCCTAAAGAAAGTCACAGCGATATTAACAGTAACGACTTTGCATCTTTGGTGCCGGTCGCTCATGGTCGGATAGGTGGGCGTGAAAGTAATATTGTGAGCGCTAAGGCATTACATAAGACTCTGGGTGTAGGCCGTGATTTCACCAACTGGATTAAAGGTCGTATTAGCCAATATGGATTTATAGCTACTGCCGATTATGTGTTTGTTGAGAATTTGAGCACGCCAAAACGGGCGAGCGCAAAAGCCAGACAACAGCTTGAACATGACTACCTGATAACCCTGGGTATGGCTAAAGAGTTGGCAATGGTTGAACGCAATGAGCAGGGGCGAGCCGTCCGCCGTTACTTCATTCAGTGCGAAGAAGCATTACAGCGCAGTGCACCAGAAGTGGCCGCCCGGTTCCGTCGTCAGCTTAAGGCTCGTATGGGCGCTGCCAACCTGTTTAAGCCAATGTGTGTCGCGTTGGATGCTGCCCGCGCCGAACAGGGTAAGCAGACGCTACAGCACCACTACAACAATGAAAGCAACATGATTGCCAGGGTTGTGCTAGGTGGGCTGTCGGCTAAGCAGTGGGCTCAGGTTAACGGCATTGACGGCGATCCGCGTGACAGCATGAACGCGGAGCAATTGGATCACCTTACCTATCTGGAAAGCACCAACATAACGTTGATCGAGTTAGGGCAGGACTACCACCAACGCAAGGCTGAGCTGGCGCGACTATCACAACGCTGGATGGCGAAACGTTTGGGGGCAGACCATGCATAACCACGCTTCCAGCCAGAAAGATGTCTTTCCCCTGGTCGGTATCCATGGCCGTTCTGCTGGTGGATTGGCACCAATAAAAAATGGCGGCAGTGTAAATGCTACAAGTTCGAATGGTGCGCCATTGGCTCAGCCTGCAGGTGTTTCCTTGGCTTTTTTACGCTGCCGGCGTTTGATCTCGTACTTTACGGCAGTGACGATAAATTGTGCTTTTGTCTCTCCAACTTCGAGACTGCTTTCCATCTCAGTTACAACATCGTGGGGAAATCTTGCATTAAGTTGTTGTGATTTTTTGTTAATTGAGCCCGTTGCCATTACTGGATCTCCATGCATTAGGTGCGATTCAGTATACGCAAAAAAAATGATAGTAAAAGACTTGAAGTGCGATTCACTTGGTAGTAGGTTTTATTTACATGGTGCGATTCACCTTGTAAGTGCGAAGCCCGGCAGTGCGTCAACACTAACCGGGCCTCTTACCACCACCGATAGTTCAGTTATCGAGGTAGCTATGCAGAATCATATCACACCCTTAACCGGGCGGAATTCACTTACCCAGAATAAGTTCACCTGGCGCTTTTTGGCGCTCTCTCGCACAGACAGTAGGGCCAAGCCTTGCCGCATTTCTGTAGAGGCATATACCGAGCTGGAAGCCAGGCAAGCGCTGGCCCCTCACTTTATCCTGTCCCTGGCCGCCCGCCTGCCGGTTCAGGAGGTGGGTCATGCGTAAACCTATGCCAAAAGAACGCTATCAAGATAAGCGTGGCCAGATCATTACCATCAAATCATGCATTTTCAATCGTGTGATATTTGTCCGGGCTGGCTATCAGTCTGAATGCACGTATCCGCTCAATCGCTTTGAATCTGAATTTACCTTTGCCGGAGAGAAAACCCATGACTAATACAACTAATTTTCTCACCGCAGCACTTATTCATGACACTGAATGCCTGTTAGCAATCTTACGTACGATTAACGATGTCGAAGATGCCGAACGCCAAGGCTTCTTAGTCGATGCCGCAGAAAATATTGGCAGCAATCTTCTAAGTAAATTGCAGTGCAATGAGGCTATCGAAGATGCCGCATCATCAGATGATAGCAAGTCGGGAGAGGTAGAATGAGCAACGTTATCCCTTTCCAAAAAGTAAAAGAAGTGACTGAAAAACCAGGGGAATACTATGCAGAGGCCATTCATGATGGCGTGAAGATATACCAGAAATACAGCGATAGCAGATACCACGAACAAGAAGTAATCCCGTTCGCTGATGTACTGATACGTGCTGATGATGGAGAGTGGGATGATAATCGTTCTTTGGCGCTACGACTGCTAGCCGAGTGGGGGGGCATCCCTGAGAACCATTCCCCACATAACCTCGTAGTGCTTTATCGCTGGCTGGTGGCTGATGCTTACATCGCTGACTTGGTGGCCATAAATGGTAGAGAAGAGTTCCACGGGCAGAATGGCGGTATGGTGACAAACCGGAAGATTGAGCGATTGGCTATCGCGAATAACATTGAAGGTACTGGTATCGAGCGCTACGGGATTGAAGAGGGCGCAAAGCTTACCGTTAAGTTCTATCAGCAAATGCTTGAAATTAGTAACGGCAATATTGTCGGTATATCGGCGTTCGGGCGCGACACACTGAATGAGTTACATGAGGGATTTTTGCAGGCCTACATCACGGAGGGCTTGCCTAATGAAACTCGTCACTAAAAATCCCCGTCTGAATGCTCTCGCAAACCACTATGCGGCTGCTGTGCATCGGTATGTAATTCAGCAGAACAAGGGCGGCCAGTTCGATTTTGGCATGGATGGGGAAGCCCTCTACGTTGCCATTATGGGTGGTGTGCCTGGCATCCGTGATTTGGTTGATTCTTACCTTTTGGATGCATTAAAGCTGAATTGCCCGCAGTTGGATTTGTTAGTTATTCAAATGATTAGTAAATGCCTAGACGATGGCAACCTGACACCGCGAGGTTTGGCAGTCTGGCAGTGCATAAAGAAAGATATGTACGCGACTGTATTGGGCAATGGAGGCCGGCATGATGCGTAACATTGACCTGATCCGCGAAGTGACCAAATCAGCAGCCAACCGCTGGCCTGATGTGTTGCCGATGGTGGGGATCGACGTTCCCGCTAGTCCACGTACGCAAGTGGCATGTCCTGCTTGTGGCGGGCGTGATCGGTTTCGGTTCGATGATAACGGGCGCGGTTCGCATTTCTGCAACCAATGCGGAGCGGGTGACGGGTTAGACCTCATCCAGAAAGTAAACCGGTGCGACGCCACCGAAGCCGCTCGTATTGTTGCTGATGTGTTGGGTATTGATTACCGGGCTGCAGATACCGGATCAGGCGTCACCAGCCAGAGCAAGGCAGCAATCGAAGCCGAGCGCCAACAACGTGAGCAGGATCGCCAGCAGGCAGAAGCCGCAGAGCATGAGCGGAAGCGCCAGCAGTTTAACCGGCGCTGGCAATCACTGACTGTCGATGCAGTGGAAAGCGAGCCTGAATATCTTAAGGCCAAGGGCCTGACCGGCTTCACCTTCCCCACACTGAAAGATGGCCGCTTGCTGGTGGCCCTGACCGATGAAACCGGCGTAGTCACGGCAGCACAAACCATCACCCCTGCAGGTGAGAAACGTCAGGTAACGGACGGCACCAAGCGCGGCGCATCCCATACCCTGGCTGGTGGACCAGAGCACCCACAGGTGGTGATTATTGGTGAAGGGCTGGCAACTACCCTAACCGCTCACCTGATACGCCCTGACGCGCTGATGGTAGCCGCGATCGATGCCGGGAACCTATTACATGTAGCGGAGGCGATGCACCGCCGGTATCCAGACGCGCAAATCATCATTGCAGGGGATAACGACCACCACGAACCTGGCGAACTGGACGAGCACGGTAAGCCGAGGAAGAACGCGGGCCGGATCGCAGCAGAGAAAGCCGCTGCTGCTGTCGCTGGGTGGGTATCAATACCACCGACAGAGTACAAGGCTGATTGGGATGATTATCGCCAACAGAACGGGATAGAAGCAGCTGTACTGGCGTTTAACAATTCACTGTGTCAACCCAAGGGGGAAGGCGTGAGCGTCCAACTGAAAGCCATTGAGGGCGGTAAAAAAGACCACCAAGAGGCTGACCCGCTAAAACCTCGCATTGAGAGCCGCAAGGATGGCGTTTTCTGGATCACGCCAAAGGTAGACCAGGTGAGCGGCGAGGTTATCAACAATGAATCGTGGTTGTGTTCACCATTGGAAGTGATCGGCACCGGCAGGGACGACAAAGACCAATACCTGATTATTCGCTGGTTACCGGTAGGCGAAACCCTGCCAACAACCGCAGCCATACCACTGGCCGACATTGGCGAGCGCGAAGGCTGGCGCACGTTGAAAGCGGGCGGGGTGAATGTGACCACGAAAACCGCACTTAGGGCCACTCTGGCCGACTGGTTCCAACGTGCTGGCTCTCATGAGATTTGGCGAGTGGCGCAGGCTACAGGTTGGCAGTGCGGGGCATACATCATGCCGGATGGTGAGGTCATTGGTTCACCTAAAAGGCCGGTATTGTTCAATGGCCGCAGTGCTGCCGCTGCCGGGTACACCGTCAAGGGAACGCCGGAAGGGTGGCGTGATTCGGTGGCACGTTTGGCCCGCGGCAATCCCTCCATGATGGCCGGTATCGGTGCGGCACTGGCTGCTCCTCTCATTGGACTGGCCGGTGCTGACGGGTTCGGTATCCACTTCTACGAGCAATCCAGCGCCGGTAAGACCACTACCGCCAATATTGCCAGCAGTTTGTACGGTGAGCCTGACGCCTTGCGCCTGACGTGGTTCGGTACGGCGTTAGGGATAGCTAACGAGGCCGCAGCACATAACGATGGCCTGATGCCGCTGGATGAGGTGGGACAAGGTGCGGATCCGGATAGCGTGGCTAAATCGGCTTACACCCTGTTTAACGGCGTTGGTAAGCTCCAGGGGGCTAAGGAGGGCGGCAACCGTGATCTAAAGCGCTGGCGAACCGTGGCCCTCAGTACCGGGGAAATGGATATTGAAACCTTCATCGCCACTGCTGGCCGGAAGGTGAAAGCTGGCCAGTTGGTGCGGCTGCTGAATATCCCGTTGGAAAAAGCGCATCAATTCCATGGTACGGCAAACGGCAAGGCCCATGCCGACGCGCTGAAAGACGCCTTCCAAAGCCACTATGGGGCCGCTGGACGTTACTGGATCAAGTACCTTGCCGACCACCAGCAACAGGCCATTGCTGCCGTGAGAACAGCAGAGGAACGCTGGCGCTCACTAATCCCGGCAGACTATGGGGAACAGGTTCACCGGGTAGCTGCGCGGTTTGCTGTACTTGAAGCAGCGTTACTTCTCGGCCGTGTTGTTACCGGATGGGATGAGCAAGAATGCCGTGACGCGATACAACACAATTTCAACGCCTGGGTCAAAGAATTCGGTACCGGTAACAAAGAACACCAGCAGATTATCGAGCAGACGGAAGCTTTCCTGAATGCCTACGGTTTGAGCCGGTTCGCACCACTACCTTATGATTCGCAGGGCATGCCTATTCGTGATTTGGCCGGCTACAGGGATAAGGGTAAGCATGATAGTGATGCCATGGTGTTCTACACGTTTCCTGCAGCGTTTGAGGATGAGATAGCGCGAGGGTTCAATTCGAAGCATTTTGCCAAAGCTCTGGCAGGAGCTGGAATGCTGACACTGCCAGCCAGTGGGCGGGGTTTTCAACGTAAATCGCCGCGTATCGATGGGCGACAGATTAACGTATACGTGATCCATCACCTGCCAGAAGGTGAACAAGTAGAAGAGTAAAGTCTCTACGTGCGATAAAAACATGTTGGTTCAGTCAGTTCAGTTGGTTCAATTTGTAAAGATTATTGTTTTGTAAAGTAATTATTATTCATTTTGAACTAACACTGAACCAATAACATGCCATTTTGAACCAACCAATTCGTGACTCTCTCCGCAAAAAACAGCGCATCTACCACGAATATTCATGGCTAACCTTTTCGATACCCACACAACGATGGGCTCTAAACTGAGTAGGAGAGAGAAAGATGACCCAAACAAATCCTCAGCCATTACTGATCACTCGTGAAACCATGCAGTTTCTTCTCGGAGGAATGTCGAAAATTACTTTCTGGCTCTGCAGGTCGAAATGAGAGATTCAGGGAACTTCATTCCCTTCCATTTCCCTGGTCCTTGGAACTTCAGTGGATAGGATTAATAGATGAATACTGAATTATATCATTTGCTGAATATTAGTTTGCTAAATTACTGAGTCTACCTTTAGCAAGTTTTTATTTGTTTTGCATTGATCAAACCCCTATCACTTTGGTATAGCTATGTATGCGCGAATAGACCACTGTAGACGATAGAAACTAACATTAGGTGACATTGGTTTGCTGGTTTGCTGGTTTGCTGGTTTGCGCCATGAGCAAGGCCATTTTGGTGGCATCTTTGTTGTTTTTACAGCCATGACAGGGCAGCAAAGAATATCCCAAACAGAAAATGGCATGCCAGCGGTGTTTGGTCGATTATATAAGGCTTATTTTTAGCTTTATGGAATTTCAATGCAAGTATGATTAATATAATTACTGGTTTATTTGTATGAATAATTATAGGTATTTATTCTAAAAGGAATGATATGAACTTTTCTGATTCCAAGAGCGATGGGCTAACTAAAAAATGTCAGGTTAGAGCTTTCAAAGTTAACACTGATAATACGGATGTTTTATTTGATCAGATAACTAAATGTGGGAAGTTTAAGAAGAATAGTATTATAAAAATAAGCAATGAAAAACACTTGAAGTTGAAGGATTTCTCAACAAGCAATGGTTGCCATTATTTGCATTTTTCTCTTTACAATCCAAAGGAACAGGTGTCAATAACTCCAGCGAAAGTGGCTGATAAGGATTTGTTGGATGTTGAGAATCTTGACAATCTCCATGCTTTTTTGATGGTAAAGGATAATCGAGTGGCATCTTTGATGCAAATATCCACTAACTGGTGCGAGACAAAAATTGCAAGTATATTTGAACGTTTTGGGATACAAGTAATACCATCGGCCATCTTGAAAAAAGATGTAATTGAGAGAATTAAAAAAGATGGTTTTAGAGCTCTGCATGTCAATGTTAGTGTGGATGAGTCAGACTTCGCTAAGACTCCTGGTTTCTTAAAGTCATTAATACAGAAAGAACCAGCAATTAAGAAGAAGGGGATTTCAGGACACCTAACTATTGACGCTCGAGGGAACTCTGATTTAGCGAGCTCAGTAGAGACTAATACGGCAATTTGGGTTGGGGATCTCGATAGTGATTTTTATTTCGAAACAAAAAAAGGCGAAACGATAAAAGGGGATGATCTAAAGGTTGTTAGAACATATTTTACTGTTCCATATGGTTCTAAATCCATCTCGGCAAAATATGCTAAAGAAATACTGGAAGACTTCGTTGTAAAAGAGCTATAATGCTTTAAAAAGGAGGCTACATGTTTAAAAATCTGCATATTTATGGTCTGGCTATTACGGCTGTGAATTTATTGGCCTCCATCCTCTTTTCTTACTTTTTAACTGGGAATCTGACAAATAATACTGATGCGCTAAATCTAGTTGCAAATGTTTTTTCGATACTATCGGGCTTTCTTTTGCTTGTGATAACGATGTCTGGGGAAAATTCATCCATATCAAATGGATTAAGTGCATTGGATCTTGCATATCAAGAAACTAGATTCACAATGCGGTTCCATAAATACTATGTATTATTTCTTCTTTATATATTCACCTTGGCATTGATTTTTATATACTATTTGTTGTCAAAGGATAAAGCTATTCATGGTAGGGTTATAGTTTTTATAAAAGACTCAATAGGTTATTTAATATCCTTCTTAACCTGTTTTTCATTTATCCAATCGACATTTATTCCTTTAAAGATAAAAGAGCTATTCAAGGAGAAAAGAGAGCTTGGAAAAAAATAATGTTTTGAATTGATTTTTGTTGAGTTCTTGAGCGATAAGTAAAAGAATAATCCCTGTCGATTGAAATAACTATTTTAGTCTGTCACTTTAAATAATTCCCAACCTTTCTGTGAGCAGACCTAATAATCACCTCCCTTTTAAATAAAGGGAAGTGAATGTTTTTATATTAATTAAAAAATGTTGTTGCTGCAGTTATGCATTATTAGCTTATTGATCTAGCAACCAAGGCTGATATTATCGCCGAAAATGATGGGTTGTTGGTCAATTTACTCCAAAGGCTTTTCACCTCTGGATCATTGCTTTCTTCAATAGTTTTTTCTAACTGCTCAATAGTTATGCTTTTGGTTATCGAGTTAATAGACCCAGCTTGAAAATCACCACCCGCATGTACTGCGCCATTGAATGTAATACTAGTTACATTTGATTGAGGTGTGGGTTTTACGTCCAATGGCCGGACTTTTAGGTTAGCTAAATAAGGATAACCACCGCCACCAATATCAAGACTTTGATTTACATCATAATCGAGAATTTCAAAATACCGTTCTTTTGCCCCTTGCTGGAGAGCTATTGATTTTCCGATATCAAATGGGCAGGTATCATCAATCAAGGTTATTATTATTTCATTTTTTCCAGATACTTTAGTTCCATAAAATTGTATTTCTTCATAATTGAATATGTGGGGGAAAAAGAATTCATCCGGGCGCATAGTTTGTCCTTTCAGTTTGTAGGGTACTGATAATTTACCATAATAAAGCCGCGCCAGGCGGCCGAAGTGGTACACACAGCTTTAAGATGTTAACGGCCATAGCGCAGCGGGGAAAGCGCTGAATATGGCCGCCTTGCACCGCTTGGCTTGAACGCGTTTTTCCGACCTAACTACCTTGCTGCTATGGGAGGTTACAACTGGGTGGCATGCGGAGAGTCGATGCCCGGCCCGTCTGGTGGGTGTTTCCGCAATGGCGAAGCGGCCTGCGGCCAAACTCAGATATGGCGCGACCTGATGTTAAAGACGCTGTGACGTGTCACATGATAATGCGTGACGTGTCACGACAAGCCACACAGCACAAGGCTCTCCGCTTGGCGGTTCTCTTCTTGGAAAAATCCCCACCACGTCAACCTTCATCACAATAGTTATCATTTTTTATACGCCAAATAATCATGTTATCCAATTTTTCAAATGGTTAATGCTTGATCGTTTTGTGCATGTGAATTCTATTAATGTATGGATTTGTAGAATTTTTTTCTCTTTATCATCATTTAAATAGAAAATTAATTTTGCGTGTTTTTTGCCCTGGAGTATCATTGTATGCATAACCAGTTATGGGAATACATACATGAAAAATACCCGCTTCAACCCAAAGCCAATACTTATCGAGCACGATTGCGTTGAGGCGATGAAGCGCCTTCAAGAGCAGGAACGCAGTAAATCCCCACTTGGCGTTGCTCCATCCCTTCAAGATATTGCCCGCGGTCTCATTCGCAAGGCATTGCAACAAGTAGGAGAGTAGTTCCATGCCAATCGTCCCAACTTATCAACGCCAATCGCAATCCCAGATGGCGCCGGTTAACACTCAGGATTTGCGGATACCGAAAGATAGCGCCTTCACTGCGCTGGCTGATGTAGGTGCGAAAGGGCTGGATGTGTATCAGCAGGAGCGGCAAAAGGTTGATTTGGCTGATATGCAGGACAAACTCAATCAGTTTTCCCAGTATGCCGATGACTTGTACAACAACCCGCAGAATGGCCTGATCACGCTGCAGGGGAAAAACGCTATCGGCCAAGGTGAAGCACGCGCTGGTCAGATATCAAATAAAGCAGCTGAGATACGTGAATCTTTGCCCGAGTACATGCGCCCGGCGTTTGATCAACAGATCCAGCCGCTTGGCCGTAGTTATGGCAATAAATTTCGCCAGTATGATATTGGGCAGAAGCAACAGTATGAAGCTGGCCAACAGCAAGGCGTATTGAGTAATTTTTTAACTCAGGCTAATGATCCTACACAGTTTCAGCCAGCGGTGCTTTCTGCTCGACAGGCGATAATGGATTATGGTGCTACTCATGGTCAAAGTCCGGAAGAAGTAGAAGCAAATTGGCAGCAGTGGTATCAAGGCGCGGCTAATTCGGCTTTTAGCACTGCCTATACCAATATGTATCAGCAGACCATGGGGCCTGATGGGGTAATTCCTGTAACGGATGGTGCAAATAGCGATCAATTATTCTCTGCAATGATTCGCGCAGAAAGCGGAGGCAACCAATTTGATAGCAATGGTGCACCGCTTATGTCCTCAAAAGGAGCTGCCGGGATTGCTCAGGTAACTGAATCAACTGGCCCTGAAGCAGCTCAGCTTGCTGGTTTATCATGGGATCGGGATAAGTGGCTGAACGACCCACGCTACAACGCTACTATTGGCCATGCCTATTTCCAGTCACAGATGAAACGTTATGGCGGAGATTCTGTGCTCGCTGTTGCCGCATATAATGCAGGGCATGGTCAGGTTAACAAGTGGATCGAGCAACTTGGTGATCCGCGCAAGGGTGAGATTTCATCTGCTGAATTTGCAGCAAAAATTCCATTTGAAGAAACACGCAACTATGTATCGAAAGTGGTTAGCTCTGCTCCAGGTATTCCGGTCAACGCTTCCATTACTGGATTGATGAATACGCCATATTGGCAGGCTATGAGCCCTCAGAACAAATCTGCCGCAATAGCTAAAATTGCTGGGTTGTACGATCTTCAAAATTCAGCAGTACGGTTGAGTTTGCATAATAGAATGCAAGACGATGTAACGCGTATTGAGCTTGGTCAGCCAGTGTCAGCACCAATTACTGATCGAGAGTGGACTTCCTCAATGCCGATCAGCGCCACACCGCAAGAGCGTATGCAGCTACAGCAGTCATTCCAACGCTACCAACAAACCATTGCCATGCAGCCGGCCTATCAAACGATTGTTCAAGGTGATGCGCAGCAGGGAATGGCTGCAGTAAATGCCATGAAACCAGATTTTAGCGATCCCGACTTCACGTTCAAACAGCAGCGATATGCGCAAGTGGCCAGTAAGTATGCGCAGGTGCAGAAGGCAAGGGAGGATGATCCAGGCACCTGGCTGCTTCAGAACTCACCAATTATCAAGGATGCCTATAGCCAATTCTCTCAGCGGCAGGTATCCGGCGAATACTTTGCCTCGCGTATTCAGGCTGAGAAAGAGCGCTTGGGGATCCGCAGCAAAAATATTCTCCCTACTGAGATGGTTAATAGCATCTTGCACCAGATTGATAACAGCAATGAGCAAAGTGTGGCGGCAGTTCATTCTATTGCTCAGAGCTATGGAAGCCAGGCGCCGGCTGTTATCGCGCAATTGCAGGGAAAATCGGGAAGCGCGTTAAGTGTCGTCATGTCTGTCGAGAATGCGAATGCAGCCAATGCATTATTCCAGAATAGAAAGCTATCAACTGATGAATTAAAAAAAGCAGCAGGAACGCAGTTATCATCGGTAGAAACCGAATGGTCTGAGCAGTTTGCTGATTTTGGTGTATCTCTTGCTTCCCAGCGTGGTGGCCTAAAAGCCTACGCAGATTTCAATGAGCAAGGGAAGCGCTTAGCATATATCTACGTCTCTCGTGGAATGGATGGATCCTCTGCTGCCAAGATGGCATTCAACCAGATCGCTGGTGACCAGTACGATTTTGAAGGCGCATGGCGTCTTCCAAAGTCCCTAAACCTAAATGTTCGTGACATTACTGACGGAACAAAGAACTACCTTGAAAAATTAAAGCCAGAAGATATAGATCCGCAAGGTTTTGTAGGCGACTCTCGCTTACCTGCAGATGTTGGCAGGGCAATGGCATTATCCAGAATAAAAAACAATGCTGAATGGGTAACTAGCGAAGACGAGAAAGGTCTTTACCTAACTGCCGACCGAACCTATATCAATGGATCTGATGGCAACCCCATATTTGTCCCATTCAAGGAACTTTCTCAGCTTGGAATTGCTGACAGAAGTTTCATTAATGCGCGGCTACATGATTTAAAAACTCCGGCCACATTCACCCCGGCAGACGGAATGAATAATCGCACTATCAATAATGATTTATCTGACGTCTACCGCAGCCTGCGTGGAGAACCTGCGAGAGAATTTACTGGTTACCAAGATCAGCAACCTGTGACAAACCCACTGGGCGACGCTCTTCAGCACAGGAGTGGCCAATGACAATCTATACAACGAAACCTGACTCATCAGTTACCAGGCCACTTGCAAATTTAGAGTCAGGACTTGGTGAAAGCCTATCTGCTGAATTTACCGAAGGCTTTAGAGAGGGCCCCATAAATTCATGGGCACGTGCATCGCAAGCTGATGCATTGAACATGGACCCAGAATCCCCGCGCATGACGAAAGAAGATGCCGAGGCCGGCTTCAAAACCTACGGCGTAAAGTCTATTAATGTCCCACCACAAGGGGTTAGCAAGTCATTCTATGACAACGTAATTTCTGAAACTCGGAGCCGACTTGAGCGAGAAGCAGTTATTCAGTCAGCTCCGTCAGGCATCATTTCTTCCCCGCTGAAGTTCGTTGCTAACCTCGGAGGGAATATGGTTGACCCGGGGAACCTTGCGATTGGGCTTGTTCCATTCTTCGGGCAAGCCAGATCAGCAACAATGCTTGGAAGGGCTGCGGAACGTTTTGGTCAGGGCACCGTGATGGGGGGCTTGCAAACTGCGGCTACACTACCATTTACCGCTATGGGGGCCGCAGCAGAGGGTGACAATTACACCATTGGTGATGCCGGCGGAAACTTGTTGATGGGGATGATCGCTGGTGGTGCACTGCATGCTGGCGGTGGTTTTATTGCGGATATGGTCCGTGGCCGCCGTCAGGCATCAGCTCCTGGCGCTTTTGAAGCAGGGGACCCAGCCATTATCCCTGTTGATTCGGCTATGCCTGTGGAAGCAATGCCATCCCCCCGAGCCTTGGATATCGTTCCAGCTGAGACCAGTCGGTCGGATTTGAATAACTCTATATCCAAAAGCATTGATGATTATGCGTATTCAACAGGATACAGCGATGTTGTTCCTGATTTTATCGAACAACGCCGTGCTATAGCTGGTCAGCAGATAGACAACGTTAATGCTTTACGGTCCGAGTTGACCAGGAATAATCAGCTTACCCAATCTTTAGATGCGACATTGAAAGAAAAGACCTCAGCTTACCAGGCTGAACGAATGAAATTTAAAGAGGCGCAAGCTAAGGCTCGCCAGGATATTGCTGATGAAAAAGCCGTACTGGAGTCGCGTAACACAGAACTTCAACAACAGATTGATAATCATGTCGAAGGGGCCAGGGCCGCACAAGATGTTGCGGATATAAGCAAGGGCGTCATACCCGATTCTGTCAAGCCGCTGATTGAACAGCGTGCGCAGCAGATAAGAGAAGGATTGCAAGAAAGCCCGCTTGCCCGCGGTGTTCGAACGGCATCCCAGCGATTTGATGATGCTGATATCTCCATTCGAGAAAACGCGATGCGTGCCGCTATAGCGCAGGCGAAGCGCGGTGATGATATCAACGTAGATCCATTCTTTGACCTTATGGACCCGGTTAAAAGACCAACTGCCATTGAGCAGCTTTCAAGGCCATCCCAGCCTCAGCCCGATCCCGTTGCTGGTTCGGTTAGTGCAGCAGCAGATCAACAGGTTAAGCGAGCAAACCGTGAAGATGCCGACATGCTTAATGCTCAAGAGGATTTTGAGGCCGAATTAAACATTCTTAATGCGTTCGCTGACTCTGCAGACAATGCAAAGCTCAAAGAAGAACTTAAAACAATTCGTCAGGAAGCTAACGATACCAGCCTGCAAAAAGGTATCCAGGCCGCTGCTGGCTGCATGATAGGTAAAATGTGATGGCAAACCGTTATTTGGCTGACTGTGAAAAAATAGTGATTAAGGCCGCTGGCCGTGATCTGTCAGACGATGAGCTGCAGGATGTGTTCGGGCAGCTTAGGAGAAACATCGATCGCTATCAGGCAGAGAACGCCTCAATGACTCTTGAAGAGGCCGCCCTGAAAGCCGCTGATGAAATGGTAAGGGGCGACAAACTGGCAAGAGTGATCGAGGCTCGTAACAAGGCGATTAACCTTAAGATCAGGACTAAGCTCGAAAGCTTTTTAAACAATAGCAAAGAATCTCTTGGTGCCGATCGGCCGGATATAGCGCTATCAGCACTATTGGTTTCCCGCAATGAGGCTGCGGAAGGCTTCCGTGCTTCGGCGTCTCGTGAGCAGGGGCAACTTGAGGGAAAATACATTGCCGGCTTTGAGCATGATTTAAATCAGTCAGGGCTATCTAAGGCTCTTGCTTCTGGTGAGTACGACCAAGAGATCGCCGATGCGCTTTGGAAGGTGGGTCGCGGAGAGCCAACAGCAGGCTTGTCGAAAGAGTCCATCAAACTTGCCGAGATAATTAACAAATGGCAAGAGGTGGCAAGGCTTGATAGCAACCGCGCGGGGTCATTCATTGGCAAGCTGGCTGGTTATATAACGCGGCAAAGCCATGACTGGGCGAAAATCCGAGGGGCCGGATACGAGGCTTGGCGAGACACAATTCTTCCCCGCCTTGATCATTCCACCTTCGACGGCATAGCCAATCGTGACGAGTTTTTGCAGAGCGTCTATAACGGTCTAGCATCTGGTATCCATTTGAGTAATCAGAAGTCAGATTGGTTATCAGGATTTAAAGGTGGATCTAATCAGGCGAAGCGTGCGAGCCAGGAACGCGTTTTACACTTTAAGGATGGCGTTGCATGGCATGAGTACAATAAGGCCTATGGTGTCGGCAACCTGCGCGAATCTGTTATGTCAGGGCTAACCAGTTCCGCTAGGACTACCGGCGTAATGCGGGTGCTCGGCACAAACCCTGAAAATATGTTCGGTCATTTATTCGAAACTCAACAGGCGCGACTTAAGAAGCTGAACAATCCTGCAGCCGAGGCTGATTTTGCTGGGCGCAGGCGCGCTTTGGAAAATGAGCTTTCAGAAATTTTGGGGTACAACAGCATACCTGCCAACTCAGCTATAGCCAGAGCCGGGGCCACCATCAGGGCGGTAGAGGGAATGACCAAGCTTGGCGGGGCGGTAATATCTTCGTTTAACGACGTTGGCAACGCTGCGATGGAACTGCGCTACCAGGGAATGAATTTAATGGATGCTATGGGGAAAAGCATCGCTGGCAAGCTCAAAGGATACAGCGCGGCAGATCAGAAAGAAATTCTTGGGTACATGGGGATTTTTACTGACTCAGTACGCGATGAGATGATAGCTAAATTCTCCGGTGATACGTCGGTGCCTGGGCGCATATCACGGTTGCAGCGTACCTTCTTCAAGCTAAACCTATTGAACTGGTGGACAGAGAACAGTCGAAAATCCATGGGCTTGGTAATGTCCAACTGGATGGCACGAAACTCAAAATCTGCATGGCCCTCCATGAACGAGGACCTGCGACGGGTGCTTAACTCCAGCGGCATCACCGAACGTGAATGGAATCTTTATCGCGGCATGGAAATGGATAGCGTCCGCGGCAATCAGCACATGACCCCCAATGGTGTTAAATATATTCCAGACGAGCGGATCGCTGAATATGTTGCTGCCGATGGACTTCAAGTTAACAAAGCCAGCATTGCCGCAGCGCGTGAGTCGCTGGAAGGTAAGCTACGTGGGTATTACCTTGATCGGGTGCTCATTGCTATGTCAGAACCTGGTGCCCGAACCCGTGCAATGATGAAGCAGGGCACGCAGCCAGGTACTCCACTTGGTGAAGCTATCCGCTTTGGGGGCCAGTTCAAATCGTTTACCGGTTCTTTCATGCAGAATACCATCGGCCGCGAAATATATGGTCGAGGTTATACACCGGCAGAATTGGGGCAAGGTCGTTTCACCAGTTTGGCCAATGCCATGCGCAATGGTAACGGCGAAAAGATGGGACTGGCCCAGCTGTTTATTTGGATGACTGCATTGGGATATGTATCGATGCAAACCAAGCTGTTACTGAAAGGGCAGACACCACGCCCGGCGGATGCAAAAACGTTCCTGGCTGCAGCTGTGCAGGGTGGTGGTCTCGGCATCATGGGGGACTTCCTTTTTGGTGAATATAACCGGTTTGGCGGCGGCCTGGCATCGAGCTTGGCGGGTCCTACCGTTGGCGACCTTGACCAGATCCGAAACTTATTCCTGCGGGCTAGAGACGGTGACGCCAAAGCGGCAGATTTGTTGAAGTTCGGTATTGACCATACGCCGTTCATGAACCTACACGTAGTGCGCCCGGTGATGAACTATCTTATTCTTAACCGTGCACAAGAGTGGCTTAGCCCAGGCTCACTTGAGCGATATCGGCAGCGGGTAGAAAAAGAGCAGGGGAATACCTTCATTGTTCCGCCATCTCAGTTTATGCTTGGAAGATAGTCAAGGAGGAACCGTGACAATATATACAGATAATCCCGTAGCAGGGGGTAATCAGTCTTTATGCAATATGCAGCCATCTTTCAGTGAGGCGTTAACCGCTTCTTTATCATCCGGATGGCATGATAGTGCTTTGGTTTCGTACTTTAGAAATTCAAAGCTAGACGGTATGTCAGCAAAAAGTAGTTCCGATTTTGTTGAAAAAGGTATAGCTGACGAAGCGCTTATGAACTACGGGGTTAGCTTTGTTAGCGTGCCAGTACATGGCATTAAGAAAGATGTTTTTAATGCAATTATAGATGATAGGATAACGCAAATTCACAATGAACAAGCTCTTTGCGGTATTATAGATGGAACTCCGCTATCTTATCTATCAGCTACAGCTGGATTTGTATCATCCCCAGTAACTTTAATTGTAATCATACTAATCGCATTCCTATTCTTAAGGATAAAAAGTAATAACAAAAAAATCAAAAAGACATTCTAAAACCAAGCCCCTAACGGTGCTTTCCTTTTTCCGCACAATGGCTATAGTAATTTCTCCGCATTTGCGGTAACTACACACAATGGAAAATATAATGAAAAAAATAATTTCAATGCTACTGGTTGTAATGGCTATTGGTGCTTCTGCTCAGGTATACGCCGGGTCATGTGACCACTCAACAGACCGCGCGAAGGATGGATCGGTTTGCGGTGATCGCTCGGCAGATGCCAGGAAAGGTGGTGGTGGATCATGTTAAACAAAAAGCCCGCTATGCGGGCTTACCATATCTTATACCAAGGTTCGTCATCTTTCAGTGGGCACTTCTTCCAGCGCTTAGCTAACCACTCATACTCTTTGAAATATGTAGTTTTGTTTTCCTTTTCCCTTATTGCTTTAATCAGTGGGTCAGATATGTCATGGTTGTTAACTACAGAGTTATAGAAAACTTCCTTTATCATTGTTTCGTCATATGTTTTTCTTTTTACGCTAACAGCCATTCTTTCATAAAAACCAAGACAATATATAATTTCTCTTTTCTCTATCTTCTCTTCTTCCGTTAGGTCTGCCTGTCCATTGCTAGGATACATATATGACCGAAATGCTTTGTTTGATTCATGAATTCTTCTCATGGTTGAAAGACCTTTTTTATAGTCTATATCAAATCTACTTTCACCCAAAAATACAGAGGTATGAACTTTTCTAGCAGTTTTTACATTATAAATAATTGTTGCTATGGCTATAAAAAGACCAAGAGATACAGCGGTAGCGCTTACTATTTGTGCAATTCCTATTGCAAGTTGCATATCGTCACTTAACACAGTCAATCTCCAGATATGAAAACGGGGCCGTTAGCCCCGTCTAAAGATAAAACTTTAAAAATTGATCTTATACGCCTTCGTACTCATCGAATTTTTTCATAAGCCTTCTCCTTCTTCTCCTTCTTCAAGGCAAGTGTCCTTGCCTTGGCGTTGGAACCCAACAAAAAAGTTGAATTACCACTTCGGTAATGATTGCTCAAATTTTAGCAATCCGTCAAGAATTATTGTGACGTGGAGTGATGCACAGTGACTTTGCGTGATGTGTAGTGATACGCCGGCAGAGCACCGGCGCAGGGTTGGTTACTGTACCTTCGTCTGCTGCGCGATAAACGCTGCATGCGTGGCGATCGCCGCCATGCTCTTGGCGCACTGCAGGATGTAGTAGCGCATCACCTCAACCTCACGCACGACGCCCGCGACGTTGTGGCCATTGTCTGCCAGCTCTTCAACCAGCGCGGTGATCTGCAGGTTACGTCTATCACTGAGCAGGGCTGTGAACACCTATTACTGTGGCTTATATTGCAATCACTTTGGCACAGGCCGCGTCTTGCGTTGTCTCACATCTGGCATGTTTACTGGTTGCTTTCCGGTGCCAGCCTCTTGGCGGGAATCAAGCCAAACTTCTACTTCATCGCTATTCCACGCTACACGACTCTCTGTGATGGCGAAACGCTGGGGAAATTCACCGGCCTTCTCCAGCGCGTTGATGGTTGACCAACTCAATGGCACTATTGCTAGAAGTTGTTTTTTCCCAATTGCTGCTTTCATTGTGCTATCTCCTTACTTGCGGTTAATTCCGCAGTGGTATAGACAGCGGCAAGTTACAGTCCTCTGATGGATTGACGGGCCTTAGCGACATTGCTTGAGTGAAACGCTGCATGGTCAATGAACCAACATGAAAAACCCGTTTGTTGGTTCAAAACGGCCTGCTGCTGGTTCACTTTTTGAAAATAAAACTTTATAAAACAATCATCTTTACAAATTGAACCAACTGAACCAACTGAACTGACACATTTTCTGTATATATACACATTATGCCAATTCAGATCTTTCGCCCTTCCAGATGGCATTTGTAAGAAGTTCCGCCATGTTCGCCAATAAGCCAATCTACAGCTTGTCCTGAAAGTCGATTAATTGACACGTTTGACACTAACCCCCAAGTTTTCTTATCCCTTGAGCCTTCTATTTTGTACTCAATGCTCTTGTCGGTGATGGTCGGGTGTACGACTCTGAACCAGGTATCATCCCGGCCCCGTGATTCACCGTCTATGTCAACGATCACTGCCTCCGTAAACCAAGCCGTGGTCTGCATGTTACTGACGCATGCATTACCGGAATCTACTCGAATGTCGAAACATAGTTGATTCTGTGACAAATATGGTGCAGGCCAAATACCTGTAGCGGTTTGATCATTGGCATTTTGCGGTTCACACACGATAAGGGATGGTTCTGATGCCATCGCCGGTAGGCTTATTAATAGGGTAAATATAAGAGGCTTATAATTCATATTGTTAGCTATCTGTATCGATGATTAAAGTATTGTAGAGTTATAAAGTGGGTTGATAACTTTGGTCAAGCGTTGTGCAGTCTTAGGTACTAGAGTAGGTAGCCAGAAGCCGGGGCAAGTTTCACCTAATAGATTTGGTGCTGTCTGGCGTCAGCAGTTCAGATCGTTCCCACTTTGGCCATTGAGACAGGAAAGACGTGAGGACAGAGGCCCAAGCAAAAACTAATGTGTATAGAAATGTGTGTAGTTTGGTTTTTATAAAGTCGATGTGGTCCAGTTTGACTGGGTTTTTACGGTGGCGTTCTACTCCCTTCACCGCTCCAATCCTTTCTGTTAGTACCTTCTCGGTAGAAATCATCAAGTTAAGACGTGGTTGAATGTTCAGGTACCTACAAAGGTATCCCAAGGAATTGCCCATCGCTGTTGTGGTTTGGTGTG